>Ga0209188_1001012_pt1 | contig 24217 bp, 20 predicted proteins | sample C_130625_EF_Meta_FD_187307 | JGI IMG/M metagenome (GOLD analysis project Ga0209188, IMG submission 187307) | Freshwater microbial communities from Lake Croche, Canada to study carbon cycling - C_130625_EF_MetaG (SPAdes) (version 2) | ecosystem: Environmental > Aquatic > Freshwater > Lake... | reverse complement strand
GGTACGGCTCAACGAGAGCAAAATTAAGGATCATAGTAAGTCACCTATGCAAAACTAAAAATTAACCACAATTAAATTGAAATCCAAAAACAAATTCCTTTAATTTCAGAACATTAAATCTATACTCACGCTCTAGTAATCATGCTATGATTATTCAGCCAATAACTGCAACTGTATCTCTAACAAATGCTTATATACCTACTCCGGGTAATGTTAGCAAGTTAACGATCGATGAGAAAATCAATTGGCTGAAACAAGCAATCCAGATTGAAAAGGTGAGCAATGATGACTCACTTACTCAAGCCACTATTGTAAACAGTATCCAAAAGGTAATAGAGCAGTTAAAGATTAGGGCGAATCACATTGATCCTAAGTTACCTCAAGAAAATACGAAAAGTAATGCCTTAGTATTAAAGTCTAATACAAATGCGTCGTTACCATTAGGTTATAACAATATACTTTTGAATGCTAAAGTTTAAGTCAAATTAACTGACTTTTTTTCAAAGTTAACATTTTAGCGTGTAAGATTCCTAACGGCTAGTTTAGTGTGTACGTTATGAAACAAGGTAGCACTCATTCAATTTCTGATCTGCGCTCACGATTTTGTTGAGATTTAAAATTAAATTATGAGTGAAGCTCTCGTACTACCCACTATAAAATGTACAAGTTGCGGAAATGAAAATTCCTCAAACTTGGTTTATTGCGGCTATTGTGGAGACGCCCTTTCACGGAAATTAGTAAGAGCAGATTCAGCTACAATCACTCAAGTTAAACGCACAAACAAAACCAAGAAGCCAGGAAGGTTTCTAACCTGGACCTTCGGGGAAGGTGAAATAGCCAGGAAATTATCGCCCGAGGAAGTGCTAAACGCCTCTACAAGTGGCTCCAAAGGCTACATTATTCCTGAGGGGCTTTACTCTCTGGTTTTTGAAGAAGGATCGCTAATTTCTGAAGGAGGACCAGGTAAGTATACCTTCTTAAGTGAATCAGAAGAAAAAATCCTCAATGAAGTTTATACCCGCAGAACAGACGGAGTAATCCATTCGATAGGTAACACAAGTAAAGCTATCAAACGATTTCTAGTTGGCGTTTCTCCCAAAGATATAGAACAAGAGAAACTCAACGACTACGATTACCTCCTTAATCATTTAGCAAGTAATCGTTCATTAAGTATTGTTATAGCAAGAACCACAGCGTTTATCACTACTCACACTCTAAATCGCATTAGTAGTAAAGATACGGAAATTGATGTTAATTTATCTTTAAGTGTTGGGTTGGCTGATATGAAATTAGTGTACGAGCAACTCCTTTTTGATCGTGTGATGATTACTACGAATCAACTCCAGAGCATGCTTTTTGAGGCCAACAATGGTTCTGGCGGATACTTCGCATCTCTCATCCAATCGTTTAAAAAATATACGACTGACGAGCTCCAAAATTTAGGTACATTAAAACAAAACCTTCTCTTAACTCTTAGGCAACAAGCTCCTAAATATTTAGAGATAAAAGACATTTTAACTTTCGCGGTCTCAAAGCCACGGGAGGCAAAAGTAACACCTCCTGTCAGTCTACCTTTAGAACTTCCTGAGGTTGTACAGGAAAAACGCCCTGAGCCAGAAGTAGCGGTAGTCAAGCAAGCTGCACCTAACGTACCCCAAGTTGAACCCGCAGTTACCCCAGCAGAGCCAGCATCTAAGCCGATGCTTGCCCTAGAATTCAAACCTACCAAAGAACTCGATAGACCTAGCGTACCTGATTCAGAATCTTTCTTCCAAAAAGGCCTATCCTACGAAAAAGGAATTGATACTGAAAAAGATACGATATCTGCATTAGAATGGTACCGTAAAGCAGCTGATTTAGGTCATGAAGAAGCAATGCTTCGCATCCAATTACTACAACCTAAACATCCGCCAGCCTATGTTACGGAATACCCAGGTTACACTAAAGAAACCCTTGATTTACTAAGTAGTTCACTCGCAGGAGATTCAGCAGCTCAATTCAAATTAGGTCTTCGTTATTCAAACGGTAAAGGGGCACCTAAAGATAGCACAGAGGCGGTTAAATGGTATCTAAAATCTGCAGAACAAGGTGAGCCTGCAGCAATGAATAATCTTGCTCTTAAGTATAAAGCAGGCGACGGGGTAGAAAAAAATATAACTGAAGCATTTAAGTGGTGCCTAAAATCTGCGAATAAAGGTTTTGGCATTGCTCAGTTTAATCTAGCCGATTTCTACGAAAAAGGCATTGGCGTGGCAGCTGATTTAAACCTTGCGATTGAATGGCATAAGAAAGCTGCAGCTCAGGGAGAAAAGGATTCTATTCTTAAATTACAAAAGCTGGGATCTGCTCCTAAGCCGGCATTTCAAAATTACCTCGATCAAGCGAAGAGTGTTTTAAACTAGTAAAAGCTAGAGTTGACGTTTGATCTGCCATGAAAAAGAAACTTAAAACTTATACCAATATCCTAGTAACCAGTTTCTTTATTTTAGGTATTCAGGGATGCGACGACCAACTACCTGTAAGATTAAATAAAATTGACGGCCGCATTAGCGCTTTAGAGAACGAATTAAGACAAGAGACAAACGCTAGAAAATCGATCGAGTACGATCTAAAACAAACCCAAGCAAAGTTAACTCAAGAAAATAAAGAGTATCATTCAGGATCTAAACTAACCCTCCAAGTAGGGTTGGCAATGACTCGACTTGTAATAGGTACAACTAAAACAGGTGAAGAAATATTAGGAGATTCAGTAGCAGTTAAAAACACAAAGGTATACCTACTTAAGACAAGTTGTATAAAGCTTTTTGAAGGCAAAGACGGTGATTATATTGCTGCAGACCATAAGGATAGTCTTCAAGTGGCATGGATACGTAGCCTAACCCCCAATGCCTATGCTGGACCTCGCTCACTTGCCTTAGCAGCAGTAAAGGCACGTTCAATTTTAGAGCAGAACGCAGTTGCTGTCAGTTTCACAGATTTTGCAGGTAAAGCAGAATTTTCCAATGTAGCACCGGGAAAGTATATCGTCACATGCGCTACCTACTTAGATGCAGGCACTATACTTGAGAAAAATATTACACAAACACATGATGATCAATATGTTAACTTGAGTAGTGACGATGTCATACTGGATAGTAAAAAACAACTATAGCTAAAACGAGCCATTATTGTATCTGTTCTTAAACTCACCTTAAGTTAATTAAGGCGCTGAACTAAGGAATTACTATTTTTTTCGCTCTGTAGAATTTAAGCTACACCGTTTTGGTCCGTTAATAAAAGAAAGTATTAACTACCATGAGCATCGTACCTATATCAGCCGCAGTTCCATCAGGTAAATCGTCTTATTCAACATCAGGTCTTGTAAGCCAAGCACAAATTCCTCAAGAAATCTTAAGGCTTCAGGCTCAGATTCAAAATGAGAGATTAAGTAAAGACAGCTATGCTACGCAACAAGCTATTATTCAATCTTTGCAAACACAAGTTCAGCAACTTCAGCAACAATCAGATGCATCTGAAGTAAAACAAGATCCATCAAAATCAAGCGCAGTTAGTTCAGAACAACCTACTATAACTCCTTGGAGTGCTACTCCTACTACACGTTTTATCAGCGTAAAAGTCTAATTTGTATTAGGTTTTGGCTTATTTTAATTAGGTTTAGATTAATCATTTCAATTAATAAAAGCCTCCCCCAAAGGGAGGCTTTTTTGTACTTAAAAAACTTATTCATACCATGCCGACACTATCCTTAGGCGTAGAAGAAGTCGTACTTGAAAACAGCTATGCTACGGGGATAATACTTCAAAGTACTTCGAGGCTAAAATTAAAGGTTAAAATTGTTACAGAATCGTCACAAATAATCGTATTAAATCCTAACGGTAGGCTAAAAGATTTTCCTATTACGATTAATATATGTGCTAGTGATGGAATACAGAACGAATCTAATCAAAGCACTGGCTCTATGGAATTAATCTATAATGATTTTAATCCAAACGCTAATTATTATAACATTTCGATTGAGCTTAAGATAACACGCCAAGAATTTGTTGATCTTATTTCAAATATTAAGGCAGGATTTAAATTGAATACGATTAGCCTCATTATTGATGATGGATTCGTATCTCGCGGAGAATTTGATGCGGTATGGGATGTCCACGTAAACTCGAAAGTAACAGTTAAGGAATTCCGAGCTTTAACGAAAATTCAGGGCTCCGTAAGCAAACCTTTAAAGGCGACCTAATCTATCTCGAATTTCACTTAGTTCTCCTTGTTAGAAAACCAATTTTAGTTTACTTTATAGAGATTCCTACAGTGCATATATTACTATAAAACAACGATTAAGATATGTTTAACATGGTGCACAATTTATACATGAAATTTAAGTTTTACTTACTTATATTTTTATTTGCTTTTGTTAGCTTGGTTAAAGCTCAAACGATTGTATCACCGCCTCTTTCAGCTCGGGCTGGAGATCGAGTTAGCTTCAGACTCGATAAATCTTTCGCAAATCCTTATGATAAAATATCGATTATTTTTTATAAAAGTGGACCCGATGCTAGTTTCACTACAGTCAGTGCCAATTATGAAACAAGTACTCAAGTTTCTGTAATAATACCACCGTCGCTCTCAGGATCAATCTATTCGGTTTACATTAAAAATTCTTCGGCAAGTACGCACAATGTAACAAGTCCACCCATTAAGGTATTAATTAAAGGCCTACCTCCAGGCTCAGTGATTGCTAGCGTACCAGCTCCTGAACCAGCAGCTCCTCCAGTAGTAAAGAGTCCGCCACCCCTCGCAATTACTAAAGAAGTTACTCCAAGCGTACCGCCAACACCTAAAAATGTTGTGTCTACGCCAGTAGTTGAAGCACCGCTTCCTACACTTCAAGTAGTTTCACATCCTGAAGTAATTCAAGCAGTTCCAACTCCTGTAGTAACTCCCCCTCCTAGTCCTGCAAAAACAACGGCTATAGATACAGTACCTGCTGCGATCAAACCTGTAGCACCAGTTGCAATCAATCAAACGATTACATTCACTGCCCCCCAAGACTTAAAGGTAGGTGCCGCTACACCCTTAATAGCTAATGCCACAAGTAATGGACCAATCACTTACATACTCGTATCGGGAAATGCAGTACTTTCTGGTTCTACACTCACTGCGTTAGATACCAAACCTATAGTTATTGAAGTAAGGCAGTCGGGATCAAGCAACTTTTCAAAGGCTTCTACTACCGTTACACTTGTTGCAACTGCTGCACCTCAAAAGGTTACCTTCTATAACCTTCCCTCTCTCAAAGTAGGTGTACCCGCTAGCATAACTGCATCTGCTACAAGTAATGGGCCGATCACTTATACCTTAATTTCAGGAAACGCTACACTCAAGGGTTCAACACTCACTGCGTTGGATACAAAACCTATTATTATCCAAGCAAGCCAAGCAGGATCCAATATTTATTCTGAAGCCTTTGTTGCCACTACACTTATTGCATCGCTCGAGAAAATATCGATTGAGCGTCAACCAGAATCGGCAACTGTTGTAAGTGGTAGTGAGGTAACTTTTGATGTCTCAGCTTCGGGCACATCGCCAACTTACCAATGGTTCGTTAATAAAAAATCAATCTCAGGTGCTACTAGTTCATCTTATACCCTAGCCTCTGCAGTGGAATCTGATGCTGGTACTTACACGTGTACAGTATCCAATAGCGAAAGTTCTAAAACAACATTACCTGCTAAACTTACCATTACTCCAGCTGTCGTTATCACAAGCCAGCCTTCCTCTGCAGTTTCTATTAAAGCGGGTGAATCAACTACCCTAACTGTTGCAGCAATCGGAAAAGCTCTCACCTATCAGTGGAGCTTGGGATCGCATCCAATCGAGGGTGCTACCTCATCTTCCTATACAATAAATGCAGCTACGGTTTCAAACGAGGGATCTTATACGTGTTATGTCAGTAACGCATCAGGCAATGCTACATCAACTGCGACTGTAGTAACCGTGCTTCCCGTAAAGCAAACAGTCACTTTCAACACACTTCCCACTCTCACTGTAGGCGTTCCAGCAACTCTATCAGCATCTGCATCAAGTAACGGACCTATCCGTTATTCCATCGTATCAGGAAATGCAAAACTAGATGGCGCAGAAATCACTGCTCTCGATGACAAACCCGTTACGATACAAGCAACCCAGCCTGGCTATAACAGCTTCTTAGAAAGTTCTACAACAACCACACTTACAGCTTTGCTGGAGCCAGTAACACTTGTACGTGAACCTTCGTCGCTAACACTCGTGAGTGGCAGCCAAGTTACATTGAGTGTCATAGCTGCTGGTACATTACCTTCTTACCAGTGGTTATTTAATAACAAACCTATCGAAGGGGCGACCTCCTCCTCCTACACGCTTGATACAGCTACTGAAATTAATGCGGGAGATTACACCTGCACAGTTTCAAATAAAATAAGCTCTAAAACAACAGCAGCTGCAACTCTCACACTCACTCCTTCAGTTATCATTACGATTCAGCCTACAGCAGCTCTTTCAGTTAAAGCCGGCTTACCCGCAACTTTCTTGGTAGCAGCAACTGGAAAAGACTTAAGCTACCAATGGTATAACGGTTCCCATGCTATCGAGAAAGCAACTACTTCATCCTACACCATTTCCTCTGTTACTACAGCAAACGAAGGCTCGTATACCTGCACTATCACAAATAAAGCAGGAAGTGCTACCTCTACCGCTTCAATCTTGACGGTACTACCTGCAGAGCAAACGGTTACTTTTAATCCCCTTACTCAACTCGTTGTGGGTGTCCCAGCTACCGTGTCGGCACAAGCTTCGAGTAAAGGTCCAATTACTTATTCCCTAGTTTCTGGAAATGCTGCACTTACAGGCGATTCACTCACTGCCTATGATACAAAGCCGATCGTTATCCTAGCAATTCAAATGGGGTCGAGTAATTACCTCGAAGGTTCTGCTAAGGCTACCTTCACAGCTTCGCTCGAAAATATTGCTATCACACGTCAGCCTGATTCTGCCTCAGTCGTGAGTGGTAACCCCGTAACTTTTACCGTTACTGCAACCGGTACATCCCCTAACTATCAGTGGTTCTTTAACGCTACGCCTATATCGGGAGAGAATTTATCTTACCTTACGCTAAAGGCTGCGACTTCATCAAATGAAGGTACCTATACCTGCACGGTTTCAAACGAAGCTAGCTCAAAAAAATCTGCTGAAGCTAAGCTAACGATTACAAAAGCATCACAAACGATTACCTTCGATAAAGTCCCTGAAATCACGGTAGGCCAAGCCGTATCATTATCTGCCTCAGCTTCGAGTCATGGTCCAGTTACCTATTCAATTGTTTCAGGTAACGCTAATTTAATAGGCTCTAGTTTCACAGCGCTTGATAATAAACCAGTCGTTGTACAAGCAAGCCAATCAGGCTCAAATGATTTCTTAGCAGGTTCTACTACTATTTCACTTAAAGCCTCGCTTGAAAATATATCAATCACGAACGAGCCAGCATCGCTTGCTATTATTAGCGGTGGTTCAGCTACATTTACTGTCGCTGCATCAGGCACAAGTCCTTCCTATCAGTGGTTGTACAATGATACGCCTATACCAAATGCCACATCATCGTCGTACACTATAACAGCTGCAACGACATCCAATGCAGGAAACTATACCTGCTCTGTATCAAATGCTATAAGCTCTAAAACATCTGCACCTGCAACATTACGCGTAACCCCTGCACAGCAGTTCGTTGCCTTTGATAAAGTGCCTGATCTGAAAGTTGACGTACCAACTGTACTTTCTGCAACGTCTACAAGTAGTGGTCCTATCACTTATGCACTTATTTCAGGTAATGCCACGCTTTCTGGCGCTACACTGACTGCTTTGGATACAAAGCCAATTGTTATTCAAGCAACTCAGGCGGGTACAAACAATTACTTAGAAGGATCATTTAAGATTACGCTTACAGCTTCCTTGGAAGCGATCGCCATCACGCAACAACCCGATGCTGTAACCATTCAAAGCGGTAATGTAGCGACCTTTACCGTAGCAGCAACAGGAACTAAACCTACCTATCAGTGGTCCTTCAATGACACCCCGATTAAAAACGCTAACGCACCGACATATACTTTAAAATCAGCAACGACAGAAAATGCGGGAGCTTATACGTGTACTGTTTCGAATGCTACGAGCTCAAAAACAACAGCTCCCGCAACACTGACAGTTACTCTCTCAGATCAAAGACTTATTTTCGATAAGCCAAGCGATCTTAAAGTGGGTACTGCCACAGAACTTACTGCAAGAGCGTCAAGTAATGGACCAATTACGTTTACGCTCGTTTCAGGGAATGCATCACTCAAGGGATCTACTCTCACAGCTTTAGACACAAAACCAATTGTAGTAAAAGCAAGCCAAGTAGGTTCGAAAGAGTACGAACCCGTATCACAAGAATTAACCCTTAATGCTACGTTTGAAAATATAACGATTACTCATCAGCCAGAATCCGTGAGCATTGTAAGCGGTAGTCCAGCAAGTTTTGAAGTGGCCGTACTTGGTACAGCTCCAACCTATCAGTGGTTATTTAATGACACTGCAATTCCTGGGGCTACCTCCTCTTCTTTTACAATAAAGAGTGTAACTTTAGAAAACGCAGGTAATTATAAATGTACGATTTCAAATAGTATTGGTTCTAAGAATTCTACCTTAGCCAACCTTACAGTACTTCCAGGACAACAAACAGTAACATTCAACAAGATGCCTGAAATGAAAGTGGGTGTAGCCTCACAACTTTCTGCCTCAGCTACAAGTAATGGACCAATTACCTATTCAGTCATTGCAGGAAATGCTACCCTTTCTGGAGATAAACTCACTGCTTTAGACACAAAGCCGATCGTTGTACAAGCAAGTCAAGCAGGGACTAGCAACTACACCGCGAGTTCAACAACAGCTACATTATCTGCTTCGCTTGAAGACATTGTTATCACGCAGCAGCCAGAATCCGTTTCCGTTGTGAATGGCGAACCTGCCTCCTTTGAAGTTAAAGCAACCGGAAGTACACCAAGTTATCAATGGCTCTTTAATGACACTCCTATTGTTGGTGCAATATCAGAAACTTATGCTCTAAGTGCTTCTACGGCAGCAAACGCAGGTACCTATAAATGTACGGTTTCCAATGGCGCTAGCTCTAAAACATCGCTGCCTGCTATTTTAAAGTTAACTCCTGCCGTGCTTATTACTGCACAGCCTGAAGCAAACACGACGGTTAAGGTTGGCATGGCTACAAAACTTACCGTTACAGCAGCAGGTAAAGAGTTAAATTATCAGTGGTCGCTTGGAGGCACTCCAATCGAAGGCGCTAATTCACCTATTTATACTATTGCTTTTGCGACCTCAGCAAACGAAGGCTCCTACACGTGTGTAGTAAGTAATTCTTCAGGAAGTGCATCCACAGCACCTGCCTTTGTTACAGTACTCGCTCCACCTACGATTACGACTCCTCCTGCTTCAGCAGCCGTTTCACTAAATACTTCCACTAAGTTTTTCATAAAGGCTGCAGGCACTAATCTCACTTATCAGTGGTACTTCAATGATACTGCAATCATTGGAGCTAATACAGACACCTACACCATAGGATCTGTGGCTCCAGCAGATATAGGAAGCTACACCTGCAGTGTGACTAATGATGTTGGAACAACGATGAGTACAGCAGCTAAACTTTCGCTTAACTCGACGCATATTCAGAATCTCTCAATTCGTACGGTTGTAGGTTCATCCAACTTAGTTGTAGGCTTTGGTACTGCAGGCACAGGTCCTAAGTCACTCGCTATGCGCTGTAATGTACCAAGCGTCATCCGCACGCTTTCATCTGGATCAGGAGCTTTGGCTGCTTCACCTACACTCATACTTTATTCAAATCCAGCTATGACTGCAGAATCGAGTATCGCTTTAGCAGAGGATGCAGCACTCTCAAACGATACAAAACAAGTTGCCTCGTTTCCATTAACAGCCTCGTCCTCTAACACGATACCACTGCAGAACTTCTTACCAGGTACGTATTCAGCAGTATTAAGCGGTTCAACAAATACCTCAGAATCTGCGATGTTAGAAATCTATGATTCAGATACGGGGAATTCTCCATCTCGTATTGGAAAATTTTCCGCTCTAGGTCTTGTAAGTATTGGATCACCTGTTGTTTCCTGCGGCTTTGTAGTTATAGGTGACACAACCGAAACACTCCTAATTCGCGCCGTCGGTCCTTCTCTTTCAAGCTATGGTGTTAACGGAGTTTTAGCTCAACCTTCTCTCACGGTGTACGATTCGTCTATCAATCCTATTGCTTCAAATACCGTTTGGGATGGTGGCCATAAATTATCAAATGCAATGGCTCAAGTCGGCGCCTTTAACTTACCCACGGATTCAGCAGATTCGGCAGTTCTGGTTAAAGTATCTGCTGGAGCTTACACCGTGCAAGTATCAGGAGTTGGTGGAAGTATTGGAAACGTACTTCTTGAAGTCTACGAAGTAAGTAGCCCGTAAAGAATTCCTACTCTACGTTTACAAAAAAACCGCTGATCCAAGGGTCAGCGGTTTATGGGATCAGATGAGCTGATCTGATTACTTATGCTTGTCGTAATATTCACGCAGTGCATTAATCACGCTAAAATAAGCATCCGATTTAAACTGATTAAGCGCTTCGACTAAATGATCGTGAAAGGTAAATCCGACACATTCTTTTTCACGGCTATATTTTAAATCGTCCGCGTTTTCTTTTACTACATAGCCGATTACCGCTCCGTCTTTATTTAAAGCGATGTATATCTCTTTCCATAAATTAATCTCTTCTAGGCCTATATCGACATCGCTAGGCAATGCAATAGGAGCTTGCTCCTCTGAATCATGAGCCTGTGTTACATCACTATTCCACTCATCCTCGCTAGGAAGCTCCTCTGTAGGCGTAATACTCAAAATCATATTGAGAAAAACACGGTTGATCTTTTTCTTACTAAATTCAGGGATTTCAATAAGCTTAATTTGATCTACCAGAATCTCAGGAATAGTGTACTTCATAGGTGGAATTTATTATGAGTACCATATAATCGACAAGATTTGAGTCAAATCTCAGTTTATTTAAAATTATTTATAGCACGTTAAGCTTAACTGCTCTCATCCGCGCAAGATTAAGTCTTATGCCGCTCTTGAATATTCGTTAAAAGCAATAATGCTCAGTTTTATACCATGGATAAGGAGCTTATACGTGAAGCAATTATACGTCAGTTAACCGAAGAACTTACGGTATTAGTTGCTGCTGCGGAAACTTCCAAACGTGAGGCAACAGATCAGGATAGTCGCCAAGAAGGTAAATACGATATGCGAGCACAGTCCGCTGCTTACTTAGCAGAAGGCCAATCTAAACTTGCTCTAGAACTTGCTGCCGCACGAGACGTTTACCGCACACTTACATTACCTGATAAATCTTTAGAGGGATTAGTTACCGTAGGAAGTCTTGTAAGCATTCAATTTAGTTCTCAGACGAGCTTGTATTTTATCGGTCCCACTCGAGGCGGTATCGAACTAAATATAGGTGACTCTCTTGTTACAGTGATTACGGCAGGTTCACCCGTAGGACGCCAACTTCTAAATAAAAAAGTGAATGATACCCTAGTGCTTGGAAAAAATACCTGGAAGCTTGTTTCTGTAGCTTAACCGTGGCTAGCCTTCGGATTCATTTTCTGAAATCTCTTCTTTTTTTGGTCTTAGTCTGCCTTTCCTCGTAGAATCTAATTGCTCAATTTCAGGATCAGGAATTCGTGTAAAGGCGATACGCATCGGAGCATTGTCTGTTACACCAAATGCCCCTCCAAAATATACGCTCCCGTTCCCAAAGGTCTGGTTAAGCGTATCCATAGCATGTAAAAGACGTTCCCTGTCTTCATCTTGCTTATGATCAAATAAATCTAACGTATGCCCACGCATAGGAAGTAGCCGGCTTAAAACCACACCGACTTGAAGTGGTACAAGGTTCTTAAGGCAGCTATGTCTTCTTTCCCACAAGAGAATAAAGGCTTCCGTCAATTTTAGGGTGTCTTGGGTTTCATTAAATATGATTTCATCACACCATTTTTTATCATGGGTATAGGTGACATAAACAGAAAGACATCCTGCATAATGGCCTATGCTGCGAAGCCTCATTGCTGCTTTTTGCAGAAGTCTATGTAAGACCGCGTGTGCCTTAGCCTCACTCCGGAGTGCAGGAGGTAAAACATGAGAATGCCCTATGGTTTTATTTTTTTCGCACGGAGTAGGAATATTTTCTCCTCTTAGCCTTCCATACATTCGTTCTCCTTCGACTCCTCCCCAGACACCACGCAGTTCACGCCTCGTTGCTTTGTAAAGTCCTTCAACGGTAACTATGCCACGCTGTCTTAAGCGCTCATCCATGCGTTCTCCAATTCCTAAAAAATCAGTAAGTTCAAGTCCGAGAAGCTTCTGAGGAATATCCTCATCTTCTAGAACCACTAACCCATCAGGCTTCTGCATATCCGTAGCCATCTTAGCTAAAAGCCAATTAGGTGCTATTCCAATCGAGCTTGTCATGCATACTCCAATTTCCTTATAGACCTTAGCCTTAATCTGACGCGCTACCACGAGTGCTTTTTCTCTCGGAGCAAACGTAGCTGTTAAGTCACATTCGACTTCATCAATCGATCGAACCTCTGTTACGTGAATGCAGGATTCTATAATTTCTAAAAGACGCCTGTGATAACTGATGTAGACGCTAGGTCGTGATTCGACTAGCTGGATACCTGGACACAGTAGTTTTGCATCAGAAATTCGCGTTCCTACTTTTACCCCCTTCTGTTTTGCAGGGTAACTTGCTGCAATGCAGCTACTCGAATCAGCCATAACAGGTACTATAGCTATAGGCTTACCCCTAAGCTTAGGATTTTCCTGCTGCTCACAGGACGCAAAGAACGAATTAAAATCTACTGCAAGTGTTCTAAGCGGCATGGTTTGCGGACAGTGAATAATATCGAAGCGCAGGTCAAAATATGAAATTCAAAACTACCGTTGTTACGGAGTAGACGTAGGTTAACACAAAAAATAATATTTTTTTAATCTAATAGTTAGCGTGCTAACGTACGCAGGCTAATAGTCATATACGTACTCGGATACCGTTTCGTTGAATCTATAGCAACTATAAGCCAATTCGTTTATTTTATGTAATGAATAAACGTACATTAACTGAAGACTAAGTTACCTCACGAGCGAGGTGGGTATAAAAATCGTATTTATCAATTATTTAAAGGATAGTCTTTACGTACACGCTCAATAACACCTTGAGTTTCTTCAAGCGAACTAACTACAAAACTCTCGGGTTTAGAACAGGGTGGCACATTCACGACTAAAAAAGACTTTGCTGGACATACAGCCATACAACTTGTCTCTAAAGTCCGAACTTTCGGTTTAAGCTCTTTAAAAGAAGTCTTAAGTTTAGCCTTTACGTCAGCACTTCTCTCAGGACAAAGCGGTCCATCAACTCTACTAAAACAGTCTTTACACACTAAAACGAGATGCGACCAAGCGACTTGGCTAGCGGAGGCCATAGGCTCTAGCGGCTTAATTTCCATAGCTTTAATTATTATCTAAACGAGATTCTTATTTTTTCTTTTTGAACGATACTTTTGCAGGAGCTTTCTTACTCATCTGCTTTAACACATCACGCTTTAGCTTCATTTTTATCTCAATAAGGCATTCGGGAGTGACCGCTTCGACACCCTCCTCTACAGCAACATCTTCAACTTCATTGAGCGCTTGCGTGATAAGCTTCTCATCATACGAAGTCAGCTCAGGCCAATGTACTTCCAAGACACCTCTTAGCTGCTCCATCTGCTCTTCGGTTAGACTTTTTGCCATAAATTAATATAGCTCTTGTAAGCCATCTTAATTCTAAGGTCTAATTTAAAATGACTTTTAAATTAAGGACTACTCACTTTGTAGATCTCTACTAAGGCAGTACCAGATAAGTTATTTATTCCTGAAACTTGTACCGTATAAGCTCCAGGACTAAGGGTTACACGAAGAGCACAATCTGCAGAGTTACTTGAAAGTGCAAATGCGCCAACACAGTTAAATAGATCAACGAGCGAGGCACTACTCCCCCATCCCTGATTACTTGCAAGGAGAGATCCATCTGAAGCAAATAACTTAAGATTAAGCTGAGCTAATGAATCTGCCACACCGTAGTGACTAAGCGCAGGTCCAACCGCTCGTATAAGCACCGTTTCTTTTGTATTACCAGAAATAACAAAGCCTGCTAGTAATGGACTTGCTTCACTCACTCCTGCTGCTCGAGCAGATAAGTTAATAAGTTCAGAATCTGTTGTACCTAAATCAACATCGTAAATTTCAAGCATAGCTTGACCGCCAAGGTTACTCACACTCCTTAAGCTTACTGAATAGGCTCCTGATTGAAATGGAGCAGTTAAGGCAGCGTCAATTGAATTAAGAGGTAATGAGAATGCACCTACTTGTTGAAATAAGGCATTAAGCAGCGAAGCACTTTCCCAACCACTATTAGAACACATAATCTGACCCGTTTGGCTTTTAATGGATAGACAAGGATTTTGTAGTACGTTACTTACCCCAAATTGAACTAAAGAAGGACCATCTCCTCGTACTAGGAGTGATTTAAGCTGTTTACCTTGAGTGACAAATCCAGCTAGAAAATCCCCATGCCCAGCAGAGGCTCGAGCAGATAAATTAACTAAGCGTGTTGTATTTACGTTAAGGACCTGAGATGAAGAGGTAAAAACTCCAACACGATTACTGAGTGTGCAGGTATAACTGCCTGCAGCTGCTGCAGAAAAAGAAGCTAGCGTTAATTGCTGAGCGGTTGATCCTGTAAGCGCTAACCCATTCAAATACCATTGATACGTAAGATCAGTACCAATCGCAGATACGTCTAAATTTACCGCGTCTCCGGGATGTATATACCGAATAGACGGTGGCATTAAACTCGAGGGCGCAGTGTAAGGACTAGCGATTAACGTGTATCGTTTCGCGCACGGAAGATAATCATTCGATCCAAGACTACTTACTTCAACAACAACTGGATTACTGTCATTAGCGAGTAATGTAGATCCAGCAAGTGAGGCATTTCCGCTTAAGAGTATGTAACTTAATGCTCCAAGACACGTTGACGTCCCACGTAAACTAACAGGTATACCTACTCTTAAATTTTCAACCGATGCTAGCTCCACTTCTTGGGGCACGGGAAGAATGGTAAGTATTGAGGAAACTGAACCGTAATAATTGTTATCAACGATATTTACTAAGACATAATAAGTTCCAGCCTCAACAGGAGCAGTAAACCCTGGATAATACACAACCGCTGCATTAAGCTGAACTGGACTGAGTACAACAGCTACTTGTATCGGTTTACCAGAATAAGATTGCGTAGTATTTAGAATGGTAATGCCTGCTTGAATTTTACTGGGTAGAACAATCGGAAGAGCAATTACCGTTAAAGAATAACTTGCTTCAGCACTAAGATTAAATCCAGTTACAGCAGTTTGAATAGCGTGAAGTGTTACACGACCCAGTCCTACAGCAGTCACTACCCCTAACGTATTTACTGTAGCTATAGCAGTGTCGCTGCTCGAATAACTGATTTGCCCATAACTTCCTCCCTGAAGAGTTGAAGTAACTGGGTTTGTATAAGACGCACCTACAGTGATCTGCGCTAAACCCGGTTGAGTAAAACTAAGATTTGGTAATGGAGTTGGAATAACCGTGATATGTACAACTGCGGTAACACTCACACCCAAAGTATTAGTTACTGTTAATGTATAGTCGCTCGTGACCGTAGGACTTACAGAATAAGGTACTGACGATGTAACACTGCCACTTATACTCGTAAGTAGTGCAGTACCTCCTGTAAATGATGGCGTAATAAGTGCAGCGCCTCCTAAGATAAGTGTACTCCTATCTACATTCAGTGAAGTAATAACAGGATTGGGAATGCCTGCAGCAACAAGCATATGGGTACTGGTTGAACCCGTACCTAATGCCAAGACGTGCAGACCGGCTAAAGCACTTACTTCACGTGTTATACTTACAGCTACAGGAGTTAAACAAGATGTAGCGCTTCCTATACCAAGTTGATTTTGTGTACCTTCACCCCAGGCATACAAAACGCCTTGATCCGTTAGAGCATAGCTACTGGTTAATCCACAGGCAATTGATACAATTACTTTTCCTGATAAAGCGTCTACACTATGAGGAATAGATTTAGCATCGGTTGAATTGTCTCCTAATTGGCCTGAATCATCAGAACCCCACGCATAGACAATCCCAGTAGAACTAAGAGCTAAACTAAAATTTGAACCCGCTGCTACGGCTTGTATTCCAGTAAGACCAAATACACGGACAGGATTTACTTGATTATTTCGTGTGGTATCTCCTAGTTCACCATCTCCGTTATATCCCCAGCTTACGACACTCCCATCGTTTAAAACAGCGAGTGCATGATTAGATCCTGAAGCAATATCTGTTACATGTTTCGTTTCTATTACTCCAGCATTAGCTAGAGCTACAGGTACATAACTAGATGCTGTTGAACCCGTCCCTAATTGGCCTGATACATTTAGTCCCCAAGAGTAAACATATCCATCCGTAGATAATGCTACCATATGCGAAGACCCAGCAGCGACTTTTGAAAATGCTTTACCCGGTGGCATTATACTAGGCCATGGAATCTGACTCGATATAGTTGTACCATTACCTAATTGACCGTACGTGTTATTACCCCAGCAATACAAAGCACCGTCTGATGTTATAGCTGCAGAATCGCTGTAACCTGCAGTAATTGACCTAACCGATTTTCCCAGCAAACCGCCAACTCCTGAAACAGAATAAACTAAGACGGGATATAAACGAGATGAGGAGCTATTGTCTCCTAATTGACCATTATCATTGTCTCCCCATGCATACATTTCACCCGTCTCGGCTAAAGCGAGGCTATGAAAAGCGCCGCATGCTATAAGGCGAATAGACGCATGAGAAGCGAGTGCCGCGGGAGCTTCTGTTAATACAGCTACTGGATACGCAGATGAAGTCTGAGTAGCATTACCTAACTGACCGCGTGAATTTAAGCCCCATGAAATAATTGAGGATTGAGCACAGACTTTAATACTTTGGCTCAAAACGAGTATAATACATAAATACAATCCTGTATTTAGGACACAGGTAAACCTTGGTCTAAAATCTATCATTTAAAACTCCTTTTATCCTAAGTTTTTAGCCACAAATCTAAGTGAGGCCTGACGGTAAAATCAGACAGAGAATAAAATAGCCAAAATTCAGAGCAAAAACGTAACATTATTCACTCGGTACCAAGACTATAATTTTAACGGGGTAATAATTATTTGATATGAAAAGAAAACCCAGCTGGGATAAACTTAATTAAAGTAGCTCTTTAAAAGCCACTAACTGTTCTCGGGATAAGATTTATCATTCGTAATAAATAAGTCAATACTTAAATTGTCTTACTTTACTGATACACTAGTAAAGGCATAAATATGCCGCCTAAGCTCTTAAATGGAAGACGATAATGGCAGCTAATGAGCATAAGCTGATGAAAAGCCACAGCAAGAATCCACTTAACATAGCCCGCCATCCCACATTGCGTACTCGCTCGATTGAAAGTGAAGAGCCAATAAGTAATAAAACAAGAACCATGCCCAAACGAGCAATGTGCGAGGTAATATCAGTATACGCACTCAACCAAGGCAAATAACTGCGTGAAAGTGAAGCAAGTAGGAATAGCCCTATAAACCATGGAAATTGAACCTTTGCTTTTTTACTCAGCTCTTGGGTTTCTTTCGTGTCCTTTAGTTTATGGGAATAACTATAGGCTATAAATAGTGTAAGCGGAATAATCCAAAGTGTACGAGATAACTTAATAGCCAAAGCACTTTGAAGCGCATTCGGTCCATACCCAATCGTTGCAGCAACAACAGATGAAATATCATGTATAGCTACACCAGCCCAAAGGCCAAAATCAAGCTGGCTTAGATGTAAAAGATGACCAACTAATGGAAAAAGATAAAGTGCCGCAGCATTTAATAAAAAAATAGTTCCTATCGACACTGCAATTTCAGCTTCAGTTGCACCTATGACTGAACTTACTGCAGCTATAGCAGAGCCTCCACAAATTGCAGTACCAGCAGAAATCAAAAGACCTATTCTTTTTTCAACATTAAGTCTCGATCCAAGCCACATTCCGAAAATCAGTGTTCCTACAATACTCATTAGAGTAAAAACAAAGCCATGTAATCCTACTCCTATAATTAATTGTAAATTCATCCCAAAGCCCAAAAGAACAACACAGAACTGCAAAAGATATTTCGTTATTTTTTGGCTTTTTTGAATAATATTATTTCCGAAGAAAGCTGCAAAAATAATGCCGGCACTTAAAGCCACTGCAGGCGTTGCTAAACTAAGGAGTATTAAACTAAGCAGTACAAAAACAATAACGCCTAATTTTTTATTTAACGGTAGCGTTTTAATTAGACCGAACATACGATTAGGTTAAGCACTGAATCTAATTTTGCAGTTAAATAAAATGATCTTATTGTGTGATTTCTAACGCAGTTCCTTATGTATGCCTAAATTTTACGACTCTTATTTAAACGCATGCTTTGCTTACATATAAGGCTATTATTTCTCTTTAATTTCAGCAATTGCTAAGCCTGATTCACCAGCGACTGAATAGAGGATATAGGTACGTCCATTTTCAGTAAAAAGTGCCGGGTCTCGTAGCGCATGTTCCCTCACTTTTGTTTCACCGGGAAGTGATTTAGTAACTGGAAGTTCAACGCCTTCGTAAGTCGCCTCGGGTTTTAATACTTCCTCGGGATGAGATACTTTCCAGTTGTTCCAATCTTCTCGTGTATCGAGCGATACTCTTAAAATATGTTCAGGAGCATCACCAATATTTGTGTAATATACCCATAACAAGTCTCCTTCTCGTTTGAGTGCTACATGACGAGGTCCTGGCGAATTAGCCTCTTTCGCTCGTCCCATACTTTGTGGAAATGGATTAGGTCCTTCTGTAAATTCTGAGACTCCCGTTTGCGAACGGTACATGAGACCTCCTTTAGCCATAGCAAACCACCCATTTTTTTCAGAAATTACGCGCCAATAAAATATACCAAGTATTTGCTGAGATGCTTTAAAATGTATTCCATCCTTTGAAAGAGCTAAAAACGTTTTCTGTCCCTCAACTACGCGAGATGGTCCATGAAAATAAAGCCTTATTTGTTTAGCTTGCTCATCAACCACAACATCGGGCGAAGCGATATGGCCTTTGCAGCCTGAAGCCTGATCTAAACGCAGCGTGCCAGGAGTATATATTTTCCAAGGCCCCTCTAAAGAATCAGCGTAGGCTAATCGTATGTATTTACCTGCGTGATGAGCAAAATAAAGATAATATTTTCCGAGCGGATGTTCGATCCATGAAGGCACGCGTATCAGCGAAGGTCCGTTAATATTTTCTCCGTCTTTTCCAGGAAGCATTTCTGGACGAATGATAGGATTGTTTGGCAATCGTATCACCTCCAAGGAGGACGCTAAAGCTAGTGTATTTGAGCTTAAAACAGCTAGAGTAAGCAGACAGAAGCTTAACCTAACTTTACGCGCAGTATCCATGAGTTGTTTTAATACTTAAAACAACGAACTTCCCCTAAAACGATACTAAAATGAAAGCCTTAAGCGCTAGGATCCTGTAACGGTGATCCTAATTCATAGCTAATCTTACCTTCAGCAACTTCACGCAGTGCTGTATCCTCTGCAGAAAGCTTTTCAAGTGATTGAACCAAAGGACGATTACCGCGTCTGAGTTGTTTCACTCTGCGGGAAACCACATTTACTAAGATATTAGGGTCTTCAATTACGAGTAATGCGTTTCTTAAATAGTCGTCTCTCATTAAAAGGTGGTGTCTTGGTATAGCGTTGCGAGTGAATCGTGGAACATGAGTTATAAAACACAACTTCTCTAAATACGATGTATATCGGCATAAACCTACATCTTTACACGACAAGCCATTGATGGATTAACTTCTTAGCACTTTCAAACCTACGCTATTATGGAAAAAAGCATGACTGTTTTAGTTAACAATACAGTGTTTGCCTTCTGAGACACTTGTAGTAGTGTACAACTATTCATGGCACATTCTCATTCTCCTTCGGAAGCAAATCACGAGGAATTCTCGATTTGGTCGTTTCTTTTCACGGTTGTCGCATCTTTAGCAGCTTTATTAGCAGCAGTTCGCTTCATTACCCCACATTTATGGACCCAACAATTAAGTGCTCCACTCCTGTATGGCATACTGGCATTCCTTACCATGTGTATGGTGAACTGCTTTATGGAGTACTTTTTTCACCGTTATGTACTACATACATCGGCACTACCTTTCATTCGCCATCTGTATAAGCAGCATACACTCCATCATGCCTTAACACGCATTGGCCGTGGTAAAACACGTGATGGTCGAAATATACTTCTTATAGAGAACAAATTTCCTATAATCGAGTTAGACCAAACCGAAGCGTCTTTCTTTCCTTGGTACTCGCTTTTAGCTTTTGCTGCCGTGCAGTTACCAGTAATGGTAATACTCCAACTTGTTTTACCCAGCTTCCCTTGGTTTATAGCTGGATATTTAGCCCTCGCTGTTTCCCTTACCCTTTACGAAGTATTCCATGCAATTAACCACTGGCCACTAGAAATCTGGGATCCTCTCATTAGTCATCCTAAATTTGGCGGTTTCTGGAAGCTTACCTACGCATTTCACTTACGCCATCATGCAGTAATTGACTGCAACGAATCCATTTCAGGCTTTTTCGGCCTTCCCGTTGCAGACTGGGTATTTAACACCTGTGTAATACCAACGACTATTTACGCAGATGGGGAAGAGTGGAACGCCGCTAAGTTTAAAAGCCCTAAGCCAGTCTGGTTCATCCAATACCTCGATAAATGGGCAAAAGAAGCGACGGCAAAACGTCGTTTTGATGCTAAAACTGCAAAAGCAGCAGAGTCCCTCGTAGTTCCCCAAGCCCACGATATTATACCTAAACAAGCTACCGAATAATATTACGCGGTAGTAGTAAACTATTCAAACTTCCATAAAAGGTTTACCCTTTGTGGAAGTTTTTTTGTTTCAGTTAAGTAAGCGCTATTTTCTTGTTAGTAATGAAAAGTTGTAGGTCTGCTAAGTCAGCAACTTCGGACGCTTGAGGAATAAATGAGGCAGATTCAGCCCGTTTTACGAAATTATTTAGCCAGTCCAGCAAACTATCTCTGCGTGGAAGCCATGTATCTGGTGCATGTGTAATTGCGTGCTGTAATGCAAGTGCTTGAGCGAGGTATTGAGATGTTTTAGTCATAGCTTTAATTCAACTTTCTATTCCGTTACTTCAGCGAGTGGAAATGCACCGAAATCGTATTTTTCAGAGGAGAAATCATAGATTCATCTTTCAGATAATATACAATTCGATGCGAAAAATCTCCGTTGAAATCGCGTCACCAATAATAGTGTCACTTATTATGGATCAGTTGTCCAACGCCATTAAAATTATCCTTATTTTGTACCAAATTACGGATACAATAAGCATGCCAAGTTACATCATGTGCGGAAATAGTTGGACGAAATCAAAATTTTATTACATAACATAGTAGTGTTCAATTAAGTGAATTGGATTTAGTTACCCCGCTGTATCTTTTTTCACTCAATTTAGCACAAAGATATGAAGCACAACGCAGCATATCGTATTAACCACAAAAAAGGAAAAATCATGGCTAAGAAAGCAGCAAAGAAAGTAGTAAAGAAAGCAGTTAAAAAAGCAGCTCCTCACCGTAAGGCAGTTAAAGCAAAGAAGAAGTAATTTAGCTTTTTCTAGATTGAGCTTTATTGGCTCACGGCGCATTACGATTCGTCGTTCTTGCGCCGCTTCAATTTTACACGCTAGGTATTAACCTTGCTATTACGCAGATTGTAGGGACACTCAATTCTCGTTCTTTAGCGTAAGATGGCAGTGTCTGGTGGATCTTCAGGTGAGCTATTGGTTCTTGTGATGATTCGAAACCCAAATTCTGGGAACAGCTGGCAGCAGACGAAGTAGACGAAATTATCACAAATGAACTCCAAACTCTATGTTGGAAACATGTCGTTCAAGACAAGCGAAGCGGATCTCCGCAACGCATTCAGCCAATTCGGCACCGTTACTGATGTTTACATCGCTAATGATCGCGAAACAGGCCGCCCACGCGGATTTGCTTTCGTTACCTATGCAACTGAAGAAGAAAGCAAGCTAGCTATAGAAAAACTAAATGGTTTCGACCTTGATGGTCGTCAACTCACTGTAAATGAAGCCCGTCCAAAGGAGGACATGGGTGGTGGCGGTGGTGGCGGCGGCGGCGGACGTAATTTTAGCAGCCCAAACCGTAAGCCAGGTGCATTCCAAGCTCGCGGTAACAGCCGTTACTAATCTATCCCGTTAAAAAAGAAACAAACGTTTCTTTTAAACGATTTTTAAAGGCGATGCGTTTAAACGCTTCGCCTTTTTTGTGTCTCTTTATCCCCAAGAGGACCTTTATTTAAAGAGTGAATTAAAATATAAAAGCCTGTTAGAGTTAATTTAAATCCCAGGACTAAACCCCACATGAAATTAGCTGTATATTTCCCTGCACTGCTTCTAACGCTAAGCTCCTATTTTCAACAAAAACCGATCCTTCCCAACGTATTCCCTGAGCCGAATGCAAATAACGTATGTACTGATGCGGTTGTGCGGATTCGTTTTGAAACACAACCACGACTTGGCAAAGAGGGAAAAATCACCGTTACAGATTTAGATGGTGCCCATGTCGCTTACTCCGCTGATTGCGCTATAAAAACCATCCAACGTACATTAGGCGGATTCCCTAATTTTAATAGCTATCCTTACACGGTAAACGATAAGGAAGTAGAAATACCTCTTCTAAATCTAAAACAAGGACGTACCTATAGAATCGATATCGATTGGAGTTTATTTCCCGGGTTAAAACAGACTCTCCACCAAAACAATCCTACTTTATCTTGGACTTTTTCAACACGTACTCAAATTCCTAAAATCAGTACACAAAAGTTAATTGTAGCAGCGGATGGTACGGGAGATTTTTGCACAGTCCAAGGCGCATTGGATTTCATTCCTGAAGGTAATCAATTGCCTCGTATTATTTTTATTAAAAAAGGCATTTACCCTGAAATTGTAGCCTTTGATAACAAAAATAACATTAAAATACTTGGAGAATCGCGTGATCAAACGATTTTAGCCTATACGACTAACGAGAAATTTAACGGAAGTGGTGGCAATCCATATGATCCTAAAAATCAGAGCCAAAATTCAGGTAATACTTCAGCCCACATTTACCATAGAAGCGTTTTTTTAGCCCATCACACCGAGGGTTTAACTCTTCAAAATTTCACCATTCATAATACTACTCCTCAGGGAGGAAGCCAAGCGGAAGCAATCATCCTCAACGGGCTTTCTCGTGCACGAGCAATTCTAAAAGACTTAGATCTTTATAGCTTTCAAGATACCTTACAACTCAACGGCCAAACCTATGTCACGGGATGTCATATTGAAGGCGATGTAGATTTTATGTGGGGTAAAGGGCCATGCTATTTTAAAAATTGCACCTGCGTAGCTCTGCGCTCAAATGCCTACTACACCCAAGTAAGAAATCCCAAGACAAACCATGGTTTTGTCTTTGTCGCTTGCCGTTTTATTGGAGCGGATCAGGTCAGAGGAAACTATTTGTCTCGCATTGAAATCAACCGGTTTCCCTACAGCGAAGTAGTCGTGCTCAACTGTGAACTTTCAAATGCCGTAGCCTCTCAGGGTTGGCTTTTACAAACCAAAGGTGATTCAAACCAGCTGCATTTCTGGGAATATAATAGTTTTAAAAACCCTCATGGCCTAGCACTAGACTTATCTGAGCGTATGAGTAGCTCTAAACAGCTTATACGTCCTAAAGATAGCGCTTTGATTGACTCCTATCTCGATCCAACATTCGTCTTAGGCAACGCTTGGACTCCTAAACTGTAATTCTTAACCGATTTTTTTAATGCAGAATTGACGAAGTCGTTGCGTATTTGTTTTCTCAATGGCATGC
>Ga0209188_1001011_pt1 | contig 24222 bp, 24 predicted proteins | sample C_130625_EF_Meta_FD_187307 | JGI IMG/M metagenome (GOLD analysis project Ga0209188, IMG submission 187307) | Freshwater microbial communities from Lake Croche, Canada to study carbon cycling - C_130625_EF_MetaG (SPAdes) (version 2) | ecosystem: Environmental > Aquatic > Freshwater > Lake... | reverse complement strand
ACCTAGAAAAATATGAGATCTATCTCATTCGAAAACTGAGTCAATCAGGAATTAGTTTATACGATAACACAACGTATATGGACTCAATCAAAGAATACTATCGTTTTCTAGCTGCTTTTGAATTGCATCCTTTTTGCCGTGGTAAAACAGATGATCAACTCTTGTCAGATTCAGATGCAGATGAGAATGATTACCAAGAAAAAGAAGAAGACACCGACAGAATTGTCCAACGCTTCGAAACAATCTATCAAACCGAATACAACAACTTGCCCAACGGACAACGCAAAACAATGCATAAGAATGTCCTCGATATCATAAAAACAAATTCGAAGTGGAATATCGCTCAACTCGATAAAGATATCATATCACTTATCAACATGAACTCCGAGTTTCATCAAACTATTATTGGAATAATAGGCGAACATCAAAAGTGCTGACAATAAAAATGAGCTTGTTCTTAGACAATAAACTCATCACATGCAGATGAGAATACAATAGTTTTCTCAGGTCGAGGTGAGACACAAGACACAAACATTCCATTGGGAAGAAGTGTAATCTGTGAACGAGTGTATACTGTTCGAATATCTGTTTCACGGATTAGTTTCGGTGTTTCCTCAATAATGACTGCTTCGTCAAAATGCAGTTCTTGCTCGGTTAAAGCCTCCTTGTACTTATTTACGGCAAGCTCATCGAAATAAGCGTTGATGAACCTAAGTTTCTGCCTGTCAATTCCATTTAAATCAGTCCAAAGAATCTCTTCTAATTTCTTATCCAACATGAGTACCAAGAGGTACTTAAGCTTAATCTCTTGTAGAGAAGATGTTCCTTCTTTAATGATTTTTTTATACTCCTCCTCGTTTCTAACATCATCAGGAAACGTATCTAAGTGAATCAAGAGATACGCTAGGATGAATAGTACTGGTAACTTAGAGAACACAGGCTTTTGGGGTGGGGGTAAGAATGGATCCATTTGATAACGGCTTTTAACAACTATAAAATCAAAAAGAAATGAATCCATTTTTTCAAAAAAACCGTGAATTTTGTAAAAATAACTACTAAACGGCTTATTCATCGACACAATTCTGAAAGCATCCGTTGCTGTACAGCATTTTCTTTATTTGTTTTTGCAAAGGAATACTAATTCCTAAACTTGTTCGAGTAATGATTCCAACGCTTGGAAAGTAATAAAACTTGACATTGTTTTCGTAGATTGACCAAATGTTTGTTGACCGCCTTAACGTGGGCATCTCTACAATCTCAAAGATACTCGATAAAAGTGAATCATGAGGAGAACGCATGTGTATAGCCTCGACATATTTATCGCGCAACTTATTATCTAAATACCACTTCAGAAAAGTAAGTTTGCATACAACATCTCTTCTTGTCCTATCTATCTTTTCTATGCCTTTCCAAACTTTGGATTCTAGGAGTTCCATCCACATCAACATAATGAAGTATCGGATGGGGATGGATTCAAGACAAATAGACTCTTTATTCAATAATTTTTGGAATTCCTGTTCAGCTAACACGCTTTCGTAGGTATGCTCTTTGCTAGAACCACCTACCCATTTTCTGAAATTAGGTTTAGGATTTGTATCCCATGGTAATAAGAAATCGTTAGCCATGTGTTCAATTCTATACTATGTATAACTCCTTTTCTTATATCGTATTCGCTTTACATTGTATCATCGTCGCGCAGGCACCCCTTTCACGACCGCGTAATCGGGCACATCACGGGTAACGACAGATCCTGCTCCAATGACCACATGATTTCCAATGCGCACTGGTAAAATGGTGCTGTTGCTTCCGATCCGCACATTATCCCCAATAACCGTATTACGTTCTATCCAATTATCGAGGGGCGCATCGAACTTGTCATTGACAAACATGACACCATGCCCCACGAAGCATCCTGCGCCGATCGTGACCCCTGAACACACGAACGAATGACTCGAGATCCGTGTCCCATTACCGATGACCGCGCCTTTCTGGATCTCTACAAAAGGGCCTACAAAGACGTTTTCTCCCAAAGTACAGCCGTACAGATTGGTATACGGCATGACCTGCGAACTGGAGGGAACTACGACGCGATTCATCTTTTATGTCAATCTGTATCCATATATCCTCATGTCTTTATATGCCGCTCTCGATGCTACCAACGTACATGCGCACTCACACACATATTTTTTCGCTTTCTTTTTGTCTTTTGGATTGGTAATGACGACACCAACACCCCCCCGATACCGTTATGCCGTTTGTGTATGGGGAGAGCCGAGAGCACTTGCCACATGTATCGATAGCTTTTATAAACATCTAGTCACACCCCTCAGAGCCGACGTATACGTTATGTGTCAGAAAACCCACACACCTATAGATGATACACTCGTCTTCTTCCGAAACCCCATCCACGCAGAGCTCTATGATAAACCCGATTCCGCCATCTATTTCGAAGGCCGTTTGGAGTCCGCATTCCGACACCACGGAGATAACTGGAAAAACAACGGAAACCTCCAGCAGTATATGAATTTCAACAGAATCGGTGACGCTTGGGGCCAACAACTCGCCGCCAATTATGATATGATTATCATGGTCCGATCCGACTTCAAATACCTCTTTGATTTCCCCGATATATTAAGCCTGACCCATTTACAATTACAAGGGCCCTCAAATCAAAGCTCCCCCCTCCCTCAAACCCAATTCTGGTCATATAGCGGCCACGAATGGGGCGGTGTGAACTACACAATGATGGCGGTACCCTCTATGCACATTATAGACTATTTAAAGGCCCCCTATCGTGCGATCATGGACCCCGCCTTGTCTCGACACTTCCATGGCAACATGAATTGCGAGAGTTTCATGAGACGAATATTCGATTACCAGAACTGGAAATTGCGGTCGATTGCCGTCAACGCCTTTTTAACAGCAAACGCACAAACCGATATCACAACCTGGGGGCAGATCATGTGGTCTCCCCAACACCAGGTCTTCTTTAAATACGAGGATCAACTATACCGAGCATACGAGTCGTTAGAGAAATGGGAAAAAGAAAACAAGCGATGGTCGTATCGATCACTCGACGAACACATTATTCTAGCGCTCTAGATACAAGTTCCCGGTGAGAAGGGATTGATACATGCCGAAGCCCCAGCCGATGACCACTTGTAACAGAGTATGCATATGAAACACGACAATACGTGTATAGGCCATATAGAAAGTGAAGCAGATTGAGATAATCAACAGAATCTCGTTCAAGTAAACAATATAGGGAAAGAACGTACTAAAGACGGCGAGCTGCATATGGCCACTCGGCATCCCATACATATCGAACCCATTAGGCCTATTACAAATATCCAATGACAGCATTTGACATCCTATAGTAAAGACGGTTTTCATGCCCATGCTGGACAGCAGAGAAAACCCGCATCCCAGCACCATGTATTTCCAAAACCGAGAATTGCGCCGGAAAAACATGATAGACATCAGCCAGATCCAGATAAACCAAACCGGGAGGATGACCACGGAATTCCCAAAGAAACGATCAATAGGATTATACATAGTCGAGTTCCAAAACATGTCTTCAGACGATTGTTTTGAACGAAGTCCATAATACATCATACGATATTGCCCATAGGAGAATAGTGTTGTTATGTTTTCCATTGTATAGCAAACAGCTATAGATAGAATGCCTAGATCGCTTTATATCTTTTTTGTGGAAACGTAGACTATCTATAAAAAATGGATGATTGTCATTTATTGATTGAACTCTTGGTTGTGTGTAAAGATGTCTTCTCTTAATTATCGTTCCGAACGTTTTATTACGAAATCTCGAAAAAATCGCCCTTTACCCTGTGAAGGAAGCCTGCGTACCGCACAGTGCGTTAACTGCAACATCTGGTCCGGTTGTCCTGGAACCAAATGCGGTGTCTGCGAGTTGTGTTGTTTTCAATGCGACTGTTCGATTCCGAAAGAGGTGTTGAACCAATGTCGTAGGGAGGTAAAAGAAAGTTTAGAAATTATCAAAACATTTCCTCGGATATTGACTCAACAAGAAGAAGCCCTAGACTGCCAATGTGCTTGCCTGGAACCGTGTTACTGCACGTATCTAGCCAAAGTCCCGGCATTCCCTCGTCTGGAAAATCCTATGAAGGACACGGTCTTTTTCCGCGAGATGACACAGCTGATTAACAATTTTACTGTTGGAGATTACCAAAGCGGCACGTATTACAACCGCGGAAAGTCCGTCCATCACTTCAATGTGGTCGAATTCAGCATATCGTCTTTTATTGATATGTTTCCGATCGAATGATGAATAAAAGCCCAAATCCCTCCCATCCCCATCCCAACTTTATTTTTATCGAAAAAAAGGGTTTTTTACAAAGTCATATAACTGCATCAAACAATGAATCCGCAAGATCCAGATCAAGACTCATCATCGAATCGCAGAAATGACGAAAATTTTCATGTTGTTGTCTCGTTTCTACGGCTCAATTTGATCAGCTACTGCGCTAACAACTTTTCTCGATCAACGATTGAAGCAGCATTGGCGCATCCGACAGTAGATGTGTACTTGACACCTGAAAGCGTCACTGAGTTGAACACATTAGGATTCAATTACATACGAGCCAACTCAAGTCACATCTGAGACAAGATCCCGTAACACCGCCTGCAATGAATCGTATCATACAGCGCGTTGTGGGCATTACTGATCTCTTCTTTTGTCAGGAATTGATACAGCTCCGCCAGCTTGGGCCATTTTCGTATCCCCATGACGCGTTTTCCTGCTAGCATGGTACAAAAACGCGAAATGGGTTCGAGCTCTCTTAACAACTCCAACATACCCCGTCTATACAATTCGCTTTTTAATACGTTCAAGTCGAATTCCAAGTTATGGGCGACAATACAAGTGATTCCCCGCCGGATATCATAAAACAGATGTTGCATAATATCCGCGAAAGGAACTCCATTTTGCACAGCCATTTCGTGTGTAATACCGTGAATCGCCACGCTTTCGGGACTCGAGAAGAACCCATCTGGCTTCACAATGTAGTATATAGGTTCTCTGTCATTACAAGCCCAGCTGATGGATACAATTCGACATGATTCAAAAGCCCCCAGTTGTGTATAATTCGCTCCTCTCACTGTCGGAAGACCCGTCGTCTCTGTATCAAATATCAACGCCATCTAATTCAATCACAATTCGTTGATAATATAACAAAATAAGTCTTTATATCCTTTTTTTATCTGATCCGTCTCTCGTTTCCAACCTCCAGCTAACTAACTCAAGCTAGATCTAGATCTAGAGCCATGACCATTGGGACATCAGCGAATCATCAACAACCCCTACATCGACACCTTCATGCTGCACCCCTTTATTAATAGTAGAAGTACTATCCGAAGACCCGCGAATACGCCCGTTCTCTACGTAGATCTTCCGATCCGCAAACTCCATGAGCTGCTTATCGTGTGTGACCAGGATAACCGTTTTCTCTTTCATCATATCCTCTAGGATGCGGTTCAGGATGGCTTTGCTCTTTTCGTCGAGCGATGCAGTGGGTTCATCCATGATGACGATCTCCGGGTTTTGTGCGATCGTCCGAAGACACCACACGACTTGACGCTGCCCACCTGATAACCGAGACCCGTTCTTGCCAATAGGTTTATCCATACCGACAGACTCGAATTCTTTGGCCAGACCCAGACGTTGAATTAGAGCATCGACATCGGCCTCTGTGAGCTTCCCATCATCCGACCCATACATGATGTTTTCGTACACACTGCGATTAAACAGGATAGGTTGCTGGGGGACGTATCCGATCCGTTCTTTCAACTCCTTGAGCCCGATGTCTCGGTAATCCTTCCCGTCCAAGTAAATTGATCCCGAATTTGGATGATTAAACTTGAGCAGCAACTTGAGAATGGTGCTTTTTCCGGAGCCGATATCCCCGACAATCGCAACAGTCTCTCCTTTCTTGATATCAAAACTGACATCATCAAGGATGACTTTATCACGATACGCAAACTGTACGTGTCGCGCGCATATGCCGCTGCTCAGAATGGGGTCATCTACTTTGCCACTATAGGAAACAGGTAAAGCCGGCGGCGGCGCGAACATGTCATCTGACTCTACGACAATCCCGATATCGAACAGCATATCACGCATCTGGCCCTCGACAGCCATCATAGTATGGGTGAGATAGATCAAGATAAGGAACATAGACGAGAAGGCGGCGGTATCGAGTTTTTTCTTTTTGAGCAGAATATAGCACCGATAGATGAAGCAACTAGTGAAAGCGATGATGATAATAGACATGAACGTCTTGGTATGCATGAGACAATGCATGGTTTCAGCGTACTTTTCGGTGAATGCGGCTTCGAATTTCTCTAAACGCCGAACTTCCTTGACCTGCTTCTCGTTATCACCGTGAACGGCGACATAGTTTCGGAGCAAGTCTTCTATTTCCTCGTGAATCTTGTTGATCTTCTCGTCTTTTTCGGAGGCCACATTGGGACAGATCCATTGAGGCACGAAGAAGATGGTAATAGCATATAATAATCCGGCTCCAAGCACAAGCCCACCTAGAACACTATCGTACAATCCGAAGTAGACGCTCGCACCCACAAACAACAACACGTAGGGGATGATGACGGTTTTGACACGTTCGTAGCATTGGACCAACGTTTGTGGCAACTTGATGAGCTTGCTCATGATTTCACCCGCATTCATTTCGGTGTAATGATTCTCATATAATTTCATCTGATTAATGAGAACAGTTTCACGAGTATAGGTCTGGAATCCGGAGATGGTTTTAATGTCGTGCCAGTCGGAAATCATGAAGCCGAATTCTATTAGAATAAACAAGACAAGAACGATTATAATTCTCCATCGAACTGCCTGGTGTTTAGAGATGCCGTCGATGAGTTGACCGTAATAATGAGGGAGAATGATGTCTTGTAAGGGGATCAATAGGGAAAAGAGAATATTGATATATACATCACTTCCGCGTGCCATGTATCCGCGAACGAGCTCTTCCACGTGCATCATTGAGTCTCGCTTCTCTCTATATGTATACGAAGGTAAAAAAGAAAAGCGGATTATGTATATGTATAGCTATATCTGTATCTGTATCTAATATAGTAATCAAATGACTAGTGAACTAGCAATAGCAGTTAGAATACCTACACCAACACAAACACCTACATCAAGCGAACACTCTTTCGGAACATGCGACGATGGAAATAGAAATAGTGAAATATACAGTGGTTCGTCTTCGTCTGTTATGACTCCATCATCTAATTCTAACAAAAGATCAACTCCAGCCCCAGTCCCAGCCCCAGGAAGGATTGCTAGAGTAATCAACTGGTTTGGTGGATTTATTAGAAAATCCAAAGTAGAAGCAGCATCTCCAAAGACAAAATCAAGGCGTTTTGGTAGAAGAAAATCATTGGGAGACTTTCCTCATCATACAGATACAGAGAATCCTTCATCAAGTTCTTCTTCAGACTCGCAACAAGAATCCGCTTCTGACTCTCACTCTCATTCTGATTCTGATTCGGATAAATTATCAACTGATAAACGTCGTACGATTTCTATAGACAGAGAAGTTCCAGATGAATCAGCACCTCTACCAGATCCAACACATCATCGTCATATTTATCAACCTCCCACCCAATCACAATCTGGCACAAAACATCAAACTAATACTCAACACACTAATAGTAGAACAAAGTCCAGAAACAAAAATAAAGATCAAAAACCCAATAAAGTCAAATCCAGAGAACGGAAGATGACATATAAGAAAGTCGCGTCTATCATCAACGAAGTTTACAATAACGAACAGACGATTAGTTCAACAGCTCTCGACATGTTATCCGTCTATCTGAAAGGCCAGAAGATCCTGTATGTTGAGGCCAAGACCATATGTGAACAGCGAATGAATTTTCTGATGTTACCGGCGATCATGATTTCTGCTGTATCAGCCGTCCTGAGTCTGACAGAAACATCGGGGATCATCGTGGCATCCATGGCGGCTTTGAATTCCTGTATTTTATCGTTGATATCTTACCTGAAGCTGGATGCGCGCGTCGAGGCTCACAAAACCGCCGCCTACAAGTTTGACAAACTCCAAGCCTTATGTGAATTCAATTCCGGGAAAGTACTATTCTTTGATACTAAAAAAGAGGATGTGGCGGGTGTTCTAGTCAAGATAGAGGCCCAAGTAAATGAAATCAAAGAAACGAATCAATTTGTGCTCCCGGAGATCATCCGATATCGATACCCTGTATTGTATTCGACGAACGTTTTCACTCTAGTCAAGAAGCTAGTAAATCGCGAGATCGTGCTGATGAACCGGCTCAAGAATTGCATCAATGCGATCGTCATCTTCCGAGACAGATGCAAGTTATCCAACGCACCAGCACTATCACCAGCAACACTATACGACGATACCGAAATACAAATAAAAATCGACAGGCTAGAAAAAGAACAAAACACGGCTTTAGAACGACTTATCGAATTCCGGAATCAGTACCTAGAAATCGACAAAGAATTCAGAAAAGAGATAAAGTCGCAATCAATGATCCGACCTTGGTATAGGCGTTTATTTGATTGCCTAAAGAATTGACACAACGCCCAATCCACAAGCACACCACTCACAGATAAGTATCCATGAGTTCTACTGATAGGTATCCAGATTCTATAGATTCATCTCTAATCTTTCTCAACACTTCTTGGTTTTTACCTGGAACAATATCATCCATCAATAATTCAAGTCCAAGTATTTGAGTAACGAAGTGTTTAATCCAAGCATGCATCTCGTGTTTAGAAGATCCATATAAATTTTTGAACTTGTTAGACAGATCATTCCGCATGACAAAATGGAAATCGCCATTCGATTCTACATGTGCATTTACGTAAATCCCTTTATTCATATCATATGTGGATAATAGAATATCTTTCCATAAAAACACGTCGTATCTATATAGAATAACTATGTCGTATTTACACCCAGTCTCTTTTTCATACGTTTCTTTCAATTCAATTGCCTTTTTAATTGCGAGTGCTTGACTAACACCATTATAATCAGTTAAACCCTTTTCGGGATCACAATGCTTCTCAATCTCTTTGTGGTAAATTTCATTATCCTCAAAAGATGTCATTTTGGGTTTATAAAGTTGACATAATTCATCTTGTAAATCAGGATTCCAGCACTGACAAAACACATCAAAGTCATATAGATCTTTATTTGGTTCAATAATATGTCGAACAATAGAGTTATAACATTGTTTATAGTTTACGTAGGGAGCATCCTTATAAAGGTATCCAGCAGTATTATTACCTTGTTTTGAAACACCCCCGCGCATACATAAGGCCACTTTAATCTTTTTATTTGGTACATCTTCCACTTTTTCTACATATTTATTGCTAAATAATCCAATAAGTAGTATAATGAGTAGAAGTATTATTATTATAGAGGTATAATTCTTACTAATCATAGATGTATAATTCATACTAATCATATTGCATATTTTTTTGATCCTCCTCGATCCAAAACCAATTCAAAAAATATACCCATATACAAACACAAAAAGAAATGAACGATGCTACGATGCTTCATTTGATTCATATGCTTTTTTCAGGACCTCTTTTGATATATGTGGCCTTAGTGCAACCCACTAGCCCCTACGTCTACTGGCTCTTGCTCCTATTAGGTATAGCCATTTGTTTCAAATTTACTTATTCCGCATTTACGACGGAATTCAGCCAACGCCACGTCTGGTTTGCTATACACGCTATTCTCTTCTCATCGCTTTTGATATATGTAGGCTCTATGGGACCTGATACTCCTAAAGTCGGTTATTCGCTGCTTCTTGCAGTCGGCATTGCCGCGATAGGATATCATACCATACGTTTGATCCAAGAAAATGTATCATCCTAAGTCACAACCCGAAATGTTGAGATATCTCGGATACCATACGCGCAACGAGGAGTTTGACAATAAATTCGTGACCTTTTTCCGATGCAAGAGATAACGCGGTCATTCCATCACGAGTTTTGGCGGTTATATTTATATTGACAGGCATCTGCAAAAGAGCTTCAACGATGCGTGTATGTCCTGATACGGATGCTGCCATGAGAGCAGTGTATCCTTCCCTGGTTTGTAAATTCAGATCGATAAATGGATATTGTAACAGAGCATAAACAATGTCAAGTCGACCCATGAGACTCGCCCACATCAAAGCCGTGGATCCATTCGGTGTTTGTTCGTTTATAACCATGACGACATCTATAGAGGGATCGATACACGCATCTTCTAGTATTTTGGTAACGACATCAAGGCGACCATATTTCACAGCCGATATGAGTTTAGGAAGAGGCGTTTTTATTTGTTTAGTTGTATTTTCATCTTCAGAAGGAAATGTTTGAAGTTCTATTAATTGATTGACGACCATGAGTAGATGTACCTGCTATGTGCCAACCTGTAAAATCGTTTTCAAATTTTTGGGGTATAGTCATTGTCTCTCCTAAAAAATGGATTCATTCACAACTCATACATTTATCTATATGGTATAAACAACTCTACGATCACGATCATGATGACACGAAACAATATACTGATTAATCCGGATGGAAGTTTATTTCTCGCTCATAGAATATCACTTGATCGAAAACCCAAAAAAGAATACACCATTGTTTCTCTATTAGCACATCCGTCTATTCATATCAGACACATCAACATAATCATCAAGTCTGGCACATGTAATACATCCGCGATTTTGAAGAAGTATGTTCCGAGTGACATCTTGAGAAGAATTCCCGAAAATATCAATATGTGCTTATGGCACACTGAACATAATAAAATAGAACGCAATCTCGGTGCTACAGAGGCCCATCATTTGCATGTATTCGATGATATCCTTATCATATACGCATATGCATAGCATAATAAGTGTCAAAAAAATCAGTTTCTTTTTATCATGTGTTTTGAATGACAAGAACTATTTTAAGATTGAGTGACCATCCTTTATCGATACGTTCCCATATTTTATCATTGGGTATAACAACGACAACGACTTCTGTTTCGTAATGATCGGATGCGAAAGAAGACGCTGCATTGTATACTTCGATAGCTTTGTCGACAGAATGGGCCAAGAAAAAGCTCTTCGCCAAAGGAAGACACGTACTCAATACATTGACCATGGTTTCAGAGTTGATCGTGTCTACAGATTGAAACGTGTCTTGGACGATAGCGATGCCATATCGAGTTAGAATGGCTTCGAGTGTAGATGCGGAGGAATCCGGATGCAGTGCAAATAAAGAAGCTTGTATGGATTCTCCCATCCTCCCGGCAGCAGCATCAGCGTCGGCATGTGATAAGAAGTTCGATTCATCGCCCGATTGATACTTGGATGTAGTGGACGATGATCCGCATAAGAATTTTCGGGGAGTGAATGGATCTATAGACGAGGATGATTCCGATTCTTCATCGGTGCTATTATCGGATTCTTCATCAACACATTCTTCCAAGTCGTTATCATATATAGCGAAGTCATCTGCAGCAGAGTCGTTTAACTTAGTAAGTATTGAAAATCGGTTTGTATCCATTTCTTTTTGTTGGTTTCTTATTGGTATACAATATTTTATCAAAAGCGAAACAGACACAATAACATAACATGTTGTGTATACTATTTCATTGAAACCCTGGATACAGTAGCTGTTCTAGTTCTTCTCCGTGTCCCTTTCTCTTTTCCTTGCACTGTATTTTGTACAACAGATGATGCGGATCTGGTCGGCAGCTGAGTACCTATTACCACACTTTGTACGCCGTCGAAATTGGTAGAATCGTTTAGTGTTGTTCTCGATGTCTCGATTGAATGACTACCTTGGTTAAATCCGATTGATCCAATCGACTTGGATTGTGTCATAGTAGTCGTAATTTGAGGTATCGACGAATTTGCCAGTGTCTGTACTTGTGTTTTTTGTCTAGTTAAGCTGGTATTTTGGGGTCTAGTTAAGCTGGTATTTTGGGGTCTAGTTAAGCTAGTATTTTGGGGTCTAGTTAATCTGTTAGTTATAGTTTTTTGTTGGTACTTGCTACGACTTTGCACAGATATGTTAGGAATTGTATTTTTTTCAGTTCTTTCATTTGCAACAGAGTTATCTTCTGATTCTTCAACGATCTGAGGTGAATTAATGAGTTGTTTAGTAAGTATAAGAGATAGTTCATCTTCAATTTTAGAATCCAAACTTATTTCATTTTTGACGTAATTACATTGATTATCTGCTTTATTATTACATTGATGTGTCGAGATTCCTTCCAATCTTTCTAATTCTAAAATAATAGACAATACAATACTCTGGAACACGGATAAGCGTTTTGTATCTTTTTGTATATGTATTCGTGAAAAAACATCTATAGGACTGCATGCTATCTTACTAATTTTATCAATATCTGTTAAGATAAACATTATAGCATAGTGTGCTATATTGAGAGTAACATCAATATTAATTTGATTGAGGAATATATGTATCCCTTTCACTAGTTTATGTCCATCACCTTTGAGTATATATAAAAAGATGTTTTCTAAAAATTCTTTGATAATTTTATGTAAATGATCTTTATATTTATTTATTTTTGACAAATACAATACTGATTTTGGATGTGTCGTTTTGTGTGCTCTTGTTTTTGTGCTTTCTGATGGTGGCTCTATAACCGATTTAATTTTTTTGATTATGAAAGAAAATATTTTTTTGATTATTATGCTCATAAATGTATTTCTGAATCCGAACATGAATTTAACGTTTTCGATGATAGATATTAAACATCCTAAGACGTATGGAGGATCTAAAACATAATTTGTGGCTGAATGAGCAAGATATGTTTTTACTTCAAGTGTTCCGGTATATATATAACTCATAAATAGTGCCTCTAAATCAAGTGTATTCGTAAACTGTGATAGTTTTTTAATGAATGAAGATTCAACTTTGTGTTTTTCTTGAATAGCTTCTAATCTTTTAATTCTTTCTTTATCTATCTTTTCAAGTATAATCGATTTTGTAACTTGACTTATGTAATTATGTAAATTGTCTGTTCCTATAAACACAATAAAACACATAATCAAATCTGATAGTATGCATTTTGTATGTGTAGATGTATTGATGGCTTCTATGTTTTTACAGTACATATCCATAAATTGATCAGAATGTGTAGATCGTTTAGTTCGTTGTTCTGGAAAATGATTAAGTCGAATATAGTACAGTATAATTGCATCACGAATAATACAAATTAAAATTTTTTCCGATTTCTTGATTTGTTCTATATCGGTTAGATTATTGCAAATATCTATGTTTAGTTTATTTGTAGTTTTAACTAAGCTTGCAAATTTTTTAGACATTTTTTCTTCTACTTTTGAAATCTTGTTGCAAACTATTGAAGGAATATCATATCCAGATGCATAAATCATCTGCATGGTGTAAAATGCTACAGTATTTGCATGTGTGAATAAGGGATGGTTTTTAATGCTTAAACTACAGTTTTTGGGGACTGTTGTGAAAGAGGCATAACTACCTTTAAAGGCAGAGGTTTGTTTGCTGCCTTTTGTTGTCATACTTAGAATACTTAGAATATTATATTTTACACCGTCTAGCATTTAAAATGTTACTTTTAAAGCCAGACGTTGGGGGTTTTCATCCCCGTGTAAATCATGGGTTTGTGATGCCGACGTAGCATCACTGAGGGAGCCAGTGGCTCTTTGAAGATAAATAGGGCGTTCCAGTCTTTGAATCGCATTTGTTGCTATCTTCCATAGATTTGAAGCAGCGTTAGTGTCCCGGTTCCATAACCTCGAACAAGTCTTACACTTGACGAGTCCATGTCTCAGGACCTTGCCTTCTCTGTAGGGTCGTGGATTATCGACCATTCGAAACGTCTTGCACTCCCCACCACAACCACTACATCTACAACTGGTTCGGAACTCATCGACCAAAAACACTTCGTATCCGGCTTTGCGAAACAAGGTTCTAAAACCCTTGCCTTTGATGGGCTCCTTATACTTGCGATGTTTGCGTTGTTCAAAGTCTCCAATTGTGATAATCGTTTTTTCAGGTCCGCCAAATAGTTTTTCGAATCGTCTGAGCAAACGAGCTTCGGTGATTTGTTTCCTCATGTAGCTTCCGAGTTTCAATTTCCGAAACAGATATTCGCTGTAGAAAGGAGCCAACAGGCGGTTCAGTGTATTCTTTTTATGGACATATTCTTTGAACTTGACAAAGTTGATAGTCTTTCTGTTGAAGCCACTGAGCTCGGTTTCCCACTCTGTCACACTCTTGCCATTGATATGTTGTTTCTTGCGTTCTTGCAGGTAGTTTCGATACTTCTTAGCCTTGGTTTCTTTACGTCGGGTGTCTTGGGTGTACCGGAACTTGATTTGGTCTCGTTGGTCGCTGTTAACACAATACAATAAATCACTCATGTTCGGGTCAATAGCAACAACTGCATTGTTCTGTAATGCTTCATAATCATCCAGTTCATCGATATATTTCTCACCATTCCCTTTCTTCGCTTTCGGTTCTTTGACGCGTTTTCCAATCATATCTCGACGCTTCAAGAGGATACTACAGCTCACACCATCTGTCTCTATCTGGTGGTCGAAAGTATGTGCATGACCATCGTCCATGTGAAAGCACTTCATATCAGTCTTGAAGAAGAAGTTCCATATCTTGTCCTGGTATTTGACCAAATTGCCTTTCGTGGTGTAATCGCTACGTATCCCATGTTCCTTGGTAAAACAGAGGTTGACCAAAGAAACCGTGTCAAGACGGAAGTGTTTGGGGATTATTTCACTTCGCAAAGGACATACGTTGTTCACTGTGGCTCCACGAGCCTCAACAGCTTTCATCATATAAAACATACACGGAAGGTAGTCTTGAGGAGAGCATTGGATATCATAATAGACACTCTGTTCCTTTAGTTCCCTCTGAGGCATCACCTTGAGTCGCTGCGCATCAATCCATTCATGGTAGAGTGGATGCGATGTCTTTGCTTGACCGGGATTCAAGAGGTCGTTTTTGATTTTTCGTAACTGAGCGGATAGCTTGTTTCCGATAGCTTGACGCTGTTGTTTCGTCTGTTTATATTTATTGATAGTTGCAACGAGTTTCTTCTTCTCCCAAGACACGTTCACAAACCGCTCTACGTACTCGACAAAGTGCTGCTTAATGTTGTTCTCGTACATGGTAATGACATCGATTGCCAAGTAATCGAGAACGGTGTTCATGTGACGATAGTTCAATGTCTCTGTTACAGAGGGTTCGTAGTGTTCTTTATAGAAGGCCTTCAACGTATCCTTGACGCGCTTTGTCTCTTCCTTAGGTTGTCTTCCACAAGCCGGCTCTTCACATAGAACCTTCATGACTGAAGTCACAAAGGGACGGTCAATAGGTGGGAAAGGAGTTGTAGTGTCATAACAGTGAATTAAGTAAAGCTTGAGAAGCTGGAGTGTGTGAATCATGATTCCGTTTGCTCGTAAAGCAGCGTCTTGCAGCTTCGCAATTACGGTGTCGTCACGGACCACGCTCTTCAGACTCGTCTTGATGCATTGATAGAAAGGTATTGTGCCACCGGGGTCAGGAGGCATTGTCTTACTCTCTGATAAGAAAATAATTTGTCCCAATCAAACGCGCTATGGATAGTTATAGCGCTCCCTCCTTAAGTGTCTTTCGTCTTTGAAAAACATAGCGTTTAGTGCGAACGAGCCCTAGTTCTGGGTGTCGAAGACGGTAGTCACATTTCAACATTTCATAGTCTTGGCGGGTCATATGTTTTATGATGCTTAACCAGGGTCGTTCCACTTTATGGGGCTCGCTCACTCCAATCATTTTTCCGAAGTTGAAAAATTTGCGTATATCTGGTATCAAAGCCATAAGTTTGTATTGCTTCTCTTTGTTGTTATCTAGTTCATAAAGAGTCGTGCTGTTTGACTCGTCAAGTTCCAGAATATCGATTACTTGTTGTCGAATACGAGACTGTTCATCGGGATATAACTCGCTCTTGAGTCTCATCTTAAGTTTCATAAGAGATGAAACTTTTAAGTCTTTTCACGAGCTGTTGAAAAAGTAACATTTTAAATGCTAGACGGTGTATATCACCAATGAAGTAAAGTATGAATACACTGAGTCCTACAGAAGTGTATCTTATATATCAATGCGAATACGATAACGTTCGTAAGTTAGAAAAATCATCATAAGCGGCTTTGGGTATAGCTGTACTCATACTCATACTCGTATCCCCATTCCCAATCCTCCTGGTATCCGGATTCGTATTCGTATTCGCATTCGTATTCGTAATCGTATCCGTATTTGTATTAACCCTTCTAGCGGGTATAGTCTGACTCGTATCTCTGTATGTACTCATAGTCAATAATTACTATAATAGAGCTAGAAACAAAAAAATGGAAAAAGCAAATTCGTTAAAATCTTAAATTTACTTAGTAGACTTCTTATTAGATTTCTTAGGAGACTGAATTTTCTTATTAGATTTCTTAGGAGACTGAATAGTAGATTTCTTAGTAGACTTAATATTCTTATTAGACATGATATTAGACTTGCTATTATAGCCGCCCTTAGTAATAGGTTTATTGATATTATATCTATCTATAGATCCAACACTAGGAGTAGTAGTAGAAGCAGAAGGTTTCGTTAATGTTATTTCAACCCAAACATCAATAGCCTTCTGTTTAAAAGATTTATTATCAGACTTAAGATAATCAAGATTTCTTGGGAAGAAAACTATTTTAGTACCTGTACTTGGACCTGTACTAGTATCAGAAGAGATGAAAGCGAAAATGCCATCATGTTTTTTGCCAGTAATTGTTTTAGAAGCAAGAGTATTTTTAATACTGGAAGTAGATAAATCATGAAAGATTTTACTCTGACTATTTGGTTTTGCTTCTTTGAAAGCATCAAGAGTGATATTAGGTAATTCACTACCACCGGAAGTTTTTTGGATAGCATAATAAGTTTCGATATCATGTTGTATATTGGTAGGATTGGGAATAATACCAGAAGATTGTATGTATCTAAAGAATTTGTTCTTCATGGATCCAAGGAAAATATCGAAAACATCAATTTGAATATGGGTATTATCATCAGAAGGAGTAGTAATAGCAGCAGCAGCAGCTATGGCAGCATCAGCAACATGTTTAGCTGTGGCACCAGCAACAGCAGCAGTAACAGCAGCAGCAGCAGCAGCAGCAGCAGCAGCAGCAGCTTTGGCAGCAGCAGTACCAGGACCAGCCTTAGCAGCAGCAGCAGCTACATCCTGAGGAGTAGCAGCAGTATCAGCTGCAGCCTCAGCAGCCTCAGCAGCCATATTATTAGGGCTATTAGGGCTATTTTTAATAATGGCCAAAATAGCATTATTAATCTTTTGTTGGTTTTCATCACTAGTACCACTAGGAATATCAACAAATCCGAAAACTCTGCGTTTATGTCTAATATATATTCTGTTATCAGGTTGTCTAGGGCCTTTGCTAATGAGTGGTTTTTCTAATTGGTGTAGAACTTCACTTAACTGCTCTGGTGTAGCGTTTCCAAGCAGTTCAATAGCTGCTTGCTTAACAGAATCATCAACACTAATATATTTCAATAACGTATCATCCCCAATACGATCTAATTTACTACCTTGCGAAAGCGAAAACCACCCTCCTTCTTCGATATTATTAGCACGCTTTAAAATGTATACAGGCTTTTCTCCTGTAAAACTAAGAGATGTAGTACTAGAAACAGCAGGTATACCAGATGATGCCATAGTAAGCTTTAGTATAGAAAAAGATAAAAAAGGTAAAAAATGAATTTATCTAGTAGTAGACTGTGTTTTTTTTTTCTTCTTAGGGGGCGATTTTTTTTTGCGATTATATTTGGCACCTCCAGTCGTGGTATTATCGGTTAATGCATTCATAGTATAAGATTTCCAGTTACTAACAGTTAATTTATTACTCTCGATTTTCCCTTGACATAGGATGATAGTTTCTTCTTGATAATCATGGTTTTTATCATTGAATGTCATAGCAGCAGATCTGAATGTGTCATTGAAAAACTTGTTAACACCTGTTCTATTGTCATTATGTACGATATGTTTATCATAGAGTGCATACATTTGTTCACCCGCTTTAAGCTTAGGAAATGGTTGATTTGTTTGTAGTCTATTAATAGGTGGTATCGGCTTACTAGGGTCAGCACCAGTCGTAGGTTTTTCAAACATACCCTCAATGTCAGTAATCTTATCTGGGTCTAATTTTTTAATTTGATATAGAGAATCTTCGTTATTTCTATCCTTAACTTTCTCATGAATACCATGCACAATGTCATGATGTACGACATTATTAATAGCGGAATTATTATTACCCATCCTATACCTTTATTTACCACTAAGAGATTAAAAAAAGTATACCCCTTTATTCAGATCGGGATTTTTAGTAAATTTCATCAGGATTCATTCCGATAAAAATCCCGAAAAACGTTAAAATCGGGATTTCACAGCGTTGACCCGATGAGATTTCTCTGAAATCCCTAGTGGGAAAAAATCCGGAAAATAAAAGCCCACTGCCTCCGCCAAGACGATTTTATAGGTTTGCCGATAGCATCCAAAAAAGAATCCCGATAAATGCCAAGACGTAAATCCGAGTGTTGGGAAGATGAAATCTGTAAGAACAATCAGAGTTTACGAGTGGAATACGGCGAGAATGAATAGAATATAGAATGAAATCCAAACACCTGGGATATAGCAGAAGGGGATAAGATAGTATAGAATACAAGGGATGATAACAAATCGAGTGAAACCAAGTGGGTATTTGTATGCTATTTTGGTGATAATACATAGAATATGATAAATAGATTGCAATACGAAGAAAGCAATCAATGCATAAACAATTCGTTCAGGGATAGAAAGATGCATGTTATACTAGAATATGACTACAGTTGGTATTAAAAATAGAGAAACATCCAATTTTACTGAAAACCTCATGAATATCATAAATAAGGCATATGTGGAAAGCGTAATCTAAATGGGAACGAAGGATCCATCTTTTTTGATATACTTACCGCCACGAGGTCCAATATAGACGATACGATTGCGTCCATGGACAACAACTCGGTTGGCGGAAGGTTGTGGTGTTTTGGATTTGCTGCCTCCAACATTTCGTTTTTTCGAATTCAACTCACTAATAATTTCATTTATACCAGCTAATTGACCGCTGATATAATTAAAGTTTTTGGCCCAGGTAACCTTGTATTTTTCTCTATATAATACATCGTTAACTGTATTCATAGAACTAAACACGTTTCGTAGTTGTGTGTACAGTTGTAAACGTTCGGTTTTTTTTGTTGTTTGTTTAATCTGTATTAGTAGAGCCTTTTTTCGGTTTACTAAATTTAAAAGCGTTTCTGGTGTTGTATTCTGTTCCATATTAATTTATTCATAGAATAAGTTTTGTATACATATGAAACAAATATGTTTTGTATGGTTTTATTCCTGAGCACTGAATTGTGCCAATAAGACTTGATGAAATTCTCGATCGATATTGACGAGTGAGATGATATCTTTATCGAGTTGTGTGAGATTACACTTGGAGTTGGATTTGATAATTTCGAGGACATTGTTTTGTGTGGTTTTGCGTTGAGCATTGGTAAGACCATTGTATTGGGTTTGGTAGATGGCTTCAAAGCGTCGTGCTACAGCATCATCATCTGATCCGTTTTCGAGTAATTCATCGTCTGTTTTACCGTGACAAAACGGTTTGAGTTCGAAGGCTCCAATGAAACGATAATACTCTTCAATGGATTGGATAAACATGTTATGATCAAAGAGTCGGATACCGGATTGACTGAGTTTGCGGATGAGATATAGTTCATATTTCTCGAGATAATACTCTATAATAGTATGAATGAGATGTTTGAGACCATTGTTAAGAAGGTATTCATCCCATTGACCACTATAGACTTTGATCCGTTTTGATTTAGAGTCATAGATCACATTCATTTCTTCGAAGAATTCGTTTCGATGTTCACCGCGAATGACTTTGGTGAGTTTATTCACAATGCCCATGAAATCGTCTTGATGGAGAGGGTCATATCTATTACCATCTTCAAGACATTGAATTTCCTTTGCGTAACAGTTTCCGATACGATCCTCAAGACATTTGATCTCGACTTTACAATAATCGGTGACCTGAGTGAGTTTCTGAACCGGATCGATAGTAGAGAGGAAGTTGTTCATATTTTGAAAGTTGTTAATGGTTTGATTGATGGTAGGAGGGGGAGGAGCAACGGGAACCCGATAAATGCGATTAGCGAGAATGTATTCTTTAATATCATCGGTGAGAACAATGTCTACAGCAACGGCTGGACAGGGTTTCTTCTTACCATATAAATGAAGTTTCATATGGCCTTTATGTTTTGTTCCGTAGCCACATCGGGTACAAGTGTAATCTTCTTTGCAAGACATCTTTCTTAATCACTACTATAAAAATAACCTTTAAGTCCTTTTGACGGAATCTGACGGAAATTGACAAAATCTGACGGAAATTGACAAAATCTATAAATGTATTAAAAGCAAATGTTAGTATTAAAAAAGTAAAATTGGTATTAAGCAGGTACCTAGAGGTTTTGACCCCCCCCCCTAAAATTTTTTTGACCCTTGGGTGTGGGACGGGTCTGAGTAGCGTTAATGAATGAAGTAAACATAAAATGCTAAAAAATGCTGAAAAATGTTAGAAACTGCCAAAATCTGCCCAAAACTGCGGCACCTGCAAAAAACTGCAAAAAACTGCAAAAATAGGCAAAAACCTGCAAAGATTATGTAAGGGAGTGGCTCCGCCACTTGGTGGGCTATCGCCCACAGACCCCCTGACGGGGGTCTACCCTCCGCCCCCTGCGGGGCTCCGGGCGCGCCCAAAACGTGTTTTTCAACGCAAATCACAAAAAATGGAAAGTAAAGCGTGATCATCTATCCATATCACATGGAAACCCATATCTACTTTACGACTCTGATGGAGGCTCCGTTGGCAGAGCTAACGAAGAAACAGTACCGTCACAAGCTATTAGGATTAGTCGAGATGACGAATAAGTCATTCGAATGGATCATTGATCACCCAGAGGAGATTGTTGAATCTATCAAAGCGGCTCACGATGCACCGCAGACACAAAAAGCGTATATCGCAGCAGTGAAAGCGATGATAAAACACAACAAAGACACGATAACTCTTCATCCAGGAAAATGGAAAACATGGCAAGAGCTTTTTAGCGAAATTGATAATAAGATTGAACAAGCCTATATTGATCAACAAGCGACTGCGAAGGAACAGGCCAACTGGGTGTCTTGGGACAAAGTTTTAGAAAAAGAACAAGAATTGGCCCGCACATCTTACGCAAGCAAAGACCATCTTCTGTTAGCGATGTATAGCTTGATAGAGCCAATGCGTCAGGATTATGGTGCAGTAAAGATTTATGAAGATGAACCCGATGTGGAAGAAGGAAATTACATTGTAATGAGAGAAAATCCGAGAGTAGTTTTACAGGAATATAAGACGGCAACTGCGTACGGAAAAAAAGAGCGAATGTTACCGGAAGTTTTAAAACGTATTATCGAAAAGAGTTTAGAGTCAAATCCTCGACAATATCTGTTTGTGAGCGTGGATGGCCAACCATATAAAGATAATAGCTATACCCGTTTTGCAAATCGAACATTAGAAAAAGTATTTGGAAAGAGGTTTACGGTGAGTATGATGCGGCATAGTTTTGTAAATACAAAGGATTTTAATGATACAAATGGAGTATTTAAGAACGCAAAACTGTTGGGACATTCTGTCAAAGAGCATTTGTTGTACAAAAAGAAGATTGAAGATGTTTAATGTTTCTAGTGAAATGATACATAAATTCTTTTTCATAATATGTGACATGTCACATATGTCACAAAAAACTGATTTAAAGATAATCTATCCATATACATAAAAGATGACCACCCTTCAAGAAACGATTGATATCGCGGAGACTCTGTACCAACGTCTAAAAGCCTCCTCAAATGGAAAACAAGTTGACAATGTGACAAATCACTTGATTGCTTTGATAGAGTCGCATGGATTCACTGACAAAACCCAATCGTCTATGCCCTTTTGGGACTCACTCGTAAATGACAAGAGTTTCTTCGAGAAGGCAAAGATGCCTAAGAAGTGGGGAAGCGATAGCAGTTACGGACATGGTATGGAATCAATGATGAAGATCATGCAAGAACCGAAAGTGAAAGAGGCATTGGTGACAGCGTGGACTGAAACGGGTTATAAAAAGGGTCTCGAAGAATGTGACAAACACCGTAAGTCCTTCTTGAAAAATTACAAGAAGGTCCGCCGAGACGTGGAATCAGAAAGCGTCAAGCCAGAAGAATTAACAGGCAACGAAGAGAATGAATCGATTACAATGGAGGATATAGAGGAAGCATCGCCTGTACCATCGGAAGTAGGTGACGTAACTAAATTAATCCCAAAGAAAAAACAGCGAAAGACGGTAGTAGTATTGGAACAGCCTATTGAACAAGCCTCTTCAACAGAGGTAAACCTAAAAGCGGAATTAGCTCGAATTCGCGATCATGTGGAGTATACAAAAAAACTGGTAGAACGCTGTATGAGAGTGGATAATAAAGAAGTGACGATGTTTGGCTTGGAAACGATTATGGCGGAACTGTCTCGTATCTAGACTTTAGGAGGAGCGCGTTTTTTCTTAGGAGGAGTGATGAAGGCATAGACCATGTTAGTGGATTGACTATGTCCCATATCTTTCGCGATTTGTTTATGTTCACCAACAGACATATCATTATCCTGTTTGATTTTTGTAGAGTAACTATGTCGTAACGAGTTCAATGTGACATGATCACCGAACATCTTTTTGAGGGCACGGTTATTGAATTGTGTGAAGCTATTAGCGCTAGTATAGGGTTTGCCATCTTTCTGTGTGAGAAGATACTGCCGAGGATCGATTAGCAAGCTTTTTTTGATGATATTGACGAGCCGTGGGGGTATTTCTTTGGTCCAAGGCTGTAGAGCAGCCGCAGTTTTGAAGTCTTTAACATGAATAACAGGTTTAGATAGGGTCAAATCAATATAAGCATGATGATCCGTCTTAGGAGTGGTATCAGTTGGATCTTGGTATATATATACAGCATGATAATCTTCTTGACGACGCGGTGGTAAAAGCGTATAGATAGAGAGAAGGACATGATTACGACTCCCATATTCCTTACGGCTCATGATATCAACAGCCTTGGTGACAGAATCCCATTCAACACGAGCTCGTTCTTGGTTGTCAGTGGGGACGTTGCTTTCTCGTTGTTTGGTAATTTCCGAGGACAGAGGGTGATAGAGATCATACCAGGCTTTCCATACAGCAGGACGATCGGTCTTAATGCCGGCATGTTTGAAGATAGCGAGAAGAGAGGCACATGTGGTTTGGAGAGACCCAGGATTGGTGATGGAATGTTGGAGAGTCTTGAATGATGACTCGGGAGTGATCATGATTTCACAGAGAGTCTTGTCTGGGAGGAGCTTTTGGATGCGTTGAATAGAGAACTTATATGCAGCCTTAGTCTTATCAGAGAGTTCAGCCTTATCGATGCATTGAATATAGTGGGTGTCAGGACGAGATAGGCAGAATTCCTTATCGGTTGCCATAACATACTATAAAGGAAGATAGACTTTAAGTAGGTTAGACAGGGCGCTGCGACGCAGCGAAGCCCATGGTCGCTACGCGATAGCGGCTACGCCGTACGCGCCGTGGGCGCTTTTTGTCACATTGTCACAATTTCATTAATGTGACGGACGTTATATTCGCAAGTACATGTAAATTACGCGAAAATACCCATACGATGACACGTAACTACATCCAATATGTATAATTACCAAGCAAAATGTCACAAATACACAATAAATATGGTCGAACCTTACAAAACTGACGAGTACATACCAATAATGTGACAATATTTAACATGCAACATCAAAAAGTGACATAATTTCCTGTAAATATGACAAGAACGCCTGGAAAAGTGACATCGTCACATAGAAAAGTGACACATAAATAGACAACATACAGAAAAGTGACAATACCCAGAAAAGTGACAAATACCCGCAAATAAACACACTGTCACATATTGTCACTTTCTAGTACTAGAAAGTGACAATATG
>Ga0209188_1001010_pt1 | contig 24246 bp, 20 predicted proteins | sample C_130625_EF_Meta_FD_187307 | JGI IMG/M metagenome (GOLD analysis project Ga0209188, IMG submission 187307) | Freshwater microbial communities from Lake Croche, Canada to study carbon cycling - C_130625_EF_MetaG (SPAdes) (version 2) | ecosystem: Environmental > Aquatic > Freshwater > Lake... | reverse complement strand
GCGGCAGGCCTCGACGAGTGCCTTGAGATCGGCGCCGGGCACGCCCTGCTTTCCTGCGTCGCGCTCGACGAGCTCGTCGAGATCGACCGCCGCGCCGCCGTCGTAGAGATTGCCGCTCGAGTCGTCGAAGTGGCGGTCGAGGAAGTCCCGGTCGATCGCCTCCTTGAAGACGTAGAGCCCGAGGTCGCGATCATCGAGGAGCACGTGGGCGTGCGTGACGCGCGCGGCAGGGATGCCCGCCGCGAGAAAGAGGTGTGCTCCGAGCCATTCGGCCAACAGCGTCGGATCCTGGGCGGCATTGTTGAGGTGAAACTTGTCGAGCCCGTGGAAGCGCGCGCCGGGGTGGAAGCGATCCATGTTGATCGTGAAGCCAGGCTTCTCGTCGAGCTCTTGGAAGCTCCCCGCCGAGCCCTTGAGCTTGATGGCGACATCTTCGAGGACGGTGTCGGCATCGATCGTGAGCGTGCAGGGGACGTAGCTCCGCGGATCGTCGCGAAGCCGGTCGGCAGCCCCCTCGGCAAGGCGGATTTCGATGCGGGGAATCGGTCCGCCAGCGAAGAACGCATCGGCCGATGGCTCGTCAGCCCCACGCGCCTCCGCCGACGCGAAGCCAATCGTGATCATGGCGAGGGCCCAAAACATGGCGATCATGCGTCACTGATCGGCCGAGATCTGGCTCGGCCCGCTCCCCACGGTCTTTTCGTACTTCCCGTCGCCGCTCTTCACGTATTTCGTGAACCCGAGCCGGTCGAGGTTCCGGTCGGAGAGGAGCTTGGGATTGCCGATGTCGGTGCTCTTGCCACCGATCGCGAAGCCGGTGATCACGCGGCGAACCGGTTCACCCGTCTCCGGGTGCTGCTGGAGTGCCGGCTCCGACATCGACTGAAGCAGTTCGAATCGATCGCCGCCGGTGCCGTCCGGCTTGACGACTTCGTAGACGTAGGTGGGCATGGTGAAAGGAAAGGCTCGCAGGACGAAAAAGTCTCCAACGTCCAGAGTCTATCTCCCCGTTCGACCGGCGTGGGCCCTGTGGGGGGCGGAGCCCGGCAGAGGACGGACAGTCCGGTCGGTATGATGGCGGCTGGTCCGGACGGTTCCTTTCCTCGTCGCTGCCATGCCCGCGCTTCCCTTCCCGCCGCTGCCTCGTCATGCCCTCCTGGGCATTGTGATCCGAGCGGCCGTCCTCATCGGCGTGCTTGCGTCGATCGGCTTTCCCCGGGCCCGGGCCGCCGAGCCCCCTGAGCGGGTCGTCGATGGCCTCCAATCGCTCTACACGTTTGAGGCGCTCGTGAACGGGGTGATCCCCGACCGGGCCGGTGTCGGCGAGGGGATCGATCTGCGGATCGACAAGCCGCAGGGGGTGCGCTTTCACGGCGGCAGGATGGGGCTCGATCTCCCGGTCGTGATCGCCTCAGACGGCCCGGCGACGCGCCTCACGCAGGCCCTCCGGCAAGCGCAACAGTTCTCGCTCGAAGTCTGGATCACGCCTGCCGAGGGGGAGCAGACCGGCCCGGCACGGATCGTCAGCCTGTCGCTCGACACGAGCAAGCGCAGCCTCGCGCTCGTCCAGGAGAAGGGGCGCTACGAGCTCCGCCTGCGGACGAGCACCACCAACGACAACGGCACCCCCGCCACGCCGACGCCCGACGGCACTGCCGTCCACCGGCCGACGCACCTCGTCGCCACACGCAGCCCCGACGGCATCGTCCGCCTTTTTCTCGACGGCCAGGAAGTGGCCACCAACACCGTGGCCGGCGACATGAACCGCTGGCCCGACGACTGCCGGCTCGTCGTCGGGAACGAAGTCAGCGGCGACCGCCCCTGGCGCGGTGAGATCGCGCTGGTCGCGATCTATGCAAGGGCCCTCAGCGCCGACGAGATCGCGCGGAACTTCGCCGCCGGTCCGCCGCAAATCGAGGAGGCGGCGTCACTGCCGCCAGGTCAGTCGGAGAAGATCGACGTCGTCGGCAAGCTCATCCCCATCCTTTCGGTCTGCTGTTTCAACGGCTCTGCCGGCGAGGAGGAAGCGGCGGGGCGTGCTATCATGGCGGGCCATGAGGAGTGACCGATGACGCGCGACACGGCTGACGCAGACCTGCTTTCTGAAATGGCGCGGGCCGTCGTGGAGAGCGTCCATCCGGAGCAGGTTTTGGTGTTCGGATCGCATGCCCGTGGCACGGCGACCGCCGCCTCCGACGTCGATTTGCTCATCGTCGAATCCGAGCCATTCGGACCCGGTCGTAGCCGGCGGGAGGAACTGCGACGGATTCGCAGAGCGCTCTCCCGCTTCCATGTGCCGAAGGACCTCTTGCTCTACAGTCGCCCGGAAATCGAGCGGTGGATGACCGCGCCGAACCATGTCATTCGCAAGGCCTACCGTGAAGGCCGGGTGTTGTACGGCCATGAATGAAGCGACGGCACGCATGCTCCGCCTGGCGCAGCGAGACCTGCGGGCCGTTCAGGGAATGCTCGACGATCCCGACTCGTTTCCCGATGAGATCTTCGGGTTCCACGCCCAGCAAGCGGTTGAAAAAGCTGCCAAGTCATGGCTCGACGGCCTCGGAATTGAGTATCCCAAGACGCACGATCTCGACCTGCTTTTCGAGTTGCTTGCCGAGAGCGGCGGGGAGATTCCGCCAGCCTGCGAGGAGCTGCGCGACCTGGTCGACTTCTCGGTTCAGTATCGGTACGAGGCCTTCGAGGAGTTGCCGCTCGATCGCCAAGGAACGCTTCGCGTCGTGACGATGTTCATCGAACACGTCGCAGCGCGAGTCGCTTCCTAGCGGGGCTGACCGTCGCGCTTGAGACGTGGAATCCAAACAGGAGAACAGCCATGGCTTGCCGTCGTGCGAGTGTCGGTGGGATGAAGGGAATGATGCTGTCGATGATCGTGTCGGCTCTGGCCTGGATGTCGTTGGCTCTTCCTGCGCTGCCGGCTGCCGAGGCGCCGCTCCGGGCCGGCGTCGCCACTGCTGACATCACGCCCGCCGGCCCCTATCCGATGAGCGGCTACTACTTCGAGCGGCTCTCCACCGGCACGAAGGATCCGCTCCATGCCAAGGCGCTCGTGCTCCGTCAGGGGGACAGCGCGGCGGCGATCATCTGCTGCGACCTGATCGTGATCGCCTCCGATCTCACCGACGTCGTCCGCGAGGCTGTCGAGCGTGAAACGGGGATTCCGGGCGCGAACGTCTGTCTCGCCGCCACCCACACCCACACCGGCCCCGATTACACCAAAGAACTGTTTCAGTTCGTCACGGGGCGAAAGCCAACCGGCGCTGCCGCCGAACGCATGCCCTATGTGCCGAGGCTCATTGACGGGCTCGTGGCGGCCGTGAAGCAGGCCGATAGGGCGGCGACCGAGGTGACGGTGACAGCTGGGAACGCCCTCCAGACGACGCCGGTCTCGTTCAACCGCCGGTTTCTCATGAAGGATGGCTCGGTGCGCACCTGGGCCAAGGTCGACACCCCGGGGGCGATCCGCCCTGCCGGCCCGATCGATGCGGAGATTGGTGTCGTCCGCTTCGATGATGCCGGCGGGAAGCCGCGCGGGCTCCTCTCCTCCTTCGCCCTCCACCTCGATACCGTTGGCGGCACCGAATACAGCGCCGATTTCCCGTTTTTCATTGAGCGCGAGATCCGTGATGCTCTCGGTGGGAGCGTCGTCTCGCTGTTCGGCAATGGCTGCTGCGGCAACATCAACCATGTCGATCCGACGAAATCCGAGGCGAACAAGACGGACTTCATCGGTTCCTCGATCGGTCGTTCGATCGTGGCCGGCCTGCCGACGCTTCTGCCGGTTGAAGCGCCACGCCTCCAGGTGCGCACGGCCATGGTCGATGTGCCGATCCTCGACGCCACCCCGGAGCAGGTCGCTGCCGCCAAGAAACTCCTCGGGGAGATCAAGGCGGGGGCGAAGCCCGATTTTCTCGCCCATGTCGATGCCTACCGCCGGCTGATCATCGACAACCTCCGCCACGACATTGATCAGGAGGAGGCGCTCGAGTGGCTCGGCTGGGGGCTCTCGAAGAAGCTCGCCGGCTCCGGCAACACGATGCCGCTCGGTGTGCAGGTGATCACGCTCGGCCGCGACGTGGCCGTGGTGGCCTTCCCCGGGGAGGCGTTCGTCGAGCATGGCTTGGCGATCAAGAATGCGAGCCCGTTCCGCACGACGCTCGTCGTCGAGCTCGCCAACCACGGCGAGACGATCTACGTGCCGACGCGCGCCGCGGCAGTCGGCGGCGGCTACGAGACGACGAACACGACCGTCGCCCCCGGCGCCGGCGAGCTCATGGTGGAAGCGTGTATCCGGCTTCTCCACGTAGCGGCCGCGGCGCTGCCGTGACTCGCTGAAGCCGCCGCCAGAGCGCGATCGGCGTGGCGACGGGGCAAGCTGGGGAAAGGACGGGCAACGCGGGGATGGGGTGGAAAGTTGACAGCTCCGTCGGGGGCCTTGCATACCTGCACACCTGCTGGTGATGGTTTGGCCTTCGATTCCCCTCGAGGAGATTCCCCATGCATGCAACGCGCAGTCCATGGTTCCCGCGGTCGCTGATCGTCTTGTCGCTCAGCGCTGCCGTCGGGCTCGGAGCCGCGGGCGCTGTCGCCCGAGCGAAGGATCCCTCGATCGCGACCGACTCGGGGGCGAGCCTGTCGGCAACCGAAGCCGCGGTCGTGGCCCGCACCAACGACGCCCGGGCCAAGCGCGGTCTCGGCCCTCTCTCCGCCGATGCCTCGCTCATGAACGGCGCCCGCCGGCAGGCCTCCTGGATGGCCCGCAATCGCAACCTCTCCCATGGTCAGGGGGTGACGGAGAACATCGCCATGGGGCAGTCTTCGGCCTCGGAGACGGTGGCCGACTGGATGCGTTCCGACGGCCACCGGGCGAACATCCTCGGCTCCCACAGCCGGATCGGCGTGGCGATGACCCGCGCGGCCGACGGGACGGTCTACTGGTGTCAGCAGTTCCGTTGAGCAGCAGCCCGATCCTTGCCCTACCCTTTTCCGAGGGGTAGATTGCCCTCGGATGGGGTCTCATGGGGTCTTGGGTGCTGCCTGGCCCGCGATCGGTTGCCTTGCAGGGGGAGCAGATGCCGTGATCACGATGCCACGACTTTTTGCCGCACGTGGTGGATTCGGGCCGATGATCCAGTGGTTCATCCGGATCGTGATCTACGACATCTGCGTCTCCACGATCGCCGAGGTGCTCGGCGTCAGTCGGCTCGTGGCGCTGTTCATTTTTCTCGGCATCCTCCTCGCGCTCGGCGGGGTGGGCTATGTCCTGCGCAACAAGATGAGCAGCCAGGCCGACGACTTCTGACCGACCGCACGGACGGCCTGCCCATGAACCATGCTGTGCTTCACGGCCCGGCCTTCTCCGCGCTCCGGCTCGAACTGGATGAAGGGAGCTGCGTCCTCGCACAGCCGGGGTCGATGCTCGCCATGACCCCCGGTTTTGATGTCGATGTCCGCGCCGGCCTCCACATGGTCAGGAGGGGCGCCGGAGGGGGCAGCGGGCGGGGCAGCGGTGTGGGGGGATTCACCGGGGGCGTTCGGAGTCTGTTCGGGGGAGAGAGCTTCTTCACGGTGGTCTATTCCGCGAAGCGCCCCGGGCAGCATCTCGTTCTCGCCCCTGACCACATGGGGGAGATCCTGGCCGTCGATGTGGCAGGCGACAACGGCATGATGGTGGCGCGGGGAGCGTTTCTCGCGTGCACTCAGGGGCTGGGGTTCGTCCTCCACAACGCCGGTCTCCAGGGAATGCTCGCGACGCGTGGGCTGTTCTTCCTCCGGACAGAGGGGAGTGGCCGGCTGTTCATCAACGGTTACGGCGGCATCGTCGAGGAGATCCTTGGCGCGGGGGAACGCTTTGTCGTCGACAACCGGCACGTTGTCGCCTTCTCGGTCGGCATGGCCTTCGAGTCGGTGGTGCTGGCCGGATCGCTCAAGGACTCGCTCCTCTCCGGAGAGGGCTTCGTCGTCCGCTTTACCGGGCCGGGCCGCGTGCTCTACCAGACCCGGGCCCGCCCCTCGACGGGGATGCTCCGCGGGCTGTTCCAGACGCTTTTCTGAGCCAACGCCAGCGGATCGCCCGATGCTCCCATCCCCTGAGCTCCGACCTCTTTCCAGGCCCCGCTCACTGTCCACACCGCGGCGCGAGGACTTGCTCGCCGCCTTCCGGGCCAGCGAGCGCGCGGCGTTGGGGTGTGTCGGCGCCGAACTGGCGGCGACCGTCCTGCTGCTCGCTTTTGCCTGGGGGCGGCTGGGGACGGTCCCGGCCTGGCAGTCGGTGTGCCTGTTCGTGGCCGGAGCGGTCGGGATGTTTGACTTCCTCTTCATCCACTGGGCCGGACGTCGCACCAACGTGGGGGATATCGCCGATCACGCCACCTTCGGTGTCCATTCCGGGGCGTCGCTCCGCGTGGCGGTCAGAGACGTCTGCAAACGGATGGGGCTTGGGGAAAACCGCTGTCGGATTTCCCTCGTGCCCGACAAGGAGATCAATGCCAGGGCCTTGCGCGTGGGACTGCTCCCGGGCCTGCACGGCATCCACGACGTGACTCTCAATCGCTCCATCCTCCATCTCCTCGACGAGGACGAGTTGAAATTCGTGATCGGACACGAGCTCGGCCATGTCTTCCTCCACTCCCCGATCACCACCCGTTGTCTGTTGGTGCACGCGCTGTTTGCCGGTGCCCTGTCCGTCGTCATCGGCCTGCTCTTCGCCGGCTCCGACTGGATGATCATGGCGCCGGTGGTGAGCCTGGCGGTGGCACGATGGCTCGCCTTCCGCACCACCGCGGCACAGGCCCAGCGGATCGAGTTTCTCTGCGATGCCTGCGGGGCCTCGGTGGCGGGGGGCCCCCCTGCCATGACGGCCACCCTCAAGATGGCGTTCGAGGCCGAGGCGCGAGCGCAGCTTTTGTGCCGCGTGATGGAGGCAAAGCTGGCCGACGATGACATTCCCATGGCCCGACTTCTGGCGGCCTATGAGGCGTCGCTTCCCTTCGGCAGCGTCGTGCCTGCCGAGACGCACACGCTCCTCGTGGAACGTGTCCGGCGGCTGCGTGACAGCGGCCGGCAGTTGTCGTTCGGGGGCTTCGTCCGCTCGCTCTCCGGAGACACGACCGATCTCGACGAGCTGCGGGACGCCGTGAAGGGGCTGCGGAGGGCCGCGTCAGTAGCCCGGGTGCCGGTTGCAGCGGCGGAGATCGTGGCCGATCCGCGCCGCTTACCTGAGTGTGTGGCGGCGATCGAAGACCACCCCGAGCGCGTGTTGGTGGGCATGGAAGACGAAATTGACGACTCCAGCCAGAGCCACCCGAGCCCGTCCCGCCGGATCCTCTTCCTGTGGCGCGAGGCCTTGGCACCGCTCCCTACCGCGAGCGATTCACTCGCCCGTGCCGATCGGCGATGATACGCCGGCCTGACAGCAGGCCCCCTCGAAACCTCGATGCCACTCCGATGACCAGCTTTCTCCATTCGGCCGATTGGCAACTCGGCAAGCCGTTCGCGCGGATCACCGACGAGGAGCAGCGCGGCCGTGTCCAGCGCGAGCGGCTCGAGGCGGTCCGCCGGATCGGCGACATTGCCCGCGAGCGGAAGGCGGCGTTCGTCGTCGTCGCCGGTGACCTCTTCGATTCGGCAACGCCGAAGGATGCCACGATCTCGCATGCCCTCGCCGCCATCGGCAGCATCGGCGTGCCGGTCTATGCGATCCCCGGCAACCACGACCACGGCGGCCCCGACAGCCTCTGGGAGCGTCCCTTCTTTCGCCGCCAGCGGGAGGCGGTGGCCCCCAACTTCCACATGCTCCTCGAGCGCCAGCCGATCGAGCGCGACGACGCCGTGATCCTTCCCTGCCCGCTCCTGCGGCGGCACGAGCCCGACGACCCGACCACCTGGCTGCGGCGCTGGCAGCCGGGGAGCGGCGACGAGCGGCCGCGGATCGTCATTGCCCACGGCAGCACGCGCTCCTTCGGGGGCGCGACGCTCGGCAACAGCGTCGATGGCGAGGAGGTGGGGCAGGCCAATGCCATCGATCTCGGCAGGCTTCCCCTCGACCAGCTCGACTACATCGCCCTCGGCGACTGGCACGGTTTTCTCAAGGTGGGGGAGAAGGCTTGGTATTCGGGGGCGCACGAGATCGATCGATTCCCGAAGACCGATCAGCGTCCCGGCCATGTCGCGGCGGTGACCGTGACCCGCGGGGGGATGCCGGGTGTCGAAGCGCTGCCGACGGGAAAGCTCCGCTGGCTGAGGCACGAGGTAGCGCTCGGCGACGACGGCCCCGAGGTGATGAATCGGATCCTCCGCGAGGCGACCGGCAGCCGCTACGACGACTGCCTCGTGGAGCTCGTCCTCTCCGGGGCGGTGTCGCTCGCCGATCGGAGCCGTCTCGACACGCTCCTCGACGATTGGCGCGCTGGGCTCATTCGCCTCGACCTCGACGATGGCGTGCGGCTGGCTCCCTCCGAGGAGGAGATGCGGGCCCTGACGGATCGACCCGATCCGATCATTTCCCGAGTCGCTGCCGAGCTTGTCGCCCGCAACGAGGCCGGCGGCGAGGGGGCGGCTGTGGCCCTGGCGGCGCTGCGGATCCTCCACGGCCTCTGCCGCGACGTCGGCGGTGGTGGCGTCATCCATCCTGCCGCGGGAGCAGCGCCATGAAGCTTCGTGCCGTGACGGTTCGCAACTATCGGGTCCACAAGGAGCTGACGGTCCCCTTCGGGGATGGCCTGACGGTGATCGCCGGACCGAATGAATCGGGGAAGAGCACACTCGTCGAGGCGATCCACCACGCGCTCTTTCTCCGCGGCCGGGCCACCGGCGAGATCGCCCAGTCGATCCGCTCGGCCCATCATGCCGGGCATCCGTCGGTGGTCTTGGAGTTCGAGGCGGATGGGAAGCGATGGACGATCGAGAAGACCTTCACCGGCACCTCCTCCGGAAGCACGACCCTCAAGGAGCAGGGGGGGCGGACGCGCCACAACGAAGAGGCAGAAGAGGAGATCCACCGTCTTCTCCAGGAGGATGAGGTGGGAGGGGGCCGTGGCGTCGCCGATCGGCTCCGGGGGCGTTGGGCCCATCTTTGGGTGTGGCAGGGGACGGCCGGAGCCGCTCCCGTCGCGGCGGGGACGGGCGATCGATCGATGGGGAGGCTGCGCGAGCGACTCGGGCAGATTGGTGGCGGCAGCGTCCTCGAGTCGGCGGCGGACGGATCGGTGGCTCGCAGCCTCGAGGAGCTTGTCGCCCTCTCCCACTCCGACAAAGGGAAGCTCAAAGGCGGATCAGACCTCGCCAAGGCAATCGACGAGCTCACCGCGGCACGGGCTGCCCGCGCGGCTGCCGATGCGGCTCTCGCGGTGCTCGACGAGGCTGTCCGGGGGGTCGATGCGGCCGAGCGTGCGCTGGCCGAGGGAACGCGGAGCGTGGCAAAAATCCGCGGTGAACTCGAGGCCGTGGAGAAGCGCCGCGAGGCCCTGACGGCGGTCGATCTGGCCCTCGGCCAGGAGCGGGTCGCCGCCGATGCGGCCAGGCGTGCCCACGAGGCGCTCGCCCAGGCCGACGCCGAGATTTGCGCCCTTGAACAGCGCATTCGTGCCGCGGAGGTGAAGCTCCAGCCGGCGCGCGACGAGCTCGAGTGTGCGAAGGCAGCCGAGGGTGCGCAGCGGGCCCGGCTCGACGCGGCCGTGGCGGCGCTCGGTGCCCTGACCACCCGGCACCGCGATGCCGACGCGCGGGCCAGGCTCCATGCCCTCGTCGAGCAGGCCGAGCGCCAGCGTGTCGAACGAGCCGGGCTGGCGTCGCGGTGCGAGCTGATCCTCGACCATCGGACGAAGGCCGACGAGATCCGGGCGCAGATCCGCGAGCTGCCGGCGGTGAAGCCAGACGATGTCGAGGCGCTGTTGACCTTCGAGCGGGCCGTCGATGCGGCGGCCGCGGAGCTGCGGGCGATCGCCACGCGCGTGGAGCTGATCGCCAGCGACGTGGCCGTCACGCTCGGCGACGCGCCGCTCGCGCCGGGGGAAGCTCAGACCATCACGACTGGGATGGAGATCGTCATGGGTGGTGGGACGAGGCTCCGCGTCGTGCCGGGAGGGGGGCGATCGCTTGCCGATTGCACGCAGCGGCACGAAGCGGCGCGGGAGGCATTCGTGGCCGGGCTCGCAGCGCTCGGTGTGGCGACGATCGACGAGGCCCGCCGGGCCGCGGCCAAGCTGACGGGGCTGGCCAACGATCTCCGGGCGGAGCGGACGACGGTGCAGGGCCTCGGCGACGAGAAGGCCCTCGGCGAACTCGTGCAACTCGACGAGGCGCTGGCCCGGCTCGATGCCCAGATCGGTCGCACGCCCCTCGAGGGCCTCACCAGGGCCGACGGGCTCGAGGCGGCGTCGGCGGCTCGGCGCGAGGCCGACGGAGAGGTCGGTCGGCTTGCTTCCTCGCTCTCGGCGGCAAGCACCGATTTCGAGGTCGCGCAGAAGCTCGCCGACGGGGCCACGGCAGAGCATGCCCGGATCGCGGAATCGATTCGCACGGAGCAGGAGAGGCTCGCCGATCTACGTTCGCGACGGCAGGCACTGGTCGAGAAGGTGGGGGAGGATCGCGAGGCGGAAGTGACGGTGCGCGAGGCGGCCCGTCGGCAGGCTGAGGATCGGCTCGCCGTGATCGAGCGGCAGCGCGCAGCGCTCGAGCCCGGAAGCCTCGATCGCGATCACAAGCGGGTGCAGGATTCGCTTGAGCAGCGCCAGGAGGCGATGCGGCAGGCGGAGACCCGCCGCCAACTGGCCCTGGCGATGTTCCATGCCGCCGGCACCTCCGATCCGGCCGAAGACCGGGCCCGGGCGGTGGCCCGTGAGGCGGCGGCTGTGGCCACGGATGCGCGACTCCAGCGCGACGCCGCCGCGGCCCGACTGCTCGCGGATCTCTTCCGGGAGAAGAAGCAGGCGGTCGAGGATCGGTTCATCGAGCCCCTCAAGGCACGCGTTGGCGATTATCTCCAGCGGCTCTTCGGATCGGGGGCGGAGGTGTCGATCGACCTCGCCGGGGACATGATCCGATCGGTGGCGCTGACGCGCTCCACCGACGGCGCCGTGCCGTTTGGCTTTAGCGCGCTCTCCGGCGGCACGCGCGAGCAGGTTGGGGCGAGCTTGCGGCTGGCGCTCGCTGAGATTCTTGCCGAGGATCACGACGGCAGCCTCCCGGTGGTTTTTGACGACGCCTTCGTGAACGCCGATCCGGAGCGGCTCCTCTGCCTCCAACGCGTGCTCGACCTTGGGGCCGAGCGTGGCCTGCAGGTCATCGTTCTCACCTGCGACCCGGCCGCGTACGACACCCTCGGGGTCGCGATCACGGAGATCCGGCGGCAGGGGGGCATGCCGTGACGATCGCTGGACCGCCGCGAAGAGCCTCAAGCCCGATTGGTTGATCGTGCCCGCCGTTGTCAGGCCGGTGGCGTGACCGGGGCGCGGGGCTCGAGTTGGAAGATCTGCACGATCGTGCCGCTGGTGAAGGCGTGGACGATCGCCCCGGTCGCCGGCTCGACGACGACGGCTGATTCCTTCACCTTTCTCCCGGTGAGCCGCTGGATCTCAGATCGCAGTTGATCGCAGGAGACGGCGAACAGGGCCCGGTGGTAGCCCTCCACCTGAGCAGCGCCGGCAGCGCTTCTGGCGAGGACCTTCTCCGCCGGAGTGAGCGCCTCATGGAGCGTGACGACGACCGTTTCGTCGCTGGCGACGACGGTCACCGCCTTCGGGGAATGTCCCGATCGCTCCGTCTGCAGGGAGAGGGCGATCTGGGCGAGTTCCTTGGGGATCGTCGGGGAGGGAGTGGTCACGGCTTGGCGTCCTGGTGGCCCGGTGCGGCGGGCAGCCGAATCGTCGGGCGCCATCGGCTGATCATACGTGTCGGCGTCGGGGCAAAGAGGATTGGAGTGCTGCGTGAGCCGTTGGTGAGGCGCTGGGCACGATGATGAATCCGGACTCACACGGCGACTGTTCGGTAGCGAGAGAGAATGCCATGTGGGTGGTTTCCTCTTGGGTAACAAAATTGGTAGGATTGGCTCATGGGGGAGTGGTTCGGGCGAACAGGCTTCGTCAGCATCACCTTCCGACATTGAATCTCGGTAAACGAGTCGCCCTTCCTGCCAGCTCTGGCGGAGTCGCTGCCCCGCGTTGACCGATGTGTGAGCGGTTCTCTCCGCTTCCGCCAGGGCGTTTCGTGGGCGAGCAGGCGTTTTATGCCTCTGCGCAAGACAATCGAGCGATGGGGTGCTCCCCACCGAAGCGTGTCAGTCCGTTGCCCGCCGGGCGTGTTTCGGATCGTTCATGCCTGTCTATGAATCGATCGGTTCGAGGTCGGACAACCCGGGGTAAAGTCATGTCGCATCACATTGGGTTAGCACCCGGTCTTGATGGGGAACGATACACGCGCAGTGGAACGGCGGTAGATGGGGTGGCAGCGGTGCTCGTCGCCGCCGACGCCGACTCGACATCACCGGAGGAGACCAGCCACCGGGTGAAGTCGCAGGGGGAGATCGAGGCGGCCGTCTCCGAGGGGATGGCCCGCTTCATGCAGACCTTCATGGGACGCGGTCCGAAGTCCATCCATTCGCATCTCATCGCCGATCTGATGGTGATCCGCGTTCAGGGAGTGCTCACGGCCGCCGAGCAGCATCTGTTCGTGATGCTCGAGCCTCAGAAGGGCCGCGATCTCTTCAAAGGACTCCGGACCCAATTGGTGGAATCTTCCCGGGCCCGTCTCGATGCCGTGATCGAGGCCGCCTGCGAGGTTCCTGCCTTGAGCATGCACCACGACATTAGCACCGTGACGGGGGAGGAAATCTTCGTCTTCCGGCTCGCGGAGTCGCCGGTGATGCGGGCTTCGCGGAAGAAGTGAGGTTCAGGGGAGCGGAGTTCGCCTCCCCGGCATCCCGGGCGACACAGCGCGTCTCGCCTGTCCGTCCTTCGCCGCCGGTGTATAACTTTCAAAAGAATGTCTCTATCCCCCATTCGGAGCCCCTGCCATGCGCATGTGTGCCGCGTCTTTCCTCCTTGTCGCGGTCACCGTGACTGCTGGTGTTCCTTCCGCCTCCGCCGGTGATTGCAACCGGGGCCGGGGCCGGGTCGTTCAAGGCCGTCGCACCCATGCCCCGGCGATGTCGCAGCCCTCGTCTCAGCCATCTTGGAGCAGCCGACAGGTCACCGGCAGTGGGCACGTCCAGTCGGGCACGGTCGTCCATTCTTCGTCCGTCCCCACCGTCACCGAGCATGTCGTCGGCAACGATTCGGTCATCGTGCAAAGTGTCCACCCCGAATCGGTCCGCGTGTCCTCTCCGGTGGTTACTCAGGCGCCGGTCGTGAAGGCAGCCGTCCTCCCCGACATCGTCGACACGGCGGTCGCGGCCGGTTCGTTTAAGACACTTGCGGCGGCGCTCGGCGCGGCCGATCTCGTCGGCACGCTCAAGGGCGATGGCCCGTTCACGGTTTTTGCCCCCACTGACGATGCCTTCGCCAAGCTTCCCGCCGGCACCGTCGAGGAACTCCTCAAGCCCGAGAACAAGGACAAGCTCCGCGACATCCTTCTCCTCCATGTCGTGCCGGGCAAGGTAGCCGCGGCGGACGTTGTCAAGCTGAAGGAAGCCACCACCGCTGGCGGCGGCAAGCTGTCGATCTCCACGACCGACGGCGTGAAGGTGGGCACGGCCTCGGGATCGGCGACGGTCGTGAAGACCGACATCCCGGCCAAGAATGGACTGATCCACGTCATCGACTCGGTTCTCCTTCCCTGAGCCTTGTCTGCAACGACTGCCTTTCACCGACGCTCCCCGGCGCCGCCTGGCCCCGGGGAGCGTCGTCGTTTGTGGGGCTTCCGGCAGCCGTGGGCACTCCTCGATCCGGGGGCCGGGATCACCAGGGAGAGGCTACGGCGCGTATAACAAGCGGCAGGTTTTCTCGGAACGGAGATGGGGAGAAGCAGAATGGCGATGGCAAGCGCCGCTGGGCAGATGGGGATCACGCCGATCCGCGTGGCGCTTGTCTACGACTTCGACGGCACGCTCGCGCCGCGAAATCTCCCCGAACACAGCTTCCTGCCGAGCGTCGGCGTGACCGACGTCGAGGGCTTCTGGGAGGCCTGCCGCCGCGAGGCCGAGCGCCACGACAGCGATCAGGTGCTCACCTACATGCGGATGTTGCTCACCGCCGCCGAGCGGACGGGGACGGCCGTCACGCGCGACCTCCTTCGCAGGCATGGCGCCCAAACGCCGCTGTTTGCCGGGGTGGAGGCCTGGTTTGACGACATCGGCGCCTACGGCCGCAGCGTGGGGGTCGAGATCGAGCACTTCGTTGTCTCGTCCGGTCTCCTCGAGATGATCGAGGGCCTCTCGATCCACCCCCGATTCAGGAAGGTGTTCGCCTCGTCGTATGCCTATGACGAGACGGGGCGGGCGGTCTGGCCGGCGTCGGCGATCAACTACACGACGAAGACGCAGTATCTCTTCCGGATCAACAAGGGGATCGACAACGTCTGGGACAATTCCACGATCAACCTCTGGATGCCGAAGCAGGAGCGGCGCGTGCCGTTCGAGCGGATGGTGTTCCTCGGGGATGGCGACACCGACATCCCGTCGATGAAGCTCGTCCGCGAGAAGGGGGGACAGGCCGTGGCGGTGTTCGATCCGGAGAAGTTCGAGCAGCGCCTTTCGCAGGGGCATCTCGAGCGGCTCATCGCCGAGGACCGCATCGACCACATGGCCTCCGCCGATTACCGGCCGGGCTCGCTGCTCACGATCATCGTCAAGGGAATCCTCGGCCGAATGGCGCGGCACGCGGCGGGGTGAGACACGCTCGAGAGGCAGGGCTCAGGATCCAACGGTTTCGAAGCCGTGAAGCGGATGGCGGCGGAGCACTGCGGCCGTCTCGGCGCTGAAGCGAGTGATGTCGCCGAGATCGAGCAGGCCCGCCCGGTGCCGGGCGAGGATCTCGGCGGCGGAGACGTCGAGGGAGCGCACGTCTGGGAGGGCGAGGCCAGAGAGCCCCCGTTGGCTGGCGAGGATCGTGGCGCGGGCGGGGGTGATCGTGGAGAGGCCACTGATGCCCAGGGGGCCGCGGTGCTCGATGAGCGCCGCGATCACGCTGTCGCTGACGTCGTCCTTCACCGGGACGCGGAGCGATCCGGTGTGGCGAGCGAGCCACTGGGCGATCGGCTCATCGATCTCCTGGAGCGAGTGGAGGAGAAGGCCGCCGACATGGTTCGAAAGGCTCCTCGCCTGGTCGACCGAGAGTCGTCGCAGGCTCTTCAGGCAGAGGCTTCCGCGCCCGCCGCCCAGGGCCACCGCGGCCCCGTCGGAGAGCTCTTTGATGCCATGGAGATGGAGTTCGCCGCCAAAGCGTGCAAGCGCCGCGGCGAGATCAGGGCTGAAGGTGTCGAGACGACCGAGATCGAGGTTGAGGATGCCACGGTGCCTGGCGAGCGCCACGGCGACAGCTGGCTCGAGTGCCCGCAGGCCATTGAGATAGAGATCGTAGGCATGTCTCGAGAGGCCGATCGCTGTGGGAAGATCGAGCGAGCGGAGCTTGTTGAAGGAGAGCTCGCCACCGTGGCCGGCGAGCGCGAAGGCCGCTGCCGGTGACAGCGAGCGGAGGTTGTTGAACGACAGGCCGCCGCCGCGGTGGGCGCCGAGGGCTGCCGCAGCCGAGTCGGTGATCGAAGTCAGCCGGTCGAGATAGACGTGGCCGCGGTGCCGGGCGAGCTCCCGGGCGACCGAAACGGGAAGTCGCTCGAGACCATCGAGGTACAGATGGACCGCGTAGTGGCCGACGGTGTCGGCGTCGTTGTGGCGGAGCGGGTCGGCGGAGGATTCGAGGCAGAGGTGGCCGCAGCAGGTTTTTGACACCGGATCGAGGGAGTCGTACTCCGCCCGCCCGTCGACGAGGCGCACCGGCCGCGCGGCAGCACGCACCAGCGCCTGTGCCGAGGCGGCATCGAGAAACCGGATTGCCCCCGTGCGCTCCCTCGTGAGCACCGAGCCTCCCGCGGAGTGATCGCCTGTGAGGCCGTCGCTTTTCTGATCTGGCACGAGAGGATCTCCTCGGTCTGCCGGGGCGGACGGGTGAGTGTCGATCTGCCGCGGGCACGCCATGCTCGCGGCGAACACCTCTTCTTACGACAGCCGTCTGCTTCGTGTGCGTGCCAATCGTGTCATACCTGCTGTTTCAAAGGGTCACTCTTCGGCAGGATCACCGTCGGCAGGACCACCCCCTTCGATTACTGCTTCCTCCGGTGGGAACGGACGATCTCGTCGACGGTCTCACGCCGGACGGAGCGGCGGTCGAACTCGCCGCGGGTCATCTTGTAGGTCGAGAGGAGCATCTCCTTGGCATCGCGGGCGGAGAAGGTCGTGAGCACGGAGGGGAGGAGTTCGATGATCCCCCTCACGAACCGCTCCGTGCCGGGAATCCCCTGGCAATACGTGGAGAAATACTTGAGCTCCCGCTCCACAAACGTCGCTGCAGCCTCCCGCTCTCCGTCCTGGTTGAGCACGACGGCCCGGTGGTAGATGTGGGCCTGCCACTGCTCGGCCACCGTCTTGGCGGCGCCTGCGTCGCGGGGCTGGGCCAGGCAGGCCTGGCCGGAGCCGTAGTGAACTTCGAGCGAACCGACCTCGCAGGCATGGGCCGCGGGGCTGTCGGGGGTGCGCCAGCTGGCTGCCACGCCGATCGGCAGCCGACAGTCGGCCGCTCCTGGGGGGCATGTCAGCTTGACGACGATGTTCCTGGTGGTGTCGGAGGTCATGGCGCCGAGGAGGGCACTGAAGCGGTTGCCTGCCGTGGTCGTGGGGGTGGTGCCATAGATCTCGGCTGTCATGCCGTCGGGGAGCGTCAATCGCAGTTCGACGTTTTCGACGGTGGTCGTGAGCGTCTCCGCGAGTTCGGCGAGGACGATCTCCACGATCTCCTCGGGCCGCTCGGCATCGTGCATCCGGCCGCCCCCCTGCTCGGCAATTGCCTGGAGCTGGATCGGCGAATAACCGATGCCGATGCCCACGGTCGACGTGAGCACGCCGCGGTCCTGGAGAGCGCGGGCATGCTTGGCGAGGACGACCGGATCGCACTCCCCCTGATTGGCGTGTCCGTCGGAAAGGAGGATCACCCGATTGCGTTCGGGAGCATCGGCGGCCGCCTGCCGCCTTGCCACCCCTTCGCAGCCGAGAAGCCAGCCGCCGCCGAGATCGGTCGAGCCGCGGGTGTCGAGCGGGCGGATCGCCTCGGCGGCCGTCTGCCTCCCCTCCGCGGTCATCCGCACGCCATTGGCGTGGAAGATGCAGTCGGAGGCAAACGACACGAGGGAGAGGTGATCGGTGTCGCGGAGGGCCTCGATGACGCCGAGGGCCGCCGACTTTGCGGCGTCGAGCGGCGCCCCGGCCATCGACCCGGAGGCGTCGATCACGAGCCCGAGGTTGAGCGGCTGCCGGGGCTTCGTGGCCGCCGAATCATCCACCGGTGCTCGCACCGTGACGACCAGATGGCGGACGGATCCCCCTTCGACATTGACGAGGCTCCGGTCCAGCCGGGCGGTGAGCAGAGGTCCTGTCTGGCCGGTGATGGGCTGGTTGGCATGGGTCATTTCACGGCTCCTTTGGTGAGTAGGATTCGCAGCGCGTCGCCGATTCTGTGCAGCTGGGCAAGTTGTTCGGGGCCAAACTCGCCGCGGACGGAGAGTTCGATGTCGGGGGTGAGCGGGAGCCTGTGCCAAGGCTCCCCGCGGACAGACCGTGTCGCGGCGCTCAGGCCGACGAGCCCACCGAGGGCTTTGGCAGCCTGTTCGAGCACCGGCAAGGTGGTGTCGGCGGTGTCGGGGCCGGTCGGCATCCGGTGCGACCGTTGCGACTGTCTCGCCCCGCCGTTCTGGGGCGATGGGGGTGTCGCTCCCAGCTTCAGCCGGGAGATGTAGGCGAGAGCATCCCCCTTCGACTGGACAGCTGGTCGATCGGTATCGATGACCGCAGCGATCCGTTCCTTTCCCTCGGCGACGTTCCGCAGCTGGCTCGGGGTGAGCCGCTGGAGGAGGAGTCGGGCCTGATCGAGGGAGATGTCGCGATCGGCATCGCGTAGCAGCTGCAACACCTTCAGCCGATCGAGTGATTCCCGCGGATAGCGGGCACCACGGCCGAGGGAATCGGGCCCGGGGATGATCCCCTTCTCCACGTAGCTGCGGATCGTGCGCGGCTCGACGCCGGTTGCATCGGCGAGGTCTTGGAGGGTGAGAGGGTCGCTTTCCATGCCGGCATCATATGCCGACAAGTCGCCATGTCAAGTTCTTGTGATGGCGTGGGGGTGTTCTAGCTCCAGCGGGGAGTTCGGAGGGTGTCGCTGAGACAAGACTCCGCGCCTCCGCGACCTCAAGTGTGGGCGAATCTGGGGTCAGGGGCCGGGGGTGGTCCGGGGGTTCTCAAACCAATAGAGCCCCGACTTTCCCGGGGCGACGATGTCGAGATCGCCGTCGCCGTCGAGATCGTGGATCGCCATCTGCAGGCCTGTGCCGGCCGAGCCCGGGCGGAAGTCCTTCATGGCGTCGCGCTCCTCCGGATTGAGCGGCGCCAGCGGAGCCGGATCGCCCGAGTAGACGACGTGCTTGATCCACTTCGAGGCGGAGCGGTCATACGTGTAGAGGAACAGGCACGGCTCGGCCGTGGCGCCAGGTTCACTCGCATGGGCGTAGATCCGCTTCCCGGTGACGAAGTCCATTTCCCCATCGCCGTCGAAATCGGCCAGATGGAGCGTGTGGACCTGCGAAAAGCTCGTGTCGATCGCCTCCTTCGTCCAGACGCGTTTCCCCTCCGCGTCGGTCGACTGCTTCAGCCAATGGAGGCCGAAGTCGTGCCCCATCCCCCAGACGACATCGGTGTCGCCGTCGCCATCGAAATCGTGGCCGAGGATCCCGATGCTCGCGGTGCCGAGCTGAAACTCCGGGTGGAATACCCATGCGCCTGTCCGATCGACTGGCTGCTCGTACCATCCCATCGGCGTGATCAGGTCGAGGCGGCCGTCCCGGTTCACGTCGCCATGGCCGACGCCGTGGCCCGCCCCTTCGGCGGCCAGCCGTCGCGTCATCCATTCGACCGTCGGCGATCGGGAGACGAGCTCGTAGAGGAGGACCTGCCCGCCGACGTTGGGAATCAGGACAGGCGTCTGGTCGCCGTAGAGGTCGACGAGATACGCCGTCTCCATCGAGCCGGGGGTATCGATCGTCTGTTCAGGCCACGGCTGCGTCGGATCGGCGGGCTGCTCGGCCCAGCTGATCCGGCGGCTGAAGTAGGCGCAGGTGACGATGTCGATCTTGCCGTCGCCATTGACGTCGAGGGGGGCATCGGCGAAGTCTTCGTGGTAGTGCGGATTGGTGCCCGGCGGCACGTCGCGCACTTTGTGCTGCGTCCAGTCGGGCGCGGCGTACCAGGAATCGCCGCAGAAGATGTCGGGCTTGCCGTCGCGATTGATGTCGGCGACACCGACGGCCTCGAACGGCGAGCGATGGTTGACGACGTGCTTCTTCCAGGCCGAGGGCTCGTCCGCCTTGATCGGCATTCCCGAGGTCAGCAGAAACGGAAGGAAGGCGAGGGCAATGGGAAGTCGATCAGGCCGCAGGAGGATCACGGGCTGTATTCCGGAGGATGAATCGGGGCGATTGGGAGGAAGGAGAGTGTCCCCGGCGATCTTCGCCGGGGGGGGCTGTTCGGGCAACCCGGTTCCATGGGCGGGGCAAGCCTGGTGGGCGTAGACTGCGATCATGAACCCATGGCTGACCTTTGGCATCGTGGCGGTGATCTGCGGGCTTCTTGCCATGCTCGCGCGGTTGTCCGGTGGAGACGAGTCTTCGTCGCCTGACACCCCGACCGACGAGGCCCCCTGTGAGCCTTCGGTGCCGGGAGGGCGGGTGACGACTCCGCGACGGGGATCGCAACCCATGGACGAATCGCCGCGCCCGACCGGAGCACCCCGCTGGTGGCGCGATCCCCGCGCCCGCCCGTTGGCCCTTCTTGGTGCGCTCCTCATCGCCTCGGGGCTCGCGCATGTGGTGGTGTGGGGAATCGATGGCGGGGCCTGGGAGGGGCCTGTGACCTGGCGGAAGCCGATCCTGTTTGGCATCTCCGCCGGCCTGACGAGCCTGTCGCTGGGGTGGGTGTGGTCGAAGCTCCCGCGGCGGCGGTGGGATGGCGCGCTGGCGACGGTCACGGCCTGGTGCCTCCTGGTCGAGGTGGCGCTCATCGACCTGCAGTGTTGGCGGGGCGTGGCGAGCCACTTCAACCGGGCCACGCCGTTCGATTCCTTTCTTTACGACGCGATGGGGGTGCTCATCCTCTTCGTCACGCTCGTGGTGGTTGATCTCACGGTCCGGCTGTTTCGCACGCCGGCTGTGCTTGCCCCCGACATGCTCGCCGCCGCGCGCGCTGGCCTCGTACTGCTGGCGGTCTCGTGTGGCCTCGGCATCTGGGGGAGCATTCATGGTGATCTCCAGGTGGCCCGCGGGCTTTCGCCGGAGGTGGTTGGCGCGGCGGGCGTGCCGAAGTTTCCCCACGGCGCCGTGATCCACGCGCTTCAGTGGCTCCCGATGCTTGCCTGGGGGGCGCGGCGCGCGGGGCTTTCGCCCTGGTGGCGGCAGCGGCTGGTGTCGGCGGCAATCGCGGGGAGCGTGTTCATCCTGGCGTACGCGTCCGTGCAGACGCTCGCTGGCCGGGGGAGATTCGATGCGCCGCCGCCGATCGCGGCGCTGCTTGTGGCCGGGGGCCTGCTGCTGATCGTGCCGTGGTGTGTTGTCGTTGGAGTGTGGGGCCGTTCGGGAGCGAATGGGAGACGTTTCATGTGAATCGCGCAAGGAATGTTCGCCTTGGTGAGGCCAACTGACGGGCTCGCTGGGGAGATTTCGCTGTCGGCCACGCTGGGGCCATGAAATCCCCCCACCCGTCCCCTCCACTCGCTCGCAGACCCATCTCTTGCTTGCTAGGATCCTGCTCCATGGCACTGATTTGAGCCTGTCGGCGTGCCCGGAGTCTGGTTTGGAGTTCCAGGGAACCCAGGGAATCCAGGGAAACGGTTGCTGCTCATGATCAAGGCGATCATCGCATGGAGCCTCGCGAATCGGTTCATCGTTGTCCTCGCTGCCTTGGCCCTTGTCGGCATCGGCCTCCACTCGGCGAGTCAACTCAATGTCGAGGCCTATCCAGACCCGACGCCCCCTCTGATCGAGGTGATCTCCCAGAAACCGGGGGCGAGCCCCGAGGAGATGGAGCGCCTCGTGGGAATTCCGCTCGAGACGGCGCTCAATGGGATGCCAGGGCTTGTCGCGCTGCGGAGCACCTCCATCTCCGGGCTCAACGACATCAAGTGCCGCTTCGAATATGGGACCAACTACGGAGCCGCCAGGCAGGAAGTCCTCAACCGCCTCGGCACCGTCTCTTTGCCGCAGGGCGTTGATTCGCAGCTGTCGCCTTGGAGCCCCACGGGCGAAATCGTCCGCTACGTTCTCGAAGGCCCTGGTTACACGGCCTACCAGCTCAAAGCGGTTCAAGACTGGGTGCTCAACCGGATCCTCAAGCAGGTTCCGGGCGTGATCGACGTCACGGGGTTTGGCGGCACCGTGAAGCAGTACCAAGTGCTTGTCGAGCCCAAACAACTCCGCCAATTCGGCATCACGCTCAAGGACGTCGAGGAGGCGATCCGCAACTCCAACGCCAACATCGGCGGCGATGTGCTGTCGCTCGGCAATCAGACTCACAACGTCCGCGCCGTGGGGCTTCTCGGCGAGGGCGTCGATCCACTCGATCCCGCCAACATCGATCAGGCCTTGATCATCGAGGCAGACAAGCTCGACGACATTGGCGACGTGGTGGTGAAGTCGTCCAAAGACTTTCCCGTCTTCGTTCGGCAGGTCGCCAGCGTGGTCGTGGGGCACCAGCCCCGTCTCGGGCAGGTGGGGCGAGGCGAAGAGGACGATGTCATCGAGGGGATCGTCTTGATGCGAAAAGGGGAGAAATCCCTCCCCACCGCCAGCGCCGTCGAGGCGAAGTTTCACGAGATCGAGGAGGCGGGCATGCTTCCTCCGGGGATGCGGATCGCGGTGTTCAACCAGCGCGTCGATCTCGTTCATGTCACCACGCACAACGTCGCCCACAACCTCGTCGTCGGAATGGGCCTCGTCGTGCTCGTTCTGTTCGTGTTCCTGGGCGACGTTGCCAGCGCGAGCATCGTGGCGGTGGTCATTCCGCTGTCGTTGCTGTTCGCCGTCACCGCCCTCTTTCTCCAAGGGCGCTCTGCGAACCTTCTGTCGATCGGGGCGGTCGATTTCGGCATCATTGTCGATAGCTCCGTCATCATCGTCGAGAACATCTACCGCCATCTCACGGAGCACGGAGCCGACCGGAGCCGGCCGCTGAAGGACCGGATTCTGGAGGCGGCGTCGGAGATTGAACGGCCGCTGTTCTTTTCGACGGCGATCATCGTGTGTGCGTTTCTCCCGCTGTTTTTCATGTCGGGGCCGGCAGGCGCGCTGTTCGGCCCGATGGCCAACACCTACGCTCTGGCGATCGGCGGGGCGCTGCTCCTGGCGGTGTCGCTCGCCCCGGTCCTCTGCTCGTTCTTCTTCGGCGGAAAGACGGAAGAGAAAGACACGATCGTCGACGCCTTCCTCAAGGGGGTCTACGGCACCGTTCTCCGAATGGCGATGCGGGCACGCTGGCTGGTCCTGGCCGTCGTGCTCGGGCTGTTCGTGTTCACGATTCTGCTGATCCCCGGCCTGGGGAGCGAGTTCATGCCGCAACTCGAGGAAGGCAACCTGTGGATCAGGGCGACCATGCCGCGGACGTCGTCGCTCGAGGCCGCAGCGGCCATGGCTCCGCGTCTCCGCCGGGTCATCGCCGAGGTGCCGGAGGTCAACGGGGTGATGTCTCATGTCGGCAGGCCCGACGACGGCACCGACGTCACGAGCTTCTTCAACCTCGAGTTCAACGTTCCGCTGAAGCCGATGGAACAGTGGCGAAAGGGCCTGACCCGCGAGGCGATCGAAGCCGAACTCCGCGCCAAGTTCAACGAGTTCCCCGGCATCGACTTCAATTTCTCGCAGCTCATTCGAGACAATGTCGAGGAAGCGCTGTCCGGGGTGAAGGGATCCAACTCCGTGAAGCTCTTTGGAAGCAATCTCGAGGAGCTGGAGAGTGCAGGGGAGCGTGTGGCGGCAGCGCTCCGTCGGGTGCCCGGAATCGTGAACGTCGGTCTGTTTCGCGTCCTCGGTCAGCCGAATCTCGAGATCGCCATCGATCGCAAGGCCTGTGCCCGGTACGGACTCAGCGTCGCCGACGTGGAGAGCGTCGTCGATGTCGCCATCGGTGGAACGGCCTTCTCGGAGATGGTCGAGGGGGAGAAACTCTACGACATCGTCCTCCGCCTTCCTCCCTCCCTGCGGAGCGATCCCGAGGCGATCTCCCGGATCCCCATCGATCTGCCGCCGGCGCCGGACGGCCACGACACCGGCACGATTCCCCTCTCCCAAGTGGCCGATATACATCCCCACAAGATGGGCGCGTCGTACATCTACCGCGAGAACAATCAGCGGTATCTGCCGATCAAGTTCTCGGTCTCCGGGCGGGATTTGGGATCGGCGATCCGCGAGGCCCAACTCCTGATCGCCGACCCGAAGTCGGCCGTCAGCCTCCCGCCCGGATATCGGCTCGAGTGGTCGGGTGAGTTTGCCCAGATGGAACAGGCCTTCGCGAGCCTCAAGTGGCTCGTGCCTTTGTCGGTGACCCTCATCATGCTCTTGCTGTTCACCGTGTTCGGCAGTTTGAAGTATGCCTGTCTGGTGATGTTCAACGTGCTCGTGGCGGTCATGGGAGGCGTCTGGGCCCTCCGGCTCACCGGCACCCACTTCAGCATTTCTGCGGCCGTGGGATTCATCTCGATCTTTGGCGTGGCCGTCCAAAATGGCGTGCTCTTGATCACGTATTTCAACGGCTTGAGGGCCAAGGGCTTCTCGGCCGAGGAATCGGCCTATCGGGGAGTGATGGTCAGGCTCCGGCCAGTGATCATGACCTCGCTGACGGCCATTCTCGGCCTCCTCCCCGCCGCGTTGGCGACCTCGGTCGGCTCGCAGGCGCAGCGTCCTCTCGCGATCGTGGTGGTCGGTGGGATGCTTGTCGCGATGGTTTTGCCGCAGATTGTTTTGCCTGTTCTGTACACCTTTTTCCCTGCCCCG
>Ga0209188_1001009_pt1 | contig 24257 bp, 22 predicted proteins | sample C_130625_EF_Meta_FD_187307 | JGI IMG/M metagenome (GOLD analysis project Ga0209188, IMG submission 187307) | Freshwater microbial communities from Lake Croche, Canada to study carbon cycling - C_130625_EF_MetaG (SPAdes) (version 2) | ecosystem: Environmental > Aquatic > Freshwater > Lake... | reverse complement strand
TTGGAAACTCATCAGTTCCCAACAAGCCTCCCCAGTTGGAATTCGACATGGTGGTTACCTATGATCGTTTCAATGGGTTCGGATTTGTTGGCCCCGCCAACAAGAAATCTGCAGACAGGGAATTGTTCAAGCAAATCGTCGAGGGCAAAACCGCATCAGGACAAAACGATCTCGCGAGTCCGGGAATGGGCGGAATTCGGGGAGGCCCAAGTGGGTCTGTGCCACGAGGCGATATCCTTGACCGATCCAAATCGGCTGGGCTGGCGATACCCCTTATCAATGAGGCACTTCGTCAGACAGAAGTTCGCATTTGCCTTATCCTTAACGAATTTCAGGCATTGGCACCGAGAGGAGATTGGGACAAGATTGGCGAGATGATGACCACTTCCATTCTCGCCTGTCGCTCTTGGGGGCTTGACTTTGAAGTGGTGGGCGGCTATGGCAGGAACTGGAAGTCAAGTCGCGCGGGACACATCATTTTTGGGGTTACCGATGACAAAAGCGAGGTAAGTTCCGTCTTGTCTCGTGGCCGCACACAGTCCGGCTGGATTTCTGTCAATGTAGGGTTCCCTCGACATGTTGAGCGGGAATATTTCATTCGGGAAAATATCCTTACTCCTGACTATTTGGACAAGATCGAAATTTCCTTCGGCGACAATGTGCTTCCTGACCAGTATGTCTCTTGGCTTGCCGGAGCAACCGGAGGGTTGACCATTCGTGCAATAGAGGACATGCGTCTGACCGGACAGCGCAACAATGGGTTGAGTCGGGAAATGGTGCAGAAAATTATCAACTCGACCATTTCCGAGCAGTTTGAAGGACAGGGTGGATCAAACTACCTTACAGTGATCAATCCTACGCGCGGACTCCGTGGATACGGATTTCCAGAATACATGGTTTCCTATCTTGAATGGTTTCTCAAGCAATTCCGGTTAGGGAAACTCAGGAATTCGAACATTCTTGAGGCTGGTCCTCCCGGCACAGGAAAGAGCATTCTTGCGTATGCTTTGGCATACGAACTCGGGTACAAGTGTGTGCATTGGTCACCTGCATTAACACAGTCAAAGTGGGTGGGAGATACGGAGAAGCAACTTCAACAGGTGCTGAATTGGGTCGAGGCGAACCTTCCCTGCATGATGTTTGTGGATGAAATCGATGTTGCGATGACTTCTCGGGACGGTGGAGCGATTGACACATCCGGGGTTGGTTCCAAAATGCTTTCAATTCTCATGCCATGGCTGGAGAAGGAAGAAATTAAGGGAAAGCTCCTGTTTGTCGGTGCAACAAATCGTCCTGACAACATAGACGGTGCATTGAAGCGCAGACTTCAGACAATCATTCCTGTATTGCCTCCGATGCTTCCGGTTGAACGTGCGAGGGTAATACGGAATGTGCTTATTCGCGAACAAGGTGTCCCCGAGTCTGTCATTGACATTCCTGAAGATATCCTAGGTGAGACCACTCATTGGTTTACACAAGCAAACCTTTCCATTCTTTGTGAGAAAGCAGTCAGCATAGCATCTCGACAAGGGTCTGATTTCAGCAAGGACGTTGCAGGGTTCTTGCGTAAGGCTGCTGTGTTGTATCGGGTAGACACTTCCCGCACTGAAGCCTTGTCGTATCTCGCTGCAGCGCAGTCTAGCGATCAGGATTTGCTTCCTCCGGGTTTCGTGGTAAAGCAAGAACGCGAAGTAAAGAAGTTGCTACGCGAGGTTGAGGATGATGATGCCATCGGATCCAGTGCGCGAGTTGCCAGATAGCAAGTTGTCAGGAAAGGGGAAAGAAATGACCGCGGAAACCGTCCCTTCATTGGAAGATCGTGTTGAGTTTATTCGCAATCGTCTCGGCATTGAAGATAAGTTGACCATCTTGTCCAGCGACATGGCGAATATTTTTGAAACAGGTGTTCTTGCTACCGTAAGGATTACTGCTGAGAGGTTCTCCTTCTCTATCAAATTGGACGACCTTGGACTGGTTCCTACCCGAGATCGTCAGAAAGACAAGATCAAGACGGCTATCGAATCTGTCTTGCGATCTTCTCAGCGTGCATCTTTATTGCCGAGAGACGAGATGTACTATCTCGATCTGACTGGCAAGAAGATTCCCATCATGTTTCCAGAAGCCACCGAGCGGCAAGTACGGTTCATGTTCCCCACCCGATATGATGATGAAACAATTCGTCAGCCTGACACGGCTTCCACATCAACGTGGCATGCTGTTCCGATGAACGGGATGACCTTCATCCCCCTTGTTGCTTGGGACAAATGGAACAAGGATTTTGAGCAAGCAAAGCGTTTGCACACACGATCTGCACAGATACTTGTGGATAACTATGACCGTCTGAAAAGTGCATCGATAAATCATTATGTTCAAATTGCGCTCGATGTGTACAGCCGGTTGCAGCAGACTGCGCCTGACCAGTTGCTTCGTTCGGTAAAAATCACGGAAACCAACAGTGCGGCATTCGGCCAGCCAGTTGGCAATACGGCAACCGTCCCTATCTCTCCGTTGCAATGGATTCGTCGTTGGAAGCGTGCTGTGCTTCGTGCATGGCCGACCAAGGAAGAAATTTTGCGGAATTACAGCGTCAATGCGCGGTTCTTTTGGGTGCCCCTGCCGTCCAGCATTGCTGAAGACCGGTTGCGAAGGGATCAGGCTGATGCTGAGGTTCTGCAAAGCAGGGCAGACGTTCAGTCCTATCGAAACGCATCAACCATCATTGCGAAGCGGGTCAATGAAACACAGGGATCGCAGGTATATGATCTCACTGTTTCGTATGTAAAGACCATTCTGGAACGCACTGAAATGGTATTCATGAATTTCTTGAACTTTGCAGAGAGCAAGGATCGGGTTATTTCCCCGCAGCAGATAAGTTCGATCATGAAGGTTGTCAGCATGATCAAGACCATGGGGAATGGTGTTTCCGGCCTCAGCGGCATCAAGGCTGAAGCGGAAAAAATTGAAAAATATATCAATGAAAATATCGATATCATTGAGGGCAAGACAGGCAGCAAGCAAGATCGCAAAGCCAAGGCTGCAGAATTGACCCTGAATCTTCCCGAAGCAATCGCCCGCGCAGTTGATATCATGCGGGTTGAAGCGGAAGGTCTGATCGGCATGGAAGCCCGTCGAACCGTATTTTCCGATCAGAACCCGTCTGCTGTGCTGGACGCCATACGCATGCAATCGTATGATCCGAGTTTCAGGGCAATGCGGTCGTTTACCCAAAGCGACATGGATGAGGAAGACACCAGCAACGCTGAAACCTCAATTCCCGGATTGAACTTGTTTGATGCAGATACCGAAGATGACAATTGGTCTTCGGCCCGTCGCGCCCGGTAATATGCTCGAATCCTCCCTCAAGAAATCTTGGAGACACCATGAGTACGAATGAGTTCACCCCCTTGGAGCTACTGCACAGTTACGTTGATCGTGCGTGGAACATCTTCCCGATTGAGACGAACGAGAAACTGCCAGTAGTGGTATCCCGGAAAGTCGGAGAAGACGGAAATCCCTATGCGGTACGGTTGCGGTGGAAGGATTTCCAGCAGAACCGGGTCACCAAGGCTCAGGTAACCAAGTGGTACCAGACCTATCCAGACTGCAACTGGGCCGTTGTGTGCGGAGCCATAAGCAACCTCGTTGTCCTTGATGTCGATGGAGACGAGGGCATCGCGTCATTGGCCAAAAATCATCCGGAAATGCAGAGTGTCAAAACATTCATGCAGGCAAGTCCGCATGGGTATCACATGTTCTTCATTCATCCCGGAAATGATGTCAAAAGTTTTCCTATTTTGCCCAAGGTTGATGTAAAGGCAGACGGAGGATATATTGTCCTTCATCCGTCAAAAATTGACGGTGAACAATACAGAATTCTTGTCGATGCCGAATTGGTGCAATGCCCCGGCTGGATTGCCAGAGGCGAGGGTGTGCGCGATGATCCAGAGCCAGAACAGACTGCAGGGTCGGAAAAGCCGAAGTGGGTTTCAGATCTCATTCTTAACGGATCGTCTTCAGGGCGACGCAATGAAGATGCTGCGCGACTGGTAGGGTATTTTTGGAACAAGGGTGTTGGCAAGGACATTATCGAACAGATCATTGCTCCATGGGCAGAGCGGTGCAAGCCGCCATTTGATTTGCGAGAACTCCGGGTTGTAATCCGCAGTATCTGCTCCTATCAGCAGAATGCCCGGTCGCATGGAGTTGTTGATCCGCCAGTCATGACTTCTTCTGGAACAGGCATCAAGTATTCATGGCATACGCTCAAGGTGGATATCGTTGTCTCTCGCATGCAGGAGACTGATCGATATGGATTGATCGGCGATGTTGAAGTTCACACCAATGGCATTCCTGCATTGCCTCATTTTCTGTACGGCCCATCCGAAGTTTCCTTCAAGGATGGCCGTGCGATCACCGCATTGATTGCAGAACTCGAAAAGCGGATGTATGGGCCAACGTGGCGTCAAATGATCAGTGATGTTGCTCGGCTATCGATCAGCCAGTTCAGTCGCGGAGAGAATTGGACACTGCTCAGGGATGCACCACGAAGCAAGGCACAAGGATTTGCACATAAGCCGTTGCTTCTTGCCAAGGAGCCTACCTTATGGTTCTCTGCTGGTGGTGGGCTGAAAAGCTATCTTGCACTGGCGTTGGGTGTCATGATGGAAACAGGTATAGATCTTGGCTTCGGGCCTCCTCTTGTCCGTAATCATGTGGCGTATCTGGATTGGGAATGGGATATCGGACAGCATGCGCGTCGTCTTGATACTCTCGTTTCGCCGGAGGATCAGGAACGCCTTGGGGTCAATATTGTCTATCGTAACTGTGGGGGACGGCCACTACGCAAGCAGCTTGATGAACTCAAGCGCCTGATAGCCGAAGAAGGCGTTACGTATGTCATCATTGATTCAGCCTCTCCTGCCTGCGGGCGTGCAAGCGACAACGACGAAATCGTTGCTTTTTTTCAAAGCATCAAGCAACTGAATGTCGGATCATTGATACTTGCCCATGTCACCAAGGTGGATCGACAGAGTTCCGAGGAAGTTTCCACCGCGTTTGGCGGGGTGCAGTGGGAAAATCAAGCGCGGTCAACGTGGCATCTGCGGAAGTTTCAGGAAGAAAACTCCCCTGTCGTGGATGTTGTTCTTACTCATCAGAAAATTAATGCTGGAAACATGAACGCCCCATTGGCTATCCGATTTAATTTTCCGTATGAGAATGACGAGGGCGGCCTTGTCAGCATGCAGATGATGCACATGGGAGAGTTGCCTCAGGAAACCCTGAAGGATGGCGGCGTCAATTTCAAGGATCGAATCAAGTTCTTGCTCAAGAATCGCCCACAATCGCTGGAGCAAATTGCAGAAAGCTTGGGAACGGCTACCAATACGGGCATTCTGTACAATACGTTACGCTCAATGGAGCAGCAGTTCCTAACGCGGATCATCCGTCCAGTTGATGGGAATCAGGTCGAGTTCTGGGCACTCAAGACGCAGAGGATGGCGGAATAATGACTTTTGATGTATTCACTTTGATGAAGAATCGGGAGAAACTTACAGCGTTTGACCAGATACTCGCCGATGAAGAGCATCGGGATTTTATCCAAGACATGGACAGGTTTGTCTGCCTTGTCATCGTTAGCGCAATGCAGCGTCAATCTGGACACACTCCCCTTGCATTATCTGATCCCGCAAACGCAGATGTTGCCAAGAACGCTAGGAATGCTGCGGTGAAACTGAGCCAATCAGAGAAGGCGGCCAATCTTGGCTTCAATCGGATTTTTTCCGTTGAAATATGGAAAGAATTAATTGAATTAACTACCTTCAGTAAGGTACAATCTTTTTGTAACTCGTCATTCATGCATCCTTCGGTGCTTTGGCGGGTAATCCTTACTGAGGAATTGAATGAGGAACGGTTCGGGCTATAGCGGACGACGATCAAGCACGCCGGACATTGCGCTCCCGTTAATCAAGAATAGAAATTGGGGCAGCATCAATACCATATTATTCATTGACGAGAGTTTGAATGATAGCGGTGCTGCCGTTTTCAAGAATGGCAAATATCAGGCCCAGCCAAACGCAGCGAATATCGACATTGGCCTCTCCTTGACTCTCCCTGCCAGCATGGCTCAGATTGACAAACTTGTCAGATATGACCAGTGGGTCACCGAAATGATCACGGCATACACGCCCGATGTGGTCATTGGAGAAAGTCACCCATTTGCGAGAGGCAGTATGAAAACCAGTACTGCAACATTGGACGTAATGGCGGGAATTCGCTACATCACAATGTTGCTATGCGGCAAATTTCGCATTCCGTATGCAGAATTTTCCACTAATCATGTGAAAACCATCATGTGTGGTGCCCCGGCCGCAACAAAGGAAATGGTGCAGATGATCCTTACTGGTTGCGGCTACGAACTGCCTCAGTATGATGGCAGGGAAGGCAGGATCAATGGCAATGTATGTGACGCCATTGCGATGGGCGAAGTCATATCAAGGATGCAAAGAATAGAAGTCCTTCGATTGGAATATGCGTCATCAAATGATGAAGGCAGGCCACAAACAAAAAAGCGGATATCTCTTCCCAAGCCGGGTAATCCGACCATTGCCAATACAAAGCCATCTTCATCAAAACCGGAGACAATCTCATGACCGTTAGTATCAGAAATCTGGACATGTCAGATCGCACAGTTCTTATTCGGGTACCCATTGGAGCAGCATACGCTCTTGCAGGAAAGCCATTTGACATGGAAGAAGCACTTGCTTCAGCAATTGCCAATGGATTGGCCGAAAAAAAGAACATGCCGCAGTATCAATTCCGGTATACTCCTGTCATGGCAAAATTAAGCGGCAAAACATATGACAGTCTTCGTCGTCCATTGCATCCGGAAGGAAGCACTGACATAATAGGACGATTTGCCGGTGCGATATTGTCATTGGCCATGAACATACCAATCATTCCTCTATCTGGCTGGCTGCCGACAGCCGCACAAAGCGATACAGCAAAGGTGAAGAGAGCATGAAGCCGGAAAGTCCCGTTCTGAAGATTTCAAATCCAGTGCAGGGGATGCCACCGCATCCCACCTTTACTGATCAGCCGGTACTTTGGGCTGACAGCGGAGACCGCTGGCTGTTCAGAAGATCTACCAATGTGTTGCATCCAAAGGCACTTGAGCAAGAAAGTCCCAACGCGCCGATGGTGCGTTACGTTGTCTGTGCCATACAGCGAGGATCGCGTGTGGCTGGAGAGCGGCAGAAGGATATTCCTCGCAAGGACATTCCCATTGATTGGGTTATCTGGCAAGAAATAGAGCAGTTGCAAGAAGATAGGCTGACGGTGCTTGTCACCCCCATTCTTTGTTTTGGCCCTTCTCGTGTAAATGGCATGGAATATCTCCAAGCAAGTTTGGAGGCTGCCATGGCTGGATTCAAGGTTGTCTACAAGGATCCCGTCTGGATCAGTCAGTACGAGAGCGGGTTGAGTGCTTTGCCAACTGAAAATCCCAAGTTTATTCAAGATACTGAGAATTGGGAGAACTAGAATGTCTGATCTTAGTATCAGGGCTTTTGATCAAGCGCAACGAAGACAACTGTATCCTGAACGTAAAGGCCCATTGGGCGTTGCATGTGTTCAACGTGATATACTTATTGCATGCAAGCATTTAGCATTGGCATCCGAGTTGTTATGGAAAGAAGGAGAGACAGACAAGAAGCGAGTTGACTCAGATTTTTTTCTTAGCGCAGCTTCTCGATCCAATCCACTTCAGCGAGAAATTGCATTGGCCGGGGTTCAGTTATTACAAATTACTGGTTCAATGGGCATTGACTTATTTTCGTTGCTGAAAGCGGAAATAGAAAAAATGGAAATGACCGTATTATAATGTCTAATAAATTAAAATACAAGCAAAAAGAAAAGCAGTATGTTTGTATAGAGTGCGAAAAATCAAAAATCATGATAAAGCCAAACGTTCTTGAATTTATTGGCAGAAATGATGAGGTTATCAGAAGGTGCAAGAGTTGTCGAAAGGATTGTGTGTTCGTCCCTTCTGACGACATAGACGCATAGAGGAAACAAATGATAGGTTCTCCAGATTGGATTATTGCTGCTGTCAAGACAGAGAAAACAAAAGATTGGTGGCGGCAAGCGGCAGAGATGCACGCGCAATTTCCAAATGGAACACCAGATGCATTACATCCGTTATTCATAGAGTCTTGGGATAACCCGTCTGTTCTTGGATCTTGGGCTGATGTGATGGAAACCAGACGGTGGATAAAGTCGATATCAGCGAATAACAACGGAATTGAACCCATCCTTTGTAAAAAATTGACATGACAAAATCACGTAGAGATGAAAACCGAGAAGAATATCTTTCCGGAGATGGAAGAACAGACTAAGGATGAGGATGTCCCTCAGTGGGAAGATTTTCTTTTGCCTGAACCAGACGAAACAGACAAAATAATTGCTCAATCAGATAGTGAAGAAAGTCAAGAAAAGCCACCCGTAGGCTAGGGTGGCTTTTTAGTGTATACTATAATCATGAAAGATGAAGAATTAATACCTAGAACTCCACTGGATAATATTGCTGAAATTGTCAGACGACAATTTAGGGAACAATCGTTAAAGGATCTCAACAAGACCTTGGCAAAAAACAAGAAGCCCATTCAGGATAACGTCAGTATTCCAGAGTTGCCTAAAGAGCAACAAATGCAAAGCAGCCGTATTCAGAAAGCTCCGCCTACGTCTAAGTCTGATGACGATGATCCCTCAACATGGCTGAATGATGCTGAGGATAGCGACACATTGTCCGAGATCGAAATGGATGGATCGATCTATACGGACATGATGGACGGAACACCGGGGGAATCTCCGCTGACCGCAGAGGAAGCAGCACTGCAAGTTGCCTTGGCCGTTCGCAAGGGACACGAGAAGGGAAAGCCTGACATTGACTGGCACTTGGTAAAGCTCTTGTATGTTTATGCTGGCTGGACATACGAGCGAATTGCCAGAGAAACCAATGTCGCATTCAGTCTGGTTCGTCTGAATGGGAGGAAAGGTCGCTGGCCAGACTCCAGAGATGCCTATCGCGCTGAGCAATCACAGAAAGTGCAGGAGAAGATTGCTCTGGAAGAGGATCGCTTGCGTGACTGGCAGATGCTCAAGCGTCGACAAGCGGGGATTGATGGATTGAATTGGCTGGTAAAAGCCATTTCCAATCTCAGGGATGATGCAAGCCCGGAGTCAATTGCCAAACTAGGCGGATTGCTCGACCGGATGTTATCAAGCGTCACGGGATTGAACCCGGTTGAAGGGACGCCGGGAGGTGTCAGTGTCTCGGTAAACACAAGTAACGTTGCAATGGGTTCGATGTTCCCATCTAACTCGCCGCAAGCGAAACTTGCGGCAGTATGGGACAAGAAGGTTGGCGAAAGCGACACAGAGCATACACGACGATTGGCTTTGACCATCCGTGATCTATACATAGAGTGCGAACGCTCTGGACTATATGAGGATTTGAAATTGGATTCAGAAGGGCAACGTCAACTCAAGCTGAAGAACCGGCTGGGTCTGGACGAAATTGACATGCCCATGATCATAAGTGAGCGATAATGACTTCCTCTTCGCCCACTTTGATGCGTTCAATTCCTGCTCCGGTTGCAATTGAAGACGGCCTGCGCAAATGGAGGATTACCAGAACGATTGATGATCCATTTGAATTCGGGCGTATTTATTTTCCGAAGTACTGGTTTCAGAAATCCCCCGATTTCCATCAGGAAATCATGGATATGGCAACGCACAAGAACCCTAAGGAATGGGAAGGAAAGGAGATGCTGAACACGTTGGTGTTGGCAGCTCCGCGTAATCACTCAAAATCGACCTTGATTACATTCTTGTATGTCATTTGGTCGCTAGTGACGCAAAGAAAATTCTTTACGGTGATCATTTCGGATATTTCCCGCATTTCTGTCGGTCATACAAGAAATATCAAGGAAGAGTTTGAATCCAACGAGCGGCTATGCAATGACTGGGGAATCATTCTTGGCCGAGAATGGGAATCCTTGACCGGCGCAGCCAAGGGCGAGAAAGAGAAATGGACAGACGAGGAGTTTGTCATAGGGTTCAAGAAATGGGATTCGCAAAACAACCGATGGAGTGGCGAACTTGAAGATCGTGCAAAAGTACTGGCGAGAATGGCTAACAACCCTCTTCGTGGTCTCAGGTTTGGTTTTCGGCGTCCGGATCTGGTTATTGCTGATGACTTGGAGAACGACGAATTGGTTGACACATCAGTTCAGCGAGAGAAATTGGCAAATTGGTGGGATAGTGCGGTGGAACCGATGATCGAGCCTCCTCCTGTTGGTCAGATCATTCTGGTGGGCACGGTGCTGCATTACGGGTCGTTGCTCAATACCATGTTGAACAGATCTGATCTTTACATGACAAAACGATATCAGGCAATCACCACAAAGGAAGACTTGGATGGCGTAAAGGTGCAAGTGCCGTTATGGCCAGAAAGATTCTCCTTGGAGCGATTGGCTGCGTTGAAATCAAAAAATGTACTGGCATTTCAAAAAGAGTACATGAATGATCCTCGCGATGACACAACGCGGACGTTTCGAAGTTCTTGGATCCAATGGTATGATGCAAATGATATCGGTTACAGGATGCAGTCCAGAAAATGGTATTTCAGAGGAAAACCATTGGTTTTTTATACCGGAGTTGACTGGACAGTTGGAAAAGATGACCAATCAGACTACTTTGCATTGATAATGATTGGACGAACACCAGATAATGAAATCGTGGTGTTTGACATTGTAAACGAACGCCTCGATGTTGCCAATCAGGTAAACAGGGTCATTCAGCAAAACCAGTCGTACTCCATACAAATGAACGGAATTGAAGGAAATGGGTTTCAGCACGTTCTTATTCAGCAGGTGTTAAGAAAGGCGTTGCTGCCAATCCGGGAAATACGGCACATATCAAGAAAGAAGAAGCAAAACAGGATAGAAGGACTTGCTCCTTTTTTTGAACAATCGCGAATTTTCTTACGCAAATGCACGGAGTCAGAAATCAAGCGTGATGAATTGACGAACGAACCGAGAACTGACGAAGGATATAATTATGACGAGACCAGAATGGCCATTGTTCATCCCGAGTTCTGGAAAATGTACGAACAATTAATGACTTATCCAAGATCGCAATACGACGACATTCTGGATGCATTGGAAATGGCTGTGGAAACAGCACGAACCGGCAAAAGGCTATTCGATGAAATTCTCTTGGTATAATTGATCAAAGGATACGTAAATGTTAGTAGACATGTTTGGGCAACCAATCAGCACTCCGACAACCAAGGAATTGAAGCCGGAAGAATTTTTCAGCAAATCCAACGTTGAGAAAATGAAAATAGAGGAAGTCCGTACCCGCGGACAATGGTTCTCGAACTATGGTCCTACGGTAAACAACCTTGGCTCGTTAAGCGGAACATTACGAAAGCCACTGGATACTCCTCCGTTCGGAATGCTTCGTCAAGTGGCACGGGAAAGCCTTATCGACCGGGCAATCATCTCCCGACGGGTTGAGGATATAAAAGGCATTTCACGCAGGATCGTGGTTCCCGGCAAGCAGCGCGGATGGAGAGTGGTTCATCGTCGATTTGATGATCCGAATTTTGATTCGCATGACGAAAATATCCAGCGACGATGCCGTGAGGTTGAAGGACTGCTGGATCGTCCCATGAAAGTTTATCACAAGACATTCCGGGATTTTTTGACCGTTGCGGTACAGGAGGAATTGATCCTTGATCGCAGGGCGATGGTTCTTACGCGCGATCACAGGGGTCGTCCATCGGAGTTCTATCTCCTTCCGGGTGACACCATCCTTCCCGTGCTGTATGTCATCATGCCATGGATGGCACAAAAGGGAATTAGCAACGAGCGGGTAGCCAGAATGATCTTGTCAGAGCAGTTCAGCAAGAAAGCTGGCACATCAATTGACATCAGTGATGCGGCATATGTACAGGAAGTTGACGGACAAGTTGTTGCTGCATGGAAAGATGATGAGATTGATGTAGAGTGGACAAATCCATCGGGAGAGCTGAACCGGTGGGGATTTGGAACCAGCCTGCTTGAGCAGTCGCTGCAAGCCACATCCCTTCTGTTGAATATGTTCAATTTCAACAAGGACATGTTCCGGCCGGGATTTCCTTCCCGAATGCTTGTGCTTTCCGGGGATTACTCCGCTGAGGGACTAAGTGCTTTTGAACGGCAAATTCTTGGGCAGGGTGGAGCGAATACTCCTCGCAGCAAGATGCCTGTTCTTCCCGGCCCTGCCGATATGAAGGCGCAGGTTCTCGACCTTGTGAATACGCCGAGCGACATGCAGTTTGAACAATTCTTCCGTCTCATGACTTCGATCAAGTGTTCGTTTTTCGGAATGCATCCGTCACGTCTCAATTTGAGTGACCGCGGCCCGGAAAGCATGATCATGGGAACAGGCAATGCCACCAGTGAAGTGTCGCAGACAATCAACGAGGAAGGCTTGTACTCGATCCTTGAAAGCAATGCAGACTGGCTGACCAGAACCCTTATTCATCCGTATTACGATGATCTGGTAATGATCTTTGACGGACTTCATGAGCAGAACGAGCAGATTGTGTTGCAGAATCTTCAAGTTGAAGCAACGTGGAGCACCAAGAACGAAATTCGCGCACGTCGCAATCTTCCTCAACTTACGGAAGATGAAGGTGGCGAAGTCATTGGCGATGGGTTGTGGCTTCAGTGGGTGCAGATGCTCAAGCAGGAAAAAGCAGAGAAGGAAGCCGCCGAAAAATACGAGAACGGTGACTTTGGCCCCGGCGCAACTCCGCAGGATATAAATGGACAAGCACCTCCTCCGGGTGCCGCACCGCAGGGTGGCCCACCGCAGGGTGGCCCACCGCAGGGTGGCCCGCCTGCTGGTGCCCCACCACAGGGAGAAGCACCTCCTCCGGGTGCCCCGCCTGCTGGTGCCCCGCCGCAAGGAGAAGCGCCTCCTCCGGGTGCCGCGCCTGCTGGTGCCCCGCCGCAACTGTCTCCCGAAGATCAGCAGGCCGTGGAACAAGAAGCACAGCAAGCATTAAAGGAAGTAAACAGAGGGAGATAAATTGAAAAAGAATGCAAGCGGGCCACAAAAAGATGCGATCCTTTTCCGGGAAAAGGATCGCATCATCATCAAGATGGATTTGTCCTTGCCTTTCATGAAGAAAGGTGAACGAAATGAAAAGATCTGCGAAGAACTGAGACAATTCATTGCCGTTTATTACGAAATGATAACGAGACAGAAAAGAATTGATACCTCAACCCGAAAAATGCACGATCATGACGTGGAGGAAGTCATCTTGACATTTGCGCTTCGGCAGTGGCATGAAATTGCTGAGGATTTGTGGCTCCCAAAAATTCTTGACACCCTGAATGACCTGTCTCCTCCCATGTGCTGGTTTGGAAAGAAGGACAACACGGCGTCTGGAGAGATCGAATATGGATGGTGGGAGCTCGATCTTATGCAGACATGATCTTTCGTACCGCATCAAGTTGAGTTTCCGACACATTGATCATGATGTCAATGTCTCCCTTGGGAGAACGGATATTTGCACGAACGGCAACCACCTCTCCGTCCGTGTCTGTTGCTTGGAACAACTGCCAGAGTTTGACTATACGCGGCAGTTTCTTATGTGAAGGCAAGTTCCACGTGACGGTATCAAAAACATCCTCCTTCTCATCCCCGATTGGCGCAGATGGATTGATCTGCACAAGATCGTCAATGATGATGGAGGGCTTGTCGTCACGGATATTGATCTTTCCAATTGCCAGAACCCGTGCATCAGTAACGAGCAATGACGATATCTGGGTGTAGATGCGGGAAAAAACAACGACTTCCATTGTGCCGAAATCATCCTCGATGGTGGCAAAAGCCATCTGTTGGCCATTCTTCTGTGAATGCTGACGTACCTTGGTGATAAGGCCTCCAACGATGCATTGCTGGCCTTCGCTTTCCAGAAGAGTTGATGACGTGTGCGTGCAGTATTTCTGCACATATCGCTTGACATCATCGAGTGGACGTTCTGTAAGATACATTCCCAATACCTCTTTCTCATTTTCCAGCTTTTTCCATCTGGTAAAAGGGACAACAACAGGCAACTCGGGTCTTGTCTGCTCAAGAACCGCTTCTGCGAGAAAATTCAACTGTCCGGCCTTCCCTAACTTGAATTGCTTCCTCGCCGGGTCGAGCATCTCAGGCATGGCTGTCAATAACTGATTGCGCTCCCCGAATTGATCCAGTGAACCGGACTTGATCAATCCGGTAATCCCTCGCTGATTGATCGCATCAAGGTCAAGTGATGAAAGAAATTGAAAAAATGATGTGTAGTCGCCCTTGGTTTGCCGTGTCAGGATGATGGTACGACACGCGGAATTTCCCATTCCGGCAATTGCTGAAAGACCAAAGACAATGCAGTCACGTCCGTCTCGTGAAACAATCGAAAACCCGATATCGGAAAAATTGACGTTTGGCGGAATGACTGCAACACCCAGACGATTGCACTCCAGAATGGCTTCGGCCATTTTTATCTGGTTTCCAGCCTCTTGCGCAAGAACCGCAGACATGTATTCGACGGGATAATTCACCTTCAGGTACGCGGTTATATAGGCAACGTACCCGTAACAGAAAGCGTGAGCCTTGTTGAACCCATATCCAGCAAACGGCGCAATCGTTTCCCACAGTTCAAGGATGATATCTTCCTCATATCCACGACTGACGCTTTGGGAAACAAACTTCTTCTTCTGTTCGTCAATCACACTGGAAAGTTTCTTGCCCATTCCTTTCCGGAGAACGTCAACCTCCGCCCACGTAAATCCGGCGATGCCACGGGCTATGGATAGCACCTGATCCTGATAGGTGATGACCCCGTAGGTCTCCTTGAGGAATGGTTCCAGATCAGGATGCAGATAGAATATAGCAGTCGCATTGTTCTTGGCGGAGGCGAACACAGGAATGTTTTCCATTGGCCCCGGACGATAGAGCGCAACGATTGCCGGAAGATCAGTGATGCGGGTTGGCTTGACCATCCGCAAGGCGCGTCGCATGCCTTGCGACTCGACTTGGAAGACTGCAGTGGTTTCCCCGGATGCGAGCAGATCGAATGTCTTCCTTGCGCGACTGTCCGAGTACTCAATAGGCAGGTCAGAGTAGAGTTTCTCCCCGCTTTGCCCGTAGATGTCTATTCCGTGGCGCTTCTTGATCAATTCGCAAGCACTCTTGATGATCGTCAGGTTTGCCAGTCCAAGAAAGTCAAATTTTGAAAGACCAAGGCTCTCGATGATCGTGGTTGCATTATTATTGTCATACTGCGTCACCACGGTCTGGGAGTTCTTGCGTGATCCCTTCTCGGGAGGGAGTTGTACCGGCACGACATCTTGCAAATCCGTTGCGGTGATGAGCATTCCGGCTGCATGCGTGCCAAACCCGCGGGTCAGTCCTTCCAGTTCCTTTGCAAGGGTAAGGACAATCCTGAGTTGCGGATTGATTGCCAGTGCTTCCTGAATGCGGGGTTCTGCCTCGACCTGAGCCAGTGTGGTGTCGGGTTTCTCCGGGAACAGCGCCGTGAACCGATTGCTTTCCCCGTAATCGACACTCATGACCCGCGCCACGTCCTTGACTGCGGCCCTCGCTCCCATTGTCTGGAACATGCCAATGTGCGCGACCCTGTCTGGTCCATACTTCTGTGTGACATACGCAATGACATCGTCGCGTCGATCATCGGCGAAGTCCATGTCAACGTCTGGCATGCCCTTGCGATCTGCATGCAGGAACCGTTCGAACATGATGTCATATTTGACAGGATCGATGTCACATATTCCAAGGGCATAGACGCACAGGCTTCCGGCAACTGATCCTCTGGGAACTGCCATCACTCCTTGGGAACGAGCATACTGCACGTAATCCTGAACAATCAGGAAATATCGGGCATAGCCGGTCTTCTCGATGATGGATAACTCGTATTCGGCACGTTCCTTGTGCGTGGTGCCAACCGATCCATATCGCCATGCAAGACCATCGAAGACTTGCTTGCGAAGCCACGTGGCAGAGGTTTCGTTTTCCGGTACGGAGAATTCGGGAAGCATTACTTGCGAGAAATCAAGTTCCAGATTGCATTTGTCTGCAACCCACAAGGTGTTTGAAACGGCCTCCTCGCATCCGGAAAAATCACGAAGCATCTCCTCTTCGGATTTCAGGTAATATTGTCCATATGGCTCGATACGGAACCTCGTCGGATCATTGAGTGTTGATCCGGTCTGGATTGCCAGCATGGCGTCGTGTGAAGCAGCATCCTCAGGACGTGCATAGTGGCTGTCGCATGCGCCAACCACGCGAAGTCCGTACTTCTTGGCCATCTCGATGAGCCACGGATTGAGGGCTTTCTGCTTCTCATGTCCATGATGATGCACTTCGATGGCATAGCGTTCAGGCCCGAAGACATCACGGTACTTCTCGATGGCTGCACGGGCACCAGCAAGGTCATTGTCAAGGAACTTGGTCGAAACCTCGCCGGACATGCACCCTGACAGGACAAAGAGTCCTTCGGAAAATTCCGCCAAGAGATCAAAATCCATGCGTGGCTTGTAATAGAACCCTTCCACATGGGCCTTGCTAGTCAACTTCAGGAGGTTGCGATACCCACGTTCATTCATCGAGAGAAGCGTGATATGATAACTGGAACCACCTCGGTCAAGCGTTGCGTCCTTGCGCAACCGGCTTGCCTGTGCCATGTATGCCTCGACGCCTACGATTGGCTTGATACCGGCGGACTTCGCTGAACGATAGAACTCCATGGAACCATACATGACCCCGTGGTCAGTCAAGGCAATGGATTTCTGTTTGAGTTCGGTTGCGCGGCTGAGCAGTTCGGAAATGCGGGAGCGTCCATCAAGGATGGAATAATGACTATGATTATGTAGTTGCGCTATCACGTGTCCACCAAGGGCTTGTTTTGGACATCGAGACTATTTCCGTCCAGAAGTTCTTGGCAAAAGCCTTGATCTCGTCATCTGACGGAAGTGTCTCAAACCCATTGGATTCAATCAGGAGATGGGAAATCGACTGGGCGACATCTTCGATAAGAAGAACATCAGTGTTATAGGAAGGAGATTCTCTACACATTGACTCTGCAACGTCAAATATAATATTCTCGACGTGTAGAAATGGATTGACATCTTTTTCAATATATTCATCAAGTCTCATGATCCAGCACCCCTTAGTATACCTTATGGTGTCCGTACAAACAGGCTATGTCGCCAAGAAACCGTAGACTTGCCGTTCCATTTTTCTGGATCAACGTCAGTCTGGTGATCGCTGAATTCCTTTTCCGTAAAATACTTCGAAATATCCTGATGATCCAAGGGAAAGATCGTATCACCCTCGACCTCGTGATCAATCACGGTCATGATGATCTTCTGCGTCCAAGGAAGCATGCGCCTGTAGATCATGCCTCCCCCTGCTACATACAGGTCATCAGGGCCGAAAAGATATTTCTCCGTGGCCCTCATGGGTTCATGACACACTTCGACGCCCGGATACGTCCAGTCCGGCTGCGTGGTCACCACGATGGTGTTCCGGCCGGGTAGCGGCTGGACAGGAAGGTTCTCAAAGGTCTTCCTGCCCATCATGATGGTCTTGCCGAGCGTATGCTTGCGAAACCACTGGAGATCTTGCGGCAGATGCCAAGGAAGGGTCTCATTCTTGCCAATAACCAGTACCCCGCTCGCCCGTTTTGCGCAAGCAACGATTGCGATGATCATCTTTTTCCCCCGCTCCGGGACAGTATACCAGAGCAATCGTCAGTGCGCAGGAGTTCTCAGTTTGTCAAGCACGGCGAAGTCCTTGTGCTTGGTTCCGCCGTCATATGCCCATGCATATCCGCCCTTGACTAACTGATCGTTGATCGAAACGGTTTCCCCGTCAATGAACAATGTTCCCAATATCCGGCCGTATTTCTCGCTGGAGTCAGGCTTTTCCGTTCGGATGACAATGGTCTTGGCGAGCGAAAGACGATGTTTGAGCCATTCCTTTGCCTCAAGTCCATACTTCTTCTCATTCAAATCGGTTGTGCGGCTTTCCGGTGTGTCAATGCCATTCAGCCGCACACGACTGGTAAACGACACGTCAAATCCAAGGTCGATCTGCACATCAATGGTATCCCCATCAATGACATCAAGCAGTCTGCTTACTCTATATTCGTACATTATAATTAAAATCCTATTCTTTGTCTAAAATTGTTAATTCCACCCATAACAGGTCCGCTTATTCTTCGTCCAACATTGGTAATTGTATCCATAACAGGTTCGCTTATCGATCCGGGTTTGGCCCATTTTCGAGCCGTGTCAACAGCGCCTTGTACAAAGTCATGTCCAGGAGTCAGGCGCTTTCTCGCAAGTGGCCGTCTATTCGGATGACTTGCAATCTCTGCGTAGTGGTTGTGTTGATTAACGGAGTCCCTTCTGTTTTGTAATGCTGCACTTACTGAACCGAGGGCATGATAACCTGCATGCTTCAGATTTTGCAAATTCTCCAAGTCGTCCGGATCATTGGGCAACCAATCAGCGACTGCTGAAAGCATGCTTGGGTCGAAGACTTTTGACAATATTTCCGGACGCCTGCGCCCGTCCGCTGCCTTATAGATTTCCGCCAAGGACATCTCAGAGAGGGATTTTCTTGTGCCGTGATTGCGTCCACGCGACGCAAGCATGGCATCGGCATCCTTTTCGCTTACTCCTTCCCTTTTGGCTATCTGATGCGACTGGACATCAAAACTTGGCCATTTCTTTTTTTTTTGACTTGAACAATTCCGAATTGTCATAGATGTCCAGCAGGGTGAGTTCGCTGCGTGATTTGCCCAGTTTGCGTTGAATATCCTCACGCTCTTCCTTCTGGACTTCCCGGATTTCATTCTTCATCTTTTTGGTATGATCGTCATACTCATGGTTCTGGTCATGAATTGAAGGTGGGGTGCCCTTGCTATTGTGATCCGCATGAATGCGATTCTTTTGTTTCTTCTCATTCCGGTCAATGACTGCCATTTCCTTCTTGGCATATTGATCAACGCGGCGCAATACACTGTCGGGATCATCCTTGCCCTCATTGCGCTTTGCTTCCCGTTTTTCCTGATCCCGAAGATTCCGGGTATCACTGACCAGTTCATTCTCATGCTCCTGTATGCCATGGGTATACTTGCCAACGAACTTGGGAACATCGGGGCCAGTATGGTCATCGTGAATCTTTTCGCCCTCCTCGTCCTCGTTATCCTTCAGGACTTCGATATACTTGTCCGTATAATTGTTCATGTCTTCCCACATATCAGAAGGATTGCTTTTCTTCATGATAATATGTGGCCACAAGGAATGTTCAAACCATGGCATGATTACTACTCCCAAATACTTGTGTGGACAACGTATCCACTTGGATGACAAGGGTCATTTTGTTGCTGTCGTGAAAAGAATAAATGGCCGCAAAACATATTGAAATGATAATCACCACAATTGTTAGTTGAAGATCAAGAAATCTCATGTATTTGTCCGCTTCAAGTATAGCATAGTGCTTTTCCTTGAGGAAAGGCTTTTCGCCATGCTGCGTTGAAGATGGGATGCGGTGCGATCAAAAGGATTCGGCCCCTCAGGAGACGAATCAATCCTTGTCGCATTGTGAATATCTTTTGCTGCGTCGCTTATCTTTTGTCCGCGGTTTCTTCTGTCTTCATTCGATGTTCCCAAATAATTGTTCTGGGTACCAATGCGACCGATGACGCTTGCGTTATCGCCAAAGACGTTGCCAGACTGGTAATTCGCGGAACCTTCTCCAATTCCGGTCTTGCTTGCTTCGGGATCAGGCGCTGACCCGGCGGGAGTTGTTGCTTTGCCTTGGCCCCTTTTCGTACTGTCGGTTTGAGGAGTAACCGGAGTTGGAATGGGTTCCGGCCTGTATGGTGTACGCAATCCCTTCCCTGATCCGGGCTGCGCAACGGGTTCTTCCGGCTTGATTCGTTCGTCAGCCTCCAAGGGGCCACGCTTCTTGCCACTGAACATTCCGCCTACGGAGGTTTTTGCCCGTTCTGAAAGTCCCTCTAATTTTTTCGACTGCTCTTGCAGACTCGTTATTGTCGATTGAGCCATGTTTCGTGCTCTTTGACCTATTCCTACTGGTGCGGTAGGTTTCGCAGCACCTGCTGCTGGTGCATCAGAAGGAGACGCGGTAGTACTATCAACAGTGGTGGACGATGAAGTTGCAGCAGGCTTGCCTCGGCGAATGAGTCCGGAAAGACGATCTTGTACAGACTGGAATGCCCTTCTCCCTACGCCTGCGGGTTCTCCCACTGGTGCGGCTACTGGTGCGGCTACTGGTGCGGCTGCTGTCCCCCCTGCTGGTGCGGCTGCTGGTGCGGCTGCGGATTCTCCCACTGGTGTGGCTGCTGCCCCCCCTGCTGGTGCGGCTGAGCGTCCTCTTAGGGAATCAAGTCGGCTTGAAGCTGCCTGCAGTCCCTGAGTGCCTGCCGCTACGGCTCTGCTTGCTGCGGACTTGATGCGTGCTCCAACTTCCTGCCGAGAAGTGAACATTCGTCTTTCTGGCGTTTCTGGCGCATCGGTGCGATTTCGCAGTTCAAGTGGATCAGGACGAGCACGAGGTTCATCTATATATACTCCGCCGGGAGGAGGAGGGGTTGTTTCCACCCTCATATCGCGTCTTCGTTCTGGGCCTAGGATCCGTTTGTCTCGAATCTCGTCCGTTCTGACCCGTCTCGCTTCTATTTCTTCAGGAGTGGGTGCCGCCACTGGAGCGGTTTCCGCCACTGGAGCGTCAGGTTTCGCCACTGGAGCGTCAGGTTTCGCCACTGGAGTAGCGGTTTCCGCCACTGGAGGGGTTGTTGAAGCAACAGGTTTGCTGTAATCATAAGGAGTATTAAAGATTTTCTTGCCTTCAAGCCCAGACTCAATGCTTGCGAGTGTTTTATCTTTTTCTCCCTTAAAGTCACGCGCCACACGGGAAGATCCATCTCCTCTTTTGTCCGCTATAATACTAAGTGCGTTATCAAGCCCTTCTCTTCCTTCAAAGGGTTTTAGCGTTGTGGACGAGCGGGTAAAACTTCTGAATGTTTGTGCCAGCCCTTGAAAATCTCGGTCTGGACCATATGCGCTGGAGGAGTCACCGATCTTTGTTGCATTTCCCAGATCAATGAATTTCACATGTCCTGTTTCAGGATTGATCCAGACATGGTCAGGTTTTTCTGCTGTGTCATTATGTTGGTATCCCGCATCATGAATGCTTTGCAATCCCTTGCTGGCATTCACAAAGGCTGCGGAAATCTGGTCATTGCTTTTCCCCGGTGCCCATTTGTCAATTGGCACATACCCGGTTTGTTCCAGATTATCTGATGCATACCATGAAGCACTTCCGTCTTTTCCATGTCCGAGATAGCTCGGAACGGCATCAATGCCTTTGTCAGAAAGATCCCTGTGAATTTCTGCTTCACTCGTTGTCTTGCCTCCATGTTTCATAACAACACGTCTGCCATCAGGGCGCTTCCAATCCATCACGTATGCACGGGAAGCGCCTGTTGTTAACCCGTCCGGTCCATGCGAATTTGTCGTAAGTGGACCATTGCTTACCCAATCAGCAGGAATCGGCCCATCCCCGGCCTTTCTCAAGGCCGGGTGAATACTTAGCGAGAACCATGACGAGGAAGGCATTTAATCGTCACGTCTACGCCGTGGTTGCCGAACAGATTCCTCGATAGGCGGGGGCGGGGGCAATTCCGGTTCTTGGCTTCTTGCTCCGGCACCCGATCCTCTGCTCGTTCCTTCGTAGCGCTTAGGGCGCAAAACTTCCACCCTTCGAACTATTTTGCCGCCCTCAGCAACTGGTTCACTCAAACCGGGGCCAAATTCCGAAGGTCTGGCAACTCCAGCGCCTCCATCGCGAGCCGCTCTCTCATCGAATTCCCTTCCTCGACCGGGCACAGCTCCGGGAGCGCGATAGCTGCCGGGAGGGCCAGCGGGTTTCTCCCTCACTGGAATTACTCCTTGCTGTACTCCAATAATCCCTCGCTCCATGGGTGTTTCCGCGCCAATTCGCACAGAAGCAGCATTTCTCAGTGGCCCATTTGGCCCACCCAGAGGAGAACGCACCGGGATCATTGCTTTCTGCTCGCTTACCCTGTGCCCCTGTCCTCCATATTTGCGAGTGGCACCCACTTCTACGGGCAAGGGTTTCCCATCTGGGCCTACTTCTTTTTCACCGCCAAGATTTCTTGCTGGCTTTCCTCTAACCGTCTTGATATTGTCAACGGTTTTCGCATCTGGGACGTTTTCTCCCGCCTTTTCCGAAGTCTTTCCGTGTATCATGTCCCCGTCTGTATACGAGGAAAGATGGGCAACGAAATCCTTGACAAAGGAATCCGAATCCGGATCGTCTGACTGGCTTCCCCACTGGGAGGCTGGCTTGCCGCCTTTGTGTCCGTCTCCGTGCTGGCTTCCCGAAGAGAAGATCTCATGGAAGTACGCGGGATGCGTCAGCAGCCTGTCCTTGTGCAAGTCAAGTCCTGCTTCCTTCGCAGCGTCCTTGGCTGCGCGAAGCGCCTGAAGAAGACGGCCCTCCTTTGCCACAACGGCTCCTTTGCCGTTGTCCTCCTGTGTGTACACAGGACGCATGATGTCATCTACCTTGCGGGCCTTGTTTCCCTCTGCTCGCTTCCCATCCTTCCCTTGATTGCCGGTATAGGAAAGATCCTTGTATCCATCTTGCAGGAATTTCTGCAATTCGTGTCCGTACCTGCTGATGGCGGCATGGAGTTTGGGGTCAGGCTTTTCCATCTGTGTCTTGCTTGTCTCATTTTTCGGATCCTGATGGAATTTCTGATCCTCCTCACTGGGAACCCCGTCTCCCCAGAGATGCGTCCCCGACCCGTTTGTGTTTGCGCTATAATTCGTGTTATAGAGGGCACGGGGATCCCTGCGAAGATGAAAGTGACGCGCTTCCTTTGACTGCGCACCGAATACGCCTACCAGATCCTTGTACTCCATCCTGTTGACAAGTGCCCGTGCTTGCTTGCTGTCACTGCCGTACCGCTCTTCAGCCTGAGCATATAAATCCGGCAAGGAAGGTGCTTCCGCCTTGATAAGGCTAAACGGAAAAAATGTATTGTTATTCAGTGCAAACCATGATTTCTTCATTATATTGTCTCTCCATTCTTGTATGGTCTGTTAATAATACCATTTTATCGTCCTATTGCTAATCGCAAACCATTCTCTTCGGGAAGGCCAGATTCCCGTATTCTCGCAAGTGAATGGGAAATGTCATAGGGAACCCGGTGGAAGGTCGTGTCCAGTTCATGATGTCCGGTTTCAGGATGCACGGAGGAGTGCAGGATGGCATAGGATGCACGAGAATCGCCGTCACGGGGCTGGCCGACGCTTCCCGGATTGACGATCATGCGTTCGCCTTCCCGCACGCCTCGGCCATCAACGGTGGAGAGGAACGGGACGCCCTCTGGAAACGCCCGTTTCGATGAGGAGTAGGTGGCTCGTTCGTGATGCGGAGGGCCAAACTTGTATTCGGGATACTGGTGATATTCGGGATCATCATCTGGAACAGGGACACCAGTCGGGGACAGCACCTCCACGTGTGGCTTGTGGGTGTGGCCGACAATGAGATGATGGGCCTCGATGCCTTTCTTCTCCATTGCGGCAAATTGCTCGGCAGGAGACACCGTGTCCGAGTACTCCATGATCGGGTCATGTGCGGTGCCGTGCGCGACGGCGAATGACCCATGGGGAACACCGGGCATCTTGAACGTCGCGGTTTCCGGCAATTTGTCGAGATAGTCGCGTGTTTCGGGAGACAATGCGCGACCGGCCCGTTTTGCGGCCTTGGCCGCACTGGGATTGAACTTGCTGCGTACTGGCCCGTGGTTTTCGCCATTTACCACGTGATCCTTGTCAAGCATGGCGTGTTCGTGATTTCCCGCGACCGCCGTCACGGGAATGCCCCGGTCCTCGAACTCCTTCAGACGTGATACGATATGATCGGTGTCTGCTCCGTAGCCGCCGATGTCACCGGCAATGACCACGCGATGGAACCCGCCATGTTCTTGGGCATGTTCGATGGTCTTGTCAAAGGCGTCCTTGTTTCCATGGGTATCGGAAATGACCAGCACGCGGTGACCTGTTCCCCCGGAT
>Ga0209188_1001008_pt1 | contig 24269 bp, 31 predicted proteins | sample C_130625_EF_Meta_FD_187307 | JGI IMG/M metagenome (GOLD analysis project Ga0209188, IMG submission 187307) | Freshwater microbial communities from Lake Croche, Canada to study carbon cycling - C_130625_EF_MetaG (SPAdes) (version 2) | ecosystem: Environmental > Aquatic > Freshwater > Lake... | reverse complement strand
CAAGAATAGATTTGTTATTCCAATTGAATAGAAATGAAAAATCAATAAAGAACCCAATAGACCCAATAACAACATAATCACCACCATACAACCCGATGTTGTTCTATTATACACCCTGTTATACGCCGCCTTCTTCGGATTGGTTATCCAACCCCATCCTCTTGGCGCTTTGAATCCTAGGTTTTGACGAACATATCTTTTTAGAGATGTTCTTGCTGCTATACGTTTGTTGAGATTTGGTATGCGGAATCCGAATTTCATAAATAAAGTATATTGTATGATATATTTAAAATTAAACTATTTCAATGAATATACTATGCATCTGTAATCAAGGAGAAAACAGATCTCGTACTACTGCAGAAATCTTATCAGCAATGAAAAAATACGAAGTGAGATTTGATGGATTCTTCAGAGATAAATACAATGAGAAAACCAAACAACGTGATGTTTTCAATCCCAAAAATCTGGAATGGGCAAATAAAATCATAGTCTTTGAAGATGTCCACGAAGAATTGCTGAAAAAATACGGCTACTCATATTGGGGCAAGTCTTACAATTTTGGTATTGAAGATTTGTACCACTACAACCAAAAAAGTTTGATTCTTATTATCAGAGAAAAATTGAAACACTATGAATTTTTGTAATCATAATTTTAATGAGCTAAGAGTTAATTGAAAAAAATGTAACAATATTATCAATTAAAAAAGGATTACACATTGCTGTGTAATCCTTCTCAAAATTCAATTCTCTATTTACGATATTTCTTCTTTCGCTTCCCATACATTTCAGCCCAATGGACTTCAAATTCCGAAGTGCTTCCATAGATTGTCTTTCCATCTTCAGACAATTTCAAATAAAAGGTACGCCTCCCGGTTGTGTACAAGAGTTTGTTTTTATCATAGCATACATCCAAAATAAGTGTATTGTTGTTTGTAAGTGTGCGGATATTTAGCAATTGAGATTTTATTTTCACAACATGTTCGTCAGGATCCTTACGGACATACCAAACAATATAACTGGTATCTGATTTTATGTATAAATCGAAATCATAGAGATAGTCGTCTCTATACCATTCTCCAGAATATTTCCCGTAATATTTTTTATCCAATTCATGGTTGGCTCTCGAATCAAACACAATCGCCGGAACGTTTATCCTTCTTTCATAAGTAAGTATATTTTTATACTCTTCTTCAACTTTGTCTAATAGAAACTTAGCCAGATTAGGAAGATTCAGTTTCATCCTATCTTCTATTTCTATTCGGTGTTCGTACAAGGAGGTGACGAAAGTTATTTCACTGACAGGCACTTTGGTCATTTTTTCCAAACATTCGTAACTAACCGAAATGCCAAAGTACGCTGTTGAATCTTTCTCAATTACTTTGTTGGCGTTTCTGCCGTAATTGAAAGAAAAAATGGCTCCATCCGAAAATCGGATTTCGACAACGTCTGTTGTATCCAACGTTATTTCTTTTGGTGTGTTGTAAAAGAAAGAGAGCACATATAAATTTGCAGTCACAGTATCTTTAGGTATCAAGGAAGCCGCACTCACGCTGCAGAATAATGGATCAAGTTGCAACGGACTCGTGGATGTCAAAATAGATATAACCTGATTAGAATCTACTCTGTAAGTTATTTCTTGTGCCTTTACTGTTTGACATAGAACCAAGAAAATGATGATGATGATCTTATTCATAGAAGTAGTTTTAATGATGAATGAATGAAGTAAATGATCTACTTCGTCTACTGCTTCACGATACTTTGAATGAAATTATAATTGTTGTTTTCTTCAGCAACAATATGCATCGGAAATGTTTGGGTTTTCGTTTCCGGTGTGATGTTCAAATTTTTAAATTCATCGTAAGTGATATAAGCGAAACGACCATTTGATACACCTACTATCATGCTTTCTTGGTTTCTGGGTATTTCAACTTTATCGCCAGTAATTTGATAAAGTCCGTTAAGACTTTTTACAATCAGATTTGCTGAATAGACTTCTAAAGTCTTTCTCTCTGTGTTGACAAAAGAGGAATTGACTGTAATAAAGGATTCTGGAGGCATCGGCTTATCGCAATTCCAGATTCCAAAACCATCGATTTCAAAACTTCTTAAAACACGTCTTGACAAGTTTTCATTATTAATAAGAGCGTTCTGGGCTTCCTCAATTTTGTTCTGGGCTTCTATTTCCGCATTCTTGGCCTCGATTATTCTATTAAGCTGAGCTGTTTTTTCATTCTCTTTATCAATGTTTGCATTGCTGATAGAATCCTTCACGTAAGCATCTCTGTTAGCTTTATTAGATGCTAGTCTCGCTTCAATATTTTTTTCATAAACTGCCATTTGTTTATCATATAACAGTATGGCTTTAGCATAATCTTTCTCACTTAATACAGGCCTTACTTTGTATTCAACGGATTTGATTTTGTCTCCATAATTGCTGGTGAATTTGATAAGGTACATGCCATGCTTATCTCCTTTTTTTAACTTGATATCAGTCCAACTTGTATTGGATGCTTCGGGATCAAATCGAGTTTCGGTTTTATCAATTTGAAATTGCAGATGATGATAGGCTTTCAATTCTTCAAACGAATTGGTATCGATTAATACCTTGATGATGGGTAAACTTTCATCAAGCAATGAAGGCTTTACAGGTTTGGCAATATTCGATTCCCAAGGTTTTGGACTGACAATTGAGATTTCTTTTTTTCCGACTTCCAGGATTTCACTTTTGCCACGGTTGATCCAGTGTCCGGTTGCCGTATCTAAATAATAAAGATTCTGAGCGATGTCTTTGTTTTGTGAAGCGATATTAATAACGGGCTTGCTATTCTTATTTACAAAAACAGGTTGTCCATCTTTAAATGCTTGTATGTCGCACATGCCCGCCGATTCAAATGTGTAATGAACACCTGCTGAGTCATATCCCATCGGTATGCCCGACAAAAACTGATCAGCAGGATTACTGAACTCACGGTATTTGATATTTACTTTACCTTGAATTAGTTTCCCATTCTTGTCTACAAATGCATCCTTTGGAAATAACAATACACTTCCTGAAGGATACATAATCGTATCTCCTTTTTCAGCATCTACAGCGTAATCTGTAAATGGAATGTCTGCTGATGGTACTGGTGGATTTACAAATCTTACAGCCATTTTAGTTTCGGTACGGCAATTGCATTTTGCAATCATTACAATGACAATTAAAATAATTGCAGCGATAATCGTGATGTTTCTGCGATTCATACTTTTTGAAATTTAAAGGTGAACAATTTGGTTTGTGAGAGAAGAGAAAAGAAGAAAAAGGATACGGATTAGTTTTCAGGGAATTTCATTTTGGTAAGTTCCGACCACTTGATTCCGTTTTTATCATAGACATTGATGTTAAGCATGTATTCTGAAAGATTTTTAAAAGTTTGATTATATGCGACATCCACATTAATTGTATGTCTGAATTTTTCTGTGATTAGCGTTATTGATGTAACCGAATTGCGTAACATTTTGTTGAGTGCATTTTCAGAAACAGGAAACATGATTTTCAATAAATCATCTTTTATAATAAACTCTCCGTCTGTATTGACGAATTCATCATTAACCTGCCCGTCATTATAACGAATTCTAATTTTATCTTTTGCAGTAAGGAAAAATGTTTGAGGTGAATGAAAATAAAATACCATTCCATATTGGTTGATGCTATCCGAATTGTAGATTATTCCACTTGTGTAGCAGTACTCTGGGTATGAGTTTAAAGTATCAGCGTTTGTTACAATAAGGATGTTTCCAGCACTATCGACAATTCTTTCGTTTATAGATTGAGCTTGGAGTGCAATTCCGGAAAAGCAGATCAATAAAGTGAGTGTTGTTTTTATCATAAACAATTGTTTTAATGGTGAAAAAAATATGACAGAAAAGAAAGAAAAATTGAGAACCGGAGAGAAGCAATAAGTTTTATAGAATTGTAATCAGATCGTAGATGATTTTGTTTTGTGAGATGAATCTATAAATAAAAAAAATGAAGCGACTATAAAAAAATGTTAAAGACAATGGGCAGAATTAAGATTTAGATTTTTATAACAAATATATTTTGGGGATTGATGATGTTTTCTATCTTTGTATCCACATCAAGATTCACTTAATAGTGAAACCAACCGAGTCGAGAGACCGCGGTGGTAAAATGATGAGGGCATTCAGCCAAAATAAAGCGCTAAACTTCCCTTTATTATTTTCTTGGTGTATTCATTTTTAACCTAAAACCAGTTTTTGCAGTTGAAATCTATTACAAGAAAAAAATGCTGCAAAGACAAGAGCTTGTATTGATTTTTTGATCTTACCATATTTCAATATGTTTTCGACCAAAAAATCTGCTTAAACTCTCGTCTTTCTTGCCTTTTTTCCTTTCATAACGATTCCAACTGCAAAAGCAGGTTTAAAAAATTTATGCATCATGGAACACAAACTCTTCGTCACTTTCGAACAGGAAATTATGAGCTTTCCTTGTTACGAAACAACTCTTTCTTATCGCTTTGAATCCAAATCAACACTCAGTATTTTACGAATCGATCGCAGTGTTGTCGATAAGAGCATAATAAATGAAGGGACGATCTTATTTACAACAAATCCAACTTATACAAATGAAATAAGTGTACTCAAGGAATTCTTAATTGACCTGTTCTCCTATAGTGGTAACTGTTATGGCTATCCCATATTCAGCCATAGCGAACTGATTACCGAAGATGAATTTAAACATTGTTTACATCTTGGAATAGAAAATATAAGAAATCGAAAAAATCAAATCACAGCAAACAGTAAAGACCATCCTCTTATTCTTTACTGTGCTAAAAATAATCTTTATCCAGAACCTGAAGACCATTCTCCTGATAGTTGGAAAGCTAATTGTCCGTCAGGCAGACAACACCATATCATGATTTCAACATCAAGTCCATCAAGCCATAATTGGGGATGTGGTTATTGCAAGAAAAAAGGTGGGCTGGAAGAACTGAAGCAATGGGTGGAAACTAAACGATCATAAAATATGAATAATAATATTGAAACAAAAAAAGAGCAAATAATTTCAAACGAAAATCATAAGCAATGAAGGTAAATATTGAAAAGAAAAATGACCAATCAGAAGCGAAAACATTGACAACAATAAAATCAGAGACGTTATCGCAAAAATTGAAGAATCTCCCTTACAGTACAGACAGGGTTGGACAAGGCTTCGTAATTCACTTGTCACAACCCAAAAGAGATGAAAAAAAGTAAAATAAATAATTCCTTTTTCGAATCAAAATCTATATCACTGGCAAAAAAAATAATTATACATTATGAACAATCATAAAAAACCAAACAATATTGAAATCGATGAAAAAGTTTGTTACAACTGTAAACATAGAATCTGGGCTGTTGCTATTGGATTAGGCGTGATGTGTGGTAATAACAAAAAAGGAGGAATGTTTACTCAAATACCAGGATTAAGAAAGACTTGCGATGCATTTGTTATGAGTGTAGATGAAAATCGTAAGCCATTTTCAAATGATTAATGTCGTTGCTTAACCCTAATTCTATTTTTAAATTAAATTCTTCAATATGAATTCCCAAAATAAAGAAAACGATTTATTACAACTGCAAAAATTTTGTCAGCAAACATATGTTGCCGGATGGTGTGCTAATTTATGGTTTAACGGATTGATTATTCGTTACCCTTTTCATTTTTTAGTCTATTCTCAAAATACGGATGGTAATGAATGGAGAAAGGATAAGGCAAAACAAAATATTAAGAGAGAACTCGTTAATAAAATTGATGAAATTCTATCAATGTCTCTTGAGGAAAAAGATATTGTCGCTTATGAAAAACTATTGTCAAATTTAGATGACATTATTGTGAGAACAGAAAGCAACTAACAATAAAAAAAGGTAAATATCATATTCTCACCTCAAATACTTGGAGGTCTGATGCTATTACCTTTAAAAAAATAAAGCTTATGAACTTTCAACTTGAAGACAAGCAAAATGCTGAAATAAACAAACTCAGTTATTATTTTAATATCTGCAACGATGCGCTAAATGATTTTTCTGCTAATCATCCTTATCAATTGGCAGCATATGAAAAAGAAAAAATCGTTACTATCCTAAAGCGGCTTTTCGAAGGTGAAATCGATTACCTGGAAAGAAGTCCCGAAAATTATTTTGACTTATATGAAGATGAATAGTTTTTTATTAACAACAACTATTCACTATTTTTTTCAATAATTTTACTACATGCCTAAAATCAAATCTGCCGTTTCACGCTATCACATTATTGATGCGTGTCTAAACAACAAAATGAAACCTTACCCGACGCTTGAAGATTTAGCAAATGAATGTAGTGTAAGGATAAGAGAAGGCATTTCCACTTCAACCATTGAGAAAGATATCAGACAAATGAAATTGAGTCGTCCTCAAGGCTATGATGCGCCGATCGAATACAGTAAATTTAAAAAAGGATATTTCTATGCAGAGCAAGGTTTCTCAATTACAGAATTAAAATTGGAAGATCACGAATGGGATGGATTAAGATATGCAGCCAATTTACTACACCAATATTCAAACGTTACTATTTTCAAGGATTTCAAGCAAGCCATTGATAAAATAAATACTCGTTTTAATTTATTAATGGATTTGGAAGAAGCTGATTTCGACAGATACATCCAATTTGAAACCGGTAACGCCACCAACGGTTATGATTGGATTGGCACTATTTTACCAGCTGTGAAAAACAGATGGATCATGAATATTCGTTACGAAAACATCTATAAAAAAACGGTTAAAGAATATTCTGTTTACCCGAAGCTTTTAAAAGAACATCGCAATCGTTGGTATGTAATTGGTTGGGTAGCAGAAAGAGAAGATTACCTAACTTTTGCATTAGACAGAATACAACACATTGATACCATTCAAAAAGTACAAAAGCATCGCTTTGATTTTAACGCTGATAATTTTCTGCAACACACGGTAGGTATTATGGAGAGCAATAGCAGTCCGAGTAAAGTGGTACTTTCTATTTTGGATCCTTACCATAAATTATTGCAACTCGAGCCCATACATCATACTCAAAAAGAAATCAAACAAACCAAAAATGGCATTGATATAGAACTAATGGTGAACATCAATCCCGAATTGATCAATCGAGTACTTTCTATGGGCTCTTATTGCAAGGTGCTACAACCGGCTTCGCTAAAAAAACAAGTCAAAGAATCACTTTTAAAAACAATTGATTATTACAAATAAATTATTGGTGAAAACTAATCGCAACATCTTTGTCTTGCATGGCTTTTATTTTCTCACTCCAATAGCTCACCCAATTACCAGGACACTGCACCAGCTTTATTTGGATATCTGTATCCAAAAGCGATTTTTGAAGAGTAAAAAGAAATATTTCTATTAATAAAGTCCAATGTCATAGACCCCTGAATTATTTCTTTCAATATTTAATAGCGTAAATCCTTCATGTTTACCGGATTTTTCTATTAAACTAAAAGTCTTCCAGTCTTTGGGTATGGGAGGAAAAATCAGCGTAAATTGTTTTAATTCACCAACCTTTTTAAACACGTGTAACAAAGGTGCCATAGGAATATTTTCGGCATGTAATAATGGAAGTTTTTCATTGAGATGAACCAAATAGGTTGTAGGATAAATATTTACCCAACCACCATTTACATATTTTCTCTTGGAAACATAATTGCAATGCACAATGGTCTGTGCTTCTTCCTGATTGGATTCATTAATTTTTTGAATCGTTGAAATGTCAATTTTGACGATTGTTGTTTGAACAGGCGATTTTTGATTTGGCATATAACTTTGATTTTAATAACACAAAGCTATATGGTGAGACCTCCAACTTTTTGAGGAGTGATTAAGTACCAAAACTATTTTTGTGTTATGATTTATTCTTCACTTATCTTTCCATCCTCATCAACTCTCAATGTAATCCATTCATAATTTTCGCTCTCAACTGTCTTGATAATGCTTTTCTGCACTTGCTTGTATTCTGTTGTTTTTCTTTCGCCATCCAACAGAATAATATTTTTCAATGCATCGCCATTGCTGCCATTTTTCATGCCATTGAATACAACAAAATCCACCGGATGAAAAATAACTTTGGCGTCATCAGGATTTAATTTCTGTGGCGTGAATATCTTATCTACTTTCTTCATTTTTTTATTGGCTTCTTTCCTACCCTTTTCTCTTGCCACTTCATTGTAGAATTTTAAATCTTCGTCAATCTTGGCTTCCAACGTATCCAATTTTCTTTCTTCATTTCCCAATTTATCAAGCCAGTCGGAACTCTTGCGTTCATCTTTATAAATTTTGCAATCACTCAAACGAATAAACTCATTACAGCAAGGACAAATGCCAAATATCTCGCGCTGGTATTGGAAAAACAATAACATCTCTTGATGTTGCATATCAAATAATTTTAAGTGTATTAATATAATTTAAACTCAACCTTCTTCTCTTCTATTTTAGCTTTTATGGCTTTCTGATTCTTTTTTAATTTCGCACCTCCGGATTTTATATCGATGAAGAAAATCTTTTGCACTTTTCCATTTTTGTGAAGTCCATCGAATATTACATAATCAATGGGATCAAATAAACTCCTGCAATCGTTTTTATTGAAACGAAATTCCTCCAACACCGGCGCCAAGCGCTCTAAAATAAATCCCATGTTTACACTCTGGGTTGTGTTTTCAATTTTCTGTTTTTTCTTGGCAGTCAATTGTTGCAAGGTGAGTTTTCTTTCTTTTAAATCCTCTTTGATTTCATTCATCTTTTCTTTTGCTTCAGATGTAAATTCATCAATCGGAAATAACACCGCATCTTTTAACTGAAAGGGTGAACCACATTGTGAACAATCAGCTTTAAAATTATTTTTTTGTAAGAAAGCTATCAATTCTTGATGATGTTTCGCCATAATATATGTTTTATGTTTTCAAATATAAATAGCTCGGACCTCAATTTTATGGAGGAGTAGTTTTTATATTTTTTTATGAATAATGTTCATGACTCTTTTTAATTCATCTTTATTGTTAAGATTAATAACAATAAGATTATTTATAGCATTGTTTTTATTTAGAATTTCAATTTCAGCATTAAATGGATTGTCTTCTAGCCAAATAAAATCTGATGTAAAATCAATCGCTTCTGTCTTGAGTGTTTCCCAGTAAGTGCTTTTAATTAAATTCAATGTATCATTCATTTCAACGTTAAAATACTGATACAAATATTTCAGTACATTCTTGTTGTCTCCTTTGCAATGAGTAGTTAACCAATAACAGTCAAAGTTTTTGACACAGTATTTCAAAAACTCGTAAGCAAAATCTGATGCTCTTGTTTTTTTATTTGTTAGTAAAACTCCATCAATATCAATATATATCTTTGATCTATTCATAGTTTTTTCCATCATCCATTAGTTATTGAAATTAACTAAAACTATTTATTAATTACTCCTCAAATAGTTGGAGGTTTAGTGCCTGTAAATTTGAAAAACAACTTATCATTATAAAGATGAACATCATTACAGATATATACCAGCTCGAAAGCAGTGAATCATTACTCCTTGAAAATTTTATAAACAATAAGCGCAAATGGGAAGAGGTAAACATCGAAACGGAAAAAGCTTTTATTAAAGATGGTTATTACCATATGGAGAATACCTCAAAAAGCAGATGGAACTATTATAAAACAAAATCTCATTTAAAAAAAGGTGATGATTTTATTATCGAAACCTCCATCGAGCTCGAAAAAAAAGAAGATATATTTAATCATTTCGGATTGGTGTGGGGATTTGATGAAGAACGAAAATACCTGAACCGGTTTACTTTATCAGCCGATGGCAAACGTGCATTGATCATGCATTTTGAAAAAAACCATCATATCGATTTTCATCGGTTTCAAACCAGAAAACTTCCCAAAATTGATATGAATAATTCAGTTCGTTTTTCTATTATTAAACTGGAGGATTATTTTTATTTTTTTATCAATAAGGTAAAAGTATATACTGTACACGAATCTGTATTTTGTACTAAAGGTTTTTTTGTGGGTTATTATATTGAGCCGGAGTTGGCGATGAAAAGTAGCTTTTTTGAGGTGAAGAGAATTATGGCGAAAGCAGTAGGTGTTGAAAATGGTTTGCAATTGTTGATGGGGGGAAATGAGATATAATTGAATACCACATAAAAATATACCAAAACAATATTTAAAAGCAAGATTCGCAAAACCAAAAAAATTGAAATGCTGGCGGTAATTGGCAAATAAAATAAATAAATTAGATGAGCCTTTAAGAATTAGATGGATGCTATTTTGTTCACAAAATCAATGTGACTGCTTCTGTTGACAATTGCCAAGTCGATTACCTGGAGTAAGAACTTTTGGGAAGATTTGGAGATGGTTAATATATTTTGAAAAGAAACAATTAAATTTATTAAAACTTGTTATAAACTAAGATGGTCAGAAAAGCTATTATCATAGGGTCGCCTGGTTCCAAAGAATCTTATAATTATTTGAAGGGTGTTGATGCAGATTTACATCATCTTGCAAGTTTTTTAAAATCGCCTATTGGTGGTTCTTGGGATGACAAGGAAATTGTAGAGTTAAATAAATGTACTACAGAAAAACTCATTGGTATTTTCCAAAATATCAAATGTGATTATATACTCGTTTATTTTTCAGGACATGGTCATCATGGATTACATGAAACTATGATTGCTATTAACGACAAGGAAACAATTAGTGTTTCAAAATTAATCTCGTTAATTCAAGCTTCAAAAGGACTAATCATAATTGATGCCTGCAGAAAATCAATGGATGAAGCTTACTCCTATTTTTCAGGACAGGAATTTTTATCATTTAATTCAACCTGTAATCAACCTGATTCAAGTGATAGGTTCAAAAAAATAATTTCTGATTGCGATGAAGGTATTTCAATAGTATATTCATGTTCAGTAGGAGAAATAAGCAATGAGACGGAATTAGGTGGGATTTATACTTATTCATTGCTTAAAACAACTTTAGATTGGTATTACAATCAAGAAAATGAAAGTGCTTTAGAAATAAATAGGGCTAATAATTTATCTTATCAATTTCTAAAAAAACATTCAGAATTTGAACAGACTCCACAGATAAGAAATAAAGGAAATAATAATCAGAATTTAAACTTCCCATTTGCAATTAGGTAAGACAGCTTCGAATTAATAAATGTATTTGACTTTATTGATTCTGATATAGTAAAAATATATTGCGAACTAACCTGGTGAATTACATAAAAGTGTGGGGAATAAGGTGATTGATGAAGGGTTGATAATTGGGATTAGGTTGGGAATCATAGAATGTGATGCCCATATTTAAGTTCTGTCCCACCTACTAAACTAAATTTAGTAAGAGATGGCAATTCCATCAACTTCTTTAGTACGGAAAAAGTTTCGGATTCAACTGTTTCAAGGTGTAGCATGCAAAATCCTTTATTGGTCTTTTAATAACAGCACTGGCTAAATAGAGTCTTGTTTCAGGTAAATATTTTGCTTTTAATAAAATTTGAGTAACTAACTCATCTCCATAATATCGACGGCAATTTCTAATATCATCCACATCACCTCTTTCAAAAACCCTTTCAATTACAAAACTTGCCTTAGCATCATAATCCAATGATTCAAATACGACATCCCAAAAGATTCGTTTATTAAATTTTGGTTTTTGAACTGTTGACATAATCAAATATACGAAGTAATCATTTTAATGTCAGCATGATGCTTAACGTTTTCGGGCTTGGGGAATTTTGATTTTAAAAAAGCCGGTTCATTTTTCAATAATTAAACTAATCAAACTTCAGGATGAGCGTGAAGATCGAATTGGTGCAATAATGAGAATCATAAAATTTCAGTGAGCCAATGCAAAACTTACAGAGGCGCAGGAACTGGAATTGATTGATTCAAAAAACCTGAAAATAGTGATTGCGGAAATGGAGGATTTGAAGTACCTCTATAGCATTTTGAAATTCCTCCCGAAGTTCAACCTCTGTTTTTTTTATTAAAATATTTTGCATCTTATAGCGTTTTTATATACTCAACTAGTTTAGAAATATTAATATCAAATTCCGAATTCTTCATTTCATTACCATTCTCAATTTTATTTGTTTTTTGCATTGATAAATAAAAATGAATTAACCTCTATCATCCATTTCTTCGGGTCTGTAAAAAAGCTTTCTTCCGGCTCTGATATCTTCAAGAAATCTTGATTCAAGTTTTTCAACAAACCACTTGCGGTCAAAATAAGTTAATGGTCTAATTCCACCCAGTAAATTAATATAAGGTACGATAGCTCTTGCAGATGATTCGAGAGAATCGTTATCAAGCTCATATTTTTTTATAAAATCCAATACACCTAACATGGCAGGTTTATAACGGGCAAAATTAGCCTGGCCAAGATATTTGGTACGAAGAGATTCATTTTTAAAAAAGATGCGCGTTAAATGGTATCTGTCTTCAGGATTTTCTTCGTCGATAGTAAGATAAAAAGACCACCATAAGCCGGATAAAGGTTTATCAATTAGATCAGCCTGTGATGCATTTACATGAATCCAGTGGTTGACAATAAAATTGGGGAAATTAGTAACACTGTCTGGATCATTCCATATTGCCGACCAACGATTGGCAACATAATCATACAATTCGAAGTGATTTAAATGAGTCCATAAACCAAGATCCGAAGCCTGACTTGGGTTAAGAAAGGCCATACTTTCATATAGCAATTTGCCAGATTCAAATTCGTTGGAATTGTTGTCAATATAAGCAGTAATCATCTGCTCTGACAAATTTTCAGGAATTGTATTGTTTGTAAAGTCTTCGTCAAAAACTCTGAATTTTTCTGTATCAAACCTTTCTTTAGTATACAATCTTGTTATTTCATCTGATGATAGATCATTTATTTTGATCTTAAGATTTTTTAAAGTCTCTTTTGTAAGTTTTCTTAGTGCCATAATTATGAAAAGATTGAAGTGTCTTCAACGTCAGCAACAGGCAATGCCAATTCCAACATTTTTTGAAAACAGTTGTTTAAAAATTGGTTTGTTATTTGAGGTATTTCAATCGGATCTAAATCATCGAGTGAAACACCTAAACTATCTAAATAAACAGAGATGGTTTCCCACCATTTATAATTTTTATATTCTTCTTTTTCTTTGGCTTGTAATAATGCGAACTGTATGCATGAATTACCCAAGCTTGATAAAATGTAAGGTGTAGTTTCATCATCATTTTGCCAGATGATGTATTTTTCATAGTCAATCTGAGGCAATAAAATTGTTATCCAATCGCTTGTCAGATCATACTCTATGGTGTCTTTCGTATGTCCTCCAACTTTTATTAAACCGACTATGCCTTCATCCTCAACAAGTATCATGTTGCCCTGCTCTAGTAAACCAATACAGTCGCCTCTTTGGTAGTAATCTTCGGTATCTTTTATTCTAATATTACCATTTTGTTTTGCAACAAAAATGATATTGTATTTAAACTTAGATCCGAGATCATTTAAAGAAATGTTTACAATATCAATCACGCCAGGATTTAGAATAAAAAGTTTCCTGAAAAATGTCTGAGTGTTTTCAATTTCGATTGCTATATCAATTGATTTAAAGTCGAAATCAGTATCGGTGATATATGTTAAATCAATATTAAACCGAATAATGTCCTGATTGATTTTAAAATCTAGAAGACTGAATTCTTCGTTTGATAAATCATGAAAAGCGAATGGAAAATCTATGTTGAATTTCATTGTTAAAAGTGTTTTATTGTTTATTAATTTATAACGGTGATATTGAAATTGATACCAATTCTTTCGAAAGCATCAATGGTAAAAACAACGGTTGTTTCAACACCTCTTAACAATGAACCATTTATACAATTTTCGTTTATTTCCCAATCCTCAGAAGCACTGATAATTCTTAGCGCATCTGTCTTTTTAACTCTGGCAGCATCTGTTGCTGGCAAAATTTCTAAATTTATATTTTTATTCTTGTTGGCTTTTAGTTTTAATGAATAAGTCCATAAACCATTGGGCATTTGAACAGAACTCAAACCATTTTTTATTATGCCTGTTTTTGTAAATTCATCTCTTGGTACTCTCGGGGTTGGCTTTTTTCTTTTAGGATTTTTTTCTTTTTTATCTTGCTTAGTAGCCACCCCTCTTTGACCTGAACCCGCACCTCTTATCCCTTTAAGTTCAATAGTTTCTGGAAAATGTTTTTTTCTGTATTCTTCCCATGATTTGATAATAAATTCATTCAACTCTTTTATAGCTCTCTTGCCAAGCTCAACATTTTCTGTATAAAATGAAGGATCCCATTCTGTATGTGTCTTCCCTTCCATTTTTCTGAGAATTCGATTACCTTCAGAACCATTGCATATGAAAACCCCGCAATAACCTTTTTTAATAAAATTTGTACTTCTTGTAATAAGCATTTTTTGTTTTCTGAAAAAAGCTATTTTACCAGGATATTCATGATGTGATGCTATTTTTAATATACATTCTCCCAAAGTTGGTAAAGTATCAGTAAAAGTTTCTTGAGCATTTGTCAACTCAAATTTTTCTTCCCAGGTTTCGTAATAACATTTTGTTCGGCCGTACTCAGTTGGATTGCTTTTGGTTTTGTTTGACTCACTCCTCTCTGGTAAATACCTTTCTATAAGTGCTTCAATATTTTCTGAATTAATTTCAACTCCATCAATTCTGATAATAAGGTCTTTTGATGAAATGGCCATCCAAAAATTATTGATAGCAGCTTTGATCATCTTTTCTTTATTAATATTATCATTCCATAAACCAATAATACTTACTGTAGTTCCTGTAGAATTATTTATTCTCCTAAATGGCAAATGAGAAAATTCGTCATTTTGTTCATAATTTGGATTATCCAAGTTCTGAAAAATATGTCCATTAGCCCCAAGATCTTGATTATTCAATTGATGAGTAGCTAGTCTAGTTAATCCTTCAAATAAGCTCCCAAATTCACTAATACTATGCAAGAAAATTGTTCTCAATGCTGATGCAGCATAAAACGTAGACTTACCTTGTCCTTCGGAACCTCCTGAATTACTGTTTTGTTTTACTGTGTTATTACCTCTTGTGAAAGCAAAATAACTTGTCTTTCTAATAATATTAGACTCATGTTCCAGGTTCATTCCCGTTGTATTGTAATCAGAAATTTCTAGGTACGGAATCTCGTTTCCGAATTCGTTGATTCTATTTATCATTGAATCCATTAATGATCGATAACTTTCTTCGGACCAGTATTCATGGCTAGCTTTAATATGACTGATCAATTCGTCATATTTAGGAATATTGTTTTTAAGAATAGTTTTAAAATTGAATTCAACTATAACAGGCGTTTTAGTTTCTGAATTCCTTGTCAATGGATTATCTAAGCTATTCTGTACAGCTTCTCTTACGATTGATTCAAAAATATGTTTTGAAAATTCTTTTATTCCTGCATTCTGAGGGCTTTCAGTATCACCCCCTGTTCTAAATTTCCATGTCATGATTTAATAATTTTAAAGTTTTTTATACAGGAAATGCCTAAATAGCATTTCCTGTATTAGAGTGAAATTTGAATTAGTTGGCGATGATTATATCTTACTGAAAGCAACTTCTGCTTCTTTATAGAAAACTTCGCCCTTACCAATTTTCTGAGGATCAAAATTTACAAGCTTGATGATGTTAACATATTGTGTCAGATCAAGTTTCTGAAGATTCATCTCATTTGGATTAACTCTCCATTTTACAATTTGATTTGCCTGATCAATTTCCATCAAACTTGTTAAACCTGATATCAATGGATAAATAAAGCCAAGTGAATATTGATACCCAGATTTTTCATCTAATGAAAAGTAAGGTACCTTACTTTCTTTCATACTAACAGATGATATTCTGCCAAATTTACCTGGTGAGGCTTTATGATATAATTCGGGAAATTCCAAATATATACGATCAAAGAATCTTAAAATATCCTCAGTCATATCCAATGCTGATTTCACAAATTGGTTTTCAAGTACAAATTTGCCATTAACCTCTTTACTAATTTCATTATGAGACATAAGAAAATTAAAGTAATCAACACATTTACTCTTCTGAGAATAAACACTGATTTTATTCAAAACTTTGATGTCTTGAGGCAATAGATTTTGACTATTTAAATATATCAATGGAATTGTTGCTAGGCTTATTACATCTTCTGATTTTATCTTTCCGGCTTCTCCTGCCTTCCAAATAACGTCAAATTGATCTCCTAAAAGTTCTTTCAAATAATCGTATGAACCCAGCTGATTTCCTTTAGCAGTTTCGCTAAGTTGCACATTGTTGTTTCTTGCAGAGCAGATCTCAGAAATCATATCATAATATTGATCAACAGAGCCATCCTCATCATTTGGAAATATAATTTCTATGGGGACAGAAAATTTAAAATCAGCGGATTTCTTTTCGAATTGAATCAAGATCTCCTCATAGTTAGCATCCCAAAAGTTTTTACACTCTTCCCAAGATTTGATTTTTTCTTCGAAGAGAGACTCAATAATAAATGTAGCGATTGCCAAAGTATTGTGACCGCCATCCATAATACCTTCGTAATCTTTGTTTTCTAAAGAAACTTCAATTCTGTTGCGATCCAGAATTCGACATGATTCTGTGGCTAAAAGGATACCTTTAGATTTCAACCAAAAAAGATCAGGGCTGTTTTGTAAAGTCTCAATGATACTTTTGGTAATCCTGTTTGACTTGGCAATACGAGGATTTACCTTGTTGTCTGCTTGTCTTAAAAGTTTAATAAAATTGAGAGGAGAAATGGAGGAAGTGAGTTTGTTAAGTTTTAGTCCTTCCTGAGAGATTTGCAGGCTGTTTGAATCGTTGAGCCTGATGATTAAATTTTTCATAATATTTTTTTAACGGGAAATGTTTAAAAAATAAATATTATGACGCAAAGGGTGCATGCCCGTTTTTTTCCATACAACTTCGCTGTCGTAATACCTTTCGTCTCTCCAGACGAGTATCATTCTTCCGAATGATAACACACTTACCAGTGTGATGCACAAAGATTTCAAATAAAAATTTAATATCCAAATAAATTTGGATATTTTTTAAAAACAACTAATTGTCAATTATTATAAAAATTAGTGTAATAGTATAACAACACAATTTTGATTTAAGCTCCTTGTTTATCATAAAGGTCTTCAAAAATGGACAATTTTGTTCTCAATTCTACATCCATTCCCTTATTGAAATAAGCTACCTTAATTCTCTTAGTGTTTGTCTCTAAAAGCTTGTAATCTAAGTTTTCTTTCCATTTAAATCTTACCGATTTAGCATGGGTGTTTCGTTTAGGATTACCATCAGGATATAAAACTTTACCTGCTTTTAGTACATTTTTTCCATAAATTGGAAATAAAACACCATTTGGCATTGATAACAAATTTATGTTCAGTATTTCAAGATTAATTTCTTCATATAATATAGTTATAAAGTATGTTAGGCATGGTTTTTTTACATTTCCTTCGAGGGTGTAATATTTTGGTAAACAAGCTTCATCATAAATTTTTTCAACTCCGCTAACATCAAGTTTTCCATTATAGCTATTTTGGTTGTTACCAACGAAAATATCGCTCGTATAATCACCAATATTTCTTGTTTGAACCGTTTTTAAGTCTATATGAATGAAAGCGTCTTCAACTTCAAAAAATAAATCAGCACCTATCGGTGCTGAATTTGGCTGGCCAATTCCTTTACCATTTAAGAGTGAATAAACAATTCTTTCAGCGCCCGTAGCGAAATCAGAAATACCTTTGCCTTCCTCTGTAGGATTCCATTTTGGGAACCAATCATTTTTGATTTTATATTTAGTTCTGAATCCAATAAGCAATTCGTCTTCCGCAAATTTTAGAAAATGAAAATATTTATTAAGATACTTCTGTTCTAAAAATTCTACTTCCTTTAATTGTTCCATTTGATTCTTTTTTTTGGAAGATAGTATTTTTTTCTTTTTCATATTTAATTAATTCTTTCTTTAATACTTCAGCAATTTTTTTACCCAATAAAACAGGCACGGCGTTTCCAATTTGTTTGTACATATTTCCTAAACTGCCACAAAAAACAAAATCATCAGGAAATGTTTGAATAATCGCACATTCTCTGACAGACATTCTTCTTTCTTTATTTGGATGAATTTCAGGACCTGTAGCTGTAATGGTATCAGAAGGTTTATCCCAATTATTTATTCTCAAAGATTGTTCAAATGATATAGATTTAAGTTCAAGTTCAGTAACTACTTTATCGTATTTATCATCAAACTTTAAAATCTTTTTTAATTCCCACCAATCTTTAGGATTAGGAATACTGCCAGAATTATTGTCTTTTCGAAACCAATGCCCAGCAGTATGTGCATAACCAAATAATTCGTCTATTTTTTTCGTTGAAATGCCCGCTTTGTCTCGCCAAAATTTTAAATAATCACAAATGTCATGTTGATTTACTTTATGCTTTCGTCCCCAAAACTTATCGTGAACGTTTGTTCGAGCAATGTGATTATATATTAACTTACTTTTTAGTTTAAATGGTTTATCCCTTGTTCTTTCATTTGCCAAATGACCAACAACATCCTTGACAGTTACATAAGGTAAATTCATCCTTTCGAACAATTCATTTTCAATTCCGTGTGTTTTTTTGGGAAAAGGGTTTTCTATTCCTAGTCTATTTCCAATTATGACAACTCTTTCTCGGTTTTGAGGAACGCCATAATCAGAAGCTTTTAAAACCCTAAAGTCAACTTTATAACCTAATTTTTGAAAATCATTAATTATCATTTCTAATACTTTTCCTTGTTGCATGGAAATTAGTCCTTTTACATTTTCACCTACAAAATATTTTGGTTTTTTATCTTTTATTAAGCGGAGGAGTTCTTTATAAAGAAAGTTTCTTTGATCTTCCATGCTTCGTTTAATATTTGCAATCGAAAAACCTTGACAAGGGAAGCCCCCAAGCAGAATATCAAAATCGTCTGGAATTTCAGAACTTGGTATTTTAGTAATATCTCCATATACAATATGATCTCCTATGTTTTTTTTATAGGTTTCTACCGCTTCCTTAAAAAAATCATTAGCCCAGATTACTTCATAGCCAGCTTGGATAAAGCCTAAATCAAGACCACCGCAACCAGAAAACAATGAAACTACTTTCATATTATTTTTTTGTTTTTAAATATTCAATTTTTTTTTCTGCAACCTTTAAAATATTCAAATTAGCATCCGCATCAATTATTTTATAAGCTAATTGATCACTTAAATTTTCTTCAATTAATGATTGTTCATTATACTTGAAGTATTTAGCAATCAGTTTTATTTGTTCTTTCGTTACCTGTCTTTCATTACGCTCAATTTTTCCAAGTAAGGAAGTGTCTATGCCAATGGCAGTAGCAACTTCGCGTAAGGATAATTTTTTTTGTTCACGTAATGAACGAAGTTGTCCTCCGAATGAATTTACGATATATTTAGCTCGAGTCATTGAGTAATTATTTTGTCCAAAATTAATTGATAAATATTTTATGGACAAATTTTGTCCTTTATTTTTATTGATTTTTTTAGATTTATTTTTTAATTAGAAAATAATTAAAACATGTTTTTATTAATGAATCAATAATTCCTCTTCCCTGGCACCACCCCCCTCACCCCACCTCTCGGCTCTTCCACATCCCCCTCATACCTTGGTATCAAATGTATATGCACATGTGGCAACGTTTGCCCAGCGGCTTCATTGATATTAATACCCACATTAAAACCAGCAGGATTATATTTCTCTTGTACAATTCCTTTAACTCGATTTAATAACAAAATGCAATCGTTCTGCTCAGCTAATGACAAATCAAAATAATTAGCAGTGTGCCTTTTTGGAATTATCAACGCATGACCTTCATTTACCGGATAGCCATCGTAAATAGCATATGACAATTCACTTTCTATTATTTTTTCTCTTTCCAAATTGCAGAAAGGACAAGGTTTGTTTTCGTTCATTATTTTAAATATTCAAAACCGTTGTTGGCGGCAATCGTAATTAATGGTTGTATGGTATCTCTGAATTTATTTTTTGCATTGTCTGTTCCGAAATTATTCAGTTCTGGTAAAATGGTTAAATAATCTTCCAACGATTTATTTCTTGGTTCTTTTTCACGCACAATTTTTATGGCGGTTTCTTGCAAATTAAAAAAGAAATTGAAATATTTTTGCATTGATGGCAACCTATCACTTTTACTGCTGTTGAATGATTTATCTGCCGGAATTAAATTCCACATTAAATCATGCGACACAAAATTATAGGGTACAAAATGCTCCACAGCAAAATCACCTTTGGTCAGTTCTCTTTTTGTGTAGATACAATTAACAGTTCCTAATTCATCTATTACAATATCCCAAAACTTTCTTTGTTTGGTTAGGTTATTTCTTGATGCGGGCTTTATTAATTTATTAGGAATGTCTGGCACATTTGGATTTTTGACTTGTAAAAACAATGACAAATTCCAGTAACAAAAATCTCTGGTGAATGCTGCATTCAATAAAAAATAATTCGCCCATAATATATCTACATCGATAAAATCATTATGCAAGGCATAAGGACAATAAAACGGAGATTGATTTGATTTTTTATAGATTGAGGCTCTATCTTCTCCCGGAAACCATGGACTTAAAAACCAGTGTGGTACATTATTATTAAACTGAAACAGTTGTTGTTTTGTAGCGCTGTTTTCTGTGTTCAATAATTTTTTTATGATGTCATTTTTATTAGCATCTATGGTGATTCCTTCTAAATTTTTTATTGCTTCAATAGCGGATTGTAATTTATCCTGCACGCCAAATGAAACATGAAAATAATTTACTGTGTACCATGCATTGCTTATCATTCTTGCAAACAACTCCTTTTTGGGAATCATTGTTGACTCCGTTTTAGTTCTTGATTCCAAAGCATCAACGATTGACAATAGCCAATAGAATTTATAGGTAGCGGACGTGTTATTGAAACAAGCCGCTAACTTTTCTATTGGTAAATTTTTATCGTTGGGTAGTTGTTGCATTTTATAGATCTTAATTACTTTTGAGAGAAGTTACTTCCCTCCCTTCAATTTTAATTGAGATTTTGCATTAATAGAAGTCACCACCTGCTTTCCGGTTTTCGATTCCAACTCTAAACGAGCCTTTTTTGCAACACCCCCTCCTTGTTTCGCAATTTTTTTACTTTCAGCAAATGTCTTTGGATTCAATGCCTCCGAAATATCTTTTGTTGATGCTTCTGCCAACATACTTAAAATTAATTCCGTGTTGGTCATATTGTCTCGAAGGTTTTCTTTTTTTAATCCTTTTAATATTTTATACGCTTTCGTTGTTTTATCCGACCAGGCTTTTGTGATGATGTCAGTTAATGTGGCAAATTGAACACCTTCTTTTAGGCCTCTTTTTTTCCATTCATCAGTTAATTCTTTTCTTATCTCAATACTTTTAATCCGCTGATTAATCCACTTTTCAGAATAACCTAAATTCATATATTGCTCTAAAGCTCTGTCTATACTAAGTTCGGGATCTTGCATTTCATCCAAACGATCATTGGCTACTTTAGCCAACCAAAGTTTAAACGGCTCCGCTTTAGGTGATGGAATAGACTGAATCAATCGAAATAATTGTTCTGTATCTGCAACATCAGTAAGATAATTTTTTCCATCTGCGGCTTTCATTTTCAGTTGACTACAATTTGTAGTCAACTGACTGCCTTCTAATTTAAGTCTTGTTTTTAATACACTCCAATACTTTCTTGGATTAGGACTATCAGTCAATATTGCAATAACATCAACAATTGAAACATACCATTTCTCTTGATTTTCATCCCATATTGTTCTTACTTTTTTATCTTCAAAAAGTTTAATTTGATCGATTTTCTTCATGTGTCTATAATTAATTCAAAAGAAAAAATAAAAGTCAAAATTATTTCATTCCATTTTTAAACCACTCCCTCGTCTCTTCATCCACACAATACACATAACACCCTTTCATTCCTCTTGTCATCAAAGTTCTATATGTATTCTTTATTATCAAATCCAGTTGCTCTTTTGCTTCCTCCGGATTTTCTTTCATCAATTTTTTATAGCCCTTTACAGAATTATCAGAACTCGCTCTTTTAGAAGCATCGGTAATTACAACATCTTTTCTTACAATTAAATCATCACCTATGATTACGCCAATATAATCCACTTCAAGTCCCTGACAGGTATGGATGCAGCCCACTTCATTTACAGATTTAGGACTGATGATCCAGGTGCTGCCATCTTCAGTAAGGTTCCATTTCATTCTGAAATCATATTCCGGAAATTCAATATCGTAGGCATTGACATCTTTTTTACTTGGCCATTTCCAGCAGTAACCGGCAACTAGTCGGGCTCTGTTGTTGATGTTATTTTTTTCTACAATCAACTCTCTGAGTTCAGCAGGATTATCTAATACTCTGAAATCATAATCCACTCCCGATAAATCCTGATTAACCGTTTCTCTGATTTGTAATGTGTTGTCGAGCCAGGCCAGATAACCATCAGAGCCATTGCACCTGAACTGAGAATTCAATTCCAATTCGGTAATGCTCGCTTTAGATAAATGTGCCCATTTGATGATTTCTTCTTTTTGTCCGATGTCTTTTAAAGTTACCCGCTGGTCTTCATCTAAAAAGAAAATCGAAAATTTTGCGGCGTTGATAATTTCTTTGATTTGGTTTTCTCCGAGATTTCCAAAGAGTCCGCTGAATTTATTCAACCGATGTGCCTCATCAACTATTAAAGCATCGTATTCATTTGCGGGAGAATCAATAAACGCACCTGAACCTCTGAACATATTTCTGATTTCAGTGGCTCTTACACTTCCTGTAAGTCTGGCTTCATATACAGCCCGAGGTGCTGCATTTTTAGAAACATATTGCGTGAACTTTTGAAGCTTCGTTAATTCGACCAATAAATTTATGGCCACCACAGACTTTCCAGTTCCTGGACCGCCCTTAACAATCAAAACTTGCTTGTTTTTTTCGCTGGCATGTTTTGCAAGGGCTATTGCATTTTCATAAACCACCTTCTGATCGTCAATCATCACAAATTCCTGATTGCCTTTTATCATTTTGGTGATGCTGTCGGCCAACATTTTAGAAGGTTTGATTTTTCCATTTTCTATGCGATACAAAATATTGGTTCTGTCGCCATACCTCACATGTTTCTTAATAAACTCACGCAGCTTAATAGCATCACTTTTCAGAAATACCGGAGCCTTATTGATATACTCGGCATAAAATTCATTTCGTATTACACCATCTTCTGCATAGTTGTGTAAATAGGCACAGGGATGCAATTGAATGTTTTCTTTATACACCACTTCATTAAATCCTTGAAGCAATGTAGCGTATGACCATGCCTGATAGGATGGATGGGTATGCTCTCCGATTCTTCCTCCTACAAATGTTTCTACGATGGAATCTTTGCTGGTCAATTTGGCTTCTGACCATTGTTTTAATTCTATAAGTATTACGGAGTCTTTGCTGTATTCGTTTTGTCCGGAGATGATAAAGTCTATTCTTTTACCTGTTTGTGGAATCTGATATTCAATCGCAATACCACAGTCATTAGGAATCATTGCATCTTGCATGATTCTGTCCATGTAACTTAAGGAAGATGCCCAAGAACGTATTTCTGCAATACCAACACCTCGGTTCAGTTTCAATTTTACATTTTTCAAAACGATGTTCTCTATCTCATTGGTGAGCACGTCATTTAAAAAATCAGCCTTGGTAGCATTGTATACAATCATAGTTCGTTGTATTTTTTAGCTGTGCCTTTTGCTTTTTCTACCGGATATTTTTCCGCATTCTTCTTAATTTTTTCGAGGACGATTTCTTTTACATCAAACTGGTATTTATCAGCGAGTAAAAATGCATAGGCGAAAACATCGGCCAGTTCCTCTTTGATTTTTTCTTTATTGGCCTCATTTGCATTTTTCCAGAGATACAATTCAAGTAACTCTCCGGCTTCAACATTGATGGCAAGTGCTAAATCTTTGGGGTTATGAAATTGCTCCCAATCGCGTTCGTTGCGGAAATTGATGAGGGCTTCGGTAATTGTTTTTATATCGGACATATAAGTTTATGGATAATAATTAATCGATTCACAATCTACAAAAACTTAATTTTAT
>Ga0209188_1001006_pt1 | contig 24292 bp, 36 predicted proteins | sample C_130625_EF_Meta_FD_187307 | JGI IMG/M metagenome (GOLD analysis project Ga0209188, IMG submission 187307) | Freshwater microbial communities from Lake Croche, Canada to study carbon cycling - C_130625_EF_MetaG (SPAdes) (version 2) | ecosystem: Environmental > Aquatic > Freshwater > Lake... | reverse complement strand
ACTTCTATCAGAATCAATACGGCACTCCAGACGATCCATTATTTAAAGCAATCCTTGAAAATCGTATTCAGCCTTCAATTGCAAATAACACAGTAATAGCTCAAGCTCGTGCCGGTGATCCAGAAGCAATCAAAAACTTACGTCGGGCTTATGACGCTAGTACCAATGTTCAAGCAGTGTTTTCTACAGCGGCTCTTAAAGGAACGGGAAAAACTCTTTACGGCATAGAAAAGGATATTGAAAAGCTAATTAAACAACAATCTCCTGGGGAAGACACTTTAATGGCCAACACTTTTGGCATTGATCCTACTGATCTTAAAAAATATTCTAGCATTTACGGACCAAAAGGATTTAAAGATATCGTGGCCGAAGGCGAAGCTGGAAAGTTGTTACGCTTGTTAAATCAAACGGATTTACAGCCGCATGTACGTCAAGCTGTTGCTAAAGGCGAACCTATTTATGCTTCTACTGGCGGTGCAAGCCGTATGCTGCCTATTAACGAGATGCGGGATTATTTATTTACTCGCACTCCGGCTGAAATTAAAAATATGGGTGTAGTAGATGTAGCAGTAAAAGCCAAGCAATGGCACGTCAGAATGGCCGAAGCTAGAAAAAACCCTGAAAAGTTTAGTCGTAAAGATTTATTTAACGGAACAGAGCCTGTATTATCTTTAGAAAAAAATACTTGGGTCGATGTCCGCACCCCGGATGCGTTATCCTTGGAAGGTAATATCATGGGCCATTGCGTTGGTGGCTCTAACTACTGTAGTGCGGTAGCTAAAGGTACTACAAAAATTATTTCATTAAGAGATAAAAAAGGTATTCCGCATGTTACTATTCAACTTGAGAAAACCCCAGAAGGATTTACTCGGGTTGCACAGATAAAAGGCACTGCAAATAACAACCCTGAGAAATATTTTGGAGAAATTAACGCATTTTTAGATGATTATTCAGCTAAACTTGGCAAGAATTTGACAATTACTGAGAGGCCATCGCATGTTCCGCCTCAGTGGAGAGATAAATAAACATGGCAATTCATAAATCCCGCCCCGAAGACGAAGAACAAATCGATATCGAGATGCCTGAGGCTTATAGAAAGCCTGAAGACGCTGATATTGAAGTCATTTTGGAAGAAGACGGTGGCGCAACCGTTGAATTAGGTGAAAAAGAAGACGAAGAAGTACCTTTTGATGCCAATTTAGCGGAAGTAATTGACCCATCTGAGCTCGGATTCATTTCTTCCGAGCTTTTAGCGCTGTATGACGCTGATAAAGCTTCTCGTGGTGAGTGGGAAAAGCAATATTCCAAGGGCCTTGAGCTATTAGGCTTCTCCTATGAAGAGAGAACCAAGCCATTTAAGGGTGCTTGCGGTACTTCACACCCAATGTTGACTGAAGCCATCATCCAATTCCAGGCACAAGCATTCAAAGAGCTCATGCCAGCCGAAGGACCTGTAAAAACCCAGGTACTTGGCAAGGAAACCCGTGAAAAATTAGCAAAAGCTGAGCGTGTTAAAGAGTTTATGAACTTTGAGCTCACCTGCGAGATGCAGGAATACACTCCTGAGTTTGATCAGCTCCTGTTTTACTCTGGTTACGGTGGTTCTGCGTTCAAAAAGGTCTATGAAGACCCACAAACTAACAAAATGGTCAGCAAGTTAGTGCTTCCTGACGATTTGTTCATCCCATACAACGGTTCTTCGGTGATGTCCAAGTGCCCACGCATTACGCACCGTATTCCAATGGATGTAAACGAGTATAAGAAGCTTGTAGCGTGCGGTTTTTACCGTGACGTTGAAGTAGAGCCTTCCCAGGGTAACGTTGGCGATCAAATTCAAGATGCGTTAAATAAAATTACAGGTGTTGTACCTTCCAGCGATCCTGAAGAGCTTTTCTTACTTGAATTTAACGTCGAATGGGACTTAATAGGCTTTGAGGACAAAAACGAAGACGGCGAAGAGACTGGTATCAAGCTTCCTTATGTCATTACGATTGAAGAGCACAGCAATCAGGTTGTAGGTATCCGTCGTAACTGGAAAAAAGACTCTCTAAACAAACAACGTAAAGAATGGTTTGTGCATTACGTGTTAATTGAAGGTCCTGGAGCCTATGGTCTTGGTTTTGTACACTTAATCGGTGGTTTAACTAAGTCTGCTACTTCCGCAATGCGTCAATTGATTGATGCAGGTACTTTGGCTAACTTACCGGCAGGCTTTAAAGCTAAAGGTGCTCGGATTGAGAACAGTGACATTCCGTTACAGCCAGGCGAGTGGCGTGATATTGACGTAGGTGGCGCTGAGCTCCAAAGCTCTATGCTCCCGTTGCCATACAAAGACCCAAGCCAGACATTATTTACATTGATGGGCTTCTGTGTAGAAGCAGGCAAGCGTTTAGCCTCTACTGCCGACATGCAAGTAGGTGATGGCAATCAAAATGCAGCAGTAGGTACAACAATTGCGCTTCTTGAAAAAGGCGCAACCGTTATGTCAGCAATTCACAAGCGTATGCACTATGCACAGAAGCTTGAATTCAAATTGTTGGCTGAAGGTTTTGGTGAATCTCTCCCTGAAGAGTACCCATACGATGTTCCAGGCGCATCACGCAAGATTAAGCGTTCTGACTTTGACGGCAGCGTTGACGTACAGCCTGTTGCTGACCCTAATATATTCTCGTCAGCCCAACGTATCACTTTGGCTCAAACGCAGCTCCAGATCGCTCAGAGCGCCCCACAAATGCACAACTTATACGAGGCATATCGCCGAGTGTACGAAGCACTGGGAACTAAGCACATCGATTCAATCCTGACTCCACAGAATCCAGACATGCCAAAAGACCCGGCATCTGAAAATGCGGATGTATTGGATGGTGTAGCATTGAAGGCTTTTGCAGGCCAACAACATGACGCTCATATTATGAGCCACCTAATCCAAGGCATGTCCCCAATCCTGCAAGCTAACCCAATGTCTGCAGTGCAGCTGCAAAAACACATTTTGGACCACATTAAGACCAAGGCTGAGGAAGACACAGAAGCTGAAATCTTTAAGAGCTATGGCACAGACCCTGAAGGCCTCGTGTCTGATTTACAGCGTGAAGCCATGATTGCTATTAAGGTTGTAGAAAACCTCAAAGAAGCTAAAAAAGTTCAAGAAGAACTTTTGGGTGACCAAAGCGATCCACTGGTTAAACTTAAAGAGCAAGAGCTTAAGCAAAGCGCTCAACGAGATCAGCAGAAGACTCAAATTGAAACTCAGCGTATGCAGTTAGATCAAGCTGATAAAGCAAAGCAAGATCAGATTGACTTGCAAAAAATTCAATCCAATGAAAAGATTGCAAATGAACGCCTAATGGTGGCCATGCAAAAACAAGGAGCTCAAAATGCCTCTCAAATCCGGTAAAAGTCAAAAAGTAATGAGTAGCAATATTAAGGAGGTAGTAGATGCCTACAAGAGCAGTGGCCGCATCGGTACGTCTAAGCCTAAGTCTAAAGCGGCTGCGGTCAAGCAGGCGGTCGCCATCGCTTACAACAAGGCGGGGGCAACTAAGAAAGCAAAAGGCGGCGAGATTAAAGAAATGTCTAAAAAAGGTTTCACAGCTAAGCAAATCCAAGCGCCCGATTCTATGGTTACTAGTCAGGAAGCTAAGATCAACAAACGTGGTGGTAAAGTAACTTTTAGACGTGATGGAAACTTACCTGTAGGACTTTATTAATGGCTAAAAAAGGTGTTTCGCTGGCAATTGGCCGTGGTGAGAAGTTGCCTGTATCTAAGGGCGCTGGGCTTACCGCCAAAGGTCGGGCTAAATATAACAAAGCTACTGGCTCGAATCTAAAGGCTCCCCAGCCTGAGGGCGGTGCTCGTAAAAAATCATTCTGTGCAAGAATGTCTGGTATGCCAGGACCCATGAAAGATGAGAATGGCAAACCAACCCGTAAAGCAGCAAGTTTAAAAAGGTGGAAATGCTCATGAAACCCGGACTTTATGCCAATATCGCCGCAAAGAAAAAACGGATTGCCGAAGGATCAGGTGAAAAAATGAGAAAACCTGGAACTAAGGGCGCTCCAACAAAACAAGCATTTATTAAGTCAGCAAAGACTGCTAAGAAAAAATAGTGGTTTTATTTACAGGCTGTGTATAATCACAGTGACTAGCTATCGGGAGAAGCTATAAGTTCTCCCGCCCGTGGTAAGAGGAAACCATGCTCAAGTTTGTAGAAGACTTGCTTCACGACATAAGACGTTTACGTCATGACACAGAACACCTTGTCACATCTGGTTCCATGAAGAATATGGAGCAATATCGTCAGATGATGGGCAGGCTTGAGGGCTATACATTTGTTGAACAACTTGTGCAAGACAAGTTGAGTAAAGGCGACATTGATTAACCCTGGAGGAGCTGTGAAATGATGAATGATTTATTAGAATCTAAGCCGCTAACTGCTTTGGAGCAGAAGTGGGCTGACGAAAAAGCCGCAAAAGGCCCTGAGCTAGATGATGCGTACACGGAAGATGGCTTAGACCCTTCCAAGCTGGATGAGGTCGTTCTTGACCGTATTCCTACCCCAACAGGCTGGCGTATTGCTGTCCTTCCATACAGGGGTGTAGAAAAAACTAAAGGCGGTATTGTCTTGGCAGAAGAGACCCGTAAAAAGACACAGTTATCCACAGTATGTGCATATGTGTTAAAAGTAGGTCCTTTGGCTTATAGAGACGAAGACAAATTCCCAACAGGCCCGTGGTGTAAAGAGGGTGATTGGGTAATTTTTGCTCGTTATGCTGGAGCACGCTTAGATATTGATGGTGGCGAGATTCGAATTCTCAATGATGATGAGATTGTCGGCATTGTTAATGACCCAGAAGATATTCTGCACATGTAAAGGAAAAATATGTCTAACGTAACAGCAAACCCCACCTACGATATTAAAGTAGGCAACGAAGAAGACAGTGATGTTAATGTTGATATCGATGAAAATGGTAAAGCAGAGGTAGTAGAGGATGCTGAACCAGAACAAGGCCCTGCTTTAGCCGAGCCAAAAGACGAACCAGCCCCCGTTGAAACAAAAACGGACGAAGCAGGAGAACTTAAAGAATATAGCGAGAGTGTTAAAAAGCGTATTGATAAGTTAACCTCTAAGCTCCGGGAAGCCGAAAGACGAGAGCACGCAGCTATTGAATACGCAAAAGGTGTTCAAACTCAAGCTAATCAAGCACAACAACGTGCAGTTAGCTCGGATTATGGCCGCCTGGCTGAGGCAAAAAGCCGTGTAGATACCCAGCTTATGACCATTCGCCAGATTATCAAACGTGCCCGTGAAGAAGGTGATATTGACACTGAAACCGAAGCTCAAGAACGTTTGGCTTCTTTGGCACATGAGCAACGTCAACTCCAGGATTACCTAAATCAGGCTCCTGAAGGACTGACAGTACCTCCACAGCAACCTATTTATAACCCTCCGCAGCAGCAAGCGGTTTATCAACAACCTCAATATCAGCAGCCCCAGGCTCCTAAAATTGATCCAAAAGCAGAATCATGGGCGGAAGAAAATACTTGGTTTGGCCAAGATTACACCATGACTTACGCTGCTTGGGGAATTGATAAACAACTTCGTGAAGCAGAAGGGTTTGACGGATCATCAGATGAGTATTATGATGAGTTAAATCGGCGAATTCGGGCTCAGTTCCCACAAAAATTTGCCGCACAACCTAACAGGCAACAACGGTCCGTGCAACCCGTTGCTCCTGCAGCCCGGTCATCCGGGGTAAATAACAATGCACGCCGCAGCGTAAGGCTGAGTCCCAGTCAAGTCGCTATTGCTAAAAAACTTGGTGTTCCTATTGAGGAATATGCCAAATACGTAAAGGAATAAGATCATGGTAGAAAAAGTTAAATTTGAACGCAGCTCTCGTGCTGGGGAAACCCGTGCAAAGTCGGCGCAACGTAAACCATGGGCTCCACCTTCCCGTTTGGATGCTCCTCCTGCCCCAGAAGGCTATCAGTACCGCTGGATTCGTGCCGAAATTCAAGGCTTTGAAGACAAGCAGAACGTATATACAAAACTCCGTGAAGGCTATGAACTCGTTCAGAGAGAAGAGCTTGGAGAAGAGTATCAAGATACGATGCCTGCAGTCGAAGAAGGCCGTCATAAAGGAGTTGTCGGTGTAGGTGGTTTGCTGTTAGCTAAGATTCCTAAGGAAACTGTGGCTGAACGTGAAGCTTATTACAGACAGCGTGCAAGAGACCAGATTGAGGCAGTAGACAACAACATGATGAAGGAAAATGCACATTCAAGTATGCGTTTCCAAAGTCCTGAACGTAATACCCGTGTTTCATTTGGTGGCTCTGGTGATAACAACAAGAGCTAATTAAAATTAATTTTGGAGAAAAACAATGGCAAATATTAACAAAGCCTTTGGTCTTCGTCCTTTAGGAAAAGTTGGAAGCAACTACAACAGTGATGGTGATACTAAGTATTCCATCGCTTCTGGTACTGCAACGGCTATTTTTCAAGGCGATATCGTAACATTCGATGTTACTGGTGGCGGTAGTTCTGCGTCTACTGGCTACATTATTAAAGCAACTCCTGGTTCAGCCAATATTCTTGGCGTGTTCATTGGTTGTCAGTACACTGACCCAACGACAGGTAAGCCAACATGGAAAAACTACTATCCAGGCGGCGTAGCTGCTTCTGATATCGTAGCTTTAGTTGTTGACGATCCTTATGCACAGTTCCTCGTACAAGCTTCTGGCATAGCTGGCGTAACAGCCATCGGCCGTAATGCTGACTTGGTACAAACAGTTGCTGGTAACACATCAACAGGCGTTTCTGGATTAGAACTTAGCACTGGTACTTTGGGCGCTGCTTCAGCACTCAACGTAAAAGTTTTAGGTGTTACTGCTGATCCAAGTAACAATGACTTAACCGCTGCGTACGCTGACTTGATCGTAACGATCAATGAGCATCTGTATAAAGCACCTACTGCAGGAGCTGCATAATGGCTATTACACGTGCACAACTAGTTAAAGAACTAGAACCAGGTCTTAACGCTTTATTCGGTCTTGAGTACAAGCGTTATGAAAACGAACACGAAGAAATTTTTGAAATCGAAGATTCTGAGCGTGCGTTTGAAGAAGAAGTTATGTTGACCGGCTTCGGTCAAGCCCCAGTTAAGGCTGAAGGCGCTGGTGTGAATTATGATTCTGCACAAGAATCTTTCACAGCTCGCTATACACACCAGACTATCGCATTGGCATTCTCAATCACTGAAGAAGCGATTGAAGATAACCTCTATGACCGTTTGGCAAGCCGCTATACTAAGGCTTTGGCCCGTTCAATGGCTCACACCAAGCAAGTATTTGGTGCTGGCGTATTGAACAATGCGTTTGACAGCAACTACAAAGGTGGCGACGGCGTACAATTGTGTTCCGATTCTCACCCAACAGCTTTAGGTCCTAACTTCAGCAACAAACCATTGGTAAACTCTGACTTGAACGAAACTTCGCTCGAGCAAGGTATTATTGATATCGCTGGTTTTACTGATGAGCGTGGCTTGAAGATCGCTTTGGTTGGTAAGAAGTTGGTAGTTCCAAAAGAACTCCAATTTACTGCTGAGCGTTTGATGAAGTCTACATTGCGTACTGCAACTGCAGACAATGACATCAACGCAATTAAGTCTATGGGCTTGATTCCTGATGGTTTCGTAGTTAACCACTACTTGACCGACGTAAACGCATGGTTCCTCTTGACTGACGCTCCTAATGGTCTCAAGATGTTCCAACGTGCTCCAATTCGTACAGCCTTCGAAGGTGACTTCGATACAGGTAACGTACGTTACAAAGCTCGTGAGCGTTACAGCTTCGGCTGGTCTGACCCACGTGGTATCTATGGTTCACCTGGAGCTTAATACTCCTAGTACCATTGAAAAACCCCGCCTAGGCGGGGTTTTTCTTTAAGCGTTCTTCGTGGTGGTGGATTCGATGACAATTAGCGCACAAGGCTATACATTTTTTAATTTCTTCCAATGCTTCTTTGTATTTTCCACTTTGTGCTAAAAGATTTACTGACTTGTGGTTTGTACGATCTATATGATGAAAGTCAATTGCTGAAGGATGAGAAAACCCACATTTTGTACATTTAATCGTACTTTTAAACGCACTCCAAATAGCACGTTTTTCTCGTTTTAGCTCTGCTGCTCGTTTTCTAACCTTATCACCATTTTTTTCATAATATTCACGGCTGTACTCCGCATGTTTAAGTTTTCTAGTTTTAGGATCTTTATACGGCATCTTCTACTCTATATGTTTTGATTGGCCCGTGGCTGTTAGCATCCACGTTACAGGCCCAGCCAACAGCTTCTTCAGCGGTTAAGCCCATACGCATACAAACCTCCGCAGCCATGGCCCCTGAGCCTATAGCCATAAAAGTTCGCACCCTTTCCCATTCAAGATCGTCTCCACAAGAAAACAACCCCTCTTTAGTTAGTTTTAAAAACGAACTGTCAGATTTTAATTTTGGCTTAGTCTTGTTTTTTTTGTTTAGGTAATCTAAAACTTTTTCCGCATCGCAATAATTACCTGCCACACCCATCCAACCCCCATCTATAGGAAATATCTTGTCTTCAAAGTATTTAATACCTGAATCAGAGTCGGTAAACTGGCTATCTGCTACCAGTATTTTATTAGTCCAATCGCCAACAATAGTAGTCATACGGCCTCTAGTAAAAAAGTGCTATAACACCAGCAAGATAAAATGCTACGGCTACTGCTTCAACTAAAAAAAGCGGTGTGTCTTTTTGTGACCACCCCGCCCAAGTCCATAATGCACTACCAATCAAACTGAGGATAATATTGGTAGGGTATACGTTAAAACTCGTTAAACATATGCCAGTCAAACACAAGATTGTCCCTAGCCATTTAACACCTTTCATTACTTCTCCAAATTTGGTGAGCAGGCCGTTAAAATACAACTTAAAGCCAATACGTGGCCCGGCCCCTCCTAGTTATTTTAACAAATATATTGCACAAAACTAAAATAGTGTTAATATAAAGGAAACCGGGGAAAACCGGCTTATTAGACTGCCCCGGCAGACGCATACAAGACTAATGAGCTATATCTTTGTATGAAGGACAATTTATTATGGCACGTACCTCGTTCACAGGCCCAGTGGCCTCAGCAAACGGCTTTATCGGTTCAATTACTGGTAATGTAACCGGTTCTGTAACCGGTTCTGTTACTCTCCCAGCTTACACAGTAACCACAGCTAACGCTTTAACACCTAAGACTATTGGCAAGACAATCTATGTATCTAATGGCTTAGCTGGTAACCCATGCGTTGCTGTTGGTAATGGTACAAACTGGATTTCTCCTGCTGGCACAGCTATTTCAGCAACTTAATTAATCTTTAGGGGTTTACCCCAATAATCTAGGAGATTAATTATGAGTTTTCAATATGACGTAAAAAGTACGCACTTAAATGCTTCAGGCGTTATTTTTGCAGGTAGGTCTCGCATTAAAGGAATTGCCATCTGCGCCTCTGCAGGCTCTACAGGCACTTTATTGTTAAAAGACGGTGGCACAGGCGGTTCCGTAGTAGTTGAATTAGATATACCCGCTAACTCAAATCCAAATTCTTTTTATGTGACAGTTCCGGGGGATGGTGTACTTTGTTCCACCAGTATCTATGCAACTATGACAAATCTAGCTAGTGTTACGGTATTTTATGGCTAAGGACTGTTTATAATGGAAGAAATTGAAACGGCACGGGAATTGGCAACCCACGCTAGTGACATAAAACACCTTCAAGACGATATGGATAAGTTGGTGTCGGATATGGAAGCTATAAAAACAGCTTTGCAAGATATCCAAAAAACTTTATCCGAAGCTCGTGGTGGCTGGAAAGTGTTGATGTGGGCGGGTGGAGCAGTTAGTGCTTTTACTGGAATAGCAGGATTTGTAGCAGGACATTGGGGAAAATAAGGATCAGATATGGAAATGAATGCAAGTAACACAAACCGCCATAAACTAATGGCAATGGGCAAACCAATCAAAGCAAGAAATGGTGGAATGATGAAAAAAGCTACTGGTGGTGGCGTAACTAAAGGCTCTGATGGCAAAACTGCCCCAGCAGCTACAGGTACTGCTAAAAAAAGTCGTGAAGGCCGTGCACTGATGTCAGGCAAAATGAAAGGCAATCTAACCATGATTGCTCCACAGTCTGCTTATGCAAAAGGTGGTTCTGCAAAAAAGCTGTTTGCCGGTAAAGAAACTTATGCTGAAGAGATGAAAGAAGCAAAAGCTCTTAAATCCGGCAAAATCTCTATGAAAGATTATGCAAAAGGCGAAAAAGCAGAAGGTGTGCATAAGAAAAACGGTGGTATGACTAAAAAACGTAGTGCTTGCTAAGGAGCAATAAAATGACTAAAAAACGTGGCGTAGGTGCAGCAATTAAAGGTTTTGGTGCAGTATTTTCTGAGACTACTGAGCAGGCTAAAAAACCAGCTCCAGTAGACGTTGATTTTAACGCTCAAAAAGTACACGGTACTGTAGACACCCCTGCACAAAAGCGTATTCCTCAGCCTACTAGCTGGTAATCAATGGCTACCTCAGGTACGACTAGCTTTGACCTGGACATTGAGGAGCTTATTACCGAAGCCTACGAGCGCTGCGGTATTGAGACTCGAACAGGTTATGACTTAAGGACTGCTCGCCGGTCCTTAAATCTGCTTTTTGCAGAGTGGGCAAGCCGTGGTTTAAATTTGTGGACTATTGAGCAGCATGAGCAGTTATTAACTCCAGGTGTTTTTGAGTACGACATTCCTAAGAACATAGTGGATGTTCTTTCCTCTGTAATTCGTTCCCCGCAAACGGGCGTAGTAGGAAGCCAATACTTTGACGTAACCTTAAATCGTTTTAGCCAGGCAGAGTGGTTACACACTCCAAACAAAGCAGGCACGCAAGGTCGCCCAGCCCAGTTCTATTTCCAGAGAACAATTCAGCCTAAGGCTTTCTTTTTCCCATGTCCTGATAATTCAATTCAATACACGTTTGTATATTATGGCATTCGTAGAATTGAAGATGCTGGTTCGTTTTCAAACACGGCTGACGTAAACTTCCGTTTCCTCCCATGCTTAGCTTCAGGGCTTGCTTATTACTTGTCTTTGAAGAAAGCTCCAGATCGCACAGTTCTGTTAAAACAGCTGTACGAAGAGGATTGGAAGCGTGTATCCGATGCTGACGTAGACAGAGCAAGCTACTACGCTGTACCGGATGCGAGGGGTAATGTCTAATGTCATACGCTGCCGGTAAACTTGCCTGGGGTGCGTGTGATCGCTGTGGACAGCGATTTTTGCTTAATGACCTCAAAAAAGAGTGGAATAACCTTAAGGTTTGCACTTTTTGTTATGAGCCTAAACAGCCTCAATTAGAGCCTCGGCGCAATGTTTCTGATTCAACTGCACTGTTTGAACCCCGTCCTTTACCGGATGATGCTTATAATGTTTTTATAGGCCAAATAGGGGCAAGCGCTTTTGGATCAAACGGTATGATCCCTGTTTCTTTGTCTGCTCCCACAGCGGCTACTTCCTACGTAGGTAACATAAGGGCGGTATCCTCATAATGGCAATTATTCAAACCCAAACAACTTCTTTTAAACGGGAACTTTATCAGGGAGTGCATAACTTCCTGGTGGATACGTTTAAGATTGCACTTTACACTTCTGACGCTGTGCTTGGTCATGACACCACTGTTTACACCACTGTAGGTGAAGTTGTTGGTGGTGGCTACACAGCAGGTGGACTAGCCCTTAGTGGAGCCACAATTACCACAGGCGCAAATACTGCTTTTATTACATTCAATACCCCTATCACTTGGACAGGGGTGACGTTTACTACTCGTGGGGCTTTGATTTATAATAGTAGCAAGGGAAACAAAGCCGTGGCAGCTTATAATTTTGGTCAAAACATGACCCCAGGATTGACTGCCGTTTTGAATCTGGTACTACCAAATAACACAGCCGGTGAAGCTTTAATTCGGGTACTGTAGGAATAAATAATGAACTATACAGAGCTAGTTAGCGCCATTTGCCAGTACACAGAAAACTTTGAGACGAATTTTGTCGCAAATATCCCTGTATTTGTGGATCAAGCAGAACAGCGTATTTACAACACCGTTCAAATCCCTGCCTTGCGCCGCAATCAAATTGGTAATACCACTGCAGGCAATAAATACCTAACACTGCCTCCAGACTATCTGTCTACCTATTCTTTTGCAGTTATTTTGCCAGGGGATGGAGTTCAGAATTACCTATTAAATAAAGACGTTAACTACATCCGGGAATGCTACCCCAATCCCACAGATATTGGATTGCCTAAGTTTTATGGTCAATTTGATGCAAATAGCTTTATTATGGGACCTACCCCTAATGACACCTACAACGTAGAGTTACATTATTACTACTACCCACAAACTATTGCAACTGCAGGTACTAGCTGGCTGGGAACTCATTTTTCTTCCGTATTACTTTACGGCAGCCTCGTGGAAGCATATACTTTCATGAAGGGCGAGCAAGACCTAATCAGCCTGTACAACACCAAATATGGTGAAGCACTAGCTGAACTGAAACGCTTAGGTGATGGTTTAAACAGACAAGATGCTTATCGCAGTGGACAAGTAAGGGTACAGGTAACCTAAAATGCAAATCGAAGCTCAAGCAGAGACCGGTATTTTACAGGTACAGACAACTAACAATCGTGGGTTCACACCAGAAGAACTTGCTAATAATGCGTTAGATCGCATTTTGTATGTTGGAGATACTACTCATCCAGCGATTAAAGAACAAGCTAACGCCTTCCGGGAACAGATTAGGCAGATCCTTGTGCATTACATGAATCAGGCTATTAAATCGGATCGTACGACTTTAGCTAATACATTTAGAACTTCCGGACATCCGGAATTAGTAAAACTTTTGGAGATTTAATATGGCCATTTCACAAGCAATTTGCAACAGCTTTAAACAACAGTTGTTTCAATCTCTTCACAATTTTAATAACCCAGGTGGCAATACGTTTTATCTAGCCCTGTATACATCGTCAGCAACAATCGGGGCAGGCACAACTGCGTATACAACCAGTGGTGAAGTTTCTTCAACAGGTACTAACTACCCCGCAGGTGGTTCTGCTTTAACCAGCATTAGCCCTGTTTTGTCTACCAATACAGCTATTTTGGATTTTAACGATCTAACGTTTCCAAGCGTAACTTTGACGGCTCGTGGGTGTTTAATTTACAACACTACAACAACGGTTTCAAACGCTTCTGTTGCTGTATTTGATTTTGGCTCAGATAAGACTGCTACGGACGGTGATTTCACTATTATCTTCCCAGCACCTACTGCAACTACCGCTGTTATCCGTTTAACATAATATGGCATTTGTCGTATCAGATCGAGTCCGTGAGGTCACTACCGTAACAGGTACAGGCCCTGCCACACCTTCTGGTGCATTCACAGGCTTTACTACTTTTGCAGCTGCTATTGGTACAGGCAATACAACCTTTTATGTAATTACAAATAATGCTGCAGGTGAGTGGGAAGTTGGAGCAGGTACTTTTAATGGTACGCAACTTACTCGGGATTCCGTGTTTACAAGTTCTAACGGCGGGGCATTAGTTAATTTTGCCGCTGGAACTAAGGAAATATTTTGTGATTTACCAGCTGAACGAGCTGTTTATAATAATGTTGATGGCTCTTTGGTCTATGACCCAGCTGGATCTGCTATCATATATGCAATTGCACTAGGTGGCTAATATGGCAAATTTTATAAGCACAACCACTAGAGATGTTGGCGGAACCCCAGTAACAATATATACTGCGGGGTCAAAAGGCGTTGTTATCGGCATTAATGTAACCAATATTTATGGTAGTGCGCTCCCCGTCAGTATTATTCACAGGCGCAGTGGGGTAGATACCTTTTTTGTACAGAATAAATACGTAGAACCCGCAGATACTGCGGCCCTAATAGCAGGTAATAAACTTGTTGTAAATGCAGGGGACATCCTTTTAGCTAATACATTTGCTGGTATTACCGACGCTTTTGATGTTATTATTTCCGCATTGGAAGGGGTCTAATATGGCTGGGTTTTATGAAGGCACAGATTTAGCGGGTAAGACTTTTTACGGATTTAGGTTAACCCAGGAAACTGGCAATTTAGATGTGGATATTATTAAAAATGGTAATGGTGTGGTATCTTTACCAGAACCAACTTATATTGTAGGCCCAAATCAGTACGTGAATTGGATCTTTTCAACCAGTACCTATCAGTTCCGTTGGGGAACTAAAGGTCATTTAGAGATGGTGTTCGTATGACGACAATTGTAGACTTAGGCAAATTACGTTTTTATTGGGCTGGTGATTATGTAATTACCACTGAATATGAACTCAATGACGTAGTGCGTTACGGTGGTAACGTATATGTGTATACCAACGTCGTTAGAACAATTGGTAATATCCCAACTAACACTGCTTACTGGGCGTTAATGGTTGAGGGTATTAATTTCGTTGGTAATTGGAGTGCATCTACTCAATACTACGTTGGTGATGCGGTTGCTTACGGCTCAACAATTTATGTTTCATTAGCTGACAACATTAACAAACAACCAGATTTGTTCCCGTTGATTTGGTCACAGTTTGCGGTTGGTATCCAGTTTGAAGGTGTTTATAGCCCTACTACTACTTACCAAGCAAACGACGTAGTAACTTACGGCCCATCCACTTACATTGCTAAACAAACAACTAATAACAATCCTCCAACCAACGCTACTTTCTGGAGTTCTTTTGTACAAGGTATTTCCCCACAAAGCGTTTACAACAATACAACACAGTATTTCCCTGGAAACCTTGTAGCTTATGGCGCAAATTTATATACATGTATAGCTACTACTACAGGTAATATTCCTACCAATACAGCTTATTGGACCTTGTTTGTTGACACAATCCGTACCCGTGGCGCTTGGACAGCCACAACTTTATATTACATTAACGACATTGTTGTAGTTGGCGGTAATACATACCAGTGTTTAGTCCAAAATACTTCTTCCGCTGCTTTTGCAACTGATCTTGCTGCAGGTAAATGGGCAATATTTAATAGTGGTATTCGTTGGAGAGGCCCTTGGGCTACCGCTACCAGTTATCTTGTAAACGACTCCATCAGTAACGGTGGTTCTAACTACATCTGTCTTGTTTCTAATACTTCAGGCGCAAGTTTTGCAGCCGACTTAGCTGCAGGTAAATGGCAGTTTTTTGCAGGTGATGCGGTTGTCCCAATATTTAGCACTGCTGATAAAGGTAAATCTTTAACAATTGATGCAGCTGGAACAGGTACTATTTGGTCTAACACAACAGCATCAACTAATACATTTTATGTTTCACCAAACGGCAGTGATAGCAATCCAGGCACTAACCTATCATTACCCTTTGCTAGTATACAAGCTGCAGTAGCGGCTGTACCATCAGGGCAATCAGCTACAATTCATGTTAAACCAGGTACTTACGCAGAGTTACTATTGCCGATTATTGTGCCACCAAGCGTAGCAATTGTTGGTGATAACCAGCGTACTGTAATTATTACTCCAGGAGCAGGTTTAGCAGCAGACGGAGTTACACCAAACAACGAAGCAACCATGTTCTTGATGTCAAACGCATCTACTTTGCATAGCATGACATTTAGTGGAATGACTGGTTGGGTTCCTGGTTCAACTGCCAGCGATATTCGCACATCAACACCAAAAGGTATTGTAGTTGCGTTAAACCCAGCTTCTCCTGTAACTACTAAATCACCGTATATTGTAGAGTGTTCTGCTATTGGCACTGGATGTATTGGTGCATATGTAAACGGCGCAGTACAAGGCTCAGGATATAAGTCCATGTTATTTCATGGATATACTGTTATTGCTAATAATGGTATTGGCTTTTGGGTTGCTGCAGGTTCACGTGGTGAAATAGTATCGTGCTTTACATACTACGCCTATTTTGGATACGCCTCATCTGGCGGTGGTGTTATCCGTGCGCTTAACGGCAATAACTCTTATGGTACATGGGGCGCAGCTTCTTTTGGTTTCTTGGCTTCAGAAACACCACTTACAGGAGCACTCTATGGCAAGCAATTAACAGTCACAATTGCCCCAATCCTAAACGGCTTTACTGCGGGAAGAACTGTTACAGGTCAGTCTTCTGGTGCTACTGGAACAATTACCAACCTACAAGCATCTGCAGGTAAGGTCTACTACAACCAAACATCCGTAGCCAACTTTACAAACGGCGAAACAATTAACGACGGTTTTGGTAACACGTTAGTAATTGATACTGGTGGCGTATCAAACCAAAAAGGATTCTTATTAGTAGCAAATGGATTTAGTGCTGCGCCATCCCCTGGAGCAAGTATTCAAATTGCAGGTGATTCAGCATCATACGTTATTCAATCTGTAAGTGGAACATATGTTAATTCGTCAAGTGTTATGTCTCTTGCGCTTGCCCAAGAAAAGTTAACAGCATCTGCCCCTGGTGCAGTGGTTACTATTCGTTATGGCTACAGTCAGATTCGTTTAACTGGTCATGACTTCCTTAATATTGGCACTGGTGGCATTTCAACAACTAATTATCCCGGCATTCCAACTCAGCCACCTGCACAAGGTAATGAGGTTAATGAGGATCTCCCAGGACGTGTTTACTATGTATCTACAGACCAAGATGGTAACTTCCGTGTTGGTGAGTATTTCCGAGTAGACCAAGCTACTGGTACAGCAACTTTGAATGCTAACGCTTTTAACTTGGCCGGTTTAACATCGCTGCGTTTAGGTTCTATTGGCGCTCAGTTAGGCGAAACAATTAATGAGTTCTCTTCTGACGCAACATTAAGTGGTAACTCTAATGAGGCCGTACCTACTGAGTATGCAGTTAGAGGGTATGTAAATAATCGTGTTCCACAAGCACTTCCAACTTCTGTTGGTCAAACTGGTAAAGTTCTTACAAGTGCAGGTACAACTTTGTCTTGGAGTGCACTGGATTTAAACAGTATTGTTGGAGCTGCAAGTTTATACACAGCGCCTGGTTATGGTATTACATCGCAATATGCAGTATTTTCGAATGTCTTGATTGCTCCGTACACATGGAGTTTAACTGGCACTGTGCCATCAGGAGTTAGTATTAATTCTAGTACGGGTTTATTAGCCCTCGGTTCAGGCACAGCCGCAGGAAGCTACAGCTTTAACGTTGTTGCAACAGGTAGTGCTGGTAGTGGAACTGCTACAAAACCAATTACAGCAGCAGTTAACACAGCGGTCCCAGTATTTGCTAATACGGATACTTTGCCAACTACAACTTTAGTTGTGCCTTCTTCTTCATTTAGCAACAACTCGACTCAAGCTACTGTTGGTAGTGGAACCCCTGCTTATACAATTTCTGCGGGAGCGTTGCCTTCATGGGTGACATTAGGCGCATCTACCGGCTTACTTACTGGCACTGCTCCTGGTTCTACTGCCCCTAGCACAGCATATACATTTACTGTTACTGTAACAAACGGCCCATATACAGCGTCTAAGAGTTTTACATGGACATTCCAAATTAACTATCCAGTAGGTCAGTCTTTGTACTATAGTCCGGGCACATATACATGGGTAGCACCTGCTGGTGTAACTTCCGTAAGTGCTGTAGCTGTAGGTGGTGGAGGCTCTGGCCCAAGAAGTTATAACTCATCTGCCGGTGGAGGTTCTGGTGGTGGTCTTGGCTGGAAAAATAATATTAGCGTTACCCCTGGAAACTCATATACTGTTGTTGTAGGTCAAGGTGCTACTGGAACATCATATGGTTCGTTTGGGCTTTTAGGTGGTAATTCCTATTTTGTTAATTCGTCAACCGTTGCTGGATATGGTGGTGGCCATTGGACATATGGCGGTACAGGTGGCCCCAATCAAAATGCTTATGGCGGCGGTTGGACAGGAGATGGCGGCGGCGCTGGTGGTTATGGTAGTAGTTATGCTTCTGGTAGCGGCGCTGGAGGCTACGTAGGTAATGGTGGTAATCCCAGCGCCGGTACTGGTTCTGGCGGCGCAGGTGCTGCTGGTTATAACTATTCATCTACATACGGATACCCCTCCGGTGGTGGTGTAGGGTTATTGGGACAAGGTTCTAATGCTGTTTCAGGCCTTTTACCTTGGACTCCATCTGGCGGCGGTCCTGGTGGCGCTGGTGGCGCTGGTTCTTATAATGGCCCTGGTAGTGGCGTGTGGTATTGGGGTTATGGTGGATCCGCAGCGTCAGGACAAGGTACTGGTGGTATGTATGGTGAAAACCCATACTCAGGCACTGGATCAACATCATCTAACCTCCAAGGTGGATTCTTTGGAGCAGGTGGTGGTGGTCAAGGAGATAGCTGGCCTCAAGCTGGTGGATACGGCGGAACTGGAGGCGTACGTATTATTTGGGGTGCTGGACGTGCGTTCCCATCTACACTTACAGCTGACCAAACACCTGTACCTTAAAATTGGAGATTTCTAGATGTTTTATATTAAAGTAGACAAAAACAACAATCCGGTTGGACATCCTTTAGTGTGGGATAACCTACAAAGGGCTTTGGAAGTTCCAGCATTGACTCCTAAAATTTTAGCTGAAAATGGGTATGTAGAATTTCAACATTCCCGTATGGATGCAACTTTGGGCTATTGCGTTGGGACTACAGAATATTTCATGGATACAGATGGTATTGTTAGAAATAAAATAGAAATAACGCCATATACTCAAGAAGAGCTTTTAGATATGTATGTTAAAAGGCCACGTAGCGCAAGATTAGCTACAAGTGATTGGACACAAACCACTGATGCGCCTTTAACAAAAACTCAAAAAGAAGCTTGGGCAAAATATCGCCAAGCTTTAAGAGATTTGCCTAAACAATATCCTAATGTAAAAACACCTGAAGAAGTGGTATGGCCTTTAAGCCCAGATCAACCAGTAGTTACAGAAGAAACTAAATAACTGGAGTATACCCGACATAAAATGAGCCAATTCCTTAAAAGTATTTTTCACACCCCTTTATTAGCTGGGCAATCAGATTGTCAAGATATATGTGATGAGACTGTTACATTAGCTTATAAGTTTAGGGACAATGTGGTTGAGGGTAGTTTAGTATCTGAAGAATGGGATAGAGGAACAAAGTCAAGTGATAAAAATGACTTTTTAACTAAAGGGATAACATCTTTTAATTCTGTTCAAGACCTCCATACAAACCCCGAATGGGATAACGTAACTCGGTTTATTTATGATTTTGCAGGGACAATGATTAAAAGCGTTTCAGACGGCTCTTTTCAATTCCATATAATAAATATGTGGACAACTATATACCCAACAGGGTGCTTTGTCCCAGAACACGTGCACTCAAACTCGTTATTAAGCGGTGTTTTTTATGCAAAAGCTCCAGAGGATTGTGGAGATATAGTACTCCACGATCCGTCTTGGGTTACAAAAACTATGTGCCTAGTTCACAGCAATCCTACTGTATTCCCTGGCGTATATACAAAACACCAAGAAAAGGCAGAAGCTGGGAAAATGCTTTTGTTTCCGTCATGGCTTCCCCACAAAACACTACCAAATAATTCTACTGAAGATCGGATTATTATTAGTTTTAACATAGGATTTCCAGATGCCACTTAAAGACTTAATTAAAGATAATCACGACAGGGCGGAAAACCACCGCTTTGTTAAGCTTCTTTTATCTGGCAGCATACCCAAAGAAATATATGCTGACTTATTATTAAATCAATTTCTCTGCTATACCAAATTAGAACTACTAGCTAAGCATTATGGTCTTCTTGAAGGCATTGAAGAAATTTGCAGGGCCGAAGCTATTGAAACAGATATTATCGAAACGTTTCTCCCAGCAAAGATTTATCAATCAACTACAGATTACTTAGAGTATTTAGAGACCGTCCCAAAAGAAAAACTAATGGGGCATATCTACGCAAAGCATTTTGGTGATTTATATGGTGGCCAAATGATTAAAAAAGTTATTCCTGGATCGGGGCACATGTATGAGTTTGATGACCGTACTGGATTAATTGCTAAAGTCCGTGAGCGCTTATCTGATGACTTGGGGGACGAGGCTAATATGGCACTAGACTTTGCGATTAAATTGTTTGACGAAATTGCGGATAATCACAACTTACTGGATACCGATGAAAAAGAACCTGTCTGATTATGCCGTACTAAACAAAGGTGTTATTTCTAGCGAACTATGTGATTTAACTATCAAAGAGCTTGAAGAATCCAACAGCCTGAAACAACACATTTTTACTCATTATGTAGATAATAAATTACACGAGTATAGTCGTGGTGGAGATCCTGAAACGGGCTTTGACAAGCTACCAACCTCGTCTGATCTTTTAATGCCTATATGCTGGGAGGCAATTCGTAAGTATGTTGCGGACGATACAGGCTTTGGTTGGTTTACTACCTGGCAAGGATTTACAGGCTTTAAACACATAAAGTACACCGAAAACACAGAAATGCACACGCACTGTGACCATCTACATAGTTTGTTTGAGGGTGAAAGAAGAGGCATCCCAATACTCACAATGATTGTTTTGCTTAACGATGATTTTAAAGGCGGGGAATTTGTTTTATTTGATGATGAAGTTATTCCAATGGAAAAAGGAGATATTTTGCTTTTTCCTAGTTTGTTCATATATCCACACACCGTTCAAAAAATAACAGAAGGTGTTAGATATTCAATTGCATCTTGGGTATTTTAATGTATGCCCACAATATTCCAACAGCTTGAAGACTTTGCTAGTAAAGTCAGACAACGCCTAGCCTTATATAAAGAATTAGATGAAGGACATAGTTTTTCTTGGCCTAATTACGTTTACGGTGGGTGCGCTTTTCGCCGTGCTCATTTGGACATTGTGGATGCTAGGGATACTAAAAAACTGTACATGATGCACTTGTGCATCTTCCCCAATACCAACAATCCCGCCCCAATCTACGGATTTGATATTATCGCCGGAGCCAACAAGGTTACTGGCGCTTTCCACGACTTTAGCCCCATAGGGGACCATCCTTTAAACGCCTGGTTTGCTGAGCAAGTTGCCCCCTATGAGTGGAGCAAAAAGCGAGATTTGCCGGAGTGGGCTAGAAATATTTTTAGTACAAACATGGTGGCCGCTGGTAACATATCAGATGAGACGGAACTTGCAAAAGTTTTGGATTTGGCTATGCGTAATTTAAGCCATTATTTAGCCTATATACACGGGTTTAAAAGTGAAAAAGACTACACCATGGAACAGAATTACTACTGCCAAAACCAAAAGAAGAATCCCCATACCCCACGGGTAATGGCCTCGCTTGGGTTAGATCCTGCAGAAGTAAATAAGTTTGTAGAAGAATGCCTATTTCCAGAAATAGCTGCACCGCAGCAAAACGCATTTACTAAGTATTTATCATCTTATGGCGAGGCTAAATGAGCTTCGGGTTTGCAGCCTTCTCTCAAGCACCTTGGTGTACGATCCTTGGTACAGGAACCCCTGCAAGCGCAAACTTAATTGGTCAGCAATTAACCAGTTATATCAATGACTTACAGATTAAAGGCATTGGTAATGTTACTTTAAATGGCCAAAATTTAGTCATCTATTCAGGTTCACTGAATGGTGCTGCAAGATACTTAATAACCGGCGTTTCAATGACATCCTATATTAATGATGTCACAGTATCTGCTAAAGCCTCTGCAACCCTCACTGGCGAACAGCTAATTGCCTTTACTGGAACCATTAAAACAGGTATTGCTATCTATGTTTTAGGCCAGCTTTTAACCGCATACCAGAATAGTGTCCGTGCAAAAGCGGACGCAAATACCTCAGTTACTGGGCAAGAATTTAATGCCTTGATTAACTCCGTAGTAACTAAAGCAAATGCTTCCGGAAGAATTACAGGGGAAGAGCTACGAATTTTGCAAAATAGCCTTCGTGTCCAGATTGGCTACAGGATTACAGGGCAGCAGCTAAGTGCCGCAATTAATGACTTACGGACCAAAGCAGATGCTAATAGCCTAATTACTGGTGAAGCCCTACATATTTTAGTAAATAGCGTAAGAGCCAAAGCAGGCGCAACTGGGAAACCCACTGGCCAGCAAATGTTGTTCGCTGTGGACCCTCCAGGTGTTGTTACCGGGAAGGGTAACGCAACCGTCCGTCCTACCGGCATTCCGGCTATTATTAACGTAACAAGTGTGCTAGTATGGGGTCTAGTGCCAGATGGTCAGCTTTCGATTTGGGATGATGTAAACGCTTCTCAAACAGGTGGTTGGACCCCTGTAAATGACTTACAAGCAAGCACTTGGAACAATATACCAAAACCAATTACAGGTTGGGATGATGTAGACGATACCCAAACCGGCAATTGGACAGATATAATACATTAAAGAGGATAAACCATGCCATCTGAATACTCCCCCCTACTTAGACTAGAGTTAATTGGTCCAGGCGAACAATCTGGATTATGGGGCGATACTACCAATAAAAACTTGGGCACTTTGCTTGAACAGGCGGTAGCGGGGGTGGCCGTAATTCCTTTGGTGTCTGCAGGGATTTATGAAGTACAGGCTTTAGATGGTACAAAAGACGAGGCTCGCTCTTCTGTTTTACAGTTTACAGGAACTCCTGGCGGCGCTGTAACCATTAAAATTCCTTCTACTACAAAACTTTATGTAGTACGAAACAGCACTAACCAGACCATTACAGTTAGAACCGCTGCACAAATTTCTAACCCTTTGTTGGGTGGAGTAGAACTATTAACTAACGAAGCTACTTTAGTATTCTGTGATGGCACGTACGCTATTGTAGGTATTCAAACTACAAACACTAGCCCTATTTTAACCGTTACAAAAGGCGGTACAGGCAAGGGTAGCTTTTCTACAGCGGGATTTGTTAAAACCCCGGGTGGTACAGGTGATTTTACCTCTTCTGCCACTGTCAGCGCTACAACGGAAATCTCAGGTGTCTTACCCATAGGAAGTGGTGGTACAGGAACTATTCTTTCCCCTGGCGCTGGGCAGCTTTTAATAGGAACTTCTTCCGGAGCGTATGTCCCGGCGGCTTTGAGCGCAGGCACGGGAATTAGTATTAACAACACCTCAGGTGGTATTCAAATTTCAGCGTCTGGGAGCGCCGCAGGTGTAAACAGCATTGCAGGTTCAAACATTAACGTAAGCCCTGCCTCTGGAAACGTTGTGATTAGTTTGACTAATTCAAATGTTGTTAACGCCCTAGGTTATACCCCCGCCACCACAACAAGCCCTACATTTTCATCGTCCGTAACATCCCCCACTTACTATGTTGGTACAGGTAGTAACTACATAACCCAATCTGTTTCTGACCAAGTATTTATTTATGCCGGGGGCGTAGTAGGCGCTAAGTTTACCTCTAGTGGAATAGGGACATCTAATTTGATAGCAACTGGCAGTATTGGTTGCGGTAATCTGTTTTATGGTAATTTTAACTTAACAGTAAAAGGAACCAACTACTCACAATCTGCTGCGTATATTGAAAGTTACAGTGGTGGGTCTTCGGGTTTGGGTATTAACATGGTTGGCGGCAGTGTTTATGCGTTAGTTTTTCAATATAACAGCACAAGTTCTGGACAAATTGTAGTAACACCTGGAGCTACTAGTTATGAAACAACTTCAGATCGTAGACTTAAAGACAATATAGTTCCTTTAGAAAATTCTGGCGCTGAAATTGACGCTTTAAAACCAAGACAATTTACTTGGAAAACCACAGGTGAAACTAAAAAAGGTTTTATTGCCGATGAACTACAGCAAATAATTCCAGGCGCAGTGAGTGGTGAGCCTGATGCTGTTGATGAAGAGGGTAAACCTATTTATCAAGGTGTTGATGCGTCAACGCCAGAAATGATTGCTTTGATAATTTGTGAGCTACAGTCTTTACGTAAGCGTGTTACTGCGGCAGAAACTAAAATAGACGCACAAGCTGCAGAAATTACAGCCCTAAAGGGAGCTAAATAATGTTTATTATTAACTGGATGTTTGACAAGCTAGGCTATATGCCAAAGATGGATATGCAAGTTGGTAAAGTTAATGTAGCTACAAAATGGCCATTTTTAGCTGAAGTAGAAATTAAATCCTTGGCAGAAGAGCCAACGCCTATTAAAAAACCAGCTGTTAAAAAACCAGCGGCAAAGAAAACTACTCGTACAAAGAAGGTGAAATAAAAGTGTGTTATGCCCGATCCATTTGGTTTATCCGAAGGA
>Ga0209188_1001003_pt1 | contig 24379 bp, 19 predicted proteins | sample C_130625_EF_Meta_FD_187307 | JGI IMG/M metagenome (GOLD analysis project Ga0209188, IMG submission 187307) | Freshwater microbial communities from Lake Croche, Canada to study carbon cycling - C_130625_EF_MetaG (SPAdes) (version 2) | ecosystem: Environmental > Aquatic > Freshwater > Lake... | reverse complement strand
CGCCACAGGAGGCTCTGGGCCGGGGCGTCGAGATCGACGAGGGTGTGGGTGTAGCACTCGCCAAAAACTCCGGGCCGGGAGGCGACCGCGCGGGGATCGAGGAGATCGACCCCCGGCAGCCCGGCCGGCGCCGCGACGCCACAGGCGGCGAGGATCGTCGGAAGGAGGTCGAGGCTCGACACCGGCACGTCGCTCACCCCGGGCTCGATCCGCCCCGGTTGGCGGACCATGATCGGCGTCCGCACGCCGCCGTCGTAGGGGGAGCGCTTCGAGCGTGGGGCGTAGCGGGGATGGTCGGGGCTCTGGATCCAGCCGTTGTCGGTGACGAAGACGACGAGCGTGTTGTCGGTGAGGCCCTTGGCATCGAGGAGGTCGAGGAGCTGGCCGACGGTGCGATCGAAGCGTTCGACATTCCCCCAATAGCGTGCGACATGGAGGCTCGGCGCGACATCGGCGTAGTGATCGACCAGATCGGTGGGCGGATCGTGCGGATCGTGGGGGAGCATCGGGGCATACCAGACGAAAAACGGCGCGCCGTCCTCCTGGCACTGACCGATGAAGGTCTCGATCGGCTCGAGGGTCTCCCGGCCGATCGCCAGGCCATCGTCGCCGTGGCGTTCACCGCGGGTCATCCCAGCGGTGAATCCCCCGCGCGAAAAATCCCCCTGCCACCACTTGCCGGTCTGGAGGGACCGGTAGCCCTGAGCGGCGAGGAGGGCCGGGAGCGTCGGCCATTCGGCGAGGTGACGGTTCATCGCCTCGCGCCCCTCCTGGAAGAGACGCTTCCCCTCCGGCGAGTTCCGGGCGAGCAGGTCGCTGCCGGGGGGATCGTTGCCGACGATCCGGTGCTCGTGGGGGAAGCGGCCGGTGATCAGCGACGCCAGGCTCGGGCAACAAAGGCTCGTTGGGACATACCCACGGCGGAAGAGGAGGCTTTCGCGCGCGAGACGATCGAGGTGGGGCGTCCGCAGATGGGGATGGCCCATGAAGGCATAGTCACCCCAGTGCTGGTCGTCGGAGACGATTGCAACGACATTCGGCCGGGTCCGGCCACCGGGCGCGCCGGCAGGGGCGGAACCCTCCCCGTCGGCCGCCATGCCGCCGCCCATCCCGAAAAGCAGGGTCAGGCAGGCCAAGAGCGGCGCTGCGACTCGTGCCTTCGAGCAGCGCCGCCGACCGGCAAGGAACGCGCGGAACTTTGAGATAGACACGGACAGGCTCCATCGAGTGAGGGGATGCAGAGCCGGCACCAACGACCCATTTCCCCTCCCCCTCCGTATCGTACCCATGGCCGGGGCCCAGGCGCGATTTTGCCGGGCTGGGAAGAGTCCCAAGCCTTGGTGCCATGGGCCGCGCGGGATATCCTCAAAGCTCTCCCCTCCACGGGCGATGGCGGGGAAAAGCAGCGCCCGCGGGGGCTTCGAAGGCGACCGACGCGGAGGCATGGTGATGCACCGGGAGAAGAACGGCTGGCAGGAGCTACTGGGGCGCTTGTGCGGGATCGCCCCCCGGGAGCGTCGCCACCGCGCATCGCAGCGACGGCCGGGGCTCGCCGGCGAAGCGCTTGAGTCTCGCCACATGATGGCGATTGCCGTGGCCGGGGCGCTCCCCGATCTGGTCGTCGCGCCGGGCGGCACGATCGCCCCAATCGACACCGCCGCACAGTTCTCCGTCACCGGCGTCACCGTCCAGGGAACGGTCGTCGAGATGGCGACGCAGGCAGGCACCGGAAGCTCGGTGCGGAGCCTGTTCCTCGAGCTCTACGATCAGGCGATCCCCGGCCGATCAGCCGCGCCGATCTCGACGGCGAACTTTCTCTCGTATGTCAATGCAGGCGCCTACGACTCGTCGTTCTTCCACCGGGCGACCGACTTCGCCGGTGACGCCGGGCCGGCGAAGTTTCTTCAGGGGGGCGGCTTCACCTCCGATGCCCAGGGCTGGCATGTCGTCCCCACCGGCAGCCCGATCAATCTCGAGTGGGCTGCCGACCGGCCCAACGCGAAGGGGACGATCTCGTACGCCCGGACGAGCGACCCGAACTCCGCCACGAGTGGCTTCTTCTTCAACGTTGTCGCCAACCCGTCGTTCGATGCCTCGGGCAACCAGTACGCCGCCTTCGGGCATGTCGTCGGTGACGGCCAGGCGATCCTCGATTCCTATGCGGCCCTCCGCCGCGTCAATGCCAGCGCGGTGACATCCGCCTTCGGGACGCTGCCGGTGAGCTCCGTCGACGGCATCACCTACCAGAACCTCCCCGACCGGCTCGTGAAGGTCCTCTCCGCGGACGTCGTCGCCTCCCCCGCCACGACCTTTGGCCTCACCGCCATCAGTTCCGCGCCGACGATCGCCTCGGTGGTCGTCGACGCCGCCGGCAAGCTCCAACTCGCCGTCGGCCAAACCCGAGGCACCGCGACGATCACCGTCACCGGCACCGACCTCTCCGGGGCCTCGGTTCAAGACACCTTCACCGTCGCGGTGGGGATCCCGGGCATCGCGGTGGCCGATGGCGTCACCACGATCACGAGCGCCCAGGCCCAGGCCGTCTCCCTCGGGGCTGCAGCCCTCAACGCGGTCGCCACCTCGAAGACGTTCACGATCCGCAATTCGGGCGACGTGCCCCTCTCGATCACGGGCGTCACGCTTCCCGCCGGCGTGAAGCTCGTCGAGGCCGCGCCGACGAGCATTCCCGCCGGTGGCTCGGCGAATCTCGTGGTCGCCCTCGACACCGTGGCGCTTAAGGCCGTGAGCGGCTCGATCGCCATTGCCTCGAGTGCCTCAGCCACCCCGTTCTCGATCCCCGTCACCGGCAACGTCTACGGCAAGCCGGCGGCGCCGACGGGGGTGATCTCGGCGTGGGGGAATGGCACGAAGGCGATCCTGTCGTGGACCGCCGCGGTCGACAACGGCAGCCCGGTGACGGCGTCGGCCGTCTACGCGTTGGAGGTGGGCACCACGACGTGGACAAAGGTCGCCGACGTGGCGAGCACGGCGACGAGCGCGGAGGTCTTCGGCCTCGACATCACGAAGGCGTTCGCCTTCAAGGTCGCCTCGAAGAATGCCGCCGGCTTCAGCAAGCTCTCGAATGACGGCGTGAAGTACCTCATGGCCCCGATCACTCCGGCAGCGATCGTCGCCACGGCGGCTGGCCAGGGATCGGCGAGCCTCACTTGGCAGCATGCCGTCCAGCCCTGGGACGGGCTCACGAAGTCCTACCGGCCGCTCACCGGCTATGTCGTCTTCACCCGTGAGGTTGGCACGGTCGCCTGGACGCGCTACGCCGACATCCCTGTGGTGACGAGCACGACCGTCACCGGCCTCGTGGCGGGGAGGAGCTACCAGTTCGCCCTCCGCGCCAAGAGCGATTCGGGGGGGAGCCTGATCTCGAGGGCTTCCAACAGCGCGACGGTGTGAGCTGCGCCTGCCGCAAAGGAAAAACCCCGCAGGCGCCATGACGACGCCTACGGGGTTTTTTTGTCGTGCCCGGGCCGCTGCCGGAATCGAGCTCAGCGCGGAGCGATCAGCGGCTGCCGCCGCCTGCGGCATCGCCGCCGGGAGCGACCGGCAGCGGGGGAGCGAGCGGCGGGACCACCCCCTTCGGCCCCGCCGAGGCTTCGGCCTGCTCGACGCGGCTGCGAAGTTCGGCGGGGATCTTCTCCCGGTCCTCTTGGGAGTCAAGCGCGCCGGTGTACTGCTGGGCGCCTGACTTGTCGAGGATCGTCACCGTCCGCTTGCCGTTGATCTCACGGAGTTCGACGCGGCCGTCGTCGTTGGCGACGATCGACACCGACTGGCTCTGTGACTGGACGTTCGGATTCACGAGCATGATCCGCTGGTTGCGCTGCAGGTTTCGCTGGAGCTGGTTTTGGTCTCGCTGGAACTGGTCGGCCTGAGGCTGGAGGGGCGAGGCGTTCGGCGCGGGAGACTGTGGCAACAAGATGGAAGCGTCGCTCCCTAGCGCCCGGGGCACGAATCCGTACACCGGGACGTTTCCGTACACCGGGACGTTGATGCTGCCCCCTTTCAATTCCAGCTCCTCGAGGAGTTTGATCACCTCCGGAGCAAGTGGCTGGCCGGCAACGATCGCTCCCTGGCCCCCGAGTGGGGTGAAATTCATGTTGACCCCCTCGACCTTGAACGTCGCCTGGGCGGCATGTTCGCCGACGGCGACCTCGATCGGCAGCTCCTTGCCGCCACGGAGCACCGTGAGCGTCGCTTTGTTGCCGGTGCCGGTGCGCTTGACGAGCGCCGAGAGCTGCACCGCCGCGCAGAGAAGCTGATCGTCGTACTTGGCGAGGATGTCATGGGCCTTGAGCCCCGCCTTCGCCGCCGGGCTGTCGGGGGAGACGACATCGACCGACAGGCCGACATCCTCCGAGAGGGTGGTCTGCGCCCGCACCGCCTCACCGAGCGGCGAGGTGACGACGCCGATGAAGGGGACCTGCTTCGCCTCGGCCTCGGCGGCGGCATTCCCTTCGAAGACAAAACGCTGGCCGTCGCCGACGACGCTGATCGTGATCGCCTTCGCCTCGGCAGGTGCCGCGCTCGCATCGACCGTCTCGTCAGCGAGGACGACGACCCGCTGCGGCTGGGCGTTGGCATCGCTCGTGGCCTCGGCCGTCGCCGAGACGGTGACGTTGAGCGGCTTCCCCTCCACGACCGTGGCCGTGGGATCATCGGCGCGGGAGACCGGCGCGACGCCCGACGCGACGGCCGTGAGGAGGAACACGTTCGACCATTTCATGGAACAACTCTCCAGAGGGAAACAGGGATCGGAAAACGTGAATTGGACAAGCGGTGGGCGGGGGATGCGCGGAGCGGGAGACTAGCGGAGGGCCACCGGAACGACGAAGACATCTTCACGGGGACGGACGAGCCCTTCGCCGTCGACCCCCGGAAAGCGCTCGAGGACCCAGTGACGGATGACGCGGGCGGGAATCTGGCCGTCGAGAAAATGCACGCCATCATCCGACCAGGCGAGCGACTCTTCGGCAAATGGCTCTCGAGCCACATCGACCTGCGGCTCGGCCGCGACAACTTGCGGCTCGGCCGCGATCATCTCCGGCTCGGCCGCGATAGCCTGCGGCTCGGCCGGAAGCGGCCGCGGCTGGAGAAGGAGCGGCACCGCCACCGCGATCGCTCCGCCGGCCGCCCACAGCATCCGTTCGCCGAGCCAAGCGAAGGAGCGCGGCGCGGTCGTCGGCGAGCGCGCTGACGACGTCGTCTCCATGCTCAGCGGCGCCGCGAGGTCGGCCGCGATCCGTTCGCGAAGCACCTGGTGCGGCGTGGCAGGGCGCAGTCGAGCGAGATCGAGGATCATCCCCTCGGCGGCTTCCGCTTCCTTCTCCTCACGGTCATTCTCAAAGCGATTCACGGCATCCCTCCGGGAGAAGTTTTTCAAGCGCCGCAAGCCCCCTGCGGCAACGGGCGGCGACGGTGTTTTCGTTTTCCCCGAGCGTGCGGGCGATGTCGGGGAAGGAGAGCCCGCTCCAGACCCGCAGCACGATCGCCTCGCGCTGCTCGATGGGGAGTTGCTCGAGTGCCCCCTGCACGGCGGCAGCCCGTTCCTGGGAGACAAGCGGATCGTCCTCCCACCAATCTCGGTTGCTGCCATCAGCGACGCGATCCTCACGAGCCCGCCGCCGGGCATGGCTCTTGAGCAGATCGAGGGCCTCGGACCGTACCGCCGCGTAGAGGAGCGGCACGTCGGGGGTCTCCCCTGGCCGGCACCCGCGCCACACCTTCACAAATCCCCCCTGCACCGCATCCTCGGCGCTCGCCCGGTCGGCAAGCCACTGCCGCGCGTAGAGGAGCAGACGCGCGGCGTGGCGGTCGTACCAGGCATGCCAGGCTGGGTCGTCCATGCTCACCCACACTCGACGTATCGGGGGTTTCCGAAAAGAGAACGACGCCGACGATCCCGTCCGTGCAGCCCTCATTCAGATTCGCAGCCATCCCGCCGGAACGATCTCCCCTTCGCCGCCATGGTCGGCCTGGAACCAGCGGGCCGGAGCAATCACCCGTTTCCCGGGCCATTCCCCCAACCATGCCCCCCACCAGCTGAAGGAGGAATTGGCGACGATGAAGTGCCGGCAGGCGGACATGAGACGGAGATCCTCCCAGGGGGTGTCGGTGTTGTGGCCGACGAACGTCGTCGGATGGCCGGTGTCGAGGTTGGCACGCACCCAGTCGAGATCGTCAGAGAAGACGAAGCAGTGGGGCTGGGCAACGCTCTCACAGAGCCTGCGGATCGCCCCCCGGTAATAGTCGAGTCCGCAGAGGCCGTGGTAGGCCGTCGCCGCCGGATTGGAGACGTAGTCGCCGCGGCGGACATGGAGGGCGACTGCGTCGCAGCCGGCGATCGACTCGAGGGTCGCGGCGTTGGCCCGATCGGCCGGTTGGCGGAGACGAAACTCCCGGCGGATCGTGTCGGCAGCGGCAGCAAAATAGCGATCCGACTGCCAGTAGCCGATGAGGTACGGGGCCCCCGCATCGTTGCCCCCCGCCCGATCCGGCCAGACCGGCAGCCGCGCCGGAAACGCCTCGCGGACGATCTCCACGCGAGAGCGCCGCGGCAGAATCGCCCCCAGCCGGGAACGCCGCAGCCTGAAAAAGGTCACATCGCCGCGGCGGAGCGGCCGGGCGGCGATTGCGAAGTGGTCGAGCTGATAGGCCCGGAGCGGGTCTTCCCGGTAAGCCGAGGTGTCGAGGAGCAGCTCCCGCCCCGTGGCCAGGGCGAGCGTTCGGCCAGCGGCATATTGGAAGAGTTGATTCCCCAGCCCCCCCATCATCCTCACGATCACAGGCGCCGCGCTCATCGTCCCTCCTCGACGAGATCGAAGAACAGCCGCTCATAGTCAGAGACGATTTTTTCCCAGGTGAACCGCGCCCGCCAGGCGGCATGGGCCGCTTGTCCCATCCGTTCCCGCCCAGCTTGATCGCGCCACAACTCCCGGAGCCGGGTGGCCCCGGCCGCCACGTCGACATGCGCAAGGCCACTGGTCTCGAACGTCGTCGGCAGGATCTCGCCGCCGCCAGTCCAGCGGGCGATCTCGGCGACATTGCCGACGTCCGTCGCGAGAAACGGCGTCCGCGTCGCCGCTGCCTCGAAGAGCACGAGCGGCGAACACTCGACATTCGAGGGAAACAGGAACAGATCGGCGGCATGGTGGGCGGCGACGATCGCCTCCCGGTCGAGATCGGCGACGGTGACGCGGCTGTGTCGCAGAACATCCGCTGGGGACCAGTTTGCCAGCCACGCCCGCGCCCGACAGCGCCCCCCGCAGCCACCGGGGACGTCATTGCCGACGAGGAGCAGATGGGCATCGCGCAGGCGTGCGCCGCGAAAGATCCGCAGGCAATCGCCATGCCCTTTGAGCGCGGTATGGCTGCCGACATGGAGCACCAAAAAGGCCCCGGGGGCAATGCCGAGCCGACGGCGGATGTCGATCGTCGGAACGGGGTCAAACTCATCGGCGCCGCAGCCGTTAGGGATGACGACAGCGTGGGACAGGCCGTGCTGTCGCGCGAACTCGGCGTCGCGATAGACATCGGAGAGATGGACGAGTCGGTCGTAGCCCCGGAGGAGCGCCGGCAGCCGGGCGTAGTAATCGCGGTAGCGGGGCACCCGGAGCATCGAATAGCCGCACGGCACGAGCACCTTCCGGGCCTCGAGCTTCGGCAGCACCGGGAGGAGGAGGTCGGTCGGCCAGACCTGCGCCGAGTAGTTGAGGATCACGTCGGCTCCGAGATTCCTGACCCAGTCGACGTAGGCCTGGGTGTCTCCCCGATAGCCACCGACCTCGTTGCCGCTGATCTCGAAGCCGACGACCCGGACGCCGTCGATCGATCCTTCGCCCCGGGCGGGATCGGCGGAAGTCGCCACGGTGACGTCATGGCCGCGCCCTGCGAGCCGCCAGGCGAGCTGCCGCACCACTTCCTGGCAGCCGCCGCGCGACGGCCAGTAATGCTCGACGGTGAGGAGGATTTTCATCGCCCCGCTCCCTGGGCCGACGCCCGGCGGGCCGCGGCCCGGATCCGGCCGCGCGAGCGGAAATAGCGCGCCGCAACGAGGAGCCGGTGACGGAGCGACGGCCTGTTGCCCGATTCCCGCCACCACTGGCGATAACCCTCGTAGAGCGCCAATCGCTGCTCGTCGGCACTTGCTTCGATCAGCGCGCGGACACTCGTAACTGGCTCGTCCCGGTAGCGGACGAGGCACTCTTCGACGTAGGCGATGTCGGTGATCGCCGCGACCCGCAGCCAGAGGGCATGATCCTCGATCGCCAGATGAGCCCGATCTTCAGGAAAGCCGCCGCAGCGCCTGAGCACGTCGGCCCGGACGACCATGCTGCTGCAGACGACCGGATTCCAGGAGAGGAGGTCGGAAGTGCGGATCAGCGGCCGCGGATGATCGACGACGGTGCCCGCGGGCTTTCCGTCGCGGAGGCGCGTGGCGTTCGAGGAGACGGCCCCCACCCCCGCGGCACTCGCCACCTCGAGCTGCCGGGCGAGCTTCGAAGGCAGCCAGCGGTCGTCGCTATCGAGGAAGGCGATCCATTCGCCGCGGGCCAAGCCGATCCCCCGGTTTCGCGGGGCCGCCGGGCAGCCCGACCGCGGGCCATCGATCCAAAACAGTCGCGGATCGGCGATCGCCCGCACGCGCTCTCGGCTCTCGTCGGTCGAACCGTCGTCGCAGACGAGGATTTCGAGATCCTGCTCCGTCTGCCCGAGGACGTCGCCGACCGCCTCGACGACCGCCGCGGCCCGGTTCCAGGTGGGGATGATCACACTGACGAGCACGCCCATGGCACTTCGGACCTGCTTGGCAGCCGGACGGGCGAACGCTGACGATGGTCCTGCCCAGCCGACAGAATACCGCAGCGCGGCCTCACGCCGCCGCAGCATCATCTCGAAACTCCGGCCCGTGGTTGCCGCGGTAGTCTCTGTGGACTTCCTGCCGGCAAGGGATCGGCTCACCGGCGACCTTGCTCTTCCAATCAGCGCTTCAAATCAGCTCGGCGATCGGCTCGCGGTTGTCGAGGAGATACTGCGGCCGGCCGGCGTGGTCGGGAATCGTCGTCGTGGCGACGTCGATGCCGAGCCGGTGGTAAAGGGTGGCGAAGACGTCCTGATAATGGACGGGGCGATCCTGCGGCACTTCGCCGAGCCGGTTCGTCGAGCCGATCACCTGTCCGGTCCGCATCCCGCCGCCGGCGAGGAGGCAGCAGGAAGCCTGCGGCCAGTGGTCGCGGCCAGCATCCTTGTTGATCCGCGGCGTCCTGCCAAACTCTCCCCAGGCGACGACACTCACATCCTTGTCGAGACCGCGGTCGTGGAGATCGCCGACGAGCGCCGTGATCGCCTGGTCAAAGCGAGCGAGCTGGTCGGGGAGACGGGCAAAGTTGGAATGGTGGCGGTCCCAGCTGCCAAACGACAGCGTCACGCACCGCACCCCCGCCTCGACGAGGCGCCGGGCGACGAGGAATTGATCCATCCAATGCGGCCCGGCATCCTCGCCGAAGGCCGGATCGGCCGAGCCGCGGCCGTAACGATCGCGCGTGGCGGCGTCTTCCCGTTCCACATCGAGCGCCTCGACGAACCGGCTCGAGGTCAGCACATCAAATGCCTTCGCTGCATAGGCATCGTGGCCGGCGGTGGCGTTTTGATCGCGCCAGCGGCGGAAGCGGTCGATCCCGTCGACGAGACCGCGGCGGTCGCCGAGCTGGTCGAGCGTGACACCAGAGAGCCGCATGCTCGCAAGCCCCTCGTCGTCGGGCTGGCAGGGAGCGTAAGCAGCGCCGAGGAAGCCGGGGAGGCCAGGATTGCCGTAGGGGGCGTGGCGGGTCTTGATCGAGAGGCCGACGAAGGGGGGCACAGCCCGGTCGACTGGGCCATGAAGGCGCGAGAGGGAAGCGCCGAGCGACGGATGGCCATCTTGCCGGCCGCGCGGGCCGATCGGATAGCCCGACAGGCAGAGATCGGAGCAGTGCTGATCAAGGCAGCCGTGGAGCGAGCGGATGATGGCAAACTTCTCCATCATCCCCGCCAGCCGCGGGAGATGTTCGCAGATCTCGATCCCGGGGACGCTCGTGGCGATCGGCCGGAAGCTTCCGCGGATCTCGGCCGGAGCCTCCATCTTCAAGTCGACCATGTCCTGATGCGACGGGCCCCCCGGCAGGTAGACCATGATCACGGCCTTGTGTCCGAGGCCGCCGGACACGGCCGTACTTCGAGCCCCGGTCGCCTCGGCGGCGAGGAGCCGCGACATCGACAGACCGCCGAGGGCAAGCCCGCCGATCTTCATGGCATGGCGCCGCGACTGGCGTCGCCCGCCGTCACAAAATCCCTCGATCGGCCGGCCGGGGATGGTGAGGATGGGATCAGTCACGGGGCTCTCCTCAGCGGGATCATGGGCGAAGATTCATTTTTACCCGCCGGCAGCGGGGGATGCGAAGGGCGATCGGCTGGTGTTCGGTTCGGTGTACGATTCATGCTCTGAAAACCCTGGAGCGAAGCGCGTCATGCCCCTCTATGAATACGTCTGCCAAAAGTGTGACAAGAGCTTTGAACTGCTCGTCCGCGGCGACGACACCCCACAGTGCCCCCACTGCCGCAGCCGGAAGCTCGACAAGCTGTTGAGCGTTGTCTCCGGGCATGTCGCCGGCGGCAAGGGAAACGCGGCTCCTGATCCCGACGGCTGCGGCAAGCCGCAGTGCGGCATGGGAGGCTGCGGGGGGATGGGGGGATGATCGCGCGCGTGCTGTTGGGTGCCGTCCTCGGCGGGGCCTTCGCAGCCGTCGCCGCGGCGCCGCTTGCCGCCGCCGAACTGCGGGCCGGCACGGCGGTGGTCGACGTCACCGATCCCGGCGCCGAGCAGGTGCACGATCCCGCGCTTGCGAAGGTGCTCCTCCTCGAGCAGGAGGGTCGCCGTGGGGTGCTCGTGACGATCGACGTCGTCGCCGTCGGCGGGATCGGCCCGATCGGCGATCAGTTTCTCGCCGACCTCCGGGGACGCCTCGCCCGCGAGCACGCCATTCCCCCCGAGGCCGTGATCGTCAACGCCAGCCACTGTCATGCGGCCGTCTGCGCTGACGTCGCCGACCGGGTCGTGGCGGCGGTCGCGGCCGCGAAGCAGAGATTGGTGGCGGTGAAGGCGGGCACGGGCACGGCGAGCGAAGCGCGGATCAGCGAAAACCGGCGCGTCGATCTCGTCGACGGCTCGCAGGCCGACATGCGCCGGGCCTATGCGATGCCGGCCGACGACGCGATCGCCGCCACGGCCCCGATCGATCCGCAAGTGGGCCTCCTCGAGCTCGAGCGCCTCGATGGCTCGCCGCTGGCCGTCGTCTATCTCTTCGCCTGCCATCCGATCATGAATCCGCCGCGCCGCGGCACATCGGCCGATTTCCCCGCCGTCGCCTCGCGGGTCGTCGAGGAGGCGCTCGGAGGGGACACGGTCGCGTTCTTCGTCCAGGGCTGTGGCGGCGACATCAATCCCGTCCGCTACAAGGAGGTCGACCGGCCGGCCGATGCCGAGCCGCTCGGCAGCATGCTCGGCGGCACGGTGCTCGCGGGGCTCGAGCGGATCGAGACGACGGCCGACGCGCCGCTCCGGATCACGAGCGAGCTCGTCCAGCTGCCGCGCGGCACCGACTACGAAGTCCGGATTGAACGCCTCGAAGCGGAGCGTGCAACGCTCGTCGCCGGGCTGACTCCGACGAACATTTCCTTCGAGCAGTTCCTCCCGGCGCTCGTTTCCCAGGCCGTCTTCCCCGGCGACCCGGGGCGATCGCGGCAGCGGACGCTCCACGAGCAGGCCCTCGCTGCCGACGGCGCTGACGAGACGGCCGAGCACGATCGGCTCCTCGCGGCCGAGGTCGCGGCCTATCGAAACAACATCGAGGCGATGGAGCGGATCACCCGTCTCAACGTCAATCTCGCCCTCCTCAAATCCCATCTCGCCCGCCGCGACGCGGCCGCCGGCGCTCCGCTCGACGCCGAGATCGGTGGCTTGCGGGTCGGTGACTTCCGGCTCGTCACCTTCCCTGGTGAGCTCGTCTCGGGGGTCGGCCTCGACGTGAAGCGGGCCGCTGGCCATCCGACCGCCTTCGTCGCCGGCTACACCAACGGCTATCTCCACTACCTTCCCACTGCCCGTCAGCGAGCCAACATCGGCTACGCCCAGGAAGACTGCGACTGCCTCGTGGCCCCGGAGTGGGAGCAGGTTTTCAAGGACGGGGCGGCGCGGATGTTTTCGACGCTCGGCGCGGAGTGAAGCGGCCGATCAATCCGCTTTGAACCCTTTCAATTTCCCCCAAGTCTTTGCCTGAAAAGGGTTTCCGGCTACGTCCTTGGCGCTCGCGGGGGCTCCCCGGGCACGGTCTCTGGGGTAGATTTGAGGGTTGGCGAGAGCCTATTTTTGTTCTGCCGGAGATCTGGCCGTAGCCTTACAAGAGTTTCCTTGGGGGGCGAGCAGCCGCCACGGCCCCACTTCGTCGACTTTCGGGAGTTTCCACCATGCTCTCCATCCTCGGGCACACCACCGGTTCACGGGCGATGTGCGACCGGATCTCGCGCCGCCGCGCCATCCACATCGGGGCCCTTGGGGCCTTCGGGCTGTCGCTTCCCGAGCTTGTCCGGGCGGAGACCGCTGGGCTGATCCATCCCGGCGCCAAGTCGCGAAAGAGCGTGATCCTCGTCTGGATGCATGGCGGCCCGTCGCAGCTCGACACCTTCGACATGAAGCCCAACGCGCCGGCGGAGTTCCGCGGCCCCTTCCAGCCGATCGGCACGAGCCTCCCCGGCCTCGACATCTGCGAGCTCCTCCCCGCGCACGCCAAGGTGATGGATAAGTGCACGGTGATCCGCAGCTTCTCCCACGGCAACGGCGACCACTGGGCGGCCGCCCACTGGATGCTCACCGGCCGCACCGGCGCCAACGGGAGCGACCGCAAGCCGCGCTATCCCTCGATGGGCGCCGTCGCCTCTCAGCTCCTCGGCCCCAAGATCCCGGGGTCGCTTGCCGCGGTGAACATGAATGACGGCGGCTTCGGGTTCCACGGCGCCGCCTGGCTCGGCGTCAATCACAATCCGCTCCAGTATGGCTCCTTCAGCTACGGCAACGAGGCGGGGAGCCTGCCGACGAGCGACGCCAAGAGCTTCGCCCTCACCGACGGCCTGTCGGAGAAGCGGCTCATCGACCGGGTGTCGCTCCGCGGCCAGCTCGACGACCTCAAGCGCCGCGTCGATCGGGAACGGTCGTTTGACCAGATGGACAAGGCCGAGCAGCAGGCGATGGACTTGGTCCTCTCCGGCAAGGTCCGCAAGGCGTTCGACATCTCGGAGGAGCCGCAGGCCCTCCGCGACCGTTACGGCGCCGGCTGGGGGGAGCAGGCGCTCATGGCTCGCCGCCTCGTCGAGGCTGGCGTTCGCTATGTCTCGCTCAACACCGGCTACTTCGACGACCATGGCAACATCGGCCCGGCCCTCAAAGACAAGCTCCCCCGCCATGACGCGGCGGTGGGGACGCTGATCGCCGATCTCGCCGACAAGGGGCTCCTCGACGACACGCTCGTCGTCGTCGCCGGGGAGTTTGGCCACACGCCGAAGATCAACAAGGACGCCGGCCGCGACCACTGGCCGCAGGCCCAGAGCGTCCTTCTGGCCGGCGGCGGCTACCGCCATGGGCAGGTGATCGGCAGCACGAACGACAAGGGGGAATACCCGACGTCGCGGAAGATCGGCGTCGAGGATTTCTGCGCGATCGTCTACCACTCGATGGGGCTGAAGATCGACGACTCGATCGTCGACCTCACCGGCCGGCCGACGCATCTTGTGCCCGGCGGCGAAGTGCCTGTCGAGCTCCTTTGACACTCGAGGGAGTACCCGCATGCGAGACCCTCTGCTTCCGCCGAGCGAAGAGCCTCTTCACGGGGAGAGCGCGGCTGCGTGCGACCGTTCCACATGGCCGGTGTGGGTGGGGCGTGTCGGCGAACCGCAGCCCCGAGCCGATTACTCCCAATTGACCCCCTCACAGCGGATCGATCTCTGCTGGGCGGTGACGAAGCAGGCCTGGTCCCTCACCGGACAGGAACTGGATGAATCCGCATTTCATCGAGATTCTGAAGTGCTTTCGCGACGAAGAGGTTGACTACCTCGTCATCGGCGCTCACGCCCTGGCGGCGCATGGCCATGTTCGCGCGACGCTCGACATCGACCTCTGGGTGCGCCCCACCGCCGCGAACGCCAACCGCGTCTGGCGGGCTTTGGTGCGATTCCGGGCGCCGCTCTCCAAGATGAGCATCGCCGATCTCGCCGATCTCGAGGAGCTGGGATAGCCCCAAGGGCCCCGCTGCCATCAGCAGAAACTCCGCCCGATCGCGACTGGCCGCTGCTGCGGTGCGGATGAGGCCCAAAACCGGCCGACCGGTGGCGGAGGGTGATTCTGGGCACCCTCCGCCACCACGGCCGCCGGTCGTTTGAAGCCGAGCCGGCGAGATGACTTCGATCAGCAGGCCGCCTTCAGGCGCTTCCGCTCGACGAGGCCGAGCATGCCGCCGAGGAGTGCCAAAACACTTCCCAGACCGGCCGGGTCGATTTCCGGCACCGCGGCAGCGGAAGCGTCACTGATTTGAAAATTATCAAGTGTTATCGACGAACCCGAGTAGTCCGCAACGCTGAGATAGTTCAAGGCGAAGCCGCTCACGTTTGTGAACGCGAACTGTACCCAGCTCGCCGAGTCGTACCGAACCTGCCCCGCCTTCGTGGCCGGATCAAGCTCTATGGTGTACGTGTGAGACAGACCATCCATGGCATGAAGAATGTAGTCTTGCTCCGAGTTCGACGCTTTTCCCTGGAGGACGATATTTCCATTGCTGGTGGCAACGCGAATCGAACTCGAGTCATTGTTTGCCTGCGGAGCAAGCTCGATACCGCTGAACATGGCGGGAACCACAGCGTCAAAACTGATGGAAAGCATGCCTGTGGCAGTGGTCACGGAGGTGCCAAAGGGACGGTACGAACGGCCGGAATCACTTGCGCCGGTTGTCAACACGCCACCGACGACCGTGGTGGAAACAGGGGTCGTCCAAACCCCAGTGAAGCCGAGGGGCACCGGCACTCCTGCCTGACCATTGAGAGAGGCCGGGCCAACCGTGTAATTGGTGAAAGTATCAAGGGCGAGCTGGGCCGCGTTCACCGAGCCTTCAGGCCCCGCGGCTGAAGCCAGAACGGCAACGGCAACGAAGTTGGCTGCGGCCTTGGCAACGGCGCCAAGGCGGGGCGCACGGTGAACCGCAGGCGAAGAGAACCAAAACATGAACAAGCCTCCGAGAAATGGGTGCTAACAGGCGTTTGTAGAACTACGCACACGACGCTGGAGATGGCGGCGACCAGAACCAGGGACGAGGTGGAAACCACTTCATGACGATAAGGGTCATTCGCACGCCGTCAACGCATCAGAATCGTCAGAATGCCGAAACGGGCACGGCGCGCACCAAACGGGCATGGCGCGCACGAAACGGGCATGGCGCGCACGAAATGGCGCGCCACCACCTGCTCGCGACTCGCCGCTGCTGCGGTGCGGATGAGGCACGAACCCGGACGACCGGTGGCGGAGGGATGTCAGGGCGGGCACCCTTCGCCACCGATCGCCGGTGTCGTCAGACGGGGCGAATCACCCCACGAGTGGCTGTCAGGCCGCGTGGCGGCGGAAGAGTTCCGCAAGGCCGAGGGCGCCTGCGAAGATCGAGAAAGCGCTCAACAGCACGATGGCGTTGATCTCGGTGGCCGAGAACGCAGAGGAGCCCGCCATCTCCGCCGGAGCCCCGCGCTCGTGATCCTTCTCCCCGCCGATGGTCGCGCTGGCCTTGATCACGAACCGGTCGCTGAGGCCGGAGTGCCCAGAGCCCTCGTGCCGGGAGATGCGGTCGCCATCGAACGCTCCCTCTACATAGTCGACGGGGCCCACGGGACCACTCAACCGCCCTCGGTCCATTCCTTTTCCGACCTTCCCCGCTTGGGACTCTCCCGGAAGGGCCGTGAAAAGCAGCATCGCGGCAACCACAGCCATCGACGGCACCGCCTTGACCGCAACGCCGCCGGGGCTGGCTTCACCGCTCGAGCGGATGCGTGATGACCCAATCATGGGAAAGAGTCCGAGGAATCCCGGGACGCGAAGATCACTGGCCACTGAGGACGGAGGCTTGGTCCTCCCCCTTCCCACCCAGGGTCGACGATCCTGATGACCAAAGGTGACGAAAGAGGGAACAACCCCTCGTCAAACGCTACACCTGATACCAAGACCGTCAAAGGCCGCGGTTCGACAAAATGCCGAAACGGGCACGGCGCGCACGAATCGGGTAGTAAGCGCGCACGAATCGGGGAGCAAGCGCGCACGAAATGGCGCGCCCCCACCCGCTCGCGACGCGCCGCTACCGCGGCGCACGGGCTGAAAACTGGGCGACCGGTGGCGGAAGACTTGTCAGGGCCCCCCCCGCCACCGATCGCCAGTGTCAGCAGTCTGTCCGATTGGGCCTGGCGACTTCACGTGCCCAACGCGGCTCGATGATCGCGACGGCACCAAGAGGAATGCCAAGAGAGCGTCACCGGGAAACGCCCGTGCGTGGAGACTTCGTCGATACCGAAGCCTCTGCCCCTCCCGTAGGGGTCCAAGGAGATCTCGCTGACGAGCTGCGGCTGAGAACGGCAGCGCCGCCTCCGAGACGACCTGGATCGACGGCTCCGCCCTCCGTCGCCGGCCCGGTCCACAGCGCGTCGAAGGGGATTGCGGCAGCACCGCAAGAGTGGTCGACGAGATCAAGCAGGGCGCCCTTCCAGAGGCTGCTTGCCGAGGATTCAAGGATCGTCGCCACCGTCGCTCCGTTGGGAATCCGCTCGGAGCCGAAAACGGTGTAAATGCCCACGCTGCGAACATCATCGCCCGCCTCGAGCCCGCCCGGCTTGTTCGAGATCGGTTCCGCGAGCGCCGGCGAAAACCCGAGAGCGACCCACGCCGCAAGCGCGACGGAGGCGCTGGCTTCAAAGCGACCCAGCGAGACTTTCAAGGGAATCCTCCTCTGAAAGATTGGGGAACCGGAAGATGGTGGAACAGGCGACGGGGACGAGCCGGGACGTGGGGCTCGGCAGCCAAATCCTTGGGCAAAACGCCCCCGCCCATTGCCCGTAAGACGCAAAGTAACGGAAGTCCCCGGACAACCGTCAACAGGAAAAAAAGACAAAATGCACGAAACGGGCACGGCGCGCACGAAACGGGCATGGCGCGCACCAATCCGGTTGTCGGCGCGCACGAAATGGCGCGCCGAGTCGCCTTTCGGCGAACCTCCCTGCAGGAGCGGGTCGATCGAGTGCGGCGAGACTGCTATCGTGTCGCCGGGACGCTGCCGCGATCGTTCGCTGGCCAGTCGGTAAGCCTTCGCAAGCGCTTACGCCTCCGCAGGCATGCGCGCCTCCGCTTGCAGTTACGCCTCCGCTAGCAGTTACGCCTCCGCTAGCAGTTACGCCTCCGCTTCTGGCACTCCCTCTCTCCCTCGCCTTGGGGCACGACAAGCTCATGGAGCAGGCTTCTGATAGCCACAAGCCCGATGCGAGACTGAGCGGCGCTGTGCCGCCAGGGATCACGGCGCTTCGCGACTCGCTCCCGCGCTGGCGAACGCGGATCTTCTGGTCGTTCCAGGTGTTGTTCTGGACGGCGATCGCCGCGGCCGTGCTCGGGCTGAGCAGGGCCGTGGAGCCGACCGCGCCGACGCCATGGCTGGCGATGGTGCTCCGGGTGGGCACCGGCTTCGTGATCTCGACGGTGGTCTATTTGGTCTTCGAACGGGCAAGGCTCCGCGGGATGTCGCGGCAGGTGCGGTGGCCGCTGATGATCGCGGTGTCGCTGGTGGGCCTCGGGGCCTCGGTGCTGCTCCTCATCGCCGGCGGGATCAGCGGCCCGACGCTCTGGAGCGGGGCGCGGATCGTCGGGCTGCTCGTGCCGAGGCTCGTGACGACGTTCTTCTGGTGCGCGAGCATCTTCGGGCTGGAGATGATCGAGGACTTGCACAAGACCGAGATCCTCCTCGCTGAGAACGAAGCCTCCGCGGTCGACCTCGAAAATCGCATGCTCCGGGCGGAGGCGGCCGCCCGGACGCTCGAGCTGCAGCAACTCCAGGAGCAGATGAACCCCCACTTCCTCTTCAACGCCCTCAACGCCGTCCTCGCCACGAAGGACGACCCCGAGGCCGTGGAAAGCGTGATCCGCGACCTCGCCGATTACCTGCGGTTTGTCCTCGGCGAAGCCGGGACGTTTGAGCCCCTGTCCCGCGAGTTGCACGCCCTGGAGAAATACCTTGGCGTGCAGCAGGCCCGATTCGGCAAGAATCTCAGCTGCCGCGTCACCTGCGATCGGGCGGCCCTGGCCGCGCTCGTGCCGCCGATGCTCATCCAGCCGCTCCTGGAAAATGCCTTCAATTACGGCAGTCAGACAAGCAGTATGCCGCTGCGGGTGAGCGTGACGGCCAAGGTGGTCGAGGACTGGCTCGAGGTGGTGGTGGCCAATTCAGGCCGCTGGGTGGAGCCCGACAAGACGCGGTCTCCCTCCACCGGGATCCGTTCGCTTCGCAAGCGGCTCGCCCTCCTCGTCGACAAGGCCGCCACCGTCGACACCGTCATCGACCCCGATCTCGATGGCGGATGGGTGCGCGTCGTCATCCGCATGCCCGCTACGCTCAAGCCCCCATCGACCGACGAGCCTGATCGGCCCCCGGACGACAGCCCGACCGCCGCGCTCGATCCCCCCGCCCCGCCGACAACCGCCTGACGCCCCCGGTCAAGCCCGCCAGTTCCAGGACATTGCCATGATCTCTGCGCTCCTTGTCGACGACGAGCCTCGGGCCAACGAGATGATGCGGAAGCTCCTCGCCGCGCATGCGGAGATCGAGATCGTCGGCGTCGCCGAGAATGTCGCCGAGGCCCGCAGCTTTTTCGCGACGACGACGCCGGACGTTGTCTTTCTCGACATCGACATGCCCGGGGACAGCGGCCTCGACCTCCTCGTCAGCGTGCCCGACGCCACCCAGGTAGTGTTTGTCACCGCGAGTGACAAACATGCCGTGCGGGCCTTTGCGGCCGCAGCCCTCGACTATCTCGTCAAGCCGGTCGATCCAGAGAGGCTCGCCAATACGGTAGCCCGCGTCCGCAGGCAGGCGGCCGGCAAGCGGGTCGCCGATGATCCAGACACCGACGAGGCCGACGTCGCAGAGGTGCTGGGGCTCGATGCCGCGGTGAGCCTGCCGCTGGCCGGAAAGACCACGTTGTCGGTGGTGAACGTCAGCGACATCTGCTGGATCGAATCGCTCCGCAATTACACGCGGGTGGCGCTCAAGTCGCCGCAGGGGGTGCTGCTCTACGGCCGACGGTTGAGCCATTGGGACACGATCCTCCCCACCGACGTCTTTGCGCGGGTGGGCCGATCGCACATCGTCCAAGTCGCCACGGTGGACCAGATCGAGTGGAAGTCACGCAACGAGACGGTGGTGACGTTTGAAGAAGGGGCAGCCCCACTCACCCTCGGCCGCGTCGCCGCCAAGCGGCTCCGGGAAATCCTCACCGGTGAGTCGTGAGTCGAATGAGCAGGCGTCGACTCCGGACCCATCGCAGCACCGCGACACCGCGAAGCGTCACCGCGGCTCCTCAGGCTCGAGCGCCTCGCGGCCGATCTCGATGCCATCGAGGAGAAGGAGCGCTCCCTCGGGCAGCACCGGCTCGAAGCGGAGCCGGCGCGGCCGGGCATCGCCGCTCCCCAGATCGAGTTCGAGCGGCAGCGAGCCGGTGATGCGGGCGCGCGTTCCCTCGCGCTCGAGGACCACCTCCCGGACCGCAAACTCCCGCCGGAAGCGGGCAAACGCCTCGTCGTCGTAGCCTTCGCGCAATTCCAGATCGAGGCCGAGGAGCGCCCCGCGGGCGGGCACGCCCGTCGCAAACGTCGCCGTGAGTCGCTGCACGGGCTGCGGGCCGCCATCGGCGACGAGCTCGACACCCGTGGCCCGGAGATCGGCGTCGACAGGGGGGAGAAAGCGAAGCCCGAGCACGGTGCCAGCCCCGCGGAGAAACAAAACAGCATCGGGCCCGAGCATCGCCCCTGGGGCAAGCCTGCCGTCGACGCTCCACACCTCGCATCCCGACGGGAGGAGGAGATGGGCAGCGAGGCCAGAAAGCGCCTGGGGATCGACTCGGAACGGCGCGCGGCGCGGATCGAGGAGCCACAGGGCCGTCACCCGCGCCCCCTGCTGCGAGGAGACGAGAAAGGGGCGGAGATGGCTCGGCTTTGCCTGTGGAGCCTCGGCCGACGCTTCGTGAATCGTGCCATAGGGATCGCCGCGGCCATCGAAGACGAGCGTCACGTTCGCGCCGCGCCACGGCTCGCCGCCGGCCGCGCCAGTCCAATTCATCGGCGGCAGGTTTACCAGGAGCGTCTTGTCTTCCGCGCCGCGGCCTTCCCCGGCGATACCGATGCTCGACGTCTTCCCCACCCAGTCGGTGATCCGCTGCCAGGGGCGCTCCCCCGTCCGCTCGACCACCGAGCGCGGCGCGAGGGCGACGACATCCTCGAGGAGGCTCCCCGGCGGCTCCCAGCGGCAGGCGGTGCGGAAGTGATGGAGGCCGTCGCGCGGGACCCCCGGCAGCCACCCGGCCCCCTCGGGCCGTGCCGGCACCGTCAGCCATCCGGCGTCGACAAGATGCTCGTCGGCATAGCCGCGGCCGAAGAGCCAGTCGTAGTCGCGGGCATGGGGGCCGGTGAGTCGCTGCGCGACAGGGAGCCAGTGGCAGGCGGCGCTTCTCCAGACATACCCGAGCGCCGCTTCCGCCTCGACACGCGTTTTCCACGACGGGGCATGGTCGGCGATCAACGCGAGGGCATCGAGATCGACGCCGAGATAGGTTGGCGCAACAAACTCCGTCACGCCATGTGTTTCCGTGAAGGCCCGCCACTCCCGCCATGCGGCCTCCCCTTCGGCGATGGCTTCAGGGCCGGCGAGATCACCGAGGGCGAGGAGGTTCCAGGTGTGGGTGAGGAAGATGTTCGTGTAGCCCGGCTCGACACGGCGGCGGCGGATCGCCGCGAGGGCGTCGCGGGCCATCACGTCGACAAGCTCGCGGCCGCGGGGCGACAGCCGGCGGCCACCGGGGCGCGGCACGAGCCGGCCATCGTCTTCGAGGCGCAGAAGCGCGAGTAACTGCCCGGCAAACTCGCCGGCGTTGGCATCGGTCACGTCGCTGTCGCCGAGCCGCCAGCGGAAGTTGCCACGATCGGCCTCCTCTGCCCCAACGACCTGCATCGAACGGGCCAGCTCCAAGGCCGCCTCGATCGCCGCCGGATCCCAGCCGCGGCCGGCGGCTTCGAGGGCGTAGCGGAGGAGGCCGCGGATGCCGATGGCAGGGTCGCGGCTGGCAACAATGCTTCCCTGGGCATCGAGACTCTCGCGGGCATCGAGGCTTTCGCGGGCCATGAGAGACGCCTCGCCGACCGCCGCCGGCGGCTCTCGACGGACGCGGATGTTGCGGAAGCGGGCCGGTCCGCCATGGTTTTGAAGGGAGAAAAAGCCGGAGATGGGCTTGGTGCGGATCTGGGGAATGGTCTCCTGGTCGACATCCTGGATCGAGCGACCGTTGAGAACGACGCGGATCCGCGGGCCCACCAACGTAACCTCGAGATCGTTCCATTCCCCGGCCGGCCGGATGGCGTTTTCTCGCGGGGCGACGTAGCGGTAGAGCGATCCGGAGGAATGGGTCGTGGCGGGGGACCCGGCGTCGTCGAGGAGCTGGAGTTCGTAGCCGCGGAGGCTCGGCCGTGTGGCCCGTGAGCGACGCCGGTCGAAGACGCCCGTCCGCAATCCGATGCCGGCGTTGCAGGGCGCGCCGTCGGATGTCTTTCCGAGTTGAAACTCGACCCGCAGCGTGACGTCGGCAAACGGCTCGCGGGCGTAGCGGAGGAAGCCGAAGCCGAGACCGTCGCAGTCGATCTCCCCTTCCTTGACGCTCCACACCGGCCGGCCGTCGGGATGGATTTCCGAGTCGGCATGGGATTCGATCACCCAGCCATCGAGATCCTGGCCGTTGAAGAGCGGCTCAAATCCTTCTTCGGCGGCGACAAGCGTTCTTCCGACGAAGAACAGGAAGCACGCTGCCAACGAGGCCAGCTTGGCCACACTCAGCAGGCCCCGGCCGCGGCCGACCGTCATCGATCGCTGCCCCGGGGACTGTCGGCGAGCACCCCGATCACCGCAGCCATGAAGGCCGGCAGATCGGAGGGGCGACGGCTGGAGACGAAGTGCCGGTCGACGACCACCTCGGCGTCGTCAAACTGCGCCCCGGCATTGACGAGATCGTCCTTGATGCCGGGGCTGCCGGTGACGCGGACGCCACGATAGACCCCCGCCGAGATCGCAATCCAGCCGCCGTGACAGATCGCCGCCACGAGTTTTCCGGCGGCGGCGAAGTCGCGGACGAGAGCGAGGACATGCCCATCGCGACGGAGGGCGTCGGGCATCCAGCCGCCGGGCAGGATGATGCCGTCGAAGTCGGCCGCCCGCAGCCCGGCGACGGTCGTGTCTGACCGGCAGGGATAGCCATGCTTGCCGAGGAAGGTCCGCGGCTCGTCGCGGCTGGCGAGCGTCACGACCGCCCCGGCCTCTTCGAGACGCAGCTTGGGATACCAGAGCTCGAGATCCTCGTAGTCGTCGCCGGCGAGGACGACCACCCGCGTTCCCGGGAGCGGCCGTGACACCGAGGAGGGAGACGGGGCTGGCGACGCCGCAGGGAGGCCGGCGGCGCGAGGGGAAGAGGCGCTTTTGGCCATCGGGCAGGCTCGCAGAAGGGGGGGCGGCAACCTGAAAACTACCCCGCCGGGGCCCCCGCCGACAGCCCCCCGCCCCGAGCCCCCGGATGGCCAGGATTGGCCCTCATGGGCAGCCACTCCTCCGAGGGGTCGGCACACGGCCCACCGGCGCCCCCTCCCAGCGACGGCCGACCGTCGTTTTCCCGCCAGAAATGGGGGGGTGAAAAAACTGACTTGACGGTCTGTTCCCTCACGTTACATTCACGCCCCGGTCGATGGGAGACCATATGAAGTGGTTCCCCCAGCGATTACCACAACATCTAGCGATAGCATGCAGATGGAGCTGCTTTCTTCTGATCGCGTGAACCGGGCCGTCTGTACCGGTTGAACAGCGGCTCTGGGATCATCTGGCATGAACAGCGGCCAGATTCGCCTAGCATGTGAACTATACGGACGTATACTTTTTCAGTCGCCCCTTCCTTCTTGCCCCACGGAGCTCCCCGATGGCAGCCTTCGAGCCGACCGCCGGATCCGCCACCACCCACCGCTCGGACGTCGGATCGACGTCATCGGTCGACCACCTGCGGGGTCAGGATTCGAGGCCGGCCGGACGGCAGCCGCTCTCCATCCCCGCCACCTTCTGCCCGACCGACGCGGCGACGCCGTTTGACACCACCGAATGGGATCTGCGGACGGCTGCGATCAAGGGGGAGGACGGGAAAGTCCTCTTCGAGCAGACGGCCTGTGAGATTCCCGCCGCCTGGACCCAGCTGGCGACGAACGTCGTCGTCAGCAAGTACTTCTACGGCGAGATCCACACGCCAGAGCGCGAGCACTCCGTCAAGCAGCTCGTCCACCGCGTCGCCCGGACGATCGCCGACTGGGGCATTGCCGACGGCTATTTCAAGTCGCGCGAGGATGGCGAGAACTTCTACCGCGATCTCTCCTGGCTGTGCGTCCACCAGCACGGGGCCTTCAACTCACCGGTGTGGTTCAACGTCGGCCTCCACCACCAGTACGGCGTCAAGGGCGCCCCCTGCAACTGGCGCTGGGACGAGGCGAAGCGCGACGTCGTCATGCCCGACAACCCCTACGAGTATCCGCAGGGGAGCGCCTGCTTCATCCAGAGCGTCCAGGACAACATGGAAGACATCATGGAGCTCGCACGGAGCGAGGCGATGCTCTTCAAGTTTGGCTCAGGCACCGGCACCGATCTCTCCACCCTCCGCAGCCAGCGCGAAAAGCTCGCCGGCGGCGGCAAGCCCTCCGGCCCCCTCTCCTTCATGCGCGTCTACGACCAGGTGGCCGCGGTCGTGAAGAGCGGCGGCAAGACGCGCCGCGCCGCCAAGATGCAGTCGCTCAAAGTCACGCACCCCGACGTGATGGAGTTCATCGAGTGCAAGGCGAAGGAAGAGAACAAGGCCCGAGTCCTCATCGAGAAGGGGGGCTACGACTCCAACTTCAACGGCGAGGCCTACAGCTCGATCCTCTTCCAAAACGCCAATCTCTCCGTCCGCCTCACCGACGACTTCATGGAAGCGGTCG
>Ga0209188_1001002_pt1 | contig 24380 bp, 21 predicted proteins | sample C_130625_EF_Meta_FD_187307 | JGI IMG/M metagenome (GOLD analysis project Ga0209188, IMG submission 187307) | Freshwater microbial communities from Lake Croche, Canada to study carbon cycling - C_130625_EF_MetaG (SPAdes) (version 2) | ecosystem: Environmental > Aquatic > Freshwater > Lake... | reverse complement strand
CAACATAGGAACTAAACAATATATCGATAATAGCAATATTATTATTAATGCAGAACCCAATGGAAGCTTACCTATTAGCCTTAAATTAAGTAGTACCGATGCTTCTGACAATACCCGTTTTGTAAAAGTATTTATTGACTATAATAATAATGGAGCCTTTGAGGATGCAGAAGCAGTATTAACCAGTGCAGCATTGAAGAATGGAACTTATACAAATGTGATTAATTTTCCTGCTAATTTAGTTATTGGAAAAATTACCAAACTTAGAATCGTAGTAACAGAAACTGATGCCAGCGCTAATGTTAAAGCTTGTGGTAATTATGCAATTGGTGAAACGCAGGATTATACTTTAAAAGTTATCAATCCCTCCAATGATTTACAAGTTTCAGAAATTGTAAGTCCAGTAGCTGGCTTAGCTAAAAGAGATGTCCAATATATTACTGCTAAAATTGTAAACTTGGGCACTACTGCACAATCAAATTTACCCCTAAGTTTAGTGGTTAAAAAAGGCAGTACTACTATTTTATCTGTAAACGAAATTTTTACAGGCAGGTTAAATGGTCAGGAAACTATGAACTATACTTTTCAAAAACCTATTAGTATTGATGCCGGTCAGACTTATACATTTACTGCCTCTGTAAATTTAACCAGTGATCAGCAAAAAGCTAATAATAGCATAAGTGCTACCATTGTAAGTGCTGCAGCTATAGCAGCTCCAGTGGCTACAGCCACAAACTGTAATGGCTCATTAAATTTATCTGTTTCTTCACCTATTGCCACAGCAAATTATATTTGGTTCGATAGCACTAATTTGCAAAACCCTATTGCTGTGGGATCAAGTCCATTAGGAATAAGTAGTAATAAGAGTAAATTATATGTTACACAAGGTTATAATTCAATAATAGGTCCTTTAACCAATAATACATTAGGTAGTGGAGGTGGTTACAATAATTTTGCAGGTAACTTTGTAAAGATAAATACTACTGGCCCATTAACTATTGAAACAACTAAATTATATACAGGTTATCCTGGAAAAATCGATTTCATTTTAGCTAGTTTTGGTTCTTTTTCTGCCGATGGAACTTCATTTACTTATTCTCCTATTCAAACTACTTCTTTAAATGTTCCCGCAAGTAGCCCTTCACCAGCTCCTGCTATTAGTTCTTCTGGTACACCTTTTGTAGAGGGCGATACTGGTAGAATTTATGCCTTGAATTTAAAAATTGCACAAGCAGGCGATTATATTATAATAATCAAATGTGATAGTGCCACTGTTTTTAGAAATAATGGTTTAAAGGACCCCACATACCCTGTTGGCCCATCCAAAGTATTTAGTTTTACGGGCAATAGTGTTCAACCAGCTTCAGGTAATTATCAAAACTATTTTTACTTTTTTTATAATACTCAAATCAATAGTGGTGAGGGTATGAGTGCTGCTACTGAAATAGCTGTAAAATCGATAGAAAAACCAAGCTTCATTTTTTCAGACACTACACTTAAAGCATCTAGCGCTTCAACTTATCAATGGTATTTAAACGATGAAACCATTGCAGGTGCAACGAATCAAAACTTTAGACCAGTACTAAATGGAATGTATAAAGTAAGTACTAAACTAAATACCTGCACCACTGTATCAGACAGTCGATTAATTATGGTAACAGCTATTGAGGAAGCGCCCGCTAAAGAAATAAGCTTAAAAATAAGCTCCGATGACTATATTGAGAACATGATTAAAGGAGCTAGCTTTTATATACAGTTTAGTAATATTCAAACAGAAAACATTTCGCTCGATATAATAAACTCTTTGGGTAATAATGTATTTCATAAAGAAAACTTAATCAATCAAAGAAGTCCTCAACACATAAATATTAGTAACTTTGCAACTGGCGTATATTTTGTGAAAATTTATGCCAATAAAAAGGTATATGTTCAAAGAGTATTTATTACTAATAATTAAAATTTGCAAATATGGCACTTGAATGGATGGAATCAGTTCTTACTAAGATTGAGAATGAAACGCCCAATACGAAAAGGTTTTATTTTGAAATACCTAGTTTGGAAAAATTCGATTTTATACCTGGGCAGTTCGTAACATTGGATCTACCAATACATGAGCAAAAAAATAAAAGATGGAGAAGTTATTCCATTGCTTCAGCGCCAAATGGCACCAATACTTTTGAACTGGTTATAGTATTACTAGAAACTGGCCTAGGTACCACTTACTTATTCAATGAAGCTAAAGTAGGTACAAAAATAACTTTGAGAGGACCACAAGGTGTATTTGTACTTCCTAAAAACTTTGAAAACGATGTATATTTTGTTTGTACAGGTACAGGTATCGCTCCTTTCAGGTCTATGATACGCTATATACATGAACATAAAATTGCACACAATAATATTCACCTCATATTTGGCTGTCGTAAATTTGAAGATGGTTTATACATCGATGAACTAAAAGAATTAGAAGCGAAAGAACCAGGTTTTCATTTCCACCCTTGTTACTCTAGAGAAAATGAAGTGCCCGCTGGCTCCCATAAAGGATATGTACACCCTGTTTACCAAGCTTTATTAAAAGAAAACACAGCAACAGCCCATGTTTGGTTATGTGGATGGAAAGCCATGATTGATGATGCGCGTAAAAATATGGCCGACTTAGGGTTGGATAAAAAGCAAGTGCATTTTGAATCGTTTGGATAAAAGCTTCGTCATTAATTAATATGCGCTAAAACCAATTCCTTAATTTTACTTAAGGCCATACGCTCTTGTAACATACTATCGCGGTAGCGAATCGTAACAGTTCCATCCTCTTTGGTTTGATGATCAATGGTAACACAGAATGGTGTTCCAATCGCATCTTGACGACGGTATCTTTTTCCAATGGCATCTTTCTCTTCATAAAAACAATGAAAAGATTTTTTACAATCGTCCATTAATTCTTTAGCCAATTCTGGTAAGCCGTCTTTTTTAGTCAAAGGTAAAATGGCTAATTTATTGGGGGCTAATTTGGCTGGCAAATGTAGTACCACTCTAGAATCAGAGCTACCATCTTCTTTATTGATTGTCTCTTCATCGTAAGAATTGGCTAATATCAATAAGAACATTCTATCCAAACCAATAGATGTTTCAATAACATAAGGTACATAGTGCTGATTAATCTCTGTATCAAAATACTGCATCTTCTTTTTACTAAACTCTTGATGTCGAGTTAAATCAAAGTCTGTTCGAGAATGAATACCTTCTACTTCTTTGAATCCAAAGGGGAATTCATATTCAATATCTAAAGCCGCATCGGCATAGTGTGCTAATTTAACATGATCATGAAAGCGGTATTTCTCGGGAGCAATACCTAGGCTTAAATGCCAGTTCATACGCTCGTTCTTCCAATGCGCATACCACTCTTTCTGTGTGCCTGGCTTGATAAAGAATTGCATTTCCATTTGCTCAAACTCACGCATTCTAAATATAAACTGACGCGCCACAATTTCATTTCTAAAAGCCTTGCCCGTTTGCGCAATACCGAAAGGAATTTTCATCCTAGCAGTTTTTTGCACATTTAAAAAGTTCACAAAAATACCTTGAGCCGTTTCTGGTCTTAAATAAATGGTACTAGCTTCATCTGCCACAGCCCCAATTTCTGTAGAGAACATTAAATTAAATTGTCTTATCTCTGTCCAATTACTAGTACCGCTTACAGAACAAGTAATTTTATTTTCTTCAATTAATTTTTTTAAACCTTCAAAATCCTCTTTAGCAAGTAAGGCGTCCATTTCAGCTAATAACTTATCGGCTGCAGCATTATTTCCTTTGGCTATTAAAGCATCGGCATGGCCTTCAATCAAATGATCTACTCTATATCTTTTTTTACTTTCTTTATTATCAATTAAGGGGTCGCTAAAACTATCTACGTGCCCGCTTGCTTTCCAAGTAGTAGGATGCATAAATATTGCAGCATCAATTCCTACAATATTTTCGTTCAACTGGGTCATACTATTCCACCAATAGTCTCGAATATTTTTTTTCAATTGTGCTCCATAGGGGCCGTAATCATAAACAGCACTTAATCCATCATATATTTCGCTACTTGGAAATACAAAACCGTATTCCTTAGCATGGGAAATGATTGCTTGTAATGTGTTATCTGGTTGTACCTTACTCATAGGTTGCAAATATACTGCGAGATTATTTTATGGATGTAATTTTTCGTTGTTTTGATGCCTACTAGCGTCTCTAAGGGTTTTCTTTTGAATATTGTTCTCCAAAGCTGTAGCTAAATCGATGCCAGTTTGGTTAGCTAAGCATATTAATACAAATAGTACATCGGCCATTTCATCTGCAAGCAATAGCTCTGCTTCCTTATTTTTAAAGGACTGGTCTCCAAATTTACGCACCATAATCCTAGACAATTCTCCCACTTCTTCCATTAAAATACCTAAATTAGTGAGTTCACTAAAATATTTTACACCTATTGTTTTAATCCAATTGTCAACCTTTTCTTGGGCTTCTTGTATTGTTATTTCGTTTGCCATTTGAATGCTTTATTTTTTTACTTTACTATTTTTTACTTCCATAAAGGTTGCCCTCTCAAAATCTTATTCTTTATTTTTTGAATCTACAATAATGGTTACAGGACCATTATTAATTAAGGCTACTTTCATATCAGCACCAAAGACCCCTGTTTGAATGGGCGCGCCCATTGCCTCCGTTAATTTTATAATCATGGCTTCGTAGAGTGGAATAGAAATATCATGTTTGGCAGCTGCAATATAGGAAGGTCTGTTTCCTTTTTTGGTACTTGCATGTAAAGTAAACTGGCTTACTAGTAAAATATTGCCCCCTATTTCTTTCACACTTAAATTCATGACACCCTGGTCGTCATCAAAAATGCGCATTTGCACTATCTTATTGGATAGCCAGTCTACATCTTCTATGGTATCGGCCGTTTCAATACCCAAAAGCACCATTAAGCCCTTTTGGATAGACCCAGCTAGCTTACCATCAATGGAAACAGTTGCCTCATTTACTCTTTGAATAACCACTTTCATATTATGCCTAATTTCAGCATGAAGATAAACAAAACTATTTTCACTAATTTAGCTGTAATTTCAATCCCTTGAGTAGTTTAAAAAAATTAGCCAGTCAAACCGCATGGTATGGGCTTAGCTCTATTGCAGCTAGGTTTATCAGCTATTTACTGGTACCCTATCTTACCTATAAGTTTACCGAGTCGGCCTATGGTGAAATGTCTATAGTATATTCCTTCATTCCTTTTTTAAATGTGATAGTCACCCATGGCATGGAGACAGCTTATTTTAGATTTGGGAGTAAAGAAAATGAAGAAAAAATTTACCATACCAGTAGCTTCTCAATGATAATGTTTACGGCACTTGTGCTAATGGTACTTATTAAATTTAGTACCCCCATAGCAGAACTTCTACAAATAACTGCCCATCCACAGTACATTACCCTAATGGCATGGGTGGTTGGTTTGGATGCAGTTGCTACTATTCCATTTTCAAGATTAAGAATGGAAGGGAAGCCTAAAAAATTTGCTTTTATAAAAATTGGAGGCATTGTTTTAAATATATTAGCTACTTATTATTTTATAAGTATACTACCTAATTATATCGCTTCGCATCCTGGAAGTATAATTAGTTCTTGGTATAAACCAGACTGGGCAGTAGGCTATGTTTTACTTGCAGGTATTATTCAAAATGTTTTTGTTTTACTATTACTTAAAAAAGAAATTAGTGCCTTACGCTTTTCTTTTGATTTTGAACTTTGGAAACAAATGATGCTCTATGCACTCCCTTTAATTCTTGTGGGTTTTGGCGGTATGATTAATGAAACATTTGATAGAATAATGTTAGGCTGGTGGGCACCAGGCGGTTCAGTGGATGCCAATAAAGCTATTGTAGGAATTTATAGTGCTTGTTATAAATTATCCATTCTTATTACCATTTCTGTTCAAGCTTTTCGAATGGGAGCTGAACCTTTTTTCTTCAAACAATCTAACGAGGAGCATGCACCTAAAACTTATGCAAGGGTCATGAAATTTTTTGTCATTACACTTTGTATAATGTTTTTAATGGTGGTTTTATATTTAGATATTTGGAAAGAGTTTATTCGCAATCCCGCCATGTATGTAGGACTTCGTGTAGTACCCATTTTATTAATAGCCAATATATTTTTAGGTGTTTATTATAATTTAAGTATTTGGTATAAGCTTAGCAATAAAACTATGGCTGGCGCTTGGATTACTATTATTGGTGCAGTTATAACTATTACCATTAATTTTATCGCTATTCCTTATTTTAGTTATATGGCTAGCGCTTGGGCTACATTAGCTTGCTATGGCACTATGATGTATATAAGTTTTAAGTGGGGTCAAAAAGTGTATCCTATTCCTTATGCTACAAAAAAACTAATTGCATACTTTGTAATTACATTAATACTATATGGAATTTATTTAATTATAGAATGGTTTACTAAAAATAATATTACTCGACTTATCATAGCAAGTATTGAACTTATTGCCTTCATAGCATTTGTAGCAAGCATAGAAAAAAAAGAATTAAAAAACTTATTACAAAAAAAGACAGCATCAATAGTCTGAAATTTATAATGAAAGTTTAAAGTATCAAACCATCTAATTAAAAATCAAACCAAGTAATTAAATAACTCACTAAAAAAATCACTCTTATGGCGGAAGATTTAACCATTTCTAAAGGAGATAAAAAAACACAGTACGAGTCTTTACTTCCTCAAATACAAGGTTTATTAAGTGGTGAAACAAATTTAATTGCCAACCTGGGCAATATAGCAGCTGCTTTAAAAGAACAATTTAATTGGTTATGGGTGGGTTTTTATTGGATAGAGAAAGACGAATTAGTTCTTGGGCCTTTTCAAGGACCTGTTGCCTGCACAAGAATAAAGAAAGGTAGAGGAGTTTGCGGAACAAGTTGGGAAAAAGAAGCTACTATTATAGTGGAAGATGTAGAAAAATTTCCAGGACATATTGCTTGCAGCAGTAGTTCTAAATCAGAAATTGTACTTCCTGTTTTTAAAGATGGTAAAATATTAGGTGTTTTAGATGCAGATAGCAGTGAAATAGCGCATTTTGATACTGTGGATCAAGTATACTTAGAGAAAATTTTAGCGATGATTCCATAAGCCTTTCAAAAATTGAAGATTCATAATAAAAAATAAATTAAGTTTGCAGCCCTTAAGCGGATGTGGCGAAATTGGCAGACGCACTAGACTTAGGATCTAGCGCCGCGAGGCGTGTGGGTTCGACCCCCTCCATCCGCACAAAAGAAATAAAAAAGCTTCTCATTAATTCGAGGGGCTTTTTTTATGCAAATTGGCTGTTTTTTAGGTGCAAAAACCTACCTTTGCACCCCTTAAACCTTAGAATTTAATAGAAAAATAACAGATATGGCAAGTATAAAAAGAGAGAACATTGGCCTTTTGAATGACAAACTTACGGTGACCCTTACCAAAGAGGACTACTACCCGAGTTTTGAAACAAGTTTAAAAAAGCATGCTAAAACTGCTAATATTCCTGGCTTTAGAAAAGGCATGGTGCCCGCTGGCTTAATTAAAAAAATGTATGGTCAGTCTGTTTTTTCTGACGAAGTACTAAAAAAAGTAGAAGCAGAATTGAATCATTATATCAGCAATGAAAAATTAGAAATCTTTGCGCAACCACTTCCCATGGATACGCAAATGCTTCCTTTAGATGTGAACGCTCCTGCGAATTATGATTTTGCTTTTGAAGTAGGATTAAAACCTGCTTTTTCATTAAATGTAAAAGGCATTAAAGTAAAACGTTACAAAGTAAAAGTAACCGATGAAATGATTCAAAACGAAGTGGAAAGAATTCAAACACGTAATGGAAAAATGACCGACCCCGAAATAGTGGAGTCTGATGAAAATCTAATTAACATAACATTTACTGAAACCGATAAAGAGGGTTCTGAAATTGAAGGAGGTCTTACAAAAGACAACTCTTTACTCATAAAATATTTTGCTGAAAAAGCTAGAAAGCAATTCATGGGCAAGAAAAAGGATGACACCGTGGTAATCCAATTGAGCAAAGCCTTTGAGGACAAGGAATTAGATATCATTGTGGGTGATTTAGGTATCTCAAAAACAGATGCCGATAAATATTTTAAAATACTTATCACTAAAGTAGGCTTAGTAGAAAAAGCGGCATTAGATGAAACATTATTCTTAGCCACTTACCCTAATGATGCCATCAAAACAGAAGAAGAATTTAGAGCGGCTATCAAAAAAGATATTGAAGGTTATTATGAGCAACAAGCTAAAAATCAAATTCATGATCAAATCTATCATCATTTAATTGATCATACTCAAATGGAATTTCCAGTGGCCTTCTTAAAACGTTGGTTACAAAAAGGGGGTGAGAAGCAAAGAACAGAAGAAGAAACAGAAAAAGAATATCCAGTATTCCAAGACCAATTAAAATGGACTTTAATTAATAGCCAATTAACACTTGATCATAAAATTGAAGTGGTAGCAGAGGACTTAAAAAACTTTGCCAAGCAACAATTGATGAGTTATATGGGACCTCAAATGGGCGCCTTAGGCGACAATGACAAATGGCTAGAAGACTATGCTGTAAGAATGATGCAGGACAGAAAATTTGTAGAAGATAGTTATCAAAGAATAAGTACAGACAAATTATTTACTGCCATCGAGTCTGAAGTAGAAGCCAAAGATGAAGTTATAGAAGCGGAGAAATTCGCCGATATGCTGAATAATCATAAGCACTAGTTTAGGAATAAATATCTATCTTATTGATTGTCAATATAATTTGGCTATTTTAGAGGTATCTATAGCCAAAGTTTGGCACCCTTTTTGTACTTCCTTTGAATACAAGGATTTACCTTTACTTACAGAAAATAGCAATTATGAATTTAGGACAAGAATTTGAGCAGTATGCCATCAAGCATAAAGGTATCAGTAGCAATACTTTACACCAGTACAAAAAAAGTGTAACCAACCTAACGCCTTATATTATTGAGGAGCGCCCAATGAATGTGGCCAGTATGGATGTATTCAGTAGATTAATGATGGACCGTATTATATTTTTAGGAGAGGGCATCAACGACTATGTAGCCAATATTGTAACAGCTCAATTACTTTTTTTAGAAAGTACAGATCGTACCAAGGATATTCAAATGTATATCAATAGTCCAGGAGGAAGTGTATATGCCGGCCTAGGTATTTATGATACCATGCAGTTTATTAGCCCCGATGTAGCTACTATTTGTACGGGTATGGCAGCAAGTATGGGTGCTATTTTATTATGCGCAGGGGTTGAAGGAAAAAGAACAGCTTTAAAACATAGTAGAATTATGTTACACCAACCTAGCGGTGCAATTGGCGGACAGGCTTCTGATATTGAAATTACAGCAAGAGAAATTAAGAAATTAAAACATGAATTGTATGAAGTGATTGCACATCATACACATAAAGATATTGAAACAGTAGGCAAAGATTGTGATCGTGATTTTTGGATGACAGCTGCTGAAGGAAAAGAATATGGATTGGTAGATGAAGTTTTATTAACCAACCCAAGAAAATTAAAAAAATAATAAAACTGTTCAAATACATTTTATGATAGTTAACAAGAGATATTTAATGGAGGAAGAAGAAGAGCCTAAAGAAGATAAAAAAGAAGAGGCGGCACCTAGTTTTTTAAATAAAAAAATGGAGCACCTTTTTTTTGAAAAAAGAGCCATTTATTTATGGGGCCCTGTAGACGATAAATCTGCAAAAGATATCGTTAACAAACTTATTTTACTAGAAGCCGATAAACCAGGTGCTGAGATTAAATTTTATATCAATAGCCCAGGGGGTGTAGTTACAAGTGGAATGGTCATGTACGATACTATTAAGTTAATCAAAAGCCCTGTGCACACAATTTGTATGGGACTTGCTGCAAGTATGGGTTCAATATTACTTAGTGCGGGTGAGAAAGGAAAACGTACCATATTTCCACATGGCGAAGTCATGATACATCAACCAAGTATTGGCGGATATTTCCAAGCTAATAGTACCGATATTGAAATTCATGCCGAACAAATTCGTAAGACAAAAGAATTAGGTGCTAAAATATTAGCGGAGAATTGTGGTAAAACAGTGGCTCAAATTATGAGCGATTTTGATAGAGATTATTGGATGGATGCAAAGGAAGCATTAGCCTATGGTATTGTAGATAAAATCGCCAAACAACTCTAAATTATGAAAATGGCAAAATCTGCAGCTATACATTGTTCATTTTGTGGCCGTAACCGCGACGAAGTAAAAATTCTGATCGCTGGTCAAGACGGACATATTTGTGAAAACTGTATAGAACATGCCCATGAAATTATTGTCAAGGAGTTTCATCAGAAAAAAGCAGAAGGTAAGGCAGGTACCCTGAAAGTACAAAAGCCCATGGCCATTAAAGCCTTTATGGACCAATATATTATTGGTCAAGACGGACATATTTGTGAAAAATGTATAGAACATGCCCATGAAATTATTGTCAAGGAGTTTCATCAGAAAAAAGCAGAAGGTAAGGCAGGTACCCTGAAAGTACAAAAGCCCATGGCCATTAAAGCCTTTATGGACCAATACATTATTGGTCAAGACGAGGCCAAGAAAATATTATGTGTAGCAGTATATAATCACTTTAAGCGTATCAATTTGCCTACTACTAACAAAAATGAAGTAGAGATTGAAAAAAGTAATGTGATAATGATTGGAGAAACAGGCACAGGTAAAACCTTATTAGCTAAAACCATTGCTAAATTATTAAATGTTCCTTTTGCTATTGTAGATGCTACAGTTTTTACAGAAGCTGGTTATGTTGGGGAAGATGTAGAGAGCATGTTAACACGTCTATTACAAAATTGTGATTATGATGTAGAAGCTGCAGAAAGAGGTATTGTATACATTGATGAAATTGATAAAATTGCCCGCAAAGGAGATAACGCCTCCATTACTAGAGATGTAAGCGGAGAAGGTGTGCAACAAGGTTTATTAAAAATGTTGGAAGGTACTGATGTGCTTGTCCCACCACAGGGGGGACGTAAACATCCTGAACAAAAAATGATCAAGGTGGACACTAAGAATATATTATTTATTTGCGGTGGTGCTTTTGATGGCATTGATAAAATTATTGCCAGAAGAATTAATACCAACGCCATTGGCTTTAGTGTCAATAAAGAAGAACAAGAATTACAAAGAAAGAATTTACTTCGTTTTGTGAACGCACAGGATATTAAATCTTTTGGATTAATTCCCGAGCTACTGGGAAGACTACCTATTATTACGCATTTAGAACCTTTGGATGCTGATACCCTAAGAAGTATATTGACAGAGCCAAAAAACGCATTAATAAAACAATACACACAGCTTTTCGCCATTGAAAAAATAAAATTAACCATTGACAATGAAGTATATGATTTCATTGTGGAGAAGGCCATGGAATATAAATTAGGCGCAAGAGGTTTAAGAAGTATTTGTGAAAGTTTATTTACCCAATCCATGTTTGAAATGCCTGGAACCCCTGCTACTGAATTCAATGTAACAATTGACTATGCGAAAAAGATGTTTAACAAAAGCAAGTTAAGCGCTTTAAAAGTAGCCTAACTTTAAAATATCTTATTTCTAATATTTCCAATTTATATACAAACTCTAAAAATAAATTATTATGCAAGAATTAATTGATCGTTTAGTTAAAGAAGCAAACGTAACACCAGAACAAGCAAAGCAATCTATTGAAACCATTGCTGCTTTTGTAAAAGAAAAATTCCCAATGTTAGGTGGCGCGGTGAATCAAATTTTTAAAGCAGCCAAATAACTATTTAAAAAATTTAAGAAGATTAAAAAAAATCTCGTCCTGAAATATCGGGACGAGATTTTTTTTAAGCAAGCAATCGAAATTCAGCAATAAATTGCCATATCAATAATATTCATTTTTTTTGAATCTCAATTCTTTTTTTATTCATACTAGACTTGAATCTATGAAAAGTATTTAAAATACTTATAACTTATTGAATTTCATTTATTTATATTAATTGCATTTTGAAGCTTTTCCGCCTGTTCCTCAGTTAAGTCAAATAATATCACTATTTCTTTCCAGCCAATATGACCCCCATTCTTTTTTCTAATGCTAAGAATTTTTATAATTTCACGATCTTGAAACAAGCCTAGCGCTTTCCAATTTTCAAAAGACATAGTATTAGCATTAGGTTTACTTTTATTCATTTTTCCCAATTTTAAATGAGGTTTTAATATATAATATTCTGCTTCCCCTAAACCATAAACTTTTTTTATTTGATTCAAATTTGAAAAGCCCCCTATATAATTTCTATACTTCATAATATTTTGAATAATAGCTGGATTTAATTTCGTTTTAGCCGTCCACAGCTTTTCATCTGCCCTATTTATGTCAATGCTCCACTGCTTTTGTTCATTTTCTTCTTTATATTCTTCTTTCTTTTTATCATCATATACTTTCTTTGCAATTATTCCGTTACTTAGATGTGAATTCGGTAATGTTTTATAAACATAGGGCAATTGTTTAGAGTAGGATTTTTCTATATTTTGAATAACTATATAAGGAATTAATTTTTCTATTAATTCTTTTCGAAGTCCATAAAGTTTAGCAATATCTTCTTTATGGTAAAACCTACCTCCTTTATTTCTATATCGGACTAAGGTTACTACCTGCCTATTAGGTATACCTAATCGAATGGCAGTTTGACTATCAATGGTATTGGGGTCAAAATAAAACAAGGGCCCAATTGGGGGAGATGAATTTGTCTCTCCAGTATTAGTTTCTCGAGTATTAATTTCTTCGGCATTATTTTTTTCGTAGTAGTGTTTCTTTGACTTATTTGTTATTGCCGTCTCTTTTCTAGGAAATAAGATACCCATTAGCATTGTACTTAATAAAATAATACCCAATACCATAATACCCCTTTGTTCTTTTTTGGAGAATATAAAGTAGGACTTCCAACCGCTATGCATAAATATTTTTTGCACTAGTTAGCCAATATTAAAATTCAAATGCAGCGTATAAATACTTACCAGCCATCAGAAAAATAAATTAATAGAAAAATAAATTAATAATGGGGCTCGCTTAAAAAAAGCAATCGCATTAAATAGAAAACTGAAGGCCGTCATAGGCAAGATGAATACCTTTAGGCAAACTAGCTTCCACTTCATCATGTAATCCTATTTGATGACTAAAATGAGTGAAATAAACTTTAGGAATATTTAAACTTGACACTAGTGCTAAGGCCTGGTCTAAATTATAATGAGTAGGATGTGTTTCTTTTCTTAAGGCATTTAAAATAAATACCTTTGACCCTTTAATTTTTTCTTTTTCTGTCTCCGGAATAAAATTAGCATCGGTGATGTAGGTAAAATCACCTATTCTAAAACCTAGCACTGGCATATCTCTATGCATAACATGAATGGGTGTAAAAGAGATATCGCCAATAGTAAATGAGTCCTTATCAATAGTGTGTAAAATCATTTCAGGCAAACCTTCGTCTTTATCTTTTTCAAAAGCATAATAAAAATCTCTTTTGATAGCTGTTTGAGTTAATGCATTGGCATAAATAGCCATGGGTTTATTCGAAAAGAAATTAAAGGGCCTTATATCATCTAAACCTGCATAGTGGTCACGATGCGGATGTGTAAATACTACTGCATCAATATGTCTTGTGTTGGTTCGAAGCATTTGATACCGAAAGTCGGGAGTCGTGTCAATAATGACAGTAGTAGTCGATGAACTAATTTTAATACTTGTTCTTAATCGATTATTCTTAGGCTCAAGAGAAGTGCACACTTCACAGTCACATCCTATTAAGGGGACGCCTGTACTTGTTCCTGAACCTAAAATAGTAATATCGAGCAAACTAAATAATTTATGCCGCCGTTAATTTAAGCCGTTGTCGCTGCCAAGTTAGCTTCTGTTAATGAAAGCTTTTGCACTTCAGTATAAAGCTTTTGAGATTCAAGGGTTAATTTATCAAAATGAATATCCAAAACGGGTATTAACTCTAATAATGTATTAATTCTAGCCTCTACGCTCAAGAACTTATTTAAGACCACAATTCTTTTAGCCTCTAGTAAACACCAACCACTTTGAAAATTACCACGTTCGTAACGAACCACAAATTCTGATTCCCCTAAAATGTCCTCTAATTTGTCTAAAGTTGTTTGGTTCAATTTCATAGTAAGTATTGATTTATAGGATAGTACGTTGCTAACAAAGGTAGTTTTTTGTATAATTACTGTTTTAATTTAGCGCTAGGAGTTATTCACATTTCGTACCTTTATGGCACAATTTAAATATGGCTTTTACGCACCGAAAAATTATAAATGATCCCGTTCATGGTTTTATTACCATCAACGACCCACTCATATTCGAACTCATTGCGCATCCTTATTACCAAAGACTAAGAAGGATACAACAAATGGCATTAGCACAATTAGTCTATCCTGGTGCAGTGCATACACGCTTACATCATTCTTTAGGCGCCTACCATTTAATGTGTATTGCTATTAACGAATTAAAGGACAAAGGTATTGGCATTACCCCTGAAGAAGCCCAAGCAGTAAAGGCAGCAATACTATTACATGATATTGGACATGGCCCTTTTTCTCATGCACTTGAAAATGTAATTTTAAAAACGGTAAGTCACGAGGACCTCTCATTATTAATAATGCAAAAATTAAATGAAGACTCAGGAGCTAATTTAAATGGCAAACTAGACTTAGCCATTCAAATATTTACCAACCAATATCCTAAAAAGTTTTTACACCAATTAATTAGTGGGCAATTAGATGTAGACCGCTTAGACTATCTTTCTCGCGATAGTTTTTTCACAGGCGTAAGTGAGGGTGTGGTGGGTTATGAAAGAATTTTAAAAATGCTTACTGTTCATAATAATGAATTAGTAGTTGAAGAGAAAGGTATTAATAGTGTTGAAAAATTTCTTTTATCAAGACGCTTAATGTACTTGCAGGTATACCAACATAAAACTGTTATTGCTTCAGAAAATATGTTGGTTAAAATTGTAGAACGTGCTCAATATTTATATCAACAAAAAGACCAGTCCGTCAAAATTTCTGAAGTTTTAGATTATTTCTTAGGGGCTTTTAGCGGAAAATTAAGTGATATTAATTTGGACTTTTACTGCCAATTAGACGATACCGATATACTATTTGCTATCAAACAATGGCAGCACCATAGTGACCCTGTACTATCTTTATTATGTCAAAGGCTAATGACAAGAAAAGGATATAAATGCCAAATGCAATCGAACCCTATTTCTAAACAACAATGGGATACGGCACTTGAACAAACCAAGCTAGCTTTTCCTATGAACGATAATGACTTATCTTTTTTATGTTTTAAAGGAACGGCCTCGAATACTTTATATAAAGAAGATGTTGAAACTATTAAAATATTACTAAAAACCGGAGAGGTAAGTAGTATTTCGAAAATACAGGACGCTATTATTAACGAAAGTCTTTCCGCCCCCGTTAAAAAATTTTACATTTGCTTATTAAAGGCATAACCCCCTATTTAAATAAAATACTATGCTTTCATTTACCGCCCAACAAATTGCTTCACTCATTCAAGGAAAAATTGAAGGAGAAGAGAATGCTGTGGTAACAAATTTTGGTAAAATTGAGTTAGCCATGCCTGGGGAAATTTCTTTTTTAGCGAATCCAAAATATGAGGACTTTCTATACACGACAAAGGCTTCAGTTATAATTGTTAATGAGTCTTTGGTTTTAAAAAATAAGATAGCAGCTACTTTAATAAGAGTGCCTGATGCCTATGCTGCTTTTGCTACTTTATTAACGAAGTACCAAGAAATGAAAAATGAAAATTTAGTAGGTATTCAATCACCTTCTTTTATTGCTAGTACTGCAAAGCTTGGTGAACAAAATTTTGTAGCCGCCTTTGCCTACATTGGCGAAAATGTAAAAACAGGAAGCAACGTAAAAATATTTCCAAATGCTGTTATTGGAGAAAATGTAAGTATCGGAAATAATGTAACCATACATGCGGGTGTAATTATTTACTCGGACTGCGTGCTAGGTAATAATATAACCATTCATTCAGGGACCATCATTGGAAGTGATGGTTTTGGGTTTGCGCCTAAAGAAGATGGAACTTATCAAAAAATTCCTCAGTTAGGTAATGTAATAATTGAAGACGATGTGGAAATAGGATCTAACACAACCATAGACAGAGCTACTATTGGTTCAACCATTATTAGAAAAGGCGTGAAGATTGATAACTTAATTCAAATTGCACATAATGTTGAAATAGGAGAAAACACCGTTATTGCTGCACAGGTAGGCATTAGCGGTAGCACTAAAATTGGTAAAGGGGTGATGATGGGTGGTCAGTCTGGAACCATTGGACACCTAACCATTGCTGATGGCATTAAAATAGCTGCCAGAACAGGTATTACCAAAGAATTCAAAGAAGCTGGTATTACCCTATCTGGTTATCCTGCAAGGGAGCAATCGGCCTTTCTTAGAGCACAAGTAGCCCAAAAAAACCTGCCTGCACTTGAAAAAAGAGTTAAAGAATTGGAAATAATAGTCCAACAACTGTCTCAAAGAGGTTAAATCAGCTAATTTTGCTGTATATCGTTCCCTTAAGAAGATGATATACAAAGGTGATATACATTAAACAATAAAAGCATGGATCAACATTTTAATCCCGACAAACAACATACTATTGAAAAGAGCACTAGTATTAGTGGAACTGGATTACATACGGGTGTTTTAGTAGAAATGACTTTGAATCCAGCCAACCCTGGTTTTGGTTATCAATTTCAAAGAACCGACTTACCCAACCAACCCATAATTAAAGCCGACTGCGATTTAGTAACCGATACAAGTAGAGGAACCACCTTACAAGTGGGTGATGCTAAAATAAGCACCGTAGAACATATACTTGCTGCCTTAGTAGGTTTAGGTGTAGACAATTGTTTAATACAAGTGAACGGACCTGAAATTCCTATTATCGATGGCAGCTCTTCTCCTTTTTTAGAGATTATTGAGAAAGCAGGCGTTGTAGAACAAGCTGCAGCAAAAGCCTGGTACAGTATTGATGAAAATATTTTTCACTACGATGACGCAAAGCGTGTAGAGATGGTGGCCCTTCCTGCCTTAGATTATCAAATTACTACTTTAATAGATTTTAATAGTCCTGTCTTGGGTACACAACATGCAGCTTTAAAAACCATCAAAGAATTTAAGTCCGAGATTGCCCCTTGTAGAACATTTTGTTTTTTACATGAGCTAGAAGCTTTATTAAAAAATGATTTAATCAAAGGTGGAGATATTAATAATGCCATTGTTGTAGTGGACCAGCCTGTATCTGAACAAGAAATGAGCCGACTTGCCAAGGTTTTTAAAAGAGATAAAATTGAAGTCAAGAGTGAAGGCTATTTAAATAATTTAGAATTAAGATTCCCGAACGAACCTGCTAGACATAAACTTTTAGATGTTATTGGAGATTTAGCTTTGATTGGCTATCCCATTAAAGCGCGCATTATTGCCAACAGGCCTGGTCATAGCAGTAATGTTGAATTTGCAAAAAAAATTAAGCAATACATCAAAAAAAATAAGCATGTTAAAGATGTACCTGTTTATGATCCCACTGCAACGCCTGTATTTGCTTTAGAGCAAATCGAAAAAACTTTACCTCATCGTCATCCATTTTTATTTGTTGATAAAATCATTGAATTAACAGACACCGTTATTGTGGGTGTAAAAAATGTAACTTTCAACGAATGGTTTTTCCCTGGACATTTTCCAGGCAATCCAGTTATGCCAGGTGTCTTGCAAATTGAAGCCCTTGCTCAAACAGGGGGTATACTCTGTATTAACGCCATGCCAAAAGGCGAATACGATACTTATTTTTTAAAGATTGATAATTGCAAATTTAAACAAATGGTAAAACCAGGTGATACCATGTTGTTAAAGATGGAATTAACCAGCCCTATTAGAAGAGGCATTTGTGAAATGCGCGGTACCGTTTATGTAGGTGGAAAAGTAGTTACCGAAGCAGACTTGGTAGCACAAGTTGTGAAAAGAACTGATAAATAATTGAACCCCTAAAAATAATTATGACACATCCCTTTACTTATATTGATCCAAATGCAAAGATTGCTTCCAATGTTAAAATTGATCCTTTTACCGTAATACACGGTGAAGTTACCATTGGAGAAGGTACTTGGATTGGAAGTTCTGTAACCATTATGAATGGTACAAAAATTGGAAAAAATTGTCGCATTTTTCCGGGTGCTGTTATTGGAGCCGACCCCCAAGATTTAAAATTTAATGGAGAAAAAACAACTGTTGAAATTGGAGACAATACTACCATTCGTGAATTTGTAACCATTAATAGAGGTACTTCTGACAGATGGATTACTAAAGTAGGTAATAACTGTTTAATAATGGCCTATAGTCATATTGCACACGATTGTATTATTGGCAACCATTGCATATTAAGTAATAGCGTTCAAATTGCAGGCCATGTCACCTTAGGCGACTATGCATGGATTGCAGGTGTGAGTGCTGTGCATCAGTTTGTAAACATTGGACAACACGCTTATATTGCTGGAGGTAGTTTGGTAAGCAAGGACGTACCACCTTATATTAAAGCAGTTAGAAATCCTTTAAGTTATGGCGGTGTGAATAGTGTGGGATTGAAAAGAAGAGGTTTTGATTTAGAAAAAATTAACCACATACTAGATATTTACCGTTATATATTTAACAAGGGAATGAATACCACACAAGCCCTTGAATTTATTGAAGAAGAAATTCCTGCCACCGATGAGCGTGATGAAATTGTAACCTTTATTCGTGATAGTGGTAGAGGCGTTATTAAAAGATTTGGGAAAGGAGTGGTGGAAGAAGATTAATCATTTATGCAAATAAGTTTAGAAAAAGCCTGCAAACGATTTAATAAAGAATGGATTTTTAAAAATCTAAGTTTTCAATTTGAAGCAGGTAAGCATTATGCACTAATTGGCAATAATGGTTCTGGTAAAAGTACATTACTACAAATTATAGCAGGGTATAGCGGTCTTACCAAGGGCAGTATTGATTGGACTCCCTTTGATGCAAATAATATTTATGAGCAAATTAGTTTTGCAGCACCTTATCTAGAATTAGTTGAAGAATTTACCGCCACAGAACAATTTGAATTTCAAGCTCAATTTAAATCTATTCAAAAAGAATTGACTACTGAAAAAATACTTGCGCTTATTGGTTTAAAAAATGCAGCGAATAAACAAATTCGTTATTATAGTAGCGGTATGAAACAGCGTTTAAAATTAGCACTCGCTATTTTTTCAGACTGTCCTATTTTATTATTAGACGAACCTTGCAGTAATTTAGATAAAGAAGGTTATGCCTTGTACGATACCTTAATTAAAGATTACGCTATGCATAAATTAATTATTGTAGGTAGCAATGACCCAGCAGAATATCATTTCTGTAATGCACAAGTAAATTTAATGGACTATAAGCTGGACTAGCTTCTGCTAGCAATGATCAAGTTCAAATCAGTAAATTTTAAATCAAATTTTGCACTAATATACAAATCGGTTAAAGCCCCTTTGTATAAATAAATGCCTTCTCTTAAATGTGCTTGTTGCCAAATAATTTCAGCCAACCCTCCTTGGTCACCTACTTGAACTAGTAAAGGCATTAACACATTGCTAATAGCTTGACTAGCTGTACGCGCAAATCCACTTGGAATATTGGGTACACCATAATGAAGTACATTATGTTTAATCATAATGGGGTTTTCGTGATTGGTTAATTCACTGGTTTCAAAACAACCTCCTCTGTCAATGGCCACATCTATAATAATACTACCTGGGCGCATAGCAGCCACCATTTCTTCTGTTACCACAATGGGCGCTCTTCCAAAATCATTTCTTAAAGCCCCTACTGCTACTTCACAAGTTTTAAGTTGCTTAGCTAAAATTTTAGGCTCTAATACAGAAGTCCAAACTCTTTGTCCTAAATTATTTTGAAGTCTTTGTAATCTTGAAACATTATTGTCAAATACTTTCACACTGGCCCCTAAGGCTAGTGCATTTCTTGTAGCAAACTCTCCAATAATATCGGCGCCAATGATGACTACTTTGGTGGGTGGCACACCGCTAATACCTCCTAATAAAATACCCTTACCCTGATTAAAATTACTTAAGTACTGTCCTGCAATTAACATCACAGCACTTCCTGTAATTTCTCCCATACTTCTTAAGATAGGATAGTTTTGATTTTCATCTTTAATATTTTCAAGCGCCAGTGCAGTAATTTTTTTAGCCATTAGCTGCTCCATCAATTCTTTTTTCACTGCTGTTAAATGCAAGGGAGAAATAATGGTTTGATGCATTTGTAAAAAAGGCAAATCCGCTTCAACGGGCGGTGCCGTTTTTACAAGTATAGGACATTTATATACTGCTTCTTTATCTACTACAATTTGTGCACCGGCTTCTGCATAATCATTGTCTGAATACCTACTGCCTTCTCCTGCACCTGATTGCATTAACACTTCATGTCCATTGGCAACAAGCACACTAACCGCTTCCGGAATAAGTCCAATTCTATTTTCTTGAAAAGCCGTTTCTTTGGGAATACCAATTAATAAGGGCTTACTTTTTTGAGGAATATCTAATACCTCTTCCTGCGTTTCAAAGGAAAAAGCACTATGTATTTGTGGTTTGATACTACTCATTGTAAAAAATATTTTTATGAAGGTATAAAAATCCTTCTATGTTCAGGATCTAAAATTTCTATTTGAAAAACTTGTGTATCTTCTGGTAATAGGCCTTTGGCATTTTCAGGCCACTCTATAAAACAGTAGTCGGCTTCTTCAAAAGCGGCTTCTACCCCGGCCCTGAGGGCTTCCTTTTCGTCATGCAAACGATACCAGTCCATATGATAGACCAATTTTCCTGCAGCATCGTATTCATTCATAATGGCGAATGTTGGGCTGGCGACATGGTCAGTAATACCCATTTCTTTACAAATAGCTGCAATTAAGGTAGTCTTGCCAGCACCCATCGGTGCTTGAAAAGCCCATATCGGCTTATGAGCATAAGCCTTCATTAGGGCCCCTGCCACCTGACTAAGTTCGCTTAAAGAATAGCTCATTTCCATAATCCAAAGATAAGCAAGAATAGAATCTCTGCTAGCGTATTAATGCTTTAAAATAAGCTAAAATGTCTTCGTACCTTTAGGATGAAAATAAAGCATATGGAATCAGTACAGTGGAAGGTAGACGGCATGAGTTGCACCAATTGCGCATTATCAATTCATAAATATTTACAAGCGAATGGCATTGAAGAACCCAAGGTAAGTTTTATGGACGGTGAGGTACGGTTTGATATGCCTCAAGCAATAAAAAAAGAAACATTAATTCAAGGTATTCAAAAACTAGGTTATAAAGTAAGAGGGCAGGAAGAAAAGCAGGTTAAAAAATGGTTGGACAATAATAAAGACCGCGCTTTATTTTCTTTTGTATTCGCAATTCCTTTAGTAATTCATATGATACCTGGTGTGCATATTCATTTTCTAATGAACCCCTATGTTCAACTTGCTTTTACTTTACCCGTCTTTATATTAGGTATGTCTTATTTTGGAAAAAGCGCTTGGTATAGTATAACCCAGGGCATTCCCAATATGAATGTACTTGTAAGTATTGGTGCAATCGCTTCATTTGGTTTTAGTTTATATGGAACAATCATTGGACAGGGTGCTTCCTTTGCTTATTATGAAACTACAGCCACTATTATAACATTAGTATTTTTTGGTAATTATTTAGAGGACGCTTCTGTACAATCTACGCAACGCGCTTTAAAGGATTTAGTGAAAGCGCAAAAAGTAATGGCTAGTATGATTGTCTTTGACGAAAATCACAAAGAAATTATTTTCAATGTTGAAAGTACGAGTTTAAAAGTAGGCGATATTATTTTAGTGAATGCTGGGGAAACTATTCCCATGGATAGTAAAATTTTATGGGGAGAGGCCAGTGTGAATGAAAGTATTGTGACTGGAGAAAGCGTGCCTGTATTTAGAAAAATGCATGATATATTATTAGGAGGTAGTACTATTGAAAATGGAACTATTAAAGCATATGTAACTGCAGTGGGAGACGATACAGTACTTGCGAATATTTTAAAAATGGTAAAGGCTGCCCAAGGTGAAAAGCCCCCCGTGCAAATTTTAGCTGATAAAATTAGTGCCATTTTTGTACCCTTGGTTTTAGGCATCGCCCTACTTACACTGATAGGAAATTTAATTATTACCGATATTGGATTTGGAGCCAGTATGCTAAGAGCCATTGCAGTGCTGGTTATATCCTGCCCTTGTGCCATGGGTTTAGCTACCCCTGCAGCTATTGCGGTAGGACTTGGAAGAGGTGCACGTAATGGGGTCTTATTTAAAAATGCAAAAAGTTTAGAAACTTTTAAAGACATTAAACAAGTTGTTTTTGATAAAACCGGCACTTTAACTTCTGGCCATTTCACCATTACCCATTTTAATGTAGAGGCAGGAATGAGTGAAGATGAATTTAAAAAAATTGCTTACTCTTTAGAGAAATATTCCAACCACCCTATTGCCAAATGCATTAGCACTCATTGGAAAAACAAAGAAGATATTAAATGGAAAATTATTGAGGAAATAAAAGGAAGAGGTATTCAAGCAACTGACAAAGAAGGCAATACTTACTTTGCAGGCTCTTATGATACTTTGAAAGAAAGTAAAAAAGAAATTGAAGATGGCCATAATATTTATATTCAAAAAAATGATCTCCTCTTAGGTTGGATTGATGTAGCCGATGAAATTAGACCAGAAGCAAAAGAAGTGATTGCCACTCTACATGCGCAAGGTATTCATACAGTTTTATTAAGTGGCGATAGAAAAATAAAATGTGAGCAAGTGGGCAAGGCCTTAGGTATTCAAGAAATTATTAGTGAGCAAAGCCCTGCAGATAAATTAAATAAATTAGAAGCCCTTACTAAAATAAGTCCTACTGCCATGGTGGGTGATGGTATTAACGATGCACCAGCTCTAGCCAAGGCTACTCTTGGTATTTCATTAAGCAATGCTTCACATATAGCTATACAAAGCGCTCAAGTTATTTTAATGAACCAAGGACTTAAGAATTTACCCATGGCCCTGGGACTAGGTAGAAGAACATATGAAACCATTAAAGAAAATTTAGCCTGGGCATTTTCTTATAATATTATTGCCATTCCAGTGGCAGCTCTAGGACTATTAGGTACTTGGGGTCCCACTTATGGAGCACTTATTATGGGATTAAGCGATGTAGTACTAGCCATTAATTCATTAAGATTATTTAAGAAAAAATTGGTCTAGTTCTTTTGGAAAATATACAAGCCATATTGAAACAGTATTGGGGCTATACTCAATTTAGGCCTCAACAAGAAGAGGTCATAGAAGCGGTCTTAGCAGGCAAGGATGTACTCACTTTACTTCCTACTGGTGCTGGAAAGTCATTGTGTTTTCAAGTGCCTACCATTTATCAAAAGGGTATTTGCGTAATTATAAGTCCTTTGATTGCACTCATGCAAGACCAAGTAAAGGATTTAAAAAGTAAAAATTTAACAGCCGTAAATTTGGGAGGAGAAATTAATGCAGAACAGCAAGAAATTATTTTAAATGACGCAATGGCTGGTAAGTATCAATTCATTTACCTCTCTCCTGAAAAATTAGTACAAAAATCTTTTCAAATTTTTTTACAGGGCCTACCCATTACCTTATTTGCCATTGATGAGGCACATTGTATTTCTCAATGGGGCTATGATTTTAGACCCTCATACCGAAAACTTGATTTATTAAAGAAAATGTTTCCTTCCATTCCTGTTTTAGCTATGACTGCATCTGCTATTCCCTTAGTTCAGGAAGATATTGTAAATCAATTAGTATTAAAAAATGCAACTATTATTAGCAGTTCTTTTTTAAGACCCAACCTAAGTTATAGCGTTCATAAAGTGGCTACTAAAATTCATAGCCTTCGTAAAATTTTAGAAAATATAAAAGGCACTATTATAATTTATGGAAGTACTAGAAATAATGTAAGTCAATTAGCAAAACTATTGCAAGACTATGGTTATCCTGCTGCCGAGTACCATGCAGGCATGCCTTATGCCATAAGACAAAAAGTGCAAGAAAACTGGATGAATAATAGCTTGCGCATAGTGGTGTGCACCAGCGCTTTTGGAATGGGTATTAATAAACCCGATGTGCGCGCCGTTATACATTATGACTTACCT
>Ga0209188_1000999_pt1 | contig 24398 bp, 14 predicted proteins | sample C_130625_EF_Meta_FD_187307 | JGI IMG/M metagenome (GOLD analysis project Ga0209188, IMG submission 187307) | Freshwater microbial communities from Lake Croche, Canada to study carbon cycling - C_130625_EF_MetaG (SPAdes) (version 2) | ecosystem: Environmental > Aquatic > Freshwater > Lake... | reverse complement strand
TTCCGTAACGAGAAGATCGATGTCATCTACGGACAAAATGTTTTCTCTCTCGAGAAAATGGAAAAGCGTCTGCCCAAAGACATTTTCAAATCTCTCAAGTCCAGCATCGAGTCCGGTAGTAAACTTGATGGTGCTGCTGCTGACATTGTTGCTTCAGCAATTAAGGATTGGGCGCTCGAGCGTGGTGCGACTCACTACGCACACGTATTCTATCCCCTCACTGGTTTCACTGCTGAGAAGCACGATACATTCTTCGAGCCCAACGGTACTGGCACCCTCGCTCAATTCTCCGGTAAGGCTTTAATTCAGGCCGAGCCTGATGCTTCATCGTTCCCGAACGGTGGTCTGCGCTCAACTTTCGAAGCTCGTGGTTACACCGCTTGGGACGTTACTTCACCTGCTTATATTTTTGACGGTGAAAATGGTTCAACCCTTTGCATTCCTACTGCGTTCGTTTCTTGGAAGGGTGAGGCGCTTGATAAAAAGACTCCCTTACTTCGCTCGATGCAGGCTGTGAATCGTGCTGCTCAGCGCGTGTTAGGCCACTTCGGTAAAAAAGTTGGATTCATCAGCGCCTCTTGTGGCCCAGAACAAGAATACTTCCTGATCGATTCTCGTTTATTCCATTTACGTCCTGACCTCTATACCTGTGGTCGCTCTCTCTTCGGCTCCAAGCCAGCGAAGGGACAAGAATTCGAAGACCAATACTTCGGTACCATTCCTGATCGCGTGCTCGCATGCATGATGGAAACCGAACGCGAGTGTTTCAAACTCGGTATTCCCATTAAGACCCGTCACAACGAAGTAGCTCCTGCTCAATACGAAGTAGCTCCTATTTATGAGTCTGCTAACGTAGCTCATGACCACCAAATGTTAACCATGACGCTCCTGCGTCGCGTTGCTACCAAACACGGCTTCGTTTGTCTTCTCGCTGAGAAGCCATTCGCAGGCGTAAATGGTTCTGGTAAACACGTTAATTGGTCCATCGGTGGTCCTGGCGTAGGCAATCTTCTCGAGCCAGGTAATGATCCTCACACCAACGCACAGTTCCTTGCCTTCTGCTCGGCTGTGATTCGTGCCGTGGATTTACACCAAGGTTTACTCCGTGCTTCTGTTGCCTCTGCCGGTAACGATCACCGTCTCGGTGCGAACGAAGCGCCTCCTGCAATCATCTCGATTTACTTGGGCGATATGCTCAACGAAGTCATCGAACAAGTTAAAGCCAGTGGTGCTGCATCCAGCTCACGTAAAGGTGGCACGATGACTCTCGGTGTAGATACCTTACCCGTACTTCCCAAAGATGCTGGTGACCGTAATCGTACCAGTCCGTTCGCCTTCACTGGAAATAAATTCGAATTCCGCGCCGTGGGTTCTGCCTTCTCCGTCGCTGGTCCATTGACTGTGTTAAACACAATCATGGCTGACTCACTCGACATGTTGGCTGACGAACTCGACGTCGAAATGAAGTCGACCAAAGACTTCAACCTCGCGCTCCAAAAAGTTCTCAAAGTTATTCTCACCAAGCACGGTCGTATTATCTTCAATGGTAATGGATACTCTGAAGAGTGGCATAAAGAAGCTGAGAAGCGTGGACTCAAGAACCTCCGTACAACTCCTGAGGCTCTTCCAGAAATCGTTTCCAAAGCTGCGGTCGAATTATTCGAACGCCAAAAAGTTCTCAGCAAAGATGAGTTACACTCACGCGAAGAAATCTATACCCACTCTTACGTATTATCCGTTAAGACTGAGTCTAAATTAACTTCGGAGATTGCTCGTACGCTCCTATTGCCTGCTGCATTTAAGTATGCAATCGAACTTACAGCAGTAGCGGACAGCAAATCGGGTAAGAAATTACGCTCCGAAATCCTCGCGCTCGCTGATCAATTGTCTGATGCAATCGACGCCTTAGATAAAGAACGTGCGGTTGAGTCCGATACCCACAGCAATGCAAAGCATGCCTGCGCTAAGGTTCTGCCTGCAATGTTGAAGGTACGTGCCGCAGCTGATGCCCTTGAGGAATTAGTGGCCGACGAATATTGGCCATTACCATCCTACCAAGAGCTTCTCTTCCTCCGCTAAGCCTTTCGGCCTTGCCGAACATCATGGGTCGAGTCTTCACGGACTCGGCCCACTTTTTTTGCCCGGACTGATCAGCCAACAAAAAACCCGCCAGGGTAGGCGGGTCTTGGGTCGGATAAGCTAAGTCGGACGACTTAGTTGTTATCCCACTTCTTACGGAGGTAACTATTGAAGTTCTTTACCTTGGTCTTACGACGACGACGTTCACATGGCTTTTCATAGCCACGTTTAGCGCGGACGTCTTTGATTACGCCCTCGCGGTCGATTTTTTTCTTAAGGCGGCGGAGAGCCTTATCGATGGTCTCGCCTTTACGAATCTTGATTTCTACAGACATGATTTAATCAGTTGGAGGGTTGAAAGAACAGAGTCTGGTGGGGCTCGTCAACCCAGAAACCACGACTTTTTAGGATGTGAAAAACTTATCAAGAAAGGCAGATATCACGCTTGCGGAGGGGGTAATCCGAGGCAATCGTGGCAAACAACCCTCGATGTACCTCAAGGAAATCGTAGCCAACGGATTCAAAAGCTTCGCTGATCGTACTCGAATTGAGTTACGCCCCGGAGTCACGGCTGTCGTCGGACCCAATGGTTGCGGAAAATCGAACATCGTGGACGCCATCCGCTGGGTGCTCGGTGAGCAAAGTGCCAAGTCCCTCCGTGGACAGAGCATGCAAGATGTTATCTTCAGTGGTACAGATAATCGTAAGCCACTACCTCAGTGTGAAGTAGAATTAATTTTTGCGGATTGTGAAAAAGAATTAGGAACCGCTTTTGCAGAAGTTTCGGTCATGCGTCGTCTGTATCGCGAGGGTACGAGTGATTATTTTTTAAACGGCAAGTCGGCGCGCTTAAAAGATATTCAACGTCTCTTCATGGATACGGGTATCGGTCGCATGTCCTACTCGTTCATGGTCCAAGGACAGATTGAACAAGTTCTTTCGTCTAACCCTTCCGAGCGTCGTTATCTTTTTGAAGAAGCTGCCGGCATCACTCGTTATAAATCTCAGCGTAAAGAAACTCTTAATAAATTATCAGGCGTTGATGCGAACTTAGCTCGTGTCACCGACGTGATTGGTGAAGTGGGTCGACAAATTTCTAGTCTGCGTCGTCAGGCCGCCAAAGCTCTTCGCTACCGCCGCTTAAAACATCGCTACACACATTTAGATTTAGCCTGGCAGGCCAAACAGTTTATCGATCGTCGCCAACAAGTAGAAAAACTTGAAGGTGAAGCCAATGCTAGCCGTGCCGAAGTACAATCACTGTCCGACAGCTTGCAGACCCGCGAATCCGCCCTCGCATCCACCCGCGCTGCCCGCATTGAACTCGCGGAATTAGTTCAACGCGCCCAACAGGCTTTGTTTGATTTACGTACAGCTCGTGAGAACTCCGAATCCGAAGCGCGCACTGCCGATTTAAGATCGGAAGATTTAACGTCGCGCTTGACTGACATTCGTCGCGAGGCCGCTGAAGCCGAACAAGCAATCACCGAATACGAAACACGCTTGCGTGGAAGTTCCGATGTTAAATCTGCCGCCGCGGGAGATGTTTCAGCTGCTGATGCAAGCTTCCGAGAAAAAACCGCCGAGGTAGATCAATTAGGACGACTGGTCACGGAGTCTGAAGTTCGTCTACGCATGGCACGCCAAGATATTTTAATTGCTGAAGGTGAAATGACACGTGCGCGCGCTGATGTCACTAATTCTGAAGTTGATTTACGTGGTCACCAAACTCGCTTGGTGGATTTAAATGATTCACTCACTCAAGCCAAAGCCGAACGTCACGGTTTAGAACGTCGTGCTAACGATAGCGCTACGGTTGTAAGCACACGTCACCAAGATTTACAAAATGCACGTAGTACCGAAAGTACGGCGACCGAAAAGGTGAAGGTGTTTTACAATGATTTCCGTTCACTTCAGCAGACTATTTCAGAACAAGATCGTGTTGTTGCCAAACTTTCTGCTCAGTTGGGTCTCCTCGAACAAATGCAATCGCGCCTCGAAGGATTCTCCGATGCAGCGAAAGCAGTTTTACGCGGAGAACTTTCCGACGGTAAAGAAGCAGGTAAGGCATTAGCCGATCTCGTGAGTGTAACCGACGCGTCAGTAGCCGGTCCTTTAGAGAGCATCCTCGGTGCGGCATCTGAAGCTGTGGCTTTGGATAATATCGATTTCTTACCTGGTATTGTGTCGCAGATGGGTGAGCGCGAATTGGGTCGTGCGGTATTCCAAGTAGAGGCACCTCAAACTCAAAAATCTTCGGTAAACGCTCCTTCCTGGCTTCGTCAGGCCTCGACCGCTGTTCAACCTAAGGCCGCTAGTCATGCCCGCCTTATCTCAAATCTTTTCGATGGTTGTTATATTTGTGATAGCTTGAGCGACTTCCTTAAATGGTGGCGCGCTAATCCCGGATTCGAATTCTTCTTAGTAGCAACCACAAGTGGCGACCTCATTGATCGTCGCGGTCTCGTCTTCGCGGGTCGTCCGCGCAAAGCCTCTTCAGGTGCTGCGATGGGCGTATTTTCACGCGAAAGCGAAATTCGCTCCGTCCGTCAAAAACTTGAAGAACAAAACGATAAACTCACCACGCTCAATGAGCAGGCGATTAGTTTACAAAGTCAGATTGATGAAGCGGAAGCTAATTTAGTTAATTTACGTTCGGCCACGGAGGCTGCTGCAGAAGAACTTTCTGTCGCTCAAGCCGATGAACGTTCTGCGCGTGCTACTTTAGCCGCAATGGACGAAAGAATTTCGCGCGAGCAACGTTTGTTAGATGAAACCGAAGTGGCGAAAGGTGAATCCATTATTCGCCGCAATCGTGCTCAAGATTTGTTAACAGCCAAAGACGGCCAAGTTGCTGGTCTGCGTCAGGCGATTGTTGATGGTGAGCAAGATGTTGAACGTCGTCGTAAAGATGCTGAAACCCGACGCTCTCTCTTAGGTGATGTTCGTTTGAGTTTAGCTGAGCAACGTCAACGCCTCGAATTGGCGGGTCGTGAATTAGCTGATTTAGAATCGCGTAAAATTGAAGCCACCGCACGCTTGGTGGCTCGTCGCACGGAAGGACAGAATAGTGAGCGCGCGATTGCCGAATTAAAAGCTCAAGCGCAAACGGCTCGCGAAAATTCTCAGCGTCTGGCCGGCGAAATTGAAACTTCGATGACTGCTTTAGCTGGCCTGCGCGATGACTTAAGCCAAAAAGATTCCATCTTAGAGTCTGAAGACCGCGTATTGTCCGTTGATCGTGAACGTCTGCGCCAAACCGAGGGTCAACTTAAGTCCTATGAGGTTTCCCTCGCGGAACAAAGTTCTCAGTGTAATTTCATTTCTGAAAAAGTTTTATCTGATCACCAGACTGATGTGGCTAAAGTTGATTGGCGCATCGAATTATGGTGGGCGGATGGTGAACCCGAAGGTGCAGCAGGCTTTGACGATTTAGAAGAAGCCGAAGAGGGTGAAGCTCAACCTGCTAAAGAAACTTCCGTTCAACGCGGTCAGCCCACTGAGGATGACCTCAAAAATATCGAATCCGTCGATTGGCCTCCCTTGGTCCGAGAAATCTCTCAACTACGTGAGCGTATGGCGGGAATGGGATCTATTAATTTAGTCGCCGTCGAAGAATATTCTTCTCTGCGCGACCGTCATGATTTCTTAACCAAGCAAAGCGACGACTTGTGGAAGGCTAAAGAAGAACTCACTAAAGCGATTAACGAGCTTAACGAAACCTCCCTCCGTTTATTCACGGAAACCTTTGAACAGATTCGCAAGAACTTCAAATTCACGTTCGAGCGTTTATTCGTCGGTGGATTTGCCGACTTACAATTAGTTCAAGCTGAGGATCCGCTGGAAAGTGGAATCGAAATTATTGCGCAACCTCCTGGTACCAAGTTGAGAGGCATTTCATTACTCTCGGGTGGTCAGCGCACCATGACCGCCGTGGCCTTGCTCTTTGGTATCTACATGGTGAAGCCTTCGCCCCTTTGCGTATTGGACGAATTAGATGCACCGCTCGACGACACTAACGTTGGCCGATTCACAGATATTTTAAGAGACTTCACTAAATTCTCACAATTCTTAGTGATTACGCACAATAAGCGTACCGTCTCGGCGGCTGATACTATTTTTGGTGCGACGATGCAGGAACGCGGTGTGACGAAACTTTTCTCGATGCGCTTTAATAAAGAAAGCGATCAAGCTGAGCCAACGCAGCCAGGTGGTGGATTTACGATGGCTCGTTGAGGTCGGCTTGCCTTGAATCCCTGAAGTCTTATAAATAGACGTATGAGTCGTCTGTTTGCCGCCATCCTTTTATTACCCTCATTACTTTTTGCGGGGGTGTCCTTTGAAACCGATTCACGGGAATTAAATCGTTCGAGACCCGGTGCAAGTTACGCCGATATGCTAGCACAGGTAACGCCGGCTGTGGTAAGTATTCGCATCGCCAAAACTATTCCGAACGAAGTGATCCGTCGTTTGCGCGGTCGTCTCACCGCTGAGGATTTAAAGCAGTTGAAAGTGGATGCGCAAACGGGGGAAGTGCTTTTGTTTCAGGGTTTGGGTTCTGGCACCATTGTAAATTCTAATGGATATATTATCACTAATCGTCACGTCGTTTTAGTCAGCGATGATCGTACGGGTGCCGTTACGATTGCGAATGCAGCTTATGTGACGCTCTCCGATAAAAGAGAATTTAAAGCGCAGGTGTTGGCCGTAGATGAAAAAACAGATATCGCAGTTTTAAAAATTAACGAAAAAAATCTTCCGTTCGCGCGATTTGCGAACAGCGATAAATGTCGGGTAGGGGATGTGGTTTTTGCAATTGGAAACCCTTTAGGCGTTGGCATGACCGTCACCTCAGGAATTGTTTCGGGACTCAGTAGATCAGACACTGGAGTTGGTCTGGCTTATCAGGATTTCATTCAAACCGATGCAGCCATTAATGCAGGAAATTCAGGTGGCCCATTGATTGATTATGAAGGTAGAATTATAGGAATGAATACCATGATCAGAACCGCCAGCGGGCAGGGTGGTAACATCGGTATCGGTTTTTCTATTCCATCGAATTTAATTTCAGGTGTCGCTTTGGATCTGGCTAACACCGGTAAAGTTACGCGCGGATTTTTAGGATTATTCGGAGAAGATCTTGAGATGGATGCGGCGAAGAAGCTGATGTTAAATAATGGTGCTGTTCGCATTACAGAGGTCGCTGAAGCTTCGCCCGCGTTTCGTAGTGGCTTGCGCAAAGATGACATCATAACCGCCGTGGATGGTAAGTCTTTCGAGAGCTGGAATGAATTGCGTATTATCATTGCTCGACGTAAACCTGGTGAAGTCATGCAATTGACGATGATCAGAAACGGTGCGAACTCTCTTGTGAATATTACCGTGTCGGAGCGCGCTCCGGGTAATTAATGCGCTTACTTCGTTCCATTCGCGAATTAACCGGTGGTCAGGTGCCGCCGATCACACGTCATGCCACTCTCGTGGTCGGTATTTTATTTTTTATTTCTCTCATTGTTTTCAAACCACAAGCGAAAGTCTATCCGCGAGCACAGACCTTGGCCCATCCCGTTCAACTTTTACCAACGGGGAGTGCTTTGGCTGAGAACGAGAGTTTGTTGGATGCTTCAGTGATTTATTTACCATCAGCTAAGTCAGAACGCCGAGTCGCGTCTTCATCCGAGACCATTCAAGTGGAAGATGCTCCGTTGCCCGGTTTCGGCCCTCAATTCCGTTTTGCTCCTAACCGTGCGCTGGATTTACCACTGGAGACAGAAAAATCTCAGGCCCCCAGCGCCTACCAAGCTATACCCCTTAAGGACACCCAACCCTTCGCTTCGATCGGTTCGGCCAATTTGTCCCAAAATTCCATGGAGCCGAGGGGTGGTTTATACGAAGTTTATCCCGTTAGTGGGGCAACAAAGCCAATTTTAAGTGGAAAAATGCCTAATAAAATCAATTTTACCAACAAAAATCCCACAAAAAACGATAAAATAGCTACACTTTCATCAAATTTAGAGCTTTTAATTGCCTTAGATTCGATGGGAATGCAGTCCCAAGCTCGATTATTGAGGTCTTCGGGGGATATTGAGCTGGATAATGAGGTAAAACAGTGGAGTTCGACGATGGATTGGGGTCGTCTTTTGGCTCCTGGATTTTACCGTTTGGTGATCGGTCCCTGAGGTTGAAACCCTGGGTTAAAAGAAGGTAAAAAAACCGCTTGACGATGGGCAAATCGATGGGCATTCAAACCCTTCCCTTGACGTCCAAAGCGCGTTGACGGTTCGCCCCTGTAGCTCAGTTGGCAGAGCGCGTCCTTGGTAAGGACGAGGTCGACGGTTCAAATCCGTTCGGGGGCTCCACCACTTTCCACAACAACACCAACCACCTCCTCAACAAAAAACATCATGGCAAAAGAGAAGTTCAATCGCACCAAGCCTCACGTGAACGTCGGCACTATCGGTCACATCGACCATGGTAAGTCTACTACCACGGCTGCTATCGTTGCCGTTCAGGCACGTAAAGGTCTCGCTGAGACCAAGTCATACGCTGAAATCACCAAGGGTGGTACAGTTCGTGACGCTACCAAGACTGTGACCATTGCGGCGTCACACGTTGAGTACGAATCTAATAATCGTCACTACGCACACGTCGATTGCCCAGGCCACGCTGACTTCGTTAAGAACATGATCACCGGTGCAGCACAAATGGATGGCGCGATTCTCGTTGTATCCGCTGCTGACGGTGTGATGCCACAAACCAAGGAGCACATCCTCCTCGCTCGTCAGGTGGGCGTTCCTAAGATTGTTGTATGGTTAAACAAAGTAGACCTTTCCGAGCCTGATCTTATCGACCTCGTTGAAATGGAAGTTCGCGACTTACTGAATAAATACCAGTACGATGGCGACAATGCTAAGATCGTTCGTGGTTCAGCTACTGCTGCTCTCGACGGTACTCCAGAAGGCGAACAAGCAATCCAAAATCTTCTCGACGCTCTCGACGCAGAAATTCCTGAGCCTAAGCGCGAAACCGACAAACCTTTCATGATGTCTGTTGAAGACGTCTTCTCAATCACTGGTCGTGGTACTGTTGCCACTGGTCGTATTGAGCGTGGTGTTGTTAAGGTTGGCGAAGAAATTGAAATCGTCGGTCTCCGCGATACTCTTAAGACAACCGTTACTGGTGTTGAAATGTTCCGTAAGGAACTCGATCAAGGTCAAGCTGGCGACAACGTCGGTCTCCTTCTTCGTGGTGTTGAAAAAGCTCAAATCGAACGCGGACAAGTTCTCGCGAAGACTGGCTCAATCAAACCTCACACTCAAGGTAAGGCACAAATCTACGTTCTGAAACAAGACGAAGGTGGCCGCCACACTTCCTTTACCAATAACTATCGTCCTCAGTTCTTCTTTGGAACTTGTGACGTTACCGGTACCGTTATCCTCCCTGCAGGAGTTGAAATGGTAATGCCTGGTGACAACGTTACGATCACCATCGAATTACAAAAACCAATCGCTATGGAAAAAGGCCAACGCTTCGCGCTTCGTGAAGGTGGCAAGACCATCGGCGCAGGTCAGATCCTTGATATCATCAAGTAATCTCTAACCAGACGCTTCGACAAGGTGCCGAGGTCCCCTAAAAAGGTCCCCGGCATTTGTCACTTCTAACCAAATCATAGGACGGTAGCTCAATTGGCAGAGTAGCGGTCTCCAAAACCGTTGGTTGTGGGTTCGACTCCCTCCCGTCCTGCCACTCTCTCCTAAAAAACACACTCATCACCACCATGTTCGCCTTCCTCGGACGCCTTCGCACCTTCTGGAACGAAACCCTCAATGAGGTTTTTGTTAAGGCGACTTGGCCTACAGCGAAGGAACTCGTGGACTCCACACTCGTGGTGATCGCTGCTGTTTTTCTTATGGGTACCGTGGTTTTTCTCTGTGATTTTTCACTCTCAAACTTTGTCCAATTCGCGACCAAACTGGTTCGCTAAATTAAATGTCTAACTCTCCCGCAGATTTCCGCTGGTACACTATCCAAACGCTCTCGAACAACGAGGGTAAGGTGAAGCGCACCCTTGATCGCAACATCAAGGAAGAAGAAATGGGTGATTACATCGCCGAAATCTTAATGCCTGTAAAAACGGTTAAAGATTTCCGTAATGGAAAAAAGCGTGAGAGCGAAATGAAGTTGTACCCGACGTACCTCTTTGTTCGTGCCCGTTTATTCGATCAAGAAGGCGCACTCTTAGAAGGACCATGGAACTTTATCAAAAAGACTGATGGCGTCACGGGTCTCATCGGTGCCATGAATCCAACTCCTCTGCGCACTGAAGAAATCAACACCATCATTCAACAGATGGCTGATTCTGCTGACAAGGTTGTACCTAAACTCAGCTTCAACATCGGTGAACGCGTCAAAATTACTGACGGACCTTTCAAGAGCGTTTCTGGAACCATCGACACCATCGACAACGATCGTGGCCGCCTCCAGGTCTCAGTAGATATTTTCGGCCGCTCGGCTCCTGTGGAGCTCGAGTTCTGGCAAGTTGAACGCGATGACCGCGAATAATTTTATAAACCCTAAACTTTAACACACACTACTATGGCAAAGAAAGTCGTCGGCGAAATTAGGCTCCAGCTCCCTGCAGGTGCCGCTAATCCAGCTCCTCCCGTTGGTCCCGCTCTCGGGGCTAAGGGCGTGAACATCATGGCCTTTTGTAAAGAGTTCAATGCTCGTACGAAAGACCAAGCAGGTTTGATCCTGCCGGTAATCATTTCCGTTTTCCAAGATAAGTCTTTCACCTTCATCTTAAAATCTCCTCCTGCTTCCGTCTTACTGAAGAAGGCTGCGAAGATTGAGAGTGGTGCTGCTGTTCCTAACCGCGACAAAGTCGGTAAGGTTACCAAGAAGCAACTTCTCGAAATCGTCGAGTTGAAGAAAAAAGATTTAAACGCCACGAACCCTGAAAACGCTGCCCGCATGATTGCAGGTACCGCGCGCTCGATGGGTATCGAAGTTGTTGGCTAATTTTCACCCCCAATATCCAAACCAAAAAATTACTGCATCACGCAGGAGACCCAAAGTCGCTATGAAAACCAAAAACAGCAAACGCTATCGCGCCGCATTACAAGTCGCCGACTTAAATGCGAAGTACGATATTAACCAAGCCACCGAAATCATTAAAAAGATGCCCGGTGCTAAATTCGACGAGACCGTCGAAATTTCCGCCTTCCTCGGCGTAGATCCTAAACAGTCCGACCAAATGGTTCGTGGCACTGTTTCTCTACCTAATGGATCAGGTAAGAAAATCAAAGTCTTAGCATTTACCGAAAATGCTAAAGAAGCTCTTGATGCTGGTGCAGACTATGCTGGTCTCGCCGATTTAATTGCGAAGGTAAACGGTGGCTTCCTCGACTTCGATGTCGCGATCTCCACGACCTCAGCAATGAAAGACGTGCGCCAAGTAGCCCGCGTTCTGGGTCCTAAAGGTTTAATGCCTAATCCTAAATCAGGAACCGTTTCTGACGATCTTCCTAAGACGATTAAAGAAGTTAAAGCCGGCCGTGTTGAATTCAAAATGGATAAGACCGGTAACATCGTCATCGTAGTGGGTAAGAAATCTTTCACCGCTCAGCAGCTTTCTGAAAATGCTGCCGTAGCCTTATCCGCCTTAGTGAAATCTCAGCCCGCTGGTTTTGCCGGTGGTCGTTTCATTAAATCACTTACCCTCAGTGCTTCTATGAGTCCTGGTGTGAGTATCGACCTCAAGCCCTACGCTGCAGTCACGGCCTAATCACCCCCACTCAAAACCTAAAAGCAAACTAACATGCGCGCTGAAAAAAAATTCCTCGTTGATGAAGTGGCCTCACAGTTGGCCAGTTCCAATTATCTTCTCATTGCTAACTTCACGGGCGTAACCGTGAAAGATGCGACTGCGATTCGTGATCAACTCCGTGCTCACGGTGCGGAATACCACGTCGTTAAGAATAGCATTCTTAATATCGCGACCAAAGAAGCAAAACTTCCTGACATTGCTAATTATTTGTCGGGTCACACTGCCTTAGTGACTGGTGGAAATAATCCTACGGGTGTTGCTAAAGTTCTCGTAACTTTCTTTAAGGATTTCCAAAAACTCGAAGTTAAAGCCGGCGTCTTGGATGCCAAAGTTCTCTCGAAGTCCGAAGTAGAAGCCCTTTCCAAGTTGCCTTCGCTCGATGGTATTCGTGCGCAACTCCTTTCACTTCTCTCAACGCCAGCCTCTTCCTTTGTACGTTTGCTCGACGCAAAACGTCAAAAAGAAGAAACGCCTGCCTAATCCCTTTCCTCGTGGAGGTTGGTCCGTGTGGACTGATCCGAACGGGGGGAAATCCAAACCCAAATACAAAATACATATCCAAAGAACCCCGGTTAGGAGCCTAGTGCTCTCAAATGTCCTTCATCGGACGCTAACCATTCAAGGAACCAAACAACATGAGTAACATCACTAAAGATCAAGTAATCGAGTGGCTGAGCGCACAAAGCGTTCTCGAAGTAGCCGCTCTCGTCAAAGACCTCGAAACCAAGTGGGGCGTTTCCGCTGCTGCTCCTGTCGCTGTCGCCGCCGCCGCTGGTGGTGCCGCTGCTGGCGCTGCTGTTGAAGAGAAGACCGCCTTTGACGTTATCCTCAAGGCCAAGGGTGCGACCCCGATCAACGTAATTAAAGAAGTACGTGCGATCACTGGTCTCGGACTCAAGGAAGCCAAGGACCTCGTCGACGGTGCGCCTAAGCCTGTTAAAGAAGGCGTCAGCAAAGACGAAGCCAAGGACATTGAGACTAAGCTCAAGGCCGCCGGTGCCGAAGTTGAAATTAAATAATTTCATTTTCGCATACGCGTAAGCAAATTTGAGCGGGGAGGGGGTTCGCCCTTCAGTTTTCTCCCCGCATTTTAAAACGGCAGTCTGGGCCGCCCAAAACCAGACAACCCATTTTTTAAAAGCTAAAATAACCAGCCACTCCGACACTCTACACCCGCCATGCCACAAGTACGTAATAACTTCGGAAAACTCACTGAAGTAATCCCACCTCCAAATCTTATCGAGAACCAGATCTCTTCTTACCGAGAGTTTCTTCAGCTTGATAAAAATTCGGGTGCGCTCGACAAGTTAGGTCTGCATGCGGTCTTCCACGAGGCTTTCCCTATTTCGAGCAACAACGGAAATTTCAGTCTCGAGTACCAAGGTTATAGCTTAATTTTCCCTAAGACTACTGAATTAGAATGTATCCGTGAGGGCATCAGTTATGCCGTCACCGTGATGCTTAAATTGCGTCTTTCCGAAAAGAGCACCTTTAAAGACGAAGAAATCATGATGGGTGAAATCCCGATGATTACTGAGCGTGGATCCTTTATTGTAAATGGTGCTGAACGTGTCGTGGTTTCACAATTACACCGCAGCCCTGGTATCTGCTTCGAAGAATCTCAGCACACGAGCGGAAAACAATTACACGCCTTCCGTATTATTCCTGACCGCGGAACTTGGATCGAAGTTCAATTCGACCAAAACGATTTGCTCTGGGTTTACCTCGATCGCCGTCGCCGTCGTCGTAAATTCTTAGTCACCACTTTACTCCGCGCCTTTGGTTATAAAGACGACAAGGACATCCTTAGTCTCTTCTACGCCAGCAAGGAATACACCGCTGAGAGCGCTCTTAAATTAGAGCCCGAGAAATTAGCTAATTTAGTTTATGCCGATCACATCGTGGATGTTGATACCAACACCAGCAAAGTAATCGCTAAACAGTACGACAAACTTTCCCGCGAAACTCTCAAAGAAATCCATAAGCAACTTCCTAAACAGAAGTTCAGCGTCTTTGACACGAGCTTCGATGATGGTGCTGTGATTCTCTCGCTCCGTAAGGACATCAGTGCTGTTCGTAACGAAGAAGAAGCACTTAAAGAAATCTTCCGTAAATTACGTCCCGGTGAACCCGTGAACGTGAAGAACGCTCGTGCTCACATGCAACGCCTCTTCCAGGATCCTCTGCGTTATGATCTGGGTCGCGTCGGTCGTTATAAACTTAATCAGAAATTAAGTCTCAAGACTCCGATTGATACACGTATTATCACTCCTGAGGATATTGTTGCTGCCACCAAACTTCTTTGCGAACTCCGCAAGAAAGACGGTCCCGTGGATGACATCGACCACTTGGGTAGCCGTCGTGTTCGTAACGTAGGTGAGTTATTAGCTAACCAATGCCGCGCCGGTCTTAAGAATGTGATCAAGACCGTCAAAGCTCGTATCAATGAATACGATCAAAGCGTTGATTCTATCACTCCACAAAAATTAGTTAACCCAAAGCCTTTCGCTAATTTAATCCGCGAGTTCTTCCAACGCAGTCAGCTCAGCCAGTTGATGGATCAAATCAATCCGCTGTCCGAGTTAACTCACAAGCGTCGACTTTCCGCCCTCGGGCCTGGAGGTTTAAATCGCGATCGTGCTGGTTTCGAAGTGCGTGACGTTCATCCTTCGCACTACGGTCGTATCTGTCCGATTGAGACCCCTGAAGGTCCAAATATCGGTTTAATTAATTCACTGTCCACTTATTCACGTATTAACGAGTTTGGTTTTATCGAAGCTCCTTATCGTAAGGTTGTTCGCGGTAAAGTGACCAACACCGTGGAATACATGACCGCCGACCAAGAAGAAAAATTCAAGGTTGCGCAGGCTAATTCTGAACTCGACGCCAACGGAAATCTTAAAGGAAAAGTTACCGTTCGTTATCGCGACGACATTTTAGAAGAAGATCCAGACTCCGTGGATTACATGGACGTTTCTCCGCAACAGGTTGTTTCTGTGGCTGCGGGCTTAATTCCTTTCCTGGAGCACGATGACGCGAATCGCGCATTGATGGGTTCGAACATGCAACGCCAAGGTGTGCCCTTGGTGATTACAGAATCTCCTTACGTCGGTACTGGCTTAGAGCGTCGCGTAGCGATTGACTCCAAGACTGTAGTTGTGGCCGAAGGCGTCGGTATCGTCGCTGCCGCTGACGCACGTCGTATCGTCACGACTAAAGATGGTGAGATTGCTCCTGGCCAATTTGAAAACAAGAAATTCAAGAGCGATCCTGCGAAAGGCATCTTCGTTTACGATCTCCGTAAATTCTTAAAGACCAACGCATCGACCTGTTTCAATCAGCGTCCGCTCGTTCGTCGTGGTGATAAAGTTAAAGTCGGTGATGTAATCGCCGATGGTGCCGCCACCGATAAAGGTGAACTCGCCTTAGGTCGTAACGTTCTCGTCGGCTTCATGCCTTGGAACGGATACAACTTCGAAGATGCGATTCTTCTCTCCGAACGTTTACTGAAAGATGACGTCTTTACTTCGATTCACATCGAAGAATTCGAAGTCACTGCTCGTGATACGAAACTTGGACCTGAACAAATTACGCGCGATATTCCAAATCTCGGTGAAGATGCTTTACGCAATCTGAATCGCGATGGTGTGATTCGCATTGGTGCTGAAGTTAAACCTGACGACATTCTCGTCGGTAAAATCACACCTAAGAGTGAAGGGGACTTAGCTCCGGAAGAAAAACTTCTCCGTGCTATCTTCGGTGAAAAAGCTCGTGACGTAAAAGACACCTCTCTCCGCGTACCTTCGGGTATTTCCGGTATCATCATGGATGTGAAGGTTTCTTCACGTACTGATAAGGACGACGGCCGCCTTTCGCCTAACGATCAGCGCCGCGCTCTCAAGAAAGTTAACGAAGAATACCGTACGCAAGAATCTCGTCTTCGTGAAGAGATGACCGAGTCGCTTTCGAATATCTTACTCGGTGAGAAAATTCCTCTCGACGTTAAAAATTCTGAAACCGGTGAAGCCATTATTCCTGCTAATCGCAAGATTACCAAGACCTTGCTCCGTCGCTTAGCTTCTGTTTCTCGCACCATCGAGATGAATGATTCTCCTGTGAAGCAGAAGATTCGCCAAATCGTTGATGGTTACCACCGCAAGTTCGACGAACTCGATCAAGAGCGTACACGTAAAGTGGACTCGATTGAACAGGGTATCGACGAAGGTGGCGCGATTAAGAACGTCAAAGTTTTCATCGCGACCAAGCGTAAGATTCAAGTCGGTGACAAGATGGCCGGCCGTCACGGAAATAAAGGTGTCGTCGCACGCATTGTGCCTGTCGAAGACATGCCTTTCTTATCCGACGGTACTCCCGTAGATATCTGTCTGAACCCTCTCGGCGTTCCTTCTCGAATGAACGTAGGTCAGGTTTTAGAAACGCACTTAGGTTGGGCCTGTTCCAAACTAGGATTAAAAGTAGCTACTCCGATCTTCGACGGTATTCCTGAAAAACAAATTCGCGAATACTTGAAGCAAGCAAACCTTCCTGAGACTGGTAAAGCTATGTTGGTGAACGGTCACACCGGTGAAGCCTTCGACCAAGACGTTGTGGTTGGCCACATCTACATGATGAAGCTCAATCACTTAGTTGCGGACAAGATTCACGCTCGTGCAACCGGTCCTTACAGCCTCATCACTCAACAACCTCTCGGTGGTAAAGCTCAATACGGTGGTCAACGTTTCGGTGAAATGGAAGTTTGGGCACTCGAAGCCTACGGCGCTGCTTACACTCTCCAAGAGCTTCTCACCGTTAAGTCTGACGACGTCGCAGGACGTACCAAGATTTACGAACAACTCGTTAAAGGTGACAACACCCTCGTCAGTGGTACTCCGCAATCTTTCAACGTTCTGATGAAAGAAATGCAGGCCCTCTGCTTGGATGTTCGCCTCGGATCCACCACTCCTACCGAGCGTAACTAATCACTAAAAACTCAAACAACCTTACATACATGATTCACCCGGAACATTCCCCTGAGTTTACCGCCAACGAAGCCAAGGAGCAGTCCTTCGACTTCGTTTCTATCTCCATTGCATCACCCGAAGAAATTGTCGCCTGGACTGGTGAGCAGTTCCTCGACGAAGTTGATGAACACGGAAACCGCAAAGTAAAAGGTCTCAAAGAAGTTAAGAGCCCTGAAACGATTAACTATCGCTCATTCAAACCCGAGCCTAACGGTCTTTTCTGTCAGCGTATTTTCGGACCTGTCCGTGACTACGAGTGCTATTGCGGAAAATATAAAAAAGTTAAATATAAAGACGTTGTTTGTGATAAGTGTGGCGTAGAAGTCACTGTTTCCCGCGTTCGTCGCGAACGCATGGGTTACATTCGCATGGCGATTCCCGTTTCGCACATTTGGTTCTTAAAGAGCATGCCTAGCCGTTTGTCGCTGATGCTCGACATGACCACTCGTCAGTTAGAACAAGTCATCTACTACCAAAAATACTTAGTCGTAGATCCTGGTCAGACTGGCATGGTTGAAAAAGAATTATTAGACGAAGAAGGTTATCGTAAAGCCGTTGAAACTCACGGTCCTGACGCGTTCAAAGCGCGCATGGGTGCCGAAGCTCTCCAACAATTACTGAAGAAGATGGATTTAGCGGCAACCGTTGAAGGTTTACGCGACCAACTTCGCTCCACTCGCTCTAAGCAGATCAAGAAGAAGATCGCTCGTCGTATGAAGATTATCCAAGGCTTCTTGGCCTCTGGAAAACGTCCTGAGCACATGATCTTAACGGTACTCCCCGTTATTCCTCCAGACTTACGTCCGTTAGTTCCTTTAGAAGGTGGTCGCTTTGCGACTTCTGACTTAAACGATCTCTATCGTCGCGTCATCAATCGTAACAACCGATTGAAGCAGCTCATCCAGATGAAAACGCCTGACGTGATCATCCATAATGAAATGCGCATGTTACAAGAAGCGGTTGATGCTCTCTTGGACAACGGTCGTCACGGTAAGCCCGTTAAAGATCGCGATCGTCAGCTTAAATCCATCAGCGACATGTTGAAGGGTAAGCATGGTCGTTTCCGTCAAAATCTTTTAGGTAAGCGCGTCGACTACTCCGGTCGTTCCGTAATCGTTATCGGTCCTGAATTGAAACTCAATCAGTGCGGTCTTCCTAAGAAGATGGCGCTCGTTTTATTCGAACCTTTTATCATTCGCCGCCTCAAGGATCTTGGCTTCGCGCACACCGTTCGCGGTGCACGTAAGCACATTGAACAAAAGAAGCCTGAGGTTTGGGATATTTTAGAAGAAGTGACGAAAGGTCACCCAGTCTTCTTAAATCGTGCGCCAACGCTTCACCGTCTTTCGATTCAAGCTTTCGAGCCTGTGCTCATTGAAGGTGATGCGATCCGTTTACACCCGCTCGTTTGTACGGCTTACAATGCTGACTTCGACGGTGACCAAATGGCCGTTCACGTTCCGCTTTCCTTGGAAGCCATCATGGAGTGCAAACTCTTGATGATGTCCACGAACAACATCTTCTCACCTTCGAGCGGTAAGCCGATTTTAACTCCCTCTCAGGATATTGTTTTGGGTGCTTACTATCTCACGCTTGAACCTGCGAATAAGCCTAAGAACGAACAACACTTACCGGTGATTGGCTCGGTTGATGAAGCTAATTACGCTGAAGCAGAAGGTGCATTACACTTCCACGATTGGGTTCGTTATGCGAATCCTGACTTCGGTCGCGACACAGTGCACGGTGATAAAAACGCCCGCACCATTGTGACTACCGTAGGTCGTATTATTTTTAATACTATTTGGCCTGCTGAACTCGGTTTCTTTAATGAGACTGTGAAGAAGGGTCAGTTAGGTGATTTAATTCTCAAGACTTACAAGAGCGTTGGTAAGGAACTTTCCATTCCGGTTCTTGATGCGCTGAAGGACACCGGTTTCCGTGTCGCTACTAAAGCTGGTATTTCTATTGGTGTGTCGGACATGATTTATCCGTCTGAAAAAGACGCGGTAGTCAAAGAAGCCACCATCAAGGTACGTGAATACCAAAAGCAAAACGAAAGTGGTACCATCACCAACGATGAACGCCGAAACAAGGTCGTTGATACCTGGTCCAGTGCTACCAACACGATTGCTCAGTCCGTTTACAATACTCTCGCGGAAGCTGCGAAAGTAGCTGGTGTTCGTAAGGGTGACCCTCGTCACACTCACCGCATGATCATCAATCCCGTTTACGCGATGATGGATTCTGGTGCCCGTGGTAATAAAGCCCAGGTTAAGCAGTTGTGCGGTGCTCGTGGTTTAATGGCTAAACCTTCAGGTGAAATTATCGAACGTCCAATCTTGTCTTCATTCCGTGAAGGCCTCTCCGTTCTCGAGTACTTTATCTCGACGCACGGTGCACGTAAGGGTCTTTCGGATACAGCGTTAAAGACCGCTGACGCAGGTTACATGACCCGTAAGTTGTGTGACGTGGCGATGGATGTGATTGTCACCGACAATCGTAATCTCTCCTCCGGTTCCGAAGTTATTCCATTAAGTGATGCGGCGATTGGTCGCCACGTTTCAATCGATGTTCCTAATCCATCGGGTGCGGCTAAGCCTTTAATTAAAGGTGATACTACACTCACTGAAGAGATGGTCGCTAAGTTGCGCGACGCCGGTGTTGATCGCGTTGCTGTTCGCCTCCCTAATGGTGTTTGGAAATCCACGATTTATGACGGTGACGAAATTCTCGTTCCTTTAGCTGACCGTATCATCGGTCGTTGCCCATCGGATGACGTCGTCAACCCTCTCAATCCTTCCGAAGTTATCGTAGCTGCGGGTGAACTCATCACTGAGGACATCGCTAAAGCTATCGAGAAATCTGGTATCGATCGCGTGAAAGTTCTTTCACCGCTCACCCACATGCATGTGAATGCAATTCCGCCTAAGTCCTATGGTCTCGATCCGTCTACTGGACGTATTGTAGAACGTGGCACCGCAGTTGGAATTATTGCTGCACAATCCATCGGTGAACCTGGTACTCAGTTAACCATGCGTACTTTCCACATTGGTGGGGTTGCGCAGTTAAAGACTCCTGAAATCAAGACGGAGATTAACGGTCACATTCAATTCATTGATCTTAACACGGTTCCACTTCAAGACGCACTCGTTGCGGTTAATGGTACGGGCTTAATCCGTATCGTAGGTGAAGCTAATCAGCCCGCTAAAGAATATCGTATTCTCGCGGGTACGGTGATCCGTGTGAAAGACGGCCAAGCAATTAAGAAAGACCAAATCATTGCTGCCTGGGATCCGAACAACACACCTATTCTCGCTAACGCTATCGGTAAGATTCGCCTCATTGATATGATCAATGGTGTGACTTACAATGAAGAGCGTGATACCGCTGCTAATAAATTCATCAAGAGCATCATCGAACACTCCGATGAACAAAATCCGCAAATCCAAATCGTAAATGAGAAGGGTGAAAACCTTGGAACATTTTCGATTCCTGCAGGTGCGCGTGTTGTCGTCGAAGAGGGTACCGAAGTTGAAGTAGGAACCTTGCTCGCAAGAATTCCACGCCAAGCTGCGAAGACTCAAGATATCACCGCCGGTTTACCACGTATTTCCGAACTCTTTGAAGCTCGTCCTCCGAAGGACGCTGCCGAAATTGCGAAGATCGATGGCGAGGTTGAATTCCAACCTTCTGTTCGTGGTAAGAAGCGCTTGGTGATCAAAGACTCTATCGGTCGCGAAGAAGAACACTTAATTCCTCACGGTAAACACATCAACGTGGTTGCTGGCGAAAAAGTTAAGCAAGGCCAACCGTTGACCGATGGTGCCGTCGACCCTCACGATATCTTAGATATTCTTGGTCAGTCGCGCGTACAAGATTACCTCATCACCGAAATTCAAAAAGTTTACCGCTCACAGGGTGTTGTCATTAACGACAAGCACATTGAAATCATCGTAGCCCGAATGCTCCGCAAGGTGCGCATTACCGAGCCAGGCGATTCCGATTACTTGTGGGGCGAACACGTTGATCGTAGCACACTCGCGGAAGTGAATCGTTCGATTCATGAACGCGGTGGTCAGATCGCCGAGTACGAACCTATCCTTCTGGGTATCACCAAAGCATCGCTTGAGACTGAATCCTTTATCTCAGCCGCTTCTTTCCAAGAAACCACCCGTGTTCTGACCGATGCAGCTACTATGGCTCGTCGCGATCCATTGACTGGATTTAAGGAAAATGTGATCATGGGTCACCTCGTCCCTGCCGGTACCGGACTACCTATTTATCGCAAGATCAAGGTAACTCCCACCGAATTAACCGCTGAATAATTACGTTAAGTAACTAATATTCAACGATTTATGTAAATAGGCGTACTTAAATGTACGCCTATTTTGTTTATCCCTTTCTTTGTTGAGATTATGACTTTAATTGAAAGTATTCTGAATTTACAACCTAGTCTAAATTTATGCCCAAAACGAAGTTTTTCTTAGCCGCCGCAACCTTGCTCGGCACAACTGCGTTCGTAAACGCCGCTACTTTCCTTCCGACCTCACCGTTAATTCAAATCGGTGACGACACGGATATATTTTTCACTACATCACTGTCATTTGATGTTAAAGACAACTTGTATTCCGTTGCTGATAAAAAATCTGCCGCCTTGATAACGTTTACACCTGGTTTTGATTTACAGTATGCAAAAGACAGTCCTCTTTCCGCAAATTTAAAGGCCACACGATCTTTCTTACGCTATAATAAATCTGAATATAAAGATTTAGAACAAGGTCAGGATAATATTTCCGCAAGTGCCAATTATGAAACCGGAGGCCCTTTGACGGTTGGAGTTTCTACCTCTTATAACGAGTCTGCTCGAAATGATAATTTAGCAGGTATTTTAGGTGCTGATAGTGGTCAAGTTCTTGGTGCAACTTTAGTGCGCCAAGCTAATTATTCTCACTCATTGAATGTTGGGTATAAACTCAGTGAGAAACTGAACCTCAAAGTAGGTTTCATGAACTCCTATAACCATTACTTAAATCCTGTTAAAACTAAGACAACAACGACAGATCCAACAATCCCAGGCAGTTCATTTGAGGATATTGCTTATAATACAAACACCTTGAGTGAGATTAATACCAAATCGATTCCAATCAGCATTAACTATAGAACCCCGAGCGAAAAATTGGAATACGGTCTGAATTTTCAGCATGATTTAAGCGACTACTCGGCCGCACCATACTTCCACACCTTGCAGCAAAAATTGCCTCTGCCAGTCGGATCAGTTAATCCCGTCACCCGTCCAGCAGGACAACAAAAATTTACTAAAGATTTCATCGGCTTAACGGTTAACGGTCAGCCTACTTCCTCTGGTAAAATTCGTATCACAACGAGTGTCGGCTATTTTACTTCGGACTTGGATGGAGAATCTAAAAACGGCCTATCTTACAATCTAACCCTTTCCCATAACTTAACCGAAAAATTTACTCATGAACTTAATTTAATTCATGATACATCGGCTTCGGCTGCAGGAGGATCAATCAACACCGACACCATGGGTTATACCATATCCTATTCCTTGTTAGAAGACCTTGCGCTTAGTTTTCATGCTTTAAAAAGTAAGGTCGTCTCGGGAACCACACAGGTTGAAACACTCGACTTTAATGCGGGCTTCAACTGGAAGTATAATAAATACATTAGCTTTGCCGCTACCATCGATGCTCTAGACTCAAAAGTTAAGAACGCCCCTGCATCTAATTTTAAAGCCAATTCCTTTAATCTTTCATCTACTTTCCGTTATTAAGAATCTTCCGCAGGCCAATCCCTCAACAGATTCTTTATGCTAGATTGCCCGATTCTTTTCATCCGAAAACACACTGCCATACTTTGTGTTTTTATTTTAGGATTGAGCGCGATTCGACTTTCAGGGGAGACTTTAGAATTAGGTCGAGTATCCAAGCCGGTCGCATCCGAAGTTGTAAACGAAACGATTACACCTGCTCCGGTAGTTGCTAAGCCTGTAGTCGTGGACGAGGTAAAGTCTCAGTCAGCACTCTCCAAGACTTCCTACCGACTACGTTCTCGAGATTTTATCCGTGTCGGCGTCATCAATGAAACAGATACAGTGATTGAACGCCGAATTAATCCTGATGGTACGATTGACGTTCCCTTTCTAAAGCAACTGGTGCCTGTCGCGGGTTTAACGATTACGGAGGCACAAGATTTACTTACTAAACGCTTTAGCCGTTATTTCAAACAACCTCAGTTAATTATCGCCATTGTCGCGTACGCTGAGCGACGGGTTTATATTTCAGGTTATGTGGGTCGTGCCGGCCCCGTGACCATCCCGCCCGAGGAGAATCTCACGTTGGGCAAAGCTCTATCGATTGCCGGTGGTATTCAAGCACGCGGACGTCGATCCGATGTCGCCATTAAACGACTAAAGCCCGACGGAGAGACCGAAGTAATTTTGAAAGACATGCGTAAAATTGATGCGGGCGACGAACCCGATTTCATTCTTCAAGATGAAGACGCTGTTTACGTAGATGATAGCCGCTTTTAATTCATGAGTGAAGAAAACCCAAATACCGGTAACACCAACAGTTCTTCTAGTGGAAGCACTAGCGGTGCAAGTAATACCAGCGGGGGTTCTCAACGTCGTGGTTATGGATCTTCCGGTGGCTATGGCCGCGGCTACGGCTATGGCGGCGGTAAAGGTGGTTATGGTGGCGGCTACGGCGGCGGCTACGGCTACGGCTATGGCGGCGGCTATGGCGGCGGTTACGGCGGTGGATATGGTGGATACGGTCGCCAACGTGGCGGTTACGGCGGCGGTTATGGAGGTGGTGGCGGTGGTTATGGTGAGAGCTCGTCTAAGGATACCGGAGTTTCGATTTCAACTTACGTCAACATGGTGCGCGAACGCATCTGGTGGCTAGCTTTGTCAGTCCTCATTTTCTTAACCCTCTCGCTTGTTTATACCTATAATATGATGCCCGAGTACAAGGCGTCGGGTCGACTGCGCGTATTTCGATTGGCCCCAAATATTTCTGGCTCCAACACGGCAGCTGAAAGTAATTTTAGTATTACTTCCAGTGACGACTTTTATACGGCGATTGAGTCGATGCGAAGCAGCGCCATTATCGAAGCTGTTTCTCGTCAATTAACCACCGCAGAAAAAAAGGAAGTGCTGGCACCTTATCAAGGCGGCAGTGTTTTTAGTGGACCGCTTTCCGAGCAAGAAGTTTTCTCAAAACAGAGATCGATCACCCCGCAACGTCAGACTTTAGTTGTAAGCGTTGAATTTACTCACCCTAACCGCGAACTAGCCCGTCAGGTGACTGCACTTTTTTGTAAAGCTATTCAGAAGAATAGCGAAGATGAGCGCTTGGTAATCACCAATCCTTTAGTCGAAAAGTACCGAATGGATATCGATTCCGTTGAAGATAAAATTCGTAAACTCTACGACAAGCGAAACG
>Ga0209188_1000995_pt1 | contig 24441 bp, 27 predicted proteins | sample C_130625_EF_Meta_FD_187307 | JGI IMG/M metagenome (GOLD analysis project Ga0209188, IMG submission 187307) | Freshwater microbial communities from Lake Croche, Canada to study carbon cycling - C_130625_EF_MetaG (SPAdes) (version 2) | ecosystem: Environmental > Aquatic > Freshwater > Lake... | reverse complement strand
GAAGTCAATGACGATCAGGCCACCCAAATCGCGCAGTCGCATTTGGCGAGCCACCTCATCGGCGGCCTCCAAGTTGGTGCGGGTGGCGGTTTCTTCAATGTCCCCCCCTTTGATGGCACGCGCCGAGTTGACGTCCACTGACACCAGCGCTTCGGTGTGGTCGATCACGATAGCGCCGCCGGAGGGCAGGGTCACGGTGCGGGCATAAGCGGATTCGATTTGGTGTTCGATCTGGAAACGGCTGAACAGCGGCGTGTCGTCACGGTAGCGTTTGACGCGTGCGGCATGCTCGGGCATGACATGCGCCATGAACTGCTGCGCCTGGTCGTAAATGTCATCGGTATCGATCAGAATATCGCCGATGTCGTTGTTGAAGTAGTCACGGATGGCACGAATCACCAAGCTGGATTCCTGGTAAATCAGGAAAGCGCCTTTGCCGCCTTTGGCTGCGCCGTCAATTGCGGTCCACAGTTTGAGCAGGTAGTTCAAGTCCCATTGCAACTCAGGTGCACTGCGGCCGATGCCAGCGGTGCGGGCAATGATGGACATGCCATTGGGGTATTCCAACTGGTCCATGGCTTCTTTGAGTTCAGCCCGGTCGTCGCCTTCGATGCGACGGCTGACGCCGCCACCGCGCGGGTTGTTGGGCATCAGCACCACATAGCGCCCGGCCAGCGAAATGAACGTGGTCAAAGCCGCGCCTTTGTTGCCGCGCTCTTCTTTTTCCACTTGAATCAACAATTCCTGGCCTTCGCGGATCACGTCTTGGATGCGGGCTTGGGAAGCGGATACATTGTTTGAGAAATACTGTTTGGAGATTTCTTTGAATGGCAAAAAGCCGTGGCGTTCTTCACCGTAATCGACAAAACAGGCTTCCAGAGAAGGTTCGACGCGTGTCACCACGGCCTTGTAAATATTCCCTTTGCGCTGCTCGCGCCCTTCGATTTCGATTTCGTAGTCGAGCAGTTTTTGTCCGTCGACAATGGCCAGGCGGCGCTCTTCAGCTTGCGTGGCGTTGATCAGCATCCGTTTCATGATGCATTCCTTTTCATAGCGTTACAACACAGGGTCGCTGTGGACCCAACGATGCCGCAGGCTTATGCAGGAAAAAAGAAAAGGAATACCGCGCAGTCATGCGCCTGACGTACCGATTTAGCGGCTACGTCGGGCAGGTGGCGGGTGGATGCGGGCGAGTTGAAGGCGAACAGGCATGGCAAACACAGCCATGGGGTTCATTGACGAACCGATATAGGGGCGGGAAATGCGCAGTTCTTCAACCGGCATAAGCCAGGAGAAGCACATTTTGATGAGCACCCAGATCAGGTTCATGTGTATCGTCAATCTCACTTTGGTCCTTGCAGGTTCACAACAAACCTGCAATGGGGGTATTCCGTTTCAGCGTTTTCCAAGGCATAGGCTTGTGTGACCGCAGGGCAGACCGCAATTCGGCGGTAAGGCTTGCGGCGGCCACATCGGGCATCGACCTCTCAGTGCAGGTGGGACGTGCTCTAATCTCTTATTCAAATCAAGCACTTAGAACCGGACACTGGTGAAGCACATTATAGACACACCTGACGCGCCTGCGGCGGCAGCGGCCAAGACCTTGTTGGTCGACGAGGAATCGGCTGGTCAGCGCTTGGACAATTTCTTGTTGCGCCACCTCAAAGGCGTGCCCAAAACCCATGTGTACCGCATTATTCGAACCGGCGAAGTGCGCATCAACAAGGGCCGCGTGAATGCCGACACCCGGGTGCAAACTGGCGATCTGGTGCGATTGCCGCCTGTGCGTGTGGCCGCCGTAGACTTGTCTGCGCCAGTGGCTCCCGGTCGAGAATTTCCTACCTTGATGGAAGACGAGCAGATGCTGGCCATCGACAAACCGGCCGGCGTGGCTGTCCATGGCGGCAGCGGTGTGAGCTTTGGTGTGATCGAACAATTGCGCCAGGCCCGCCCCGGTGCGCGCATGCTGGAGTTGGTGCACCGGCTGGATCGCGACACTTCGGGCGTGCTGTTGGTGGCCAAAAAACGCAGCGCACTCACGCGTTTGCAAGACCAGTTTCGCGACCGTGAAACCGGCAAAACCTATTTGGCGCTGGTCAAAGGGCAGTGGCCGTCGAATAAAAAAGTGATTGATCTGCCGCTGCAGCGCTACCTGATCCCCAATGGTGCAGGCGAGGGGGAACGCCGGGTGCGTATTGCCCACAAAGACGACGCCAACGCACAGCGTGCGATCACACTGGTGCGCGTGTCGCGACTGGTGGGTGACTTCAGCTTGCTGGAAGTCACCATCAAAACTGGGCGCACCCACCAAATCCGTGTCCATCTGGCCAGCCAAGGCTATCCCATCGTCGGTGACGATAAATATGGCGATTTTGAATTGAACAAGCGCTTGTCAGCGCTGGGTATGAGACGCATGTTTTTACATGCTTGGCGGTTACAGTTCGTACATCCCCAGACCGGTCGCAGTGAAACTGTTGAGGCCGCTTTGCCTGAAGAATTGCAACATTTCATTGACCATGTCCAACCACCACCGCCCGCGCCGCTTTGATTTGATAGCTTTTGACTGGGACGGTACTTTGTACGACTCGACCCGCATCATCGTGCGCTGTATCCAAGCCGCCGTGGTCGATGTCGGCGGCCAAAAGCCCACGGACGAGCAAGCCGCTTATGTGATTGGCATGGCCTTGATGCCTGCCTTGGCGCACGCCGCGCCCGATGTGCCCAAAGAGAAATACCCGATGCTGGGCGAGCGCTACCGGCACCATTACGCAGCACACCATGACGATTTGTCCTTGTTTGACGGCATCTTGCCCATGTTGCAGGCCTTGCGCGAAAAGCAGCACTTGTTGACAGTGGCCACCGGCAAAAGCCGAAAAGGACTGGATGATGCATTGCATCAGGTTGAATTAAGGGGCATGTTTGATGGCTCACGCACGGCTGATGAAACCGCCGGTAAACCCCATCCGCGCATGTTGAATGAACTGATGGCTGAGTTTGGCGTGGACCCGCAACGTACGTTGATGATTGGTGACACCACGCACGACTTAGAGATGGCGCACAACGCAGGTTGTGCCAGTGTGGCAGTGAGCTATGGCGCCCACGGCACATCTGAATTTGGCCGTTGGAAACCATTGACAGTAGCGCATAACGTCAATGAATTGCATGACTGGTTGATTGGACATGGCTGAGGAATTGATTCCCCTGTGCAACAGCGCCGATTTGGCCGACAGTGGCTTGGCTGTGCCTTTTGATGTGGTTTATGCAGGACAGACTTGCAGGGCGTTTGCGGTCCGCTTTGAGGGGCAAGTACAGGCTTATTTGAACCGTTGCACCCATGTGGCGATGGAGATGGATTACCAGCCCGACCGCTTTTTTGACACAGAAGGACGTTGGTTGATGTGTGCCACCCATGGCGCAACTTATGCGCCAACGACAGGCGAGTGCGTCGGGGGGCCGTGTCGCGGCGGTCTGGTCAAAATAACCCTGAGCGAAAGCCACGGGGTGGTGCACTGGCATACTGCTTACAACTTGAAGCCTTTGGAATTTTGACAATGCAAGAAGAAAATAACACTACGCCACCTGAAGTTGGCCACCCAACGACTGCGGCAACCCAGCCAAACAACAGCCATGTCGACGCCAGTCATTCATTGGCTTGGGAACGCGAAACCTTGGAGCGCTTGGTCATGGCGCAACTGGTTGAACAGCGCACAGCCAGACGCTGGCGCATCGGTTTTCGTTTGTTCTGGACCTTGCTTTTTGTGGGAGGGCTGTGGTATTCGTTTCACCATGGCAAAAGTGCTGTCAACAACACACACCCGAGCTCGCATACAGCGTTGATAGAAATCAAAGGAGAAATTGATTCGGACGCCAATGCAAATGCGGAATGGATCATTGACTCCATGCGCCAGGCTTTTGAAGATGACGGTGCGCAAGCAGTGGTACTGTTAATCAATTCCCCCGGTGGGAGCCCAGTACAAGCTGGCATGATCAACGATGAGATCAAGCGATTGAAAGCGCTACACCACAAGCCTGTCTATGTCGTGGTGGAGGAAACCTGTGCATCTGCTGCTTATTACATCGCGGCAGGTGCAGACAAAATATTTGTCGACAAGGCCAGCATCGTTGGCAGCATAGGCGTGCTGATGGACGGATTCGGATTCACCGGCTTGATGGACAAAGTGGGTGTGGAGCGCCGTTTGATGACGGCTGGAGAAAACAAGGGCTTTTTAGATCCCTTCAGTACGCCAACCAAAACGCAAAAAGCCCACGCCCAGCATATGCTCGATCAAATACACCAGCAATTCATCGCGGTGGTGCGCGATGGACGTGGTGACCGTTTGAAAGAATCCCCTGAGATATTCAGTGGCTTGTTCTGGAGCGGAGAACAAGCGATAAAACTGGGATTGGCCGACGGCTATGGCACCTTGGACAGCGTGGCACGCGATGTGGTGAAGGCCGAAGATATTGTCGATTACACCCGCCAAGACAATGTGGCTGAACGCTTGGCAAAGCGCTTTGGCGCCGCCATGGGCGAGGCGGTGGTGAAATCTTCCCTCCACTTGGTGCCGCATATTCGGTGATGTTGGCCTTCGGGTACACCGCTCACCAACGGTAGGGCTTCAAGGACCAAAAGCAAACACCACCGGACTGTGCTTATCAGGTACTTGGCCCTTTTTCTTCCAGTCAGCCACCCGCAGGCTTTGCACTTGCATATCACTCAGGCTTAAATTGCTGCACAGGCATAAACGGGTGTTGTCTTGCAAACCTGCAAGCAAAGCGGATAACAAGGCTTCATTGCGGTAAGGCGTCTCAATGCAGATCTGAGTTTCACCGGTTTTCAACGACTGTTTTTCCAAGGCCTGAATCCGCTGCAGACGAAGGGCAGCGTCTTGCGGTAAGTAGCCGATAAATGCAAATTGCTGACCGTTCAATCCGCTGCCCGCAAGCGCGAGCAAAAGCGAACACGGCCCCACCAAAGGCACCACTTGGATACCTGCATCATGTGCTGCGCGCACCAATGATGACCCTGGATCAGCGACTGCTGGCATGCCGGCTTCACTGACCAGACCCATGTCGCGGCCTTGCAGCGCGGGTTCGAGCAAACCGCTGGTGTCGATGGCAGCAACTCGATCGCCTTTTTTGTGAACCTGCCTGGGTAATTCGATGATGTGCTGTTCTTGCAATACCGTTTTGAGAGACTGAACCTCACCGATGCGTTTGAGCAACGCCCTGGTTGATTTGGCGTTTTCGCAGACCCAGTGATCAATTTGCGCGGCGACTTGTAGCGTGCCCAGAGGCATGACCAAGTCAAGCGCAGTCTGTGTTTGGCACATGAAGTCAAGAGGCGCCGGCACCAGAAAAAGCTTGCCTTTTGAAGATGGGGTGACAGACATGGGCAACTCAATCCAGCAGCGGTATACCAGCAGCCCGCAGCAGATGACAGGTTTGAATCAGCGGCAGACCGACCAAGGCTGTCGGGTCTTGGTTTTCAATGCTATGCAGCAATGCAATACCCAGTCCTTCACTTTTGGCGCTACCGGCACAGTCATAGGGTTGCTCTGCTTGCAGATAGTCTTCAATCGCTTGGTCGCTGATTTGTCGAAACTTCACTTTGACCTGCGCCAAGGCTTGCTCGGCAAAACCGGTTTCATGGCAAACCACAGCGACCGCCGTTTGAAATACCACCATGCGCCCTCGCATGCGTTGCAATTGACGCACAGCATTGGCATGGTTACCTGGTTTGCCCAGCGGTTCGCCATCCAGATCGGCTACCTGGTCTGAACCGATGACAACCGCATGGGGATACTTCAGCGCCACCGCTTGCGCCTTGGCCATGGCAAGGCGCTCTGCCAACCCTTGCGGCGATTCACCAGGATCAGGGGTTTCATCAACATGCGGGCTGGCCACTTCGAAAGGCAATCGCAGTCGTTGCAGCAGTTCACGCCGGTAAGGAGAGGTTGAACCCAGAATCAAGGGTCGTATGTTGTGCATCAAGGACATGCATTGCATTCTCTTACACTGCACGTCATGACAAACGAATGGAATGCCCGGTCGCTGGATACCCAGCGTTTTACCGAATCTGAGGGAAGCGCCATATTTCATCATGGCTTGCAAACCTTGACACGTGTACAAGAAGTCTGTGACAACGCGCCAACACAGTCAACAGAACCAGTGTGCGAATGGACTTTGAGTGGGCAAGTGAGAGGCTCTGGCCCCAGACAGCAAAGTTGGATGCAGCTAGAAGCTGTAGTGACATTGCCACAACGCTGTCAACGGTGCCTTGAACCCTTGGCAGTGGAAGTCAAAGTCGACCGATGGTTCCGCTTTGTCGCCGATGAGGCGACAGCCTTGGCCGAAGACGATGAAAGCGAAGAAGATCTGCTAGTCTCTTCCGTTGAATTGAATGCGATTGAATTACTGGAGGACGAGTTGCTGTTGGCCATGCCACTGATCGTCAGCCATGGCGATTGTCAACCTCCCGCCAGCCAGGCTCTGAAAGATGACTTACCGCATCCGTTTGCCGCATTGGCTGGTCTGAAATTACCTAAGTCTTGAGCATTGCGCTTGAGGCTATAATCTTTGATTCTTCGCCTGCAGTTGCTTGCACCTGTTTGTGCTATCCATTTGAACCATTGATATTCAGGAGCCTGTCATGGCTGTCCAACAAAATAAAAAATCCCCATCCAAGCGGGGTATGCACCGTTCACACAATGCGTTGAACGTTCCAGGTTTGGGGGTAGAACCTACCACCGGCGAGGTGCATTTGCGTCACCATATCAGCCCTACCGGTTTTTACCGTGGCCGCAAGGTGCTGAAAACCAAATCAGAAGCCTGAATTTGATTCGGCATCAAGGCCCGTCGCAGCTTGTCTGGCGCGGGCCTTTTGCTTGATGGCATGTTCTTTGTGACACTTCCTCAGCCTTTATATTTATGGTGACTTTGGCCATTGACTGCATGGGCGGAGACCATGGGCCAGCGGTGATATTGCCGGCATGTCGCACATTCTTAAACAGCTACCCTGACGCCACTTTGCTGTTGGTGGGACTGCCCGAGGCGCTTTCCCATTTTTCTCATCCACGCGTTACCTTGATACCTGCCACAGAAGTAGTGGAAATGGATGATCCAGTAGAACTCGCTTTAAGACGTAAAAAAGATTCCTCCATGCGGGTTGCCATTGAGCAAGTTCGTGATGGAAACGCCCAAGTTGCCGTATCTGCTGGCAACACGGGCGCATTGATGGCTATCTCTCGATATATTCTTAAAACCTTAGACGGTATCGATCGTCCAGCGATTGCCGGTCAAATGCCTAACGCAAAAGGTGGTGGCACCACCATGCTGGATTTGGGTGCCAATGTGGACTCTACGCCCGAGCATTTATTGCAGTTTGCATTGATGGGGTCGGCCTTGGTGTCGGTACTGTCAGGCAAAGAAAACCCGTCAGTCGGCTTGCTCAATATCGGCGAAGAAGCTATTAAAGGCAATGAAAATATCAAAAAAACCAGTGAACTGCTTCGATCTGCTGCTAACTCTGGTGATTTAAATTTTTTCGGTAATGTCGAAGGCAATGATATTTTCAAGGGGACCACGGACATTGTGGTTTGCGATGGCTTTGTAGGTAATGTGGCGCTCAAGGCCAGTGAAGGCTTGGCCACCATGATCTCAGATTTTCTTAAAAAGAGCTTTTCTCGCAATATATTTACTTTAATTGCTGGCTTTATGGCTTATCCGGCGTTATCTGGCTTTAAGCGCCTGGTTGATCACCGTCGACACAACGGCGCAGCCTTGCTAGGGCTGCAAGGGTTGGTGTTCAAAAGCCACGGCGCAGCCGACGAGTTGGCTTTTTTGACCGCATTACAGCGAGCGTATGATGCGGCGGACCATGATTTGCTGGCGCGTGTGAAGTCTCAATTGGCCCATGCGGCTCCTTTATTGGCGACTTTTGAGCACTTGACCCCCACCTCAAACCCCGTATGAGTTTATTTTCCCGCATTGTTGGAACCGGCAGTTACCTGCCGCCGCGTCGTTTGAGCAATGCTGACTTGGTGGCCCAATTGGCTGCCACGGGCGTGGAGTCATCGGATGAATGGATCGTCGAGCGCACTGGCATCAGGGCGCGGCATTTTGCCGACGACGGTGTGTTCAGTAGCGATCTGGCCTTTGAAGCCTGCAAACAGGCCTTGGCTGCGGCTGGTCTAGGCCCGCAAAACATCGATCTTGTCATTGTTGCCACCTCTACGCCTGACATGGTGTTTCCTTCTACTGCATGCATCTTGCAGCACAAACTGGCGCAACTCAGTCCAGAGGCGTCAGGAATTGCCGGGGCGCCGGCCTTCGATGTGCAAGCTGTCTGCGCTGGTTTCATCTATGCCTTGAGTGTGGCTGACGCCATGATCCGTGCGGGCAATGCCAAGTGCGCCTTGGTGGTCGGTGCCGAAGTTTTTTCCAGATTGCTTGATTTCAACGACCGGACCACCTGTGTGCTGTTCGGCGACGGCGCGGGTGCAGTGGTCTTGCAGGCCTCAGAACAGCCAGGCATTTTGGCCACGGACATTCATGCGGATGGCAAGTATGTCGGCTTATTGTGTGTGCCTGGTCATGTACAAGGTGGCAATATTTTGGGCGATCCTGTATTGAAAATGGATGGTCAAGGGGTGTTCAAACTGGCTGTCGGTGTGCTTGAAGAAACCGCCCGCGCTGTATTGGGCAAAGCAGGTTTGGCAGAGGCAGATCTGGATTGGTTGGTGCCGCACCAAGCGAATATCCGCATCATTCAAAGCACCGCCAAAAAAATGAAACTCTCCATGGACAAGGTACTGTTGACTGTGGCTGAACACGGCAACACCTCTGCGGCTTCCATACCTTTGGCCCTTGATAGCGGGGTGCGTGCAGGCAAATTGCAAGCAGGTCAACTGGTCATGTTGGAAGGTGTAGGCGGTGGCTTTGCTTGGGGTTCGGTTCTTTTTCGATATTGATCACTATGACGCAATTTTCTTTTGTATTTCCCGGACAAGGTTCACAGTCGGTCGGTATGTTGGACGCTTGGAATGGTCACCCTGTTGTCACTGCCACATTGGCAGAAGCCAGCGATGCCCTGGGACAAGACCTGGCCAAATTGATACACGAAGGTCCGAAGGAAGAGTTGGCGCTCACCACCAATACCCAGCCCGTGATGCTGGTGGCGGCTATGGCGGCTTACCGCGTGTGGTTGGCTGAAGTCGGCACCACGCCAGCCTATGTGGCTGGTCATTCGCTGGGCGAATACTCTGCATTGGTGGCCAGTGGTGTGCTCAGTTTGTCGCAAGCCGTGCCTTTGGTTCGACTGCGTGCGCAAGCCATGCAAGAAGCCGTGGCTGTCGGGGCTGGCGCCATGGCGGCTGTGCTGGGAATGGAAGCGTCCAAGGTCGTCGATATTTGCGCCCTCGCGCAAGCCAGTTTTGCAAATGACAGCGCAGAGGTGGTGCAAGCCGCCAATTTCAACGACCCAGGTCAAACGGTCATATCTGGCAGCACCTCAGCGGTGGACAAGGCTTGCGAACTGCTTAAAGCGGCTGGCGCTAAACGCACCCTACTGTTGCCGGTGTCTGCCCCGTTTCATTGCGCATTGATGAAACCGGCCGCTGAACGTTTGCGCGAACATCTCGCCAGCATTCGCTTACAGCCTCCCCAGATTCCAATCATCAACAACATCGATGTGGCAATGGAGACTGAGGAATCCCTCATTCGGGATGCGCTTTACCGCCAGTCATTTGGGCCGGTTCGCTGGGTGGAAACCGTGCAACGCATGCAGCAACTCGGCGTTACGCATGTGATCGAGTGCGGGCCGGGCAAGGTATTGAGCGGCATGGTCAAGCGCATTTCTGCGGATTTGCAGTCACAGGCCTTGTTTGACCCCGCCACTTTGGCAGAAACACGTACATTGTTGGCAATTGAACCATGAGTAATCAAGCACATTCTCCCCGTACCGCACTGGTCACTGGTGCATCCCGTGGCATTGGCGCAGCGATTGCCCTTGAATTGGCCAAGCAAGGTTTTGCCGTGCATGGAACAGCTACCAGCGAGGGCGGCGCCCAGCACATCGACAAGGCCTTGGCGGCTTTTCCTGGGTGTCATGGCTTGGTGTTGCAAGTCAATGATGCAGACCAGTTGCAGGCCGTGGTGGACAGTCTGGTGGAAAAAACAGGGGGTCTGCATGTATTGGTTAACAATGCGGGCATTACCCGAGATACCTTGGCCATGCGCATGAAAGACAGCGATTGGGACGAAGTGATGGATACCAATTTGAAAGCGGTTTTTCGACTCAGTCGCGCCGCCATCCGCCCCATGATGAAGCAGCGTTTTGGGCGCATCATCAATATCACCAGCGTGGTTGGCGCTTGCGGCAACCCCGGGCAGGCCAATTACGCTGCAGCCAAGGCCGGTTTGGCTGGTATGACACGTGCCTTGGCGCGAGAGCTGGGCAGTCGTGGTATCACTGTCAACTGTGTAGCGCCTGGCTTTATCAACACCGACATGACAGCTACTTTGCCTGAAGATCAGCAAAAAGCTTTGTTGTCGCAAATACCCTTGGGCCACCTCGGGCAACCAGAAGATGTGGCTCATGCCGTCGCTTATTTAGCCAGTCCCCAAGCTGGGTATGTGACCGGTCAAGAGTTGCATGTCAATGGAGGCATGTACATGGCTTGAAGGCCTTGGTATAAGCCAGTAGCAAGCCGTACCGTCCGCGCGGCTAAAATCGCGGACTACCAACCACAACCCTTTGAGGGAATCATGAGCGATATTGAAGCACGAGTCAAAAAAATCATTGCCGAACAACTTGGCGTGGAAGAGTCCCAAGTCACATCTGAAAAAGCTTTTGTGGCTGATTTGGGTGCCGACTCGTTGGACACCGTAGAACTGGTGATGGCGTTGGAGGATGAATTCGGCATCGAAATCCCTGACGAAGACGCAGAAAAAATCACCTCTGTGCAAAACGCCATCGATTACGCCCTGAGCCACAAAAAGGCCTAAAGCCAGAGGTTTCGCATGAGTCGACGTCGCGTTGTCGTGACCGGCTTGGGTTGCGTGTCTCCTGTGGGAAACACGGCTCAGGCCTCTTGGAAGCAAATCCTGGCCGGCCAGTCAGGAATCGATGCCATCACGCATTTTGATGCGTCCGCCTTCGCTTGTCATTTTGCCGGCGAGGTGAAAAACTTCAACTTGGATGAGTACATCTCACCCAAGGACGCCCGCACCATGGACAGGTTCATTCACTTGGGCGTGGCCGCAGGTATGCAGGCTGTTGCAGACGCTGGCTTGCCTATCGGTGACGCGCTTGATGAAGAAGTGTCTTACCGCATTGGTTGTTTGATCGGCTCAGGTATCGGTGGCTTGCCGCTGATAGAAAATATGCGAGACGAACTCGTGGCGCGCGGCCCGCGTCGAATTTCGCCTTTTTTTGTTCCCGCCAGCATCATCAACATGATTTCCGGACATGTTTCCATGCGCTGTGGTTTCAAAGGCCCCAATCTGGCCATTGCCACTGCATGCAGCACCGGTTTGCACAGCATCGGCGAAGCCGGAAGAATCATTGAATACGGGGATGCTGACGTCATGGTGGCTGGTGGTTCAGAAGCCACCATCTCTCCATTGGGACTGGGTGGTTTTGCCGCCATGCGCGCCTTATCTACCCGCAATGATGATCCTAAAACTGCTTCCCGCCCTTGGGACAAAGACCGCGATGGTTTTGTGCTGGGCGAGGGGGCTGGCGTGCTGGTATTAGAGGAGTACGAGTTCGCCAAGGCCCGTGGTGCTCGCATTTATGCGGAATTGGCTGGTTATGGCCGCAGTGCTGACGCGGGCCATATGACGGCACCCAACATGGACGGTCCGCGCCGTTCTATGTTGGCCGCCTTGAAAAATGCCAGTATGTCGCCAGATCAAATCCAGTATTTGAATGCGCACGGAACCTCGACGCCGTTGGGTGACATCAACGAAACACATGCCATCAAAGCTGCGTTCGGAGAGCACGCGCACAAGATGGTCATCAGTTCCACCAAATCCATGACCGGCCATTTGCTGGGAGGTGCGGGTGGTATTGAAAGTGTGTTTACCGTGCTTGCTGTGCATGACCAAAAAGCGCCACCAACGATCAACTTGCACCATCCTGATCCCGAATGTGATCTGGACTACTGTGCCAACGAAGCGCGGGATATGCGAATTGATGTCGCCGTCAAAAACAATTTTGGTTTTGGCGGCACCAACGGAACGCTTTTATTCAAGCGCATTTAAGTTCTTCCGAAAAAAGCGGCTATTTCAAGGGAAATTGGAAGATGTCCGCCTTGATCGCTTGAATAACGTTACAACTGCTCGAACACCTATTGGGAGATAACAGATGTTTCATGTTTTGAATGTCCGTCAACATTTTGTATCGTTGCTGACCGCCGTGACTTTCAGCGTAGCGATCTTCGGCAGCGCTGGCGTTCAATCACCTGCATATGCACAAAACCGCACTCTGCCAGATTTCACCGACTTGGTGGAACAAGTCGGACCGTCCGTAGTGAATATCCGCACGATTGACAAACCCTCCACACAGCCCAGCGCACAAAACCAACCCATCGATCCGCAAGACGAGGAGATGCAGGAGTTGTTCCGCCGATTCTTTGGCATGCCTATGCCCAATGGACCTAGGCAGCAACGGCCTAACCGCCCGCAACAGCCCCAACCCGAAGAACAACCGCGTGGCGTTGGTTCAGGATTTATCTTGACCAATGATGGCTTCATCATGACCAATGCCCACGTGGTAGATGGCGCCCAGCAAGTCATCGTCACCTTGACTGACAAACGTGAGTTCGTGGCACGCATCATCGGCATAGACAAGCGTACTGACGTGGCTGTGGTGAAAATTGAAGCCAGTGGCTTGCCGCCAGTCAAGATCGGTGACCCCAACCGTCTCAAGGTGGGCGAATGGGTAATGGCTATCGGCTCGCCTTTTGGTCTGGAAAATACAGTGACTGCTGGCATCGTCAGTGCCAAGGGACGTGATACTGGCGACTATCTGCCGTTCATTCAAACCGACGTGGCCATCAACCCTGGCAATTCCGGCGGCCCTCTGATCAATATGCGCGGCGAAGTGGTTGGCATTAACAGCCAAATTTACTCCCGCTCCGGCGGTTTCATGGGCATCTCCTTTGCCATTCCGATTGACGAAGCAGTCAATGTCAGCAACCAATTGCGTGTCTCCGGCAAAGTACAGCGCGGTCGGTTGGGCGTTGGCATAGGTGAGGTCAGCAAAGATGTGGCCGAATCGCTGGGAATGAGCAAGCCACAAGGTGCATTTGTCAGCAGCGTTGAGGCGGGCTCGCCCGCAGAAAAAGCGGGCATCGAGGCCGGCGATATTATTTTGAAATTTGACGGCAAGACAATTGATAAATCCTCTGACCTGCCGCGAACAGTGGGCGGCACCAAACCTGGTACACAGAGCAAGCTCACGTTTTTGCGTCGTGGCGTGACAAAAGAAATTGCCATCACCGTGGGCGAGTTTGAGCCTGAAAAAGTAGCCGCGGCCAAACCGGCCGCCGCAGAAAAAACACCAGAGTCCAGCGCGGTCTTGCAAATGCTGGGCTTGACTGTGAGTGATTTGACCGAACCGCTGAAGAAAGAACTCAAGATGCGCAGCGGTGTGCGGGTGGATGCGGTCGCAGATCCTGCCCTCAAAGCAGGTATTCGGGAGGGTGACGTCATCACCCAAATCGCTAACAACGAAGTCACGGATACCAAAAGCTTTGCCCAACTCATGGCCAAACTGGACAAATCAAAAGCGGTCAGCGTATTGCTTCGTCGCGGAGACTGGTCGCAGTACACCGTGATCCGCCCCAAGTAAGACATGGGTAAATACATGGGTTAACCCTTTACTTTGCCAAGTGACGGGTTCTTCCAACGGCTTGAAAAATATTTTTGACGTAAGTGCAAACTAACTTTAAGAGTTAAATTCGTATTTTTAAATATAAGCAAGGATAGATAACTGTGAAAATAGGTATATGCAAACGTCAAAAAACCACAATATGGGAATATTTTGAAGTTGTACATATCGATCCACAGATCACCCACAAGTTATCCTGATAACCACGACATCGAAATGTGAATAAATTGTGTATAACTTTAAAGCTATTGACCTTTCTTCCGTGTTTGAAAGAACTGCATCTGTGTCCAGTGCCTTGCTTTCTGCCTACAATGAATTCCCAACTATCGCAGTTGCCATAGATTGTTGGTTCCGGGCGCGTCATCACCTGACGCGCCCTTTTTTATGTCTTTCTCCTCTGTAAATTCAAATACTTAACAGCTTGCATTGATGAACCACATCAGAAATTTTTCCATCATCGCGCACATAGATCACGGCAAATCTACGCTGGCAGACCGCATCATTCAGCGTTGCGGTGGCTTGAGTGACAGGGAGATGGAAGCGCAGGTGCTGGACTCGATGGACATCGAGAAAGAGCGTGGGATAACCATCAAGGCGCAGACCGCTGCACTGCGTTACAAAGCCAAAGACGGACAGATTTACAACCTGAATTTGATCGATACACCCGGGCATGTGGACTTTTCTTATGAAGTCAGCCGTTCGTTGTCCGCATGCGAAGGTGCATTGCTGGTGGTCGACGCCAGCCAAGGTGTGGAAGCACAGACCGTGGCCAATTGCTACACCGCGCTCGACTTGGGTGTCGAAGTGGTGCCGGTGCTCAACAAGATGGACTTGGCCTCGGCCGATCCAGACAACGCCAAGTCCGAAATCGAAGATGTCATCGGCATAGATGCCAGCGATGCCATTCCGTGTTCGGCGAAAACTGGCATGGGCGTAGATGAAATTTTGGAAGCTGTCGTCGCCAAAATACCTCCACCGCGTGGCAACCCGAATGCTGCCTTACGCGCCATGATTGTTGACAGTTGGTTTGATACCTATGTCGGTGTGGTGATGTTGGTGCGGGTGGTCGATGGCCGCTTGGCAAAGGGCGAGCGCATCAAAATGATGGCCTCTGGCGCCACCTACAACGCCGATAACTTAGGCGTTTTCACGCCAGCCAATCAGCCGCGTGAATCTTTGGAAGCCGGTGAAGTGGGTTACATCATCGCAGGCATCAAAGAATTGCAGGCCGCCAAAGTGGGGGACACCGTCACTTTGATCAAAACTGGAACGGGTGGTGCAGCCGCCACAGCGACACAAGCCTTGCCCGGATTCAAAGAAATTCAGCCCCAAGTGTTCGCCGGTTTGTATCCGACCGAGGCCAATCAATACGATGCTTTGCGTGATGCGCTGGAAAAACTTAAATTGAACGATTCCTCATTGCGCTATGAGCCGGAGGTGTCGCAAGCATTGGGCTTTGGATTTCGATGCGGTTTTTTGGGTTTGCTGCACATGGAAATTGTGCAAGAACGGTTGGAGCGTGAGTTTGATCAAGACCTGATCACCACGGCGCCAAGCGTGGTCTACCAAGTCTTGCGTGCCGACGGTGAAGTCATCATGGTGGAAAACCCATCCAAGATGCCTGAAGCCAGCAAGATGGAAGAAATTCGCGAGCCCATAGTCACGGTGCATTTGTACATGCCGCAGGATTACGTCGGCGCAGTCATGACGCTGGCCAACCAAAAACGCGGCGTTCAATTGAACATGGCCTACCATGGCCGCCAGGTCATGCTGACCTACGAAATGCCCTTAGGTGAAATCGTTCTCGACTTTTTTGACAAGCTCAAAAGTGTCAGTCGCGGCTATGCATCCATGGACTATGAATTCAAGGAATACCGCGCAGCTGACGTGGTGAAAGTCGATATTCTTCTCAACGGAGAACGGGTTGATGCGCTCTCCATCATCGTGCACCGCAGTCAGTCGCAATACCGCGGCCGCGCCGTGGTGGCCAAGATGCGTGAAATCATCAGTCGGCAAATGTTTGACGTGGCGATTCAAGCCGCCATTGGTGCCAATATCATTGCGCGCGAATCCATCAAGGCCTTGCGTAAAAACGTGCTGGCAAAATGCTACGGTGGTGACATCAGTCGCAAGCGCAAACTTCTAGAGAAACAAAAAGCAGGTAAGAAACGCATGAAACAAATCGGATCAGTGGAAGTCCCTCAGGAAGCCTTTTTGGCGATATTGCAGGTGGAAGATTGATGCCCACTCTCACCGCCATCGTCCTGACTTGTTTTGTGGCCTATGCCACTGGCTGGTACAGCGGAAAAATTGAAGGCTCGTTTGCCCTATTGCTGTTTTTGGCAACCGCAGTCAGCGGCATTTACTGGATGGCAGAGCAGCTCTTTTACCTGCCGCGCCGTCGCGCGGCTGCCTTGAAGTTGGATGAACAACAAAGCCAACGATTGCATGATTTGAAGCAACAAGGCATCACTGTCCAAGATGACAATGCCGCGTTCATCAACTCGCGGGCAGAAATACTGAAACAGCCTTGGTGGATAGATTGGACCGCCGGTTTGTTTCCGGTCATATTGGCTGTCTTTATTTTGCGCTCGTTTCTTTTTGAGCCTTTCAAAATTCCGTCCGGCTCCATGATTCCAACCTTGCATGTTGGCGACCTGATTTTGGTCAATAAATTCCATTACGGCATCCGCTTGCCCGTCATCAATTACAAACTCACTCAAGGTACGCCAGTCAACCGTGGCGATGTGATGGTGTTTCGTTTTCCTCCAAAGCCGAGTTTGGACTACATCAAGCGCGTGGTCGGTGTGCCTGGCGACAAAATCGCTTATTTGAACAAGGTATTGACCATCAACGGCCAACCAGTCAGCAAAGTCGCTGTCCCTGAGTTTTTCGACGCAGACAATATGCGCTACAGCTTGCAGTTTGAAGAGAATATGCCAATCGGCAGCGCCCCCGCCGAAATGAGCAATTTACGTAAGCACCGCTTGCTCAATGATGACAAGACCCCCAATTTTGTCAGTGGCATCGATGACTTTGCATTCAAAGAAAATTGCACTTACAGCATGGAGGGCTTGGAGTGCACCGTTCCTGCTGGCCATTACTTCATGATGGGTGACAACCGCGATAACTCATTGGATTCGCGTTACTGGGGCTTTGTGCCTGACAACAATATTGTCGGTAAAGCCTTTTTTGTCTGGATGAATTTCTCCAATCCGTCGCGCATTGGCAGTTTCGACTGAGCATGAGTCAGGTGCCTGTTGCCAAGACCCACGAAGCGCTGCAAGTACGTCTGCAACACAGATTTACTGATCCACGTTTGTTGGAGCTCTCGCTAACGCACCGCAGTTTTGGCAGTCCGCACAATGAGCGACTTGAATTTCTTGGCGATTCGGTGCTGAACCTGGCTGTGTCCCGCATGTTGTTTCAGGCTTTGCAACACCAGCCTGAAGGCGATTTGTCCCGGGTACGCGCCAATCTGGTCAAGCAAGACACGTTGCACAAACTGGCGCTGGACCTGGGCTTGGCTGGCATGGTCAGGCTAGGAGAAGGCGAAATGCGATCGGGTGGGCAACAACGCCCTTCCATATTGGCGGACGCTTTAGAGGCCGTCATCGGCGCTGTGTTTATGGACGCGGGTTTTGACAAGGCGCAGTCATTGGTGCTCAGATTGTTTGAAAAGATCGACCTTTCACCCACCATGACAGCTGCCGCCAAAGACCCTAAAACCGAGTTGCAGGAATGGTTGCAATCACGCCGCTGGCAATTGCCTGTTTACCGAGTGGTCGGCACCACCGGTGCCGCGCACCAGCAAACATTTGATGTGGAATGTGAAGTCGCTGAATTGAACCAGTCTCAGCGTGGTATTGGCAGTTCACGTCGCAGCGGTGAACAAGCCGCCGCACTCGCCATGCTCCAATGGCTGAAGGAGCATCCCCAATGACAGACCCCATAGATCACAGCACTGGCCCGCAGCGGTGCGGAACAGTTGCCATCATCGGCAAACCCAACGTCGGCAAGTCGACCTTGCTGAATGCACTGGTGGGTCAAAAGATCAGCATCACGTCGCGCAAAGCGCAGACCACGCGCCACCGCATCACCGGTATTCATAACGCTGAACAAACACAGTTCATTTTTGTCGACACGCCGGGTTTTCAGACAGCGCATGCCAATGCATTAAACCGGTCTTTGAATAAAACCGTGCTCGGCGCAGTCGGTGATGTGGACTTGGTGCTGTTCGTTGTCAATGCCGGCAGTTTTGCAGATGCTGACGCCAAGGTGCTGGCCTTGCTCAGTCAAAACATACCTTGCATCTTGGTGGCTAACAAACTGGACAAGGTGCACTTACGCCATGAAATCGCACATTGGTTGCAAGAGATGCAAGCGCAACATGCGTTTGCCGAGTTGATGCCCATGTCGGCGAAAAACACCAAAGACATTCAACGCTTATTGGTGCAGTGTGAGAAATATTTGCCCGAGCAAGCCTGGTGGTACACCGCCGATGAGTTGACCGACCGCAGTGAAAAATTCTTGGTCAGCGAAATGATTCGCGAAAAATTGTTTCGCTTGACTGGCGACGAGTTGCCCTATACATCGACCGTGGTCATTGACAAGTTCACCGAGGAGCCTGGCAAAACCGTGTCGCGCATGGTGCGTGTGGCCGCGACCATCATTGTCGAACGTGACGGCCACAAGGCGATGGTGATCGGCGAAGGTGGCGAACGCTTGAAACAAATCGGCACACTGGCACGCCAAGAATTGGAAAAACTGATGGATGCCAAAGTTTTTCTGGAACTGTGGGTGAAGGTGCGCTCCGGTTGGGCCGATGACGAAGCGCGGGTGCGCAGTTTTGGCTACGAGTAAAAGCGCCGCGCAGCGCGTGCTGGACGAGCCTGCGTTCGTTCTTCACCATTACGACTGGAGCGAATCCAGTTTGATTCTTGAGGTCTTTACCCAGCAGCTAGGTCGGGTGGCACTCGTGGCCAAGGGCGCCAAGCGCCCAACCTCGCAACTGCGCGCCGTGTTGTTGCCGCTGCAACCCATATTGATTTGCTTTGGCGGTGAAGGCGAAATACGCACTTTGAAATCTGCCGAATGGGCAGGCGGACACGTGATGCCAACCGGCGACGCGTTGTTGTCTGGTTATTACCTGAATGAGCTTTTGTTGCGATTGCTCGCACGAGACGATCCGCATGCCGCGTTGTTTGATATTTACCGACAAACAGTCAAGGTACTTGCCAGCGGATTGGACAATACCACCGCACCCTTGCTTCGCGCCTTTGAATTGATGCTGATGCAAAACCTCGGCTTCTTGCCTGATTTGTCTCAGCAAACCTTGACGCTGCAGGCTTTGCAAGCTGAAAAAAACTATGTGTTGTTGCCCGAAGCAGGCTTGAGTACCAGCCAGCAATCGCCTTACCTTAAAGGGGCACAGTGGCTGCAATTGCACACGGCTTTGGAGAGCGCGGACCCGTTGACCGCGTTGCTGCGGGTGTGTGCAGAATGGCCGGGCGAAGAGCGCGGTGCATTACAAACCCAGTTGCGCCATTTGTTGCACTACCATTGCGGTGTCAGCAGCTTGCGCACCCGCCAAGTGATGATGGAGTTACAAGCCTTATGAGTACACATCTTTCAGTCAATCTCAACAAAGTCGCGCTTCTTCGCAACACACGCCACTTGGGTATTCCCAGTGTGACCCGTGCGGCGACCTTGTGTTTGCAAGCCGGTGCGCACGGCATCACCGTGCATCCGCGACCGGACCAACGGCATATCCGGCCCGGTGATGTGCACGACTTGGCGGCGCTGCTCAAAGACTGGCCCGACCGCGAATACAACATCGAAGGCAATCCTTTTCACAACCTGATGGACTTGGTGCGTTTGGTTCGTCCGCAGCAAGTGACGTTTGTACCCGACGGGGAAAACCAATTCACTTCTGACCACGGTTGGCGCTTTCCTGAAGATGCTGAGAAACTGAAAGACATGATCGCCGAGGCCAAAGACTTGGGCGCACGTGTCAGTTTGTTCATGGATGCAGATGCACGCGCCATGGGCGCGGCGGCTGAAGTCGGCGCAGATCGGGTGGAGTTGTATACCGAACCTTATGCGCAGTCGCATGGCACGCCTATGTATGCCAGTGTGTTGCCAATGTTCAGTGCCGCCGCTGTGGCTGCGCAACACGCCGGGCTTGAAGTCAACGCGGGTCACGATTTGAATTTGCTCAATTTGCGCGATTTCATTCAAGCCGTATCTGACGTCAAAGAAGTGTCCATCGGCCACGCGCTCATGGGAGACGCGCTGGAGATAGGTTACGCCGCGACGGTGCAAGCGTATTTGGATTGTCTGACGCCATGAGCCGTATTTACGGCATCGGCACCGATATTTGCGACATACGCCGCATACGCGCCGCTTGGGAAAAAAATGGCGAACGGTTTGCCTTGAAGATACTCAGTGATGCGGAAATGCATACCTTTCGCGCCCGCAGTGCTCGCTGGCCGGACCGGGGAGTGCGCTACTTGGCAACGCGTTTTTCGGTGAAAGAAGCGTTCAGCAAGGCCATCGGTTTAGGCATGCGCATGCCCATGACTTGGCGGCATTGCGAGGTGGGACGCAAGCCCAGCGGTCAGCCAACCATTGTTTTGCACGGTGTGCTCAAAGAATGGTGCGACAAAAAACAGTTGACCGCCCATGTGTCGCTCAGCGATGAAAGCGATTACGCCACCAGTTATGTCATTGTTGAACAAACAGCACCATGAGTGAATCACACACACACGCACCTTTGATTGTGGATATCGCAGGCACCGCTTTGACCGAGATCGACCGGCGTCGCTTGGCGCACCCGCTGACCGGCGGCATGATTTTGTTTGGTCGCAACTGGGTAGACCGTGCGCAACTGACTGCTTTGTGTGCAGACATCAAATCTGTACGCAAGGATTTATTGATACTTGTCGACCATGAAGGCGGGCGGGTGCAACGCTTTCGTACCGATGGCTTTACACATTTACCGCCCATGCGTGCCTTGGGTGAATTGTGGATGCAAGACGATAAGGGACTGCCAGGCAGCGGCGCTTTGCATGCGACCAACGCGGCCACCGCTTGCGGTTATGTGCTGGCGGCTGAGTTGCGAGCTTGCGGCGTTGACATGAGCTTCACCCCTGTGCTGGACCTGGACTTCGGCAGCAGCGGTGTCATCGGCGACCGCGCATTCGCGCGTGACCCTCGCGTGGTCAGTCTGCTGGCCAAAAGCCTGATGCACGGTTTGCTGCAAGCTGGCATGGCCAATTGCGGCAAGCATTTTCCTGGTCATGGCTTTGTCAAAGCCGATTCGCATACCGAGATTCCAGTGGATAAACGCAGCCTGAAACACATACTCAGCGAAGACGCCTTGCCTTACGGCTGGCTCAACAGCAGCATGAACAGCGTCATGCCCGCGCATGTGATTTACCCCAAAGTGGACAGCCGTCCTGCCGGTTTTTCAAAGCGCTGGTTGCAAGACATCTTGCGCCAGCAACTCGGTTTTCAGGGTGCGGTGTTCAGCGATGACTTGTCCATGGCGGGCGCGCGGCTGATCGACGGCGAAGAAGTGAGCTACACGAAGGCGGCGGTGACCGCATTGAATGCAGGATGCGATCTGGTGCTGTTATGCAACCAAAGCACGGCTGACAGCGAGGGCGCAGGTCAAGCGGTTGATCAGTTGATTCATGGCTTGGAACAGGCCGAAAAGTTGGGGCAATGGCATGTATCTGCCGCCAGTGAAGCACGTCGCCGCGCTTTGCTGCCTCGCTTGCCAGCAGCAGATTGGCACAGTTTGATGCGCCAAGCCCCGTATTTACAGGCGTTGGCCTTGTTGCCTTGAGCATTCTGTTGGAGGTCCATGAGCGTGACCGATAAGCGGTTAAAATAGTCGACTTGCCCTGACCAAAGGGCTGTCGTCTAGCATAAGGAATCCCATGGCAACCAAATCTGGCAAAACCTCTGTTGACGAGAGTGGTCTTCGTTTTACCAGTCGTGAAAATGGCTCACCATTCGCAGGAATGGGCAAAATGGGTGAAACCATGTCGTGTATCAAGTGCGGCATGCACAAACCCAGACGCCAAGGCAGCCAACAGCGTTTCGCTGGCAGCTTGGCTTTTTTCTGCCATGACTGCAAACCGCCGAAACCGGCTGCACCGCCTGCGGCTGCCACCGACACCAAAGCGGCTTAAACCCTCTCAACATCATCCCACAGCACCTGCTGCACCGCTTAAGCGGTCGGCAGGTGTTTGTGTTTGGGGCCTGCCAATCCTTTGTAGGTGAACGGTTTGCACAATGCTATGAAGGTGATGTGGTGATTTCATCGATCACTTTGGCCGACTTTGCTGGTTTCCCAGACCTGAAGCTGGAAAACTGGGATGGCTAGAAATTAAGCGTGAGACGATTCGCGACGCAGCGCCGGAAACAAAATCACATCGCGGATGCTGGGGCTGTCGGTCAGCAACATCATTAAGCGGTCTATGCCTATGCCGCAGCCGCCAGCGGGCGGCATGCCGTATTCCAGCGCACGCACAAAGTCATGGTCGTAATACATGGCCTCTACGTCGCCGCCTTCTTTGGCATCGACTTGCGATTGAAAACGCGCCGCTTGGTCTTCGGCATCGTTCAGTTCTGAAAAACCATTACCAAATTCGCGTCCTGTGATGTAGAGCTCAAACCGCTCAGTCACATCGGGGCGGGCATCGTTGGCACGCGCCAGCGGCGAGATTTCTACGGGATGCTCACAAATAAACGTCGGTTGCCAGAGTTTGTCTTCGACGTTTTCTTCGAAATACATGACTTGCAAACCCGCCAGACTGCGCTTGGAGAGTTGGTGTTTCTCCTCGGACAAGCCTGCTTTTTTCAATGCGTTCATCAGCCAAACGCTGTTGTCCACGTTGTCACCTGCATCGGTGTATTTCAAAATGGCTTCGCGAATCGTCAGGCGAGCAAACGGTTGCGACAAATCCACCGGTTTGCCGTCGTAGGTGAGCAACTGGCTGCCCACCGCTTTTTGCGCTGCGTCGCGTACCAGCGATTCGGTGAAACCCATCAGGTCTTGGTAATTCCAGTAGGCTGCGTAAAACTCCATCATGGTGAATTCGGGGTTGTGCCGCACCGAGATGCCTTCGTTGCGGAAATTGCGGTTGATCTCGAACACCCGCTCAAAACCGCCGACCAACAAGCGCTTCAAATACAACTCGGGCGCGATGCGCAAAAACATTTGCTGGTCCAAGGCGTTGTGGTGCGTCTCGAAAGGTCGGGCGTTCGCGCCGCCCGGAATCGGGTGCAACATGGGCGTTTCCACCTCGAGAAAATCGTGTTGCACCATGAACTCGCGGATGCTGCTGATGGCTTTGCTGCGCGCCTTGAACCGTTCACGCGCGGTCTCATCGGTGATCAGATCGATATAGCGCTGGCGGTATTTGATTTCCTGGTCGTGCACACCGTGGAATTTGTCGGGCAAGGGGCGCAGGCTTTTGGTCAGCAAACGCAGTTCAGTGACATGCACCGACAGCTCACCGGTTTTGGTTTTGAACACATGACCTGTGGCACCGACAAAATCGCCTAAGTCCCAGTGTTTGAATTCCTCGTAATGCTCGACACCGATTTCTTCGCCTTTGACATACACCTGCATGCGGCCGGTGCCGTCTTGCAAAGTGGCGAAACTGGCTTTGCCCATGACGCGCTTTAAGACCATGCGACCAGCGATGCGCACTGCTTGTTTTTCTTCGGCCAGCGTCTCGGCAGTTTTAGCGCCATGGGCGGTGTGCAAAGCCGCTGCGTGATGCGCCGGTTTGAAGTCGTTGGGAAAAGCCACTGCGCCGCCTGCGGCTTGGCGCTGGCGCAAGGCTTGCAGCTTGCTGCGGCGCTCGGCGATCAGTTGGTTTTCATCGACAGGTGCGGGGGAAGCGGTGGTATCGGTCATGGATGGCGGTTGGCAGCAAAGCTGTCGGTTAGACAGAAAAAGTAAGGCGGGCGAAAGTAGTGCCTTGCCTTCTCACAGCCGTTCATTCTAAGAGTTCGCAGACAATGGCTTTTTCAAACGATTTCACTGAGTCAAACATGAGCGATACGACCGCACGCCCCGAACTGCCCGACCATTTGTCCATAGAACCCAGCAGCCCGCATTACCACGCTGAGCTGTTTCAATTTGACATTGGCATACGCTTTAACGACCAAGAGCGCCACGATGTGGAGGAATATTGCATCAGCGAGGGTTGGATCAAAATACCCGCTGGTAAAACGCTGGACCGCAAAGGCAAGCCCTTGTTGTTAAAGCTCAAAGGTCGGGTTGAGGTGTTTTACCGGTGACATTTTTTCCTGCAAATTGAAGAAATTTTCTTGCATTAACAGAAAAAATAATGCCGCTCTCTAGCGGCATTGCAAAGGTTTAACTGACCGAATCCGCCGATTGGCGTGTCAGCATGGCCAATGTGTTGGCAATGGTTTTGCGTAAATCGCGGCGGTCGCAAATGATGTCTAAAGCGCCTTTTTCCATCAAAAACTCAGATCGCTGAAAACCCTCTGGCAAG
>Ga0209188_1000991_pt1 | contig 24470 bp, 24 predicted proteins | sample C_130625_EF_Meta_FD_187307 | JGI IMG/M metagenome (GOLD analysis project Ga0209188, IMG submission 187307) | Freshwater microbial communities from Lake Croche, Canada to study carbon cycling - C_130625_EF_MetaG (SPAdes) (version 2) | ecosystem: Environmental > Aquatic > Freshwater > Lake... | reverse complement strand
TATTATTAAATTGTTTATAATTTACATATGATAATATTTTTGGGTGTCTCCATTTATTTTTAAATCTTGTATTTAAATTATAATAATATAAATCCATTTCAATTATATTTATATTAATAATATAATCTCCATTTTTTATTTTTTTAAAGATTTCAGGATTTATTATTTCATCCATATCTGTAATTGTTATAATATCTTCATCTTTTAAATTATTTAATGAATTTATACCTTTTGAAATTGCATTTCTATGAAATTTCTCATTAGTCCATGAAACAATATCATTAATTATTTCAGGACATTTATATGGAAAATCATCAACAATAATATGAATAATTTTATGATTAAATTTTTCAAATAAATGTTTATTATCATTAAAATATAATTTTTTTTCATTTCCTACAAATGTGTGTGTGCTTTCAACAATAATAAAATAATCAACATAATCATTTAAAATATTTAATCTATATTTTAATAGTTCAATTTCATTATAAAATATAAAACAATCTATAATTTTAAGCATATATATATTAATAATATAAAAATATTAAGTATTATAACGAGATATAATTAATAAATTTTATTCATTAATATATATAATGCTAGTTCTTATAGTATACAATGATAATATTTTAATTATATTAAAAAACAAAAATAAATTAAACAATTAATAAATTTTTTTCATCCATATTTAGACAATATTCTAGATTTAAATTTTTTATTTCCATTAAATTATTTGTATGTATATTTTGTCTAACATATTCAGCAAATTCAACTTCTGGACTTTTTATACCATTATAATTAAAATTTTTAATATATTTGCATTTAATTGCATATAATCCCAATACTGAATCATTATACATAAATTCTTTTGTGCAAACATTAAAAAATTTAATATAAGCATCTTTATTATTATTTTTAATTAGATTTATAAAATCCATATTTAATAATTTATATCTACCAGTTATTTTAATAACTATGTCATCATCATTTATTTTATATCTATTAATAACTTCTTTAATATCTAATAATTCATTAAAACCTTTATGATAAAAATTATATAAATTATTATTTGTATAAACAATATCACAATTAAAATTATTTAAATATGTCAGTCTATATCCACCATTTTCAACAATAATTGGTTTAATAGTATTATCATTATCAATTAAATCCAATAATTGATTTATACATTCAATATATCTATTATTTCTAATTATTTTACTTATTTCAGTATTAATACCTATTTTATTATTAATACAAGTAGAAATTATTAAATAAATCATTAAAATAATTATTAAAATAATTCTTTATATATAACCTGTATTTATAAATAAAGCATCAAATTCACTAAATCCAGTTAATGACAAATCCGGAAAATTAGAACCAAATTATTACTTAATACATATTTAAAATTATAATTATTTAAATAGTCATTTAATTCCTTAAAAGTAGCACCATTAATATATGTAGAATTTATACTACATTCAGTAATTATATATTTAACATTTGATATATGATCTCCTAAATTTTTTATTGCGTTTAATTCATAACCTTGTAAATCAATACATAATAAATCAATATTTTTAATATTATTTTCATTAATAAAAGTATCTAATCTAGTGCCGTCTACAATAATTTATTTTTGAACATTTCCTCGATTATAATCAGGATCATTATTATTTCTATGTAAAAAGTCAATTTTTAACATAGAAGAAGCACCCATATTATTATATTTTTCTAAATCAAATGGATAAAAAATGACTTTATCATTATTTAAACAGATTGCTTTATCAATTAAAATAATACGTTTTTTTTTGGTCATCATTTAAAATATAGATATTTTTATAACATTCAATTAAACAATCAGGATTGCATTCAAATGAATATATTTTACTATCTTTAAAATAATTTGATAATATAATAGCATCAACCAAATGACGACTTCCCAATTCAAAAATTGTTTTTATTTCATTAATATTTATATTATAAAAAAATTCGGAATATCCCATAATATTTATAATTTAAAGAATAAATTAATTTTATATATATATCAATGAATAATTTTATTACAGGAGAAAAAATACAGAATGAAGCTGATTTATTTATTGCTACACCTGAAATATTAAATTATAATCCAAATATTACAATAAATCATCCAAAATCATTAAATATATACAATTTAAATTCAATAATAGATAATCCGAAATATATATATACTTGCACATATAACTTAGAACTTTTCAAAGAAAAATTATGTTATTTTAAAAATTCATTTATTTTAATTTCTCATAATTCTGATTATAATGTTATTGACAATCAATTACATAATTTCATAGCAAATCATACAAAAATAATTAAATGGTATACACAAAATTTATTATTTGATCATCCCAAAGTTGATATTCTACCAATAGGTCTTGCAAATTCACAATGGGAACACGGAAATTTAAATTACATATCTAATATAAATTTGAATAAAATAAATGATATATATTTCTATTTCGTAATAAATACGAATATAGAAAAAGAGAAGCGAATGTTATTCAAAATTGAAAGATTTTTTAGAAATATCTGAAAAAAAACCACCATCAGAATATTTTAATTATTTAGCATCATTTAAATTTGCTATTTGTCCAATTGGAAATGGAATAGATAGTCATCGATTATGGGAATGTTTTTATTTAAAAGTAATACCAATAGTTCTTGATAATATTTTCATAAGAAAAGTTGAAGAAAAATATAAATTACCTATGATAATATTAAAAGATTGGAATGAATTAAAAGAAATGAAATTAGAATATAAAGATTATGATAATTCAATAATAAATTTTTCAAGATTAAAGGATGAAATATTTAAAGAATAGTTTTTTAAATATAAAATAATAATGAAAATTATATTAGTAACAATAGGAGTTTTCCAAGAATATATTATAGATAATATTAAACAATTGCAATTACAAGGAAATAAAGATATAGTAATATTAACTGAAAAAAGATTTTTTGAAAATTTTATTAAAAATAATTTAATAAATATTGAATTGATAGATATTAATGAATATAATTCAGATTATGTTCAAGAATTTAAAAATAATTTGAAATTAGATAAAATATTCAGAAATGGGTTTTGGGTTAGTTGTTCTTTGCGTTTTTTATATATATACGAATATTTGAAAAATAATAATATTAGTAATATTATTCATATAGAAAATGATAATATGATTTATGAAAACTTAGATATTTTTTCAAAAGATAAATTCAATGAAAATAAACTTTATTTAACATTTGATGCTTATCATAGAGTAATACCTGGAATAATGTATATTCCTAATCATAATATCTTAAAAATTATATTAGATAATTATAATATGTATCATAATGATATGGATAATCTTGGAAAATATTATAATTCTTCAATTGTAGAACCATTCCCTATTATTTCTATTTATGATAATAATATACATTATTTTAATATGAATTTTTTAAAATTTAATTGTATATTTGATGGTGCAGCAATTGGTCAATATTTGGGTGGCGTTGATAGAAAAAATGATCCAAATGATACAAGAGGATTTATAAATGAAACTTGTTTAATAAAATATAATAATTATAAATTTTATTGGAAAAAAATAAATGATTTATGGAACCCATTTATAGAAATAGATAATAATTTAATTAAAATTATTAATTTACACATACATTCAAAAGATTTATATAAATTTCTTTCAAATAATCCAGAAGAAAATAAATATATCTCTAAAATTTACATCCAATAATGATAAGATATATAATGATAATCATTATTTACATCATTAGTAGTATCAATAATACTAGAAAAATTACGAGGTCTATTATCAAAATTTAATTTTCTTAATTTTATTTTGTCTGAATGATAAAATAAAATATAATTCAAGTATATTTCATATTCAGAAGTTCCATTTGAAGCACTAGGATCAATATTCTCAATAAAAACTTGATAAAAAGGTTTATTATGATATTCTTCAACTAATTTAAATAATTCTATTAATATTTTTTTTTGAATTAATAAATGATGACAAATTCCACATTTATTACTATCTTGTTTGTTTAATGATGGATGTAATTTTTTCATATGTTCAAAATAATAATTATGATATTCGTGACCATAATTATATAAGGGGATATTATTTTCAAAGAAAGAAGTTTTTTTAAAAAAAATAGTATCAGCATCAATAATTAATACATTATCTAAAATACCATCAATAACAAACAATGAATATAATTTTAAGAGTTGCTGTAAATACCATTTATAAATATAATTTATTTTATCAGATGGAACATTATTTATAAAAGTATCTTTATTAAAAGGAAATAAATTTTCATTAATTATAATACAACCATCAATTTTAATATTATGATCATATGGAATAATATAAATATTTCTATAACCAATAATATTATTTTTTGTATAATTAATCATTAAATTAATTATATTAACATCATTAGGTCCTAAACATATAACAATATCAAATTTATCATCCATTTTTATTTAAAGATAAATTATTAATTATTCTTATATCTTTTTCGGAGGTTATTATATCTAATCTCATTTATATAAGAAATATTACTTGGTGATTTTATAATATAACTTTCCTTATTTTTCACAATTTCTATTTTCTTAAATCCAATGAAGTAATTATTATTACATTCGTAATATGAAAAATAATTATTATTTAAGTAATTATTATTATCATTAAATAATATTAATAATCCTTTTGGTCTTAGCATTTGATAAATTTTTAACATCGTAATATTTTTCTTTATTTTTTCAGTGGAAATAATTGTTTCAAAATAATTATTTTCATAATTAAATAAATCATTCTCACTATTATTATAATATTCGCAATTATTAAATAATTTAGAATTATTTTTATTATTAGAAATATCTAAAACTCTAACATTAGTAAAATAGAGTTTCTTAGTTTTTTCATCCATAATTCTTATCTTATATAAAATTTATATAAAATGAATTCAATTTTTTATTCATATTTGAAAGGATTTAAAAGATATTTATTTCTTGGTTTTAGTTCTGGTATAATATCAGCATCTATAACATCATTTACACCAATTATCCATTCAAAGATATTAGGACATTTATCTAAATCATCAAAATTAATTATTAGTGATAATGATAATAATAATTATGATCTTAATAATTTATTATTTTTATTTTTGATATATAATTTATTTTCGAATTTATTTGCTGGTATTAGAGGATATATTTTTACTATTTATACTGAAATTATTATAGATAAAATGAAATCGAATATTCTAACTACTTATTTCAAAAAGGATTTATTATATTACAATAATAATAATTTAAATGAAATAAGTAATTTATTAATAACTGATGCAAAACAATTTGCAGATTTTTATTTATATACAAGTAATATTTTTATGAGAAATTTATGTCAGTTAATTATCTCATCTTACATTCTTATTCCAAAATCATCATTTCTCTATTTAATTACATTTTCTTTATCATTTCTTCAAATTATAATTGAAGCTTTATATTCATCATTAATTTATGAAAAGATTTCGACAGATACTAATGACATCCTAATAAAACAAAATAATATGATTAGTGATTATATAAATAAAATCGAAACTTATAGAAGTCTTTATATCGAAAGTTCTTTATATCAAAATTGGATGAGTATGAATAAGAAATATGAATATTTGAAAATGAAAGATGCCATTTGTTATGGTTTCAATTTATTCTTCATACAATCATTAAATGAAATCATATTAATTTTTATAATAATCTTTGGAAATTATTTCAAATATTCAAATGATTTAATTTTATTATTTGTCTTATATAAATCTAATTTTACAAATATTACAAGAGATATTAATCAAATAAGACGAATTTTTATTACTCATAAAAAATCAATATCTAATATAAGTAATTTTATATTACCTAAATCTCAATCTCAATCATTATCTAAATCACCATTATTCAATTATTTGCCGACATCCAATTTCAATCCAGATATTCATATTAAAAATTTAGATTTTTCATATGATGATAAAAATAATATTATTTCAAATATGAATATCGAAATTAGAAGAAATGAAATAACTGGATTTAACGGAAATTCAGGAATAGGCAAATCAACATTATTTAAATTATTATTAGGTTTCTATAGTAGTCAAATTAAGAATGGGGAAATTTTATTTGATGATATAAATATTAATAATATAGATAAAACTTATTTTTATCAAAATTTAATATCTTTCGTAGGTCAAGAACCAGTCTTATTTGAAGGTTCTATAAAAGATAATTTAAATTCTTTTCATAATAATGATAATGACAATGATGAAAAAGAATTAATATTATCTTTAATAGATGATTTCTATGATTATAAAAATGATGATAATGATAATAATATAAAATTATCAGGTGGGCAAAAACAGAGAGTATCAATTTGTAGAGCTATATTACGAAAACCTAAGATTTTATTATTAGATGAGCCAACGTCAGCATTAGATAAAGATAATATAAAAAAATTCATAAAAATAATAAAATCATTATCTTCTAAAATGACTATTTTGATTATATCACACGATGAAAAAATATTAGAAATTTGTGATACAATTATTAATATTTAAATAATAAAAATAATTTTGTTTTAATTTTTTTAATTTTCATAAAAAATTGATTTTTAAGAATTGAGATAATTATTATGGGGATTGTTAGGGGCAATGTGTTGTGAGTTAGAGGCAACATAAAGTTAATAAAAATCAATTTTTAAGGGCAGTCGAAAGAGACAAGTCAGAAAAAGATGTTTTTTGGCATTTTTTATTATTTTGATTTTTACACCTTTGGACATTTAAAATACCGATTATGACATTTAAAAATTCAAATTAGTAAAAATTTGGGTAGTACCAAGCGTGGACTTAGTATGAATTCATTTTTAATTTTTTTTTAATAAGTAATGTATTATCTCACCGTTAGGTTTATTGTTTTGATAACAAAGTAATACATTATAAACTAAATAATAGAACTTTCGTTCCAAACACACCATTATTTAGTTTAATGAATAGATCATTTGCATGGTAGAGTTGCATCACTATCATACTATAATATAGTTAAATTCTTATATCATTTTAGTCATCAAAAAATTGGCATTTTAAATGTCCAAATGTGTAAAAAAAATGATTTATTGAGATATTAATAATAATTAAATATGTCATTTCCTGAATATTTGCAGAAAATTCTGAGAACTCTTAGTATTCATAATAAACCCGATTATTTAGATGAATTAATGAATTTAGATGACAGGAAATATTTATCTGAGAATTTGCAGAATTGTTTAATGGAAATTGATAAGCAACATTTAGTTGAAATCATTAAATGGAAAGAATATATCAAATTTCGGAATAGTAATGAAGAATTATTCATTATTATGAAAGACAATTTGCAACCTTTAATTGATGCTTACAATCTCGAACAGAAGAAAGTATATGATGAGGTTTTCATAGAAAATGCGAAAGTTCAGATTGAAGAGCAGAAAAATGAAATTGCATCATTGAAGGAAGAAATCGGCGATATGAAAAAGATAATAGAGACATTATTAACAACATTGGACTTGAAAGATAATCCTCATATGAATAAGGAAGGAATTGTTCCGAAATATCAATGTTGTTAATTTTGTTTTTTTATAAATAAAAATTAAATAAATAATTATTAAATAAATAAATGTCTCAAGTACCTAGTCATATCATAGACATATTCAAAAGACAATTAGGAAACGATTGTTTTGATGATGACCCAAGAATTAAATATTATATTGATTATTTTATTAAGAATATTGAAATAATATTAAATTTGGATGATAGAAAGAATTTATCTGAATATTTACAAAAATCTTTAATAGAACTTGATAAAAAACATTTACCAGAAATTATCAATTATTTGAATAAATTAAGCACATCTAATTATTATAATCAAGATAAAAAGATGAATGATACTAATCATTTAGAACAATTGAAAGAAATTTATTATTATGAACAAAAGAAAATTTATAATATTATTCTAATAGAAAAATTAGAAATACAAATTCAAGAACAAAATGAAATGATTTTATTATTGAAAAAAGAAATTGATGAAATTAAATCATTATTATCATCGAAATCTAATTCTAAAAAAGATACAAAATTACAATCGGTTTAAAAAGAAAAATTGATTATTTCTTTTTTTGATTATTTTTATTATCATTCATAAATAATGTTAATGTTTCTACAAAAATATTTAATAAATCACATTAAATTCCATAGAAGTGATTTTATGTTTCAAAATAAATTTAATGATTGTTATATTTATAATGAAAATTTATTAAATTATTTGAATGAACTTATGAATTTTGATGAAAGACTTGATTTAGATGATGAATTACAAAAATCTTTTATAGAAATTGATAAAAGTCATTTACCTCAAATTATTAAAAAACAAATGTTTATTCAAAATAGTAATCTTACAGAAGATGAAATCTATAAAATCATTATTCAATTAAAAGAATTAGAAGATGCATATAAACACGAAATAAAAGAAATAAATGTTAATATTTATATAAAAACTTATTTATCACCATTTCCAAATGGAATCAAGAAAAAAGAAGATGATAAAAATATTATAAAAAACTTAGAATTACAAATTAGAGAAAAAGATGAAACAATTTCAAAATTGAAAAAAGAAATTGATGAAATCAAATCGAAATCTAAAAAAGAAATTAAATGTGTTAAAATTCAATCCATTTAAAGAAAAGTTATTTAAAAATTGATTTTTTTTTTGATATTTAAAATAATTATTATTATAATGTCTTTTATACTACCTGATTATGTTAGATATATTTTTGAAAATTATCCAAATACTAATGCTATGTTTTATAATGATAATACTAGAAATATTATTTATGAATTTATTGAAAAAATATTAAATTTAAATGATAGAATTGATTTACCTGAAAATTTACAAAATAAATTAATAGAAATTGATAATAAACATTTACCTGAAATAGCTAGAAGTTATAAATTTTCTAATAGTGCTTATTATAAAAAATTTTTAGATGCATATAAATTCGACCAATATCAAGTATATGATAAAATAATATTATTGAAAAAAGAAATTCAAAAATTAAAAAGATAATTATTATTATTTTCAAAACTAAATGATTTTTTTTAAATTTAAATAAATTATTTATTTAATATATATAGATGAGAAGATCAAATAAAAATAAAAAAGGAGGTGTATTGAGAGAAGATAAAATAAAAGATTATACAAGTGTAGATCTATTATACTATAATAAATCAAATGATGTTCAAACAAATATAGAAAAAGAACAAATAAGAAAAGATACTTATAGTTATTTATTATTTTTTCTCAATGAACATATGAATCGTGTAAGTGGTAATAAAGATAATAAAGCGGAAGAATTATTATTTAGTGAAGAAGTTAGTAGTAAAATAGGTCGTATAAATATGCAACAATTAAAATTAAATTATGAAAAAACATTTACAGAAATGAATAGTGATAGTAAAATAAAAAAATTTGAATATTTTGAACAAAATAATATTTTGTCAAATTATTCAAATTTTGAAGCTAATATTTCATATTATTCTAATACATTTCATGATTGTTTGAAGAACCATTATGAAAAATTAAATAATAAAGAAAAAATTACTTATAAATATATTCAAGACAAATCTAAATATATTCAAGACAAATCTAAATCTATCAATAAAGAAAAAATATTTGGTGGTTTTGATCGAAATAGTGAAACATTAGATAAAAATGAACAAATTTTACAAGATTTTTGTAATTTTATAGGAAGTGCTGGATTTAATCTAGATAAATCTTTTACTCAAATTAATCAAGAATTAGATAATTATAAACGTACTAATCCCCCAGGATGGAGTCAACAAGATTTAGAAAATTTTAAACAATTTCTAAATAATAATCATCAAAGTCATACGATTACAAATCATGTTGAATATCCTGATTATAATGTTAATACATATAATATGCCAATACTCGGTAATAGATCTCAATATACCTTTACTTATCGTTTTAGAAAATACAATTATAAATTAATAACTTCATATGATATAGATAATATTAAATATCCATCTACTGCACAAGATGGAAGTGTAATAAGAGACATAAATTTTGAAAATATGAAAGATTATATATTAAAACAATTAGAATATATTAATGGTTTAGATGAAATTTCTAAAAATATTATTAAAGATTATACAAGACCCTATTCATACGATTTATTAAAAGTATATATGGTAGATCCCAGCCCTGGATTTTTAGATAGATATAGAACTAAAAAAGGAATTACCCCACAACAAACAAATAGACGTTTAGGTAATGCATTTTGCAATATAATATTTAATGTTCTTTATATTCAAGATCAAGCGACACAAGAACGAATAAAAAATAAAACGTTTGATGAAGATGCTGATGATGTTTATAATCGTATTACAGAAGAAGAATGGCGTCGAATACTTCAAATATATTTATGTAGCTTAAATGAAGTAATATTAGGAGCACCATCTGTAAAAAAATATTTTACATGTTTTAGAGGTTCAAGACAAGACGATTATGCTGTTCCTCTTGCAAACCAATTAGTTATAAATAATGATTTCACAACAACACCTATACATTTTTATCCATCAAATTTAAGACCAGTTTCATTATCTTTTAATTTTGAAGCATCAGAAGTTTTTTATAATATGCAACCTAGTAATAATCCAACTTTATATAGAGTTGGTGTTTATCCAGGATGCAGACTTTTATTCGCATCCCCTTTAACTGTTGATTATCTTAAACAAGAATGTGAATTTTTTGTTCCAGCAAATCATATTGTTGCTTCTTTTGATTTATTTACTAGAAAAAAAGATTATAATAATCGCAATAATGGTGATAATATATGTTCAAATGAATTATATAATGGTATATATACAAAGGATGTTTTATTATTTCCTGCTAATCCAGAAATGCCACCTCGATAAAATTATTTAAAAATAACTTTTTCTTATTCTTAAATAAAATCGAATTAATATAAAAACTGATTTTTAATTATTTTTCTTTAAATAATGAAGGAAGAATTAGTTATAGAAGCAACTAATAATTTTACAAAAATTTTATCAACTATTGAAATAAAAGAAAAATATTCTGAATTATACTGGGGTGGAAATGGTGTAGGTGATAGATGGGCAAGTAAAAAATTTAATTATAGTGTTATATATTCAAAAAAGAAACCTTGTTTATATAGTGAAAATAATAATGATAAAATACCACAAGAAATTCTTGAAAAATTTTTAAGAAATAATAAAGGTATTGGTATAATTGGAATATTTGTACATTCAAAAAGAACTAATAATCAAAATAGACAAATTAGAAAAAATATTCATAAAGAAATTACTAATTTATCTTGTGTTGTTTGTGGAACTCAAAAAACTATTTGTGATCATAAAAATGATTTATATAATGATGAAAGAGTTTTAAATTTAAAGACACAATTAATGACTGATTTTCAACCATTATGTAATCATTGTAATTTACAAAAACGAGAAATTTGTAAAATTGAAAAAAAAACTATGAAATTATATTCAGCAAAAAATATACAAAGATATAAAATTTATCCATTTGAATTTCCTTGGGAAAAGAAAGTATTTGATATAAATGATATTTATTGCAAAGATGAAACTTATTGGTTTGATCCAGTTGAATTTGATAGAAAAATTTATTATTATTCTATTTATGTAATTCCAATTATAAATGAAATTAAAAATAAATTTAAATCAATTCAATAATCTTATTATAAAATTCTGTTGATATTTCACAACCTCTAAATTTTCTTTTTGTATTTTTAGAAGCAATTGCCGTTGTTCCTCCTCCTAAAAATGTATCTAATACAACATCATTCTCATTCGAATGTTTCATAATTAGTTCTTCAAATAAATTTAAATTCTTTTGTGTTGGATGAAATCTATTCTTCCCACCTTGAAGAGGAAATGAATAAATACCATTATCATATTTGCTATTAAAAGTTGGTTTTGTTCCTTTAATTCCTAATAAAGCAATCTCTCGGCAATTTGTTAAATAATTAACGCTTGAATTTAATGGTTGGGGATTTGTTTTAATCCATTCAATAAATCTAATTTGCTTAAATTTGTATTTCTCCATAATTTCTTTCAAATATGAAATTTTCCATAAATCAAAGAAAATAATTATTGTTCCACCATTTCTTAATTTTTTATAATAATCAGATATAAATTTTTCTAAAATTTCAATTGTAAAATTATTATCCCAATCTCCATAATCAGTTTTAACACAATATTTTTTTCCATAAATTGTTCCATATTTCATATAATTATCTTTCTTATTATCATCAATAATATTATTTTCATTCTTATATTTAATCCATTCTTCTTCTGTTTTTATAAATTCAATTCCAATTTCTTGATTGTGTTTAACTTTATTATAATGTGTATTCATTCCACTGTCTTTTGAAATAATATAAGGAGGATCTGTTAGTATTAAATCTATTGAATTATCAGGAATAGTTGATAAATATTCTAATCCATCAACATTTTTAATTTCAATTTCCATTTAATAATTCAAATTAAATAATAATTAAATCAATTTTTATTAAATAATTTATTTATAGAAATTAAGAAATATAAAAATGTCAATTGAAGATGATGAAATTCAAATTGATGAAGAATTGGAAGAAATTGATTATTATGAATTAGTTAGTATCGAAGAAATCATTAAAGTCAATCCAGATTTTATAGCATTCTCAAAAGAAGATATTTATAATGAAATTTTCAATTTTGTCAAGAATAAGAGTAAAACTTCTATTTTCTTAAAATTATTTTATGAAATCATTAATAAAAAACCTAATGTTAATAATTTCATAATTCTTGCCGATGCTATTAGAGGTGAATATGAAACTTTAGATATTGCTGATTTTATCAATTCTATAAAGAAATATAATAAATTAAATAATATTGAATTAGCAACCTCTTCTAAGAATAAATTATGGTTTCCCCTTACTTATAATATGGATGATACAAAACTTAGATTTAATGCAAATCAAAAGACCGTCATAAAACTCTCGAAAGATAATAATTTTATCGTTTATAATGATGATGAAACTAATATTCCCATCTTAGGAGTTTATTATTATACTCCAATAACAGTTTTAGATGATTATATAAATCTTAAAATTATGTCTCATTTATATAAACCAGAGAAATTACAAGAATTAAAATCAAATAAATATGACAATTTTGAAGATATGATTAAAGATTATAAAATTAAATTACCTATTGATAAGATTGATAAAGATGATTATAATTATGTAAGTATTAATAATATCTTATTGAAATATAATTATAATTTTGATAATATTAAATTAAATGATTTGAATGAAATTAAGAAACATTTAATTCAATTAAATAAAAATGAGAAGGTAGAAAAAGTTAATTATAAGAAAGTTGAGATTAAAGGTGTTGAAATTGTTTATAATCGAAACAACTTTTTCAAAGCCTTATCAGGTATAAAGAAATTAATAGAAACAACTTTCTCATCTCTTTCAACTATAACATCAACTTTAAAGAATTTGGAAACTCAGAAAAAATCTTTAAATTATAAGGAATTAGCAATTACAAAAGATTTATTCTCAATTATCAATAATATTAATGATAAGAATTATGATGAAATTATTGAAAATTTGAGAAGTCTCAGAACTAAGATTAACTTAGATAATGCAATTGAGAAATATACAATCTATTCTAAAATGAATAAGAAAGAAATAATAAATGATTTAGAAGAATTAGAAAAGAGATTTGAATTAATTTCATTTGTTTTTACTGATATTTATAAATTGAATTTTGATTTTTCTAATGAAGAACACGAAATAGAAAAGGGATTAGATGAAAAGAATTATTCAGGCATACCATTGAAAATTGTTAATTATGAAGAAAAAGAAGATAAACTTGAATATAATGAAGATAAGATTAGTAAAGATGATAATGATAAAAATAAGTTTGATAAATATTTCAATAATCAAATTTATAATAATGAAAAAGGATTTATAGAATTATTGAAATTAGTATTTCCCTTCATTTCTAATATGGAAACTAAGAGCGGTCTTTCAATCAACTATGATATTATCACCAATTTATTATTTAATAAATTTAGAATTATTGAAAGCAAAACAACAATTATTAAGAAATATATCCCTGATATTATTGAAAGTGATTTAGAATTAATTTTATCAACTCCTATGAAACAAATTTTAATTAAAAATGATAAGAATGATTTAATTTTTAAAGCAATTAATGAATATTTTAATAATTTCAAAAATGTTATTTATGAAGTTATTGCTTATTGGTCCTTAAATATTCAAAAAGAAATTATTTATAATACCTTAATAATTAATTATGAAAATATGTCATCTGAGTGTGAATATTTATGGGATAATTATGGATCTCCTTATGATTTAAAGGCAGAAAAAGGAGTTCTTAGTTATTTATTTTGTATTTTTCAAAGTGTTTATGATGAATTATTCCTTGAAAAAGTTGATATTGTTAAAATTGATAAGAATGATTATAAGAAAAGAATTGTTGATATTATTATAAATGATTATTCAAAAGAATTGAAAGAGATGGAGAAAGTTAAGATAAATGAGGATAAGAAAATTAATTTAGGTCGTATTCATTATGATAATTTATATAAATTATTGGCAAGTAGAGATTATAAAAATCCTAATTTTTTGAAATATTACGTCGAAGCTCTTATTTATATGCCTTCTATTAAATTTCAAAAAATTCATAAATATTTAAATGGTTGTTGTTTGGAGAAGATTGATGAAAACTTCTCTGCTGATTTATATTTCAAAAATGAACGCCAAGATTTAAAGAAGGCAAAAGAGAAATTGTCAAATAATCGTGTTTTCAATACTCCGCGATCCAAGAGATTTTATATAAAAAAAAATAAGAAAATTGAGAAAGTAATTAAATTTAATAAAATTCAAAATCCTATAACAACTGAGATTTATATGAATGATATTCAACAATGGTTGAAGAATTTGAATAATAACAACAATCAAACAGTTTTTACGAAGGATTTAATAACAAATTTAATAAAATCTAATGTAAAATCTGTTGAGAATTATAAAGATTTATATTTAAACTATTTTAATAATAAAGATTTGAAATTGTTATTATTAAAAAATAATTTCAATAATTATAAACAATTGGCATTAAACGTTTCAAAGATTTTATTTAAATATCTTCCTAAAACTCATTCATTAAAAATAATAGAAATTATTAATAATACTATTTTCGAATTAGATAAATTAAATTCAATTATAACTGATGATAATTTTAATGAAATTATTAATATTCGAAGAATTGCGATAATTAGAATTTTATCATTACCTGCAATTCCAGATGCTGCTATTAATAAAAAATTAATACCATCTATTGAAATTGATACAGATGTCTATAATGAGTTATTTAAGGAAATTATTTCAAAGACAATTAGCATTATTAATAATAGTAAGATGTTGGATTTAGAAGAACAAATTAATTTTATTAATAAAAATCGTGAGGAGAATAAATTCAAGTTATTAACAAAATTAAATAAGAAGAGTTTAGAAGAGAAGAATATTGAGAAAGAAATGAAGAAATATGGCATTTCATACGATGATGAAGGAGATGATGAAGATGTTGAGAAGGTTGTTAATAATAATAAACCAAATGATTATGATATTGAGAGAGAGGGAGAAGATGAATATGAATTAGAAGTCGAAGATGATGAAGGGGATGATGAATATATGGCAACTGCCAACTATGGATTTATTTATTCATAAATTTAAGTTTATAAAATATAGTATTATAATATAAAATGAGAAATTGCGATACTCCTTCAATGGATAATATCTATAATTCGACTTATTATAAAGAAACACAGAAATATGAACAGAATTTAAGTGATGAATTTTATAAAAAAGCACAAATGCCCTTTAAGACAGGAGTTATACCTCATTATTTTGATGGAGATGACGTTAATTTAAATACAAACGTCATAAAGAGTTTAACTGGAAATGATATTAATGTTAAAGATTTTAAACATGGTAATATGCAACCTTTTTTAAGAAAGGGAATAACTCAAAATACTGATATTAAAGAAAATTTTGGATTAGATAAAAATATGGGTTATACATCTGAATATTTATGTGGAAAAAGAGAAGTTCCTAAAAGTGAATTTTTCAATGATTATAAAAAATTTGATAAAAATAGTATCCAACCAGATAAAAATAAATTTATTACTTCAAGAACGGAAGTTGGAAAATTGCAAAATAATGTAAATCCTATTGAAGCTATTCGTGTTGGTCCCGGAATTAATAAAGGTTATTCAAGTGAACCAACAGGAGGATTTCATCAAGCTGACACTTTTAAATATATAATTCCAAAAGATAGAAATGAATTAAGACCTCAATCTGATCAACGTAATTCAATTTATACATTACCTATGAAACCCAAAAATAATACACCTCAAAGAAGTATGGATATAAATGTAAGTAAAAATAGAGCAGAAACATCATTCAATTATACTGAAGATAATTGGTTCAAGGGTCAATCTCATTTAAAGAAAGAAGCAGAAAGACCGCAAGAAAATATTAAAGAAACTAATTATAAAGAAGATATTCATATTAATTATTATGGTACTATTAAACATCAGAATGAATTTATATCAAAAGATGATGATTATGGCAAAGAAAATATAATTGTTTATGATAATGAAAGAAATTTAAGTCAAAAAGAAACAAGAGTTGCAAATTTATCATCTGTTTTCAAATCATTAATAGCACCTATAACAGATGTCTTGAAAATAACTATGAAGGAATATTTAGTTGATAATCCTCGATTAAATGGGAATGCTAAACCTCAAAATCCAGAAAAGATGACTGTCTATGACCCTGATAATCATATTATGAAAACAACTGTTAAAGAAACAACTATTCACGAAGGAAATGGTGGAAATGTGAGTGGTCCCGATGAAACCTACTCTTCTTTATATGATACTTCTAAAGCTACTACCAAAGAGACAACTATTCACGAAGGAAATGGAGGCAATTTAAGTGGTCCCGATGAAACTTATTCAGGATTATATGATACTACTAAGACAACTACGAAGGAGACAACCATTCACGAAGGAAATGGAGGAAATGTGAGTGGTTATGATGAAACCTACTCTTCATTATATGATACAACAAAGACAACTACGAAGGAGACAACTATTCACGAAGGAAATGGTGGAAATCTTAGTGGTTATGATGAAACATACTCTTCATTATATGATACTACTAAGACTACTACGAAGGAGACAACTATTCACGAAGGAAATGGTGGAAATCTAAGTGGTCCCGATGAAACCTACTCTTCATTGTATGATACTACTAAGACAACTATGAAGGAGACATTAATTCACGAAGAGAATGGAAGAGGAAATATTCAATTATTAAATAAGGGTAAACTTCATAACATTCATTTAAAAAAGACTGTGAAGGAAACATTACCTGTTAAATATGAAGTTAGAAATATAAATAATATTAATTATCATTCTACTTATGTTTATGATCCTTTGATGGTTGCTAAAACAACTGTTAGACAGACAACTGTTGATTTGGGTGGATCTAAATATGGTTTTATCGGTGGAATATTAAATTCAATATTTGGAGGTTATACCATTGCTAATGCCGATGCTAAAAATACCCAAAGACAATTTTCATTAACCGATAATTATGGTATTGCTAAGAGCACTAATTCATTTGCACAGAGAAATAGGGATGCTGAATATAATTCTAGATTAAATGAAGTCAAAGAAGACATTAATAATAATTCTTCTTATATACCAGGTGCTGGTGGTAAATATACAGGATTATCAAAAGAAGATGTTAATCTTAATTTGAATAAAAAGAAACCAGATATGGAAGATGCTGAAAGAATTGGAACACTAGGATTAGTTGTAGAAGGATTGCCATTAGCACTAAGACCTGAGAATATAACAAAGAAAGCTTTAAATAAATTAGTTGAAAATAATGATAGAATAGATAATTCAATATTAAAATCAATTAATGAAAATGAATTTAAAATTAAAATTAATCCTATTTAATTTTAATTCAAATAATTAAATTTTTTTCTTGACATTGATGACTGGTTTATTTTTATTTTTGTTTTTAGTAAAAACAACAGGATCATACGGTTCTTCATTTTCCTCATCTTCAAATGCTAATCTATTATCTTTCCTTTCTTTTTCGAGAGCACATAAATTCCATAATTCAGGAGAACACATCTTAAAATCTGCTTCTTTTGCCTTATACCATTTAACCTGATCTTCTAATTTATTACTTTGAATTTTATTATCAATAACAATACATTCATAATTTTCAGTACAAGCATCCATAACAGCACAAAAAGTTGAGAAGTCATTGAAAATGCCTGCATAATGATTATAAATCTTCATTCTTTCATTAATAATATTATTTTTGAAAATAAAAACATAATCTATATTTGCTCTTAGAACAGGTGGAAGACCCATGCAATATTGCATAGTAATCAAGAAGAAAATTTTATAATGTCGTCCATTCATAAAAATACTTCTTATATTTGTATCTGTTGGCCAAGATTTATCATAAAGACAATCGTCGAGAATTAAAAAAGCTCTATTATCAATATCACTTGATTTCATTTGTTTAACTTCTTCATTTTTCTTCTTATTAATTTGCATCTGTCTCGTAAGAAAAGTTTTAATAATTGCTGGACTATATTCTTCGTAAATTAACATATTTGGAATAAATTTTTCAAAGAAATTATTGGCAACTTCTGTCGGACTAATAACAACACCAACAGGCAAATCTTGATGATAACTTAAAATATCTTTCATACAATAAGATTTACCTGTATTTCTCTTGCCTATAAAAACAATAACTGAATCATTCTTTATACACGCAGGATCAAATTTTTTCAATTCTAACTTCATTATTATTTATATTTATTAATTATAATTGTTTTTATATTCCTTATGCGTATATGTCATTAATTAACATTCTTTATTTAAAATAGATGGAATATTATTATATATCATTGATTATTTCGATTATAATATTTGGAATTATTTATTTATTAGATAAAAAAACCCCTGAAAATGACGATAATTATGAAAATGATTATGAAAATTATCAAATGAATAATATTAATAATAAGACTTTATTTAATACTAATAATTTCCTATTATTTGGAATAATTTATATTGTAACAACCGTCATCAGTTTCTATACAATAACGTCATCATTTAATATCAATTCATTAATACCATTATTTCTATTAAATGTAGTAAAGATGCCTGAACCAATTAATAAAGAAGAAAAATTATTTAATAATAATATGGAAGGTGATGAAGTAGATCCAAAGATATTAAATAAAATCAATGATAATATAAATATAGGTTTCAATCCTCCTAATATGGATAATAATGATAATAATGATAATAATGATAAGAATTAATTATTATTTGAATATAAATAATTCCAATAACTATCCATAATATCTTTTTTAATATTTTTTATTGAATTTAATTTAGTATTAATTTTTCTTTATTTTTATTTTTATAATTTTGCATAATTTAAATATAGATATTAATTTATTAGTTTTATCATTATCATCTAATAAATTCATATTAATTATTATTATAATCAATACTTATAAAATTTAATTCATTGTTATTACGAATTTTAGAACTAGTGATAGTTTCTTTAATTATTTTAAATAAATTTATGTCATTGTGTAATAAGATATTGTTTATAATTATTAATGATAATATGTATGTTATTATTATTAAAAATGTTATATAAATACTCTTATAATCAATATGAAGATTGTATAAAGTAATCATATAATAAATAGGAATTATTCTAAAAATTATTATTATGAATATGTAAAATATAATTTTATCAATTGAAAAATTTTTATTTATCATAAAATATAAAACTAATGAATTATAAAATAACATAACGTAATAAGCAAATAGCGGATTTGGTGATATTAGAACATTCAACTGATGTAATAAATACCATATATAAAATATTATATGTAATAGAAAATCATTAAATATTAATATTAAAAATTGAAGTGATAGAATATTAATATTATCAAAATTAAATTTTATGAGCATATTATAATTTATTTATATAATTATTTAATATTCACTATTAATACTGATAAATGCTGATATAAGAATTATTACAAAAATTATAAAAATAGTTGTAAGAATACTAAAATAATCAATTTTTGCATCATAATCAAATATTAAATCTAAAATAGAGAAAACTTTCAAAATAACATAAACTAAATATCCAAAAAAAGTTGTAAATGATATTCCATTGATTACCATATAAATAAGAATTAAGGCACTATTTATCATAGAAATTGCATAAGCAAATAATGGATTGGGTGATCTAATAAAATCATTTCTAAAAAGTAATAACCATCCCTGTAAAACAATCCAATATATGAACTCGTGAATTATTAATAGAAATTGAAATAAAGTTAAAACTATCATTATTATTATATTATATAAGAGAAAAAATGAATTACGCCAATATTAATGAAGCATTTAGTTTTTTAAATAATAATGATAATTATAGCAGTAATAGTAGTATTGGTATTAATAATCATACAAATTATATCATAGATCTAGACGAATATGATAGTAATGATAGTAATGATAGTAATGATATTAATAATGATATTAATAATGATATTAATAAAAGTAATGAGAATAGTCTTAAAATTAATTCAGTTAGATTATTGAATACATACAAGAATTTAAATAATTCTTTAAATTCAAATATTAAATTAGTCGAAGAATTAGAAAATAATAAAATGTTATTATTTAATTTTTTATCATCTATTTATAATAAACACGATGAAAGCATTTCAATTTTAAATAATGATTTATATAATAATCCTAATATGAATATAAATTTAAATATTAAAATTGGCGATGATGATAATAATGATAATAATGATAATAATCATAATAATCATAATAAATCAAATGAATGTAGTAATTTAATTATTAATTATATTGAAAAATTCAATGAATTATATTCAGTATGGAATAGGGAAATCTATACCAAAAATAAGAATAAATTAGAAAAAATAATTGAAGAAGATCAAATACAATTAAATGGATTAAGAAAGATATTTATAGATACTACAAATGAAATTATTGGCATTGATAAGAAAATAAATAAGAATGCTTGTCCTATTTGTTTTGATAATGAGATTAATATGGTTGCTATTCCTTGTGGTCATGTCTGTTGTAATTTATGTGTAATGAAGAATATTAAATTTAATAATGGAAAATGTCTATGTTGTCGCAATCCTCTGAAAGAGTATATTAAATTATTTATTCAATTATAAATAATTTATCTATTTATTCATCTTCTTCTTCTACTTCTACTTCTTCTCCTCGTTTTTTTGAAGGATGTATTGCTTGCTTTCTAACTAATTTAGCAACACTTTTTGTTTCATCTTCTAATAATGATACATAATTATTACAATTTTCATTTATAATAAAAGTGTAATTAGCTGTTTTTATTTTACCAATATCTATTATACGTCTGGATGGATCATAATATCCATCTAAATTTTTATCTAATTCAATATAACGCTTTGTGTCGTCTGATGATAGTGCATATGTAGCATTACTTATTTCTCCTATTTTTTTAATTAATTTTTCTTGAAAAGATAATGATTCTAAATTTTGATTTATATATATATTTAAATACATTATATTTGTAAATACAAATATAATATTTGTATTTAAATTTTTAAAAAGTTTATGACTTTTTAATGCTTCATAATTAATACTAATTTTATCTATTTCAGTTTTTATATTTATATTTTTATTAGTATTATTTATTTTATTTATATGTGTATGATGAGTTCCTCCAGTAAATGAGGGATCGATTTTAATACACTTTTCAATTAAATCAAAAGTTGGTTTTATCCAAATACCATCACATTTTTCTGGTATTTCACGTTGATAATTATCACATTTATAATCATCACAATTAGTACAATAATGATTATAACTATTATTTATATCAGTATTTAAATGTGTATCAATATAATTATTAATTTGATCTTTTATTAATTCAAAATTAAGTATGATTTCAATTAATTTATTATTATCTAAATTTTTTAAACCATGTTTTAAATATGTTAATAATTTTATTCCTAATACAAGATATATAAAAAATGCTTCATTTTCAGTAATAATATCTTTAATATTTTTATCTAGTTTTCCATATTGTTCATTGTATGTATCCAACTCTTGTTCCTTTGATTTATCTGATCCTATATATGAAATATGCATTAATATTAAATAATAATTAATATAATAATTAATAATATTTTCTTGTTCTGTTCTATTAAATTTTTTAAAATTATTAATTTTAGTATCAATTAGTATATTTGTTCTATATACATCATCTTTCTTATTACCTGTTTCATAATGTTTATTATTTAAAATATTAAACATATTATTATATATTCCAACAATTTTTTTAGTTGCTAATAATGATAAACATTCTATATATGTCCAACCACCAAATGGTGCAATAACTATTGCTCCGTCTGTTAATTGTGATAATGCTATTGTATCTTCTCCCCAATGTTCACCATATATCAATGTTGCATCAGAATGTTCGTGACAATCATCTAAACCTTCTTTACACATAATTGTTAAAATAGGTCTATTATATTGTTTAGCAATCTCATAACCAGAACGTGTTATACCATAAGCATTTTGTTTAAAACCTTTATAACCTCCAGATATAAATCCATATTCTGGATTTGTAAATAATAAATTAGACATTACAAAATCAGATAAGTTATAAACTTCATCTATAATTTCTGGTTTTGTAAATCTTGCTTTACCTAAAATACTTATATATTTTAATTGATAATTTGTTAATTTTGTTTCTTTTATTTGTTTACTTTTAAGTCTTAAATTCTTATCAAATTTAATTACATAACATTTTTTATAATATTTATAAAATTTATTATATTTTTTAAAAAATTTGTGTAATTGTTGATCATAATTAGAATTTTTATAATAAACATCATCAAATCTTTTATTTAATAAATTAAATTTACTTATATCTTTAAAATCTGTTATTGTTGATTTTTCAGGAAATAATTTATTTGTATATCTTAAAGTTATTAAATTTTTACTTCTTATAATTAATTTTAAAGAATAAACTACATCATCTACATCATCTACATCATCTTCATCAAATTTCATTATTTGAATTATTGTTGGATCTATCGTAATAAATGTTCGTAAATCTTCTACAATAAATAATTTATATTTTCCAAATATATCACTCTTAGATATGCTAATTTTTTCAACACCTTTATTAGTTTCAGAAGTTATTATATCATATATATGAGTATTAAATCTTACTGGACCATCACCTATTTTTCTATTTACATCATTTATCTGTATTTGTTTTAGTTCTTCTTTACTTTTTCCTAATTCTTCTATATCTTCATTTATTTTTTTTATTTCATCTTTTTCTTCTTCTTTTACTATTTCAGATCTTAAAACTATATTAGCAATATCATCAAAAAAATTATCATTAGCATTAGCACTATTTATTATTAGCATTTTATCTTTATCACTTTTGGTAATATCTATGATATTCTTAATTATATCATCATGTACTGTAGTTGGTTTTTCTGTGTTTAATCTATTTAATAAAACCATAATTTTTTCAATATTTTTTAGGTTAGTTGCTTTTTTGTTTAATATTTTTTCTATTGTGGTAAATAAAGTATTTTTAACGTATGGATCACTAATTTCTATATTTTCTTGAATAAATTCACTATTTTCTATATTTTCTTGAATAAATTCACTATTTTTAAAAAAATTTTTTAAAACTCCTCCTTTTTTTTTTAATATGTTTTTTGATGTTTTTTTCATATTCTATTTATTTGTAAATATAATATTTGTAATTAAAAAACTTAAAAAAAGATTTCTTAAATAATTAAATAGTAATGGGTTCAAATAATAATATAAGTGATATTATAAAATTTTCAATGAAATCTTATTTAATAACAATGACTTCTTTAATTGCTCTTACATTCATTTTTACACCTTTGGACATTTAAAATGCCAATTTTTTGATGACTAAAATGATATAAGAATTTTACTATATTATAGTATGATAGTGATGCAACTCTACCATGCAAATGATCTATTCATTAAACTAAATAATGGTGTGTTTGGAACGAAAGTTCTATTATTTAGTTTATAATGTATTACTTTGTTATCAAAA
>Ga0209188_1000989_pt1 | contig 24523 bp, 15 predicted proteins | sample C_130625_EF_Meta_FD_187307 | JGI IMG/M metagenome (GOLD analysis project Ga0209188, IMG submission 187307) | Freshwater microbial communities from Lake Croche, Canada to study carbon cycling - C_130625_EF_MetaG (SPAdes) (version 2) | ecosystem: Environmental > Aquatic > Freshwater > Lake... | reverse complement strand
AGGTACTGTTTGATACAAGGCCTAAATTCCTTGTACTTGGATGACGCATCCAGTATCGGATAAGTGATTCGGATTCTCTTAATCTCATCCTCGTCATTATAGATAGCAAGTGGTAACAATTTTTTGAGGAAATTGATACGATATCTAAGTGGTAAGTAATGTAGGTTAAGGCCTATAAAACCATCAGGTGTTCGTTTAAGTGGTATAACCAATGGAAATCTGTCATAATACGGCAATTCTGCCTTACCTTTTGGATCATACACAAAAAAGTATAAACCACCCATCAAAAACTTTTGTCGGTCGCTTGGTCTTACATAGCGATGTTTCTCTTTAGTCATCAAGGCAGATGATACTGTTGGATTTCTCAAGTTACCAATCTTCTGCATGAGCCATTTGTAAGACTCTCGACTATTTGTTTGATAGCTGAGTTCGGCTTTTTGTTCGGATAATGTAGTGAGTATTGAAGGTCTTATTGTCATGGACTATTTAGTTAGAGGCCTAGATGGTCTTCTGTCATTAACATGAACTGCCAACCACGGTCAAGGCAGTATTCTGTGGCAGCTTTCCATTTAGATTGATTGACACCCCATGTAACCACCTCGTTGATGTATTGTTTGGTAACTCGTTTCTTTTTTTCTGGTTCCATAGTTTGTTTCTTTGGCTTGACCTCAATCATCATAGTTTTAGTTGAACCATCTTTTCCACGGGATTTAACTACAAAATCAGGAAAATATCTGTGCATTCTACCATCTACTGGAGACCTGTAAGGAATGATTACCTCTTCTGAAGCCCAAGATATAATGTTTGGATTTTTGTCGAGCCAGTTCATCACTCTACATTCCCATGAAGAGCGGTATATGATTTTTGTATGGTCCCCAACATATTTGTGAGGATTTGTAGGTCTAAATGTTCCTGAATACGCCATAAATAGTATATATAACTTCTTCATAAAGACAGAACATGGCAGAACCAAACGACCCACAATCGGTTAATTATGTAAACGGATCGGACATACAAAGCGATGCCGCAAAATCAGCATCAGATTTTGCTAGTGGACCCCTAGGATCATTATTTCAATCCATATATAACTATAATTCTATACAATATCCGGCAGATTTGAATTCTGTGGGTAAAGGTCATGCTATTGTTTTTGAAATATCTCAACCAAAATCTAAATCCATACAAGATGTTATAGACTATTCAGTTAAAACTGCAACAGAAGTAGGAACTGCTGTACGTAATAAAGTAAAAGAACTCAATGCTATGACTGATGCTCAATCAGAAGCAGCACTCACTCAATTAGGCACTGATGTTAAAAATGGTGTAACAAGTCTTTTGAACGGTAACGCTTTTGGAACAACAGCAGCTGAGTTGATGAGTGTACAGAAAGAATTGAAAGCAGTTGTGTCCTTGTATATGCCAGATTCTTTGAGTTTCCAGTATGCTGCCGATTATAATGAAGAAACAATAATGGGTGCGGCCTCTTCTTTGCCTGGAATACTCGGAAAGGTTCCTGGATTTGTGCAAAGTGTGATGAATAATCCGGCGGCAAAGTTAGCATTAAACAAAATGGGTTATGCTTTTAATCCACAATCACAGGTCTTATTTCAAGGTATAGATTTTAGAACATTTGAAATGTCTTTTACATTTTCACCAAAATCTTCCCGTGAAGCAGAACAGGTTCAGAAAATAATTAAACTATTCAGGTCATATGCTGCACCAACTATTGTTACAGGTGCTGCGGGTTTCTTCTATACACCGCCTGGTGTTTTTAATTTATCTTTCAGAAAAGATGGTAGAGTAAATCCAAACATCAACAAGTTAACAGATTGTGTATTACAAAATGTGACTGTAAATTATGCACCAAACGGATGGTCATCATATAAAGATGGACAACCAACACAAACTACAATGGACTTGAGCTTCAAAGAAACTGTGCTTGTTGATAGAGCTAAGATAGAACAAGGTTATTAAAATGAAATACTTTAATACATTACCAAAGATATTATCCACAAATTATAATGGTGGTACCATAGTTCTGACAAATCTTCTGGCACGTGCCAACATTCTTCCAGAAGCATTAAAAAGTCCTTTGTTATACTACACATACGACATACAAGAAGGTGATACACCAGAAATCGTTGCACATAAGTATTACAACGACTCTTATCGTTACTGGATTGTTCTGTTTGCAAATCGAATAATTGACCCACAATGGGATTGGCCATTAAGTGGAAATAATTTTCAGAAATATATTGTTGATAAGTATACGGCATTTAATCCATATTCGACAGCACATCATTACGAAAAAATAGTTGAACAAACTGATGTATTAACGAATACAATAACCAAAAATACGGTTGTTATAAGCCAAGACTCATACAATAGTCTCGTATCAGGCACATCATCATACACATTACCAACAGGAAAAGTATCAGTACAAACAAGTGGTAGAGCCGTTGATTATTACACATATGAATTAGAATTAAATGAATCAAAAAGAAATATTCAGTTATTGAATAAAAATTATGTTAATGAATTTGAGATAGAACTACGAACTTTGATGAGATAAGATGGCTGAAACAACAACTATACCACCAGAGAGTGGTTTATTTTACTCACAAAGTGCAAGCATAAATGATTTGACTATCATTGCACATACAGGCCAAGAAATATTAGTTCAAAAGTTGGTTACAGAAATTTCTTATTTTGAAGATTTGTATAGTTTCTCTGTTTCTGGTTCTGTTACATTATATGATGGTCAAGGTCTATTACAAAAATTTCAACTTTTAGGTTATGAATATTTACGAATGAATTTTGGTAGAGTTAAATCATCCAAAGAAAACATATCAAGAACCTTTAGAATATACACAAGTAGTAGAAAACAGGTTGGTAATCACAGAGCGGAAGAAATAACATTACATTTCTGTTCTGAAGAATTAATGTTATCTGAATCAATTAAGTTACAAAAAGGTGCACCAGATGGTGGTGAAGAAATATACAAGACTGTAACGAGAATATTACAAACTGATTTAAAAATCAAAAAGAAACTCAATATTGAGAACACTAGAGGACTCTATAATTTCAATCTCAACACATTAAAACCATTTGAAGCAATAAGTTGGTTATCTACCTATGCAAGGCCAGAAACACAGAAGCCTGCTGGCGCTGATATGTTATTCTTTGAAAACAAAGAAGGTTTCAACTTCAAGTCATTAAGAACTTTGATGGCAACAGATCCATATAATACTTACAAAGTTCAGCAGATAAACCATGAAATGCCAATGGAAGAGAAGATAAGAACAGTTTTGGATTATGAATTTGTTAAATCTTTTGATGTTTTAAATGACATATCTTCTGGTACATATGCAAACAGATTGATATCAGTTGACCCACTAACTCGGTCATTTAAGATTACAGATTTTAACTATGATACATACAAAAAAAACACCGCAACACCAATGAATGGTGCAGGTAATGGTATTTCAATAAACGATACAAATAGATTTGGTCTTAAAACAACTCAGAATTCAAAGAGTGTGGTAAAAGTTATGGTTGGTAACTCAGAACAGTACAAAGTACCATACATAAAGGATTCACCAGGTTCTGTTGCAAATGATGTATATGTTGAGAATTACGTTCCAAATAGAACAGCACAGATTGGCTTAGCCAACTTTACATTGTTGAAGGTGGTTGTTCCTGGTGATCCAGGACTTACTGTTGGTAAGACCGTAGTCTTTAACATATATAATTTATCATCATCTGGTGATAAAAAAGAATTAGATCCATATTACTCAGGTAAATATTTGGTGAATGCTGTACGTCATGTACTACAATCACAAGGTGCTTATCAGACAATTATGGAATTAGCAAAAGAGAGTTACGAAACTCCAATAGGTTCAACAAACAGTTCAACAGCAAAAAATGAATAATTTTATTGGTAAATCGTGGATCGGTGTTGTAGAAAACATTGATGATCCATTACAACTCGGTCGTGTGAAAGTTCGTATCTTTGGTTATCATACTGAAGATTTGATTGCTTTACCTACAGCAGCCTTGCCTTGGTCCACACTAATGACAGGACCAAATATGTCAGGTTCATTTAATGTACCTGAACCAGGTGCTTATGTTACTGGTTATTTTAGTGATGGTGAATCTACACAGAATCCATATATTGTTTCAATATTACCTGGAGTTAGAAACTTAGCAGAAAATCCATGGAACACAAACATGGGTTTCTCACCACAACCTTTATTTCCAGGTAACAAAGCAGAACCAGATGCGCCTGCTATGCCAGATGCAATTGCTGAAGCAGCCAAAAAAAATCCAACAACCAATTCATACATCTCAAGAGGTATTGTTGCTGGTACAGGTATATCATTAACAAACTCAGCACTAAGTCATGTTTGTGATTTTAGATATCAATTTCAATTTGATATTGGATTAGGTGGTCTTATCAATCCAGTAACGGCAATCACTCAAGCTATTAAAAAAGGTAAAAATAATGCTGCTAACTTTATTGCTTTCTTAATTAAAAAATTAAACGATACTATTACATTAGCTATAAAAGGAATAATAGCAGCAATAAGTTTTGATCCAACCGGAGTATCATCAATTATTTACGCCAAAGTTACTGCCACACTTCAGGATATCAATGACTTCATAAAAGATATTGCTGAATATGTTGAGATAGCAGCAACTATATATTATTTGGTTAAAAATATCAATGATATTATTACATATTTACAAAGTTTACCAGCAAGATTCTTAGCAATGGTACAAGATTGTATAACGAGATTCTTGAATGGTGCTAAAGCATTTGTTGCACAAGTAGCAGCAGTGCCAGGTCAAATTGGTGCTACAATAGATACATTGGGTAAATCTATTCAGGCTGGTGCTGATGAGTTACTTGGTAAACAACAAAGCGAACTTGATTCAATAGTTATACCAGATAATTTAAAAGGTATATTTACAGATCCACATTTAGACCACAGTAATACAATTATTCAATATGTTTCGAATACATATGGAAATGCAAATACTATAATGGCAACGGTAGAGGCAAGTAATTTTGATCCTAATAAGGTACAATGGGCATGAACAAACCTGACGCATTTTGGGGCTGGAATGAACCGGAATCAGCAGCCAATACAGATTATCAACCAAAATATCCATACAATAATGTGACACAGACCAGGTCTGGTCATATGTTTGAATTGGATGATACTAAAGGTCGTGAGAGGGTACGTTTACAACATCGTGCTAATACATTCATTGAGATGCATCCAAATGGTGATGAGGTACATAAAATATTTGGTGATGGTTATACAATCACACTTGGTGACCATAACATTTCTATTGGTGTAGATGATGGAAATCTTGCCAAAAAATTAAATATTACAGTTTTTGGTGACATTAACATGCAAGTGATGGGCAATAAAATTGAAAATATTGAAGGTGATGTAACTCAACACATTAAAGGAAACTTCACACAAGTGGTTGAAGGATATTCTGATGTAACTGCTCAAGTTGGTATGACACTCACTACTGGCGCTGGACCTGGTGGTTTACACATCAAGAGCGGAAGTGTTAATACGGATGGAAACTTGAGGGTTCGTGGCCAAATTATGGCTGGAAATATATATTCTGATAATAGAGTTGATACATCACCTTTGGGTGGTATGAGTGCAGGTAAAGATGGATTTGTTACGATGCTCGGTGGTGTATCAGTAGGTTTTCCTATACCTGTACCAGGAAATATTATTTGTGTAGGTACCATTAATGCTGGTCTTTTAATTAATGCCGGCGTTTCAGTGAACGCACCAATTGGTAATTTTGGTTTGATGTCTGCTGGTTTGATGACCGATTTGGTGAATACAACAATATTTGATGTTCATGCACATATTGGAAATAAAGGTTTTCCAACAAGTTCACCACTAAGTCCGATGATTTAAAGGATATAATATGAGTATTTTTGGTAGATTAGGTTATGATTCCGCAAACACAGCAAATGTTGTGACTCCTTTATCCGCAAATGTGGCGTATACAATGAATTCTATGCCATCATTGTTAAACACTTGGCAAACTGAAGATGTTTCCAGTAATACTGTTGGTGGTTATTTTCAAAATCCTGTTGGTAATGTTACAAAAAATATATGGAATATTGCAAATAATATTATTATAATAACAGGAGCTTATAATGTAGCAAATTTGTCTAATGTTATGAGTTCGGCTAATTCTTTGGTAGCTTCTTGTAATAGTTTTTACTCTCATACAAATAGAATTTCTGGTGTTTCGGGTATGGATTTGGATCAACCTACTTTACCAACATACAATTCAGTCATTGGTGTGAGTAAAATTGTCATGTTGATTGTAACCAAATCTGATAACATACAAAATAATGCTCCTATGATGGGTAATTTTACTAGTTTAACAATATCTAATAGTTTAAATGCTTCATATAATACAATAATTGCATATGCAAATACAATTGCAAACAGTATATCTTCTTCTTCAGATGGAGGAGAACCACCTACAATAACATATTCAAGTAATTTGACATCAAATCAAATATCAACAATTGCTAATAATATAAATGTTATAGTAAATCTTATGAATAATCGTAGAAACGGTGATGTGAACTTCTATTATAACTCACAAAACATTGTATCAAATTATAACCAACTCAAACAATTCTCAAGTCCAGGTCAAACCGAGTTGTATATATTAAATAATTATATTGGTACTGACAAGTTAAAGACCAGGATTAACTCATAAATAAAAGATGGCAACCATAAACAAGATATATTCCGACATAGATTTCGCTTTTACCAAGAAACCTGTGACGGCTGATGTTGCGTTAAGTTATGACGCTCAGGCGGTTTCTCGTTCCATTAGGAATCTGTTAAATACTCAAAACTATGACCGTTTATTCAATCCAGACCTAGGTTCTCAGATTACTGGTCTATTATTTGAAAACATATCTCCTATTGTGGCGTCCACGATGGAAACTATTATAACAAATCTGATTACTAATTATGAACCTAGAGCTAAAATACAAAGTGTCAAAGTGTCATCACAACCAGATTTAAATGCCTATAATGTTACGATAACATTCTATGTAGAAAATGCAACGCTACCAACAACAACAACAATTCTTTTAGAGAGAAACAGATAAAATGGCTGGTGCTAATTCACAAATTCTGATGACAGATTTAGATTTTAATACAATTAAAAACAATCTGAAAACTTACTTACAAAGTCAAGATACACTAAAAGATTATAACTATGAAGGCTCTGCGCTTTCTACATTGTTAGACGTTTTGGCTTACAATACACAATACAATGCCTATTACTTGAACATGGTTGCCAATGAAATGTTCTTGGACTCAGCAATTCAAAGAAGTTCAGTTGTTTCTCAGGCCAAGTTACTAAATTATATACCACAATCATCATTGTCTCCAGCAGCCACAATCAGATTTGTTGTAAACCAAGTATCTGCTGCATCATTGACACTTCCAAAGTTCACAACTTTCATGTCAGAAGCTATTGATGGTATTAACTATAACTTTGTTACAACCGACTCAACGACAGTTGCGGTTTCTGCTAATACAGCAACATTTCCTTCTGTAAGTATCAAACAGGGTATTCCGTCAACATTATCGTTCACGGTCAATTCTACATCAAATCCAAAATACAAGTTTAATATACCAGAAACAAATCTGGATACTACAACTTTACAGGTATTGGTACAACAATCATCTGCAAATGCTTCTTATCAAATCTACACAAAAGCAGAAAACTATCTTACATTAAACAGTTCATCGCTTGTATATTTCTTACAAGAAAGTTTAGATGGTACATATGATATTTACTTTGGTGATAATATACTCGGTAAACAACTAACCAACGGTAATATAGTAATAGTTTCTTATGTTGTTACATCAGGAACAGATGCGGCTGGTGCCAATAACTTTGTATTGATGGATTCAGTTGGTGGTTATGGAAATACGGCTATTACACCAATCTCTGCTGCAACAACAGGCTCGGTGAAAGAAACAATCGATTCTATCAAGTTTCAGGCACCTAAGGCATATTCAGCACAGAAACGTGCGGTAACCAAAGAAGATTATATCACAGTCATTCAACAAAATAATTTAGGTTATGCTTTTGATGCAGTGAATGTGTGGGGTGGTCAAGAGAACTCGACACCAGTATATGGTCAAGTATTCATCGCTGTTAAACCAGCAGGTGCTTATACATTAACAGCTACACAGAAACAAAGATTGATTACTGATGTTATTAAACCAGTTTCGGTGATGACAGTAGAACCAACATTGGTTGATCCGGATTATACTTATATTCAGATGACTGCAAATGTGTTGTATGATACAAAGAAAACAAACTTAACATCCGCACAGATACAGTCTGCGGTAAAAACAGCAATTAGTAATCTAGCTATCACAAATCTAAACACATTTAATTCTACATTCTCAGCAACAGATTTCACAAATGCTATTGCTGCTGTGTCGAATTCAATTATTACTAATGAGATTACTGTTAAATTACAGAAAAAATTCTATCCAAATTTAACAACACCATCTACTTACAATCTATACTATGGTACATCATTAGAACGTGGTATGTTCCAAAGTGGTGTAACAAGTTCTCCATCCGTACAATTTAGAAATCCATTAAACTTGGCCAACATCATTGATGGTGTTTATATTGAAGAAGTTCCAACATCTACTGGTGGTTTAGAATCCATTGCTATTATTAATCCTGGTTATGGTTATCAGTTTACACCAACAGTCACAATACTTGGTGACGGTACAGGTGCTACTGCTGAAGCAGTTATTACAAGTTCTGGTTCAATCCGAGCAATTAATGTGTTGACTGCTGGTACAGGATATACAAGTGCTATTGTACAGATTACACCAAATGCCGCTGATACAACTGGCGCTCTTGGTGCTGCTACTGCCACATTGATTGGTCGTTATGGTACACTCAGAACATACTACAACGATTCACAAAATGTTAAAACAGTATTCAATAATAGTATTGGTACGATTGATTATGTTGAAGGTATTGTTACATTGAATTCTTTTGGTCCAATTCAGGTCAATAATGATTTAGGACAATTAACAATCACAGCCAAGCCAACCACAACAATCATTTCATCTTCATATAATAGAATTATTACAATTGATCCGTATGATTCTGGTGCAATCGTTGTTAATGTGACAGCCAAAACAACATGATAGCAAACGGCCAAAACACCTCGATACTGATATCATCACAGCTTCCTGAATTTGTTCGGGATAATCCCGACTATGCGAATTTTAATCTGTTCTTGACCGCTTACTATGAGTGGATGGAACAGAATGGTAAAGTAACAGAGAGAACCAAGAATCTTTTAAATTATAAAGATGTTGACCAAACAACTGATGAATTTTTGGATTACTTCACAAATGATTTCTTACCATATTTTCCAAAAGATATATTAATTGACAAACAGAAAGCAGTTAAGTTTGCTAGAGAATTGTATCAAACCAAAGGTACACCGGCATCATATCAATTTCTTTTTAAAGTACTTTATAATTCTGATTTTGATATATTTTATACCAAGGAGGCTGTTCTCAAAGCATCTTCTGGTACTTGGTATGTAGCCAAATCGTTAAAACTAGCATCAACCAATTTAAACTTTTTAAATATTGCCAATTATAGGTTATTTGGTGAAACAACCAAATCTATTGCAACAGTAGAGACTGCTGTAGTTGCTGGCACTAAAATGGAAGTATTCATTTCAAATATTGAAAGATTGTTTGAATCGGGTGAATTTGTTCGTGTAGTTAATAATGCCAATCAAGATGTCTTGTTTAGTGGCCAGCCACTCAGAGCAAAAATTGTAGGTCAAATTAGCCAACTAAGAATTGATCCTAAAAATAGAGGTTTATTATATCAGGTAGGTGACCCTGTAGTTGTCTATGGTGGGTTAAATTCAAATACAGGCATCGGTGCTACTGCTGAAATTTCTGAAACAACCAAAGGTTCTATACAAAGTATTGGTGTAATAACGAGTGGTTATGGATATACATTCTCACCAAATACACAGATTGTTATTTCACCAACATATGGAGCTAATGCAACGATTGGTTCTTTGGATCCAGATTATAGAAAAAGATCCAATGTTGCTTTGATACCTATCGATTCAATAGGATTAAAAAAAGATATTTTAATTGGAAATACAAATTATTTTTTCTCAAATATTGCAACCTCAAATGCCAATACAACTTTAGCAAATGCTTTAACTTTCACATCACTTACAACATATCCAATTTCTTCTGTGATTGTTAATAATGGTGGAGGTGGTATTACAGTTCCACCATTAGTTACAGCAGAATCAGATTATATCACAGACATTGAAACATATACAGATTTAAAGCTTTTAGGTATATTAGCACCAATACAAATTACTAATGGTGGATTAGGTTATCAAGCAAACGACAAGATTGTGTTTACGGGTGGAAGTGGCCTAGGTGCCGCTGCAAATGTGATTACAGTTGCAGCAAATGGTGCAATCACAAACGTAGCTTATGTTGCTGCTCAATCATATTATCCTGTTGGTGGTATGGGATATTCAACTAGTTATTTACCAGGAGTAACAGTCAATTCAGCGAATGTATCGGCATCAGGTGCTGTATTATATGTACCGGGAATTCTAGGTGATGGTGCCACATTCTCTATTGTTACAGACCGTGCTGGTTCTATTACAACAATTAATGTTATTGATCCAGGTGAAGATTATATAACAACACCAAATGTATCAATAAAGGTACAAGATATTGTGGTATCTAATGTTTCAATCATTAATTTGCCAACTAAAGGTGATACGATTTATCAAGGCGCAAACATTAATGTGTCAACTTATTTGGCAACAGTTGATTCTACTGCGGTGTTGCAAGTTAATGGTGATCCAACACTTTCATTGTTTAGATTGAGGGTATTCAACTACAATTCTAATCCAGACTCAACTAAATTATTGAATATTGATAAAAATATTCACATGGTTATGGCCAATACACAGTATGATGCATCATATAATTCTAATGGTTATAAAAATTACGGTGATGGTACTGCCAAAGGCACAGCATCATTCTTGAACGGTCTTGTGATTAGCCAAGGACAATACCTGACTACACAAGGACAACCAAGTTCGTTTGACGTTCTACAAAGCACAATCTATAATAATTTTACATACCAGATTACAGTAGAAAAAGAAATTGCAAAATATAGAAGTGTATTGTTGAAATTGTTACATCCAACTGGTATGAATATAATTGGTCGTAACGCTCTGAAATCAAATACAAGTTATAGTTTCCATGGTTTTGAAGCCTTGAATCAAGGTCACACATTACAATATTACACAAATTATCCAGCATCTGGTGTCACAATGACAACAGACTTTACTAATAAAAGTAATAATATTATATCGTTTAATAACCTTACTGGTTCAAATATTGCTAATTATATCTTTACAAGTAATTCTAGTATTACAATCACACCAACAAATGGTCCAAATGTACACGCTGAAATTGTTAAGGTTGATACAACATCAAATACAATTACATTATCAAGCAATATTTGGTTAACTTTTGCAAATGTTGCCACGGTTACAGGAAACTCTGGTGCCAATGTCATAAATATTAACACCTTGACTGGTACCTACGATATTGTAAACAATGGAAATTATAGTAACACAGCATATCCGTTGAAAGATATTGTATATGCTGGAGATAAAGTTCTTGTTGATAATAACACAAGCAAAACAGTATCATCGGTAGACTATATCAATGGTAAGATTTATCTGACTGCCAATTTAACATCAACAACAAATTCTTATTTGGCAGTTAACAGAACATTCTCAGCTACAGGTAATAATATTATAATTTATGGACCTATTGGTTTACAATATATTCCACAGTTAATAACAGAAGACGGTAGAACAATAACAACAGAAGATGGTCAAATCATTCTCTTAGGATAAAACAATGTCATCAGTAAAAATTTCAGAGTTATCAGCAATTACGACAATTAATGCCAATACAGCCAACACTTTGTTGATGGGTGTGGATATTCCATCAGGTATAACAGGCAAATTCACAGCACACACCTTGGCACAAGGTCTGTATTCAAATGAAGTATTGAATGTTGGTGGAAATCCAGTAACATTACCTAATACGATTGCTCAGTTCGCTTTAGGTGGTCAATCTTATATTCAAACAAACCTTGTCAATACAAACGATGGCGGTTCTGCTGATATTGTGGTTACTGCCAATACAGGTACAGACTCCACTTACTTCATTGACGTTGGTTATGTTAATAAAGATTATCAACCAGGTTCTGAATTTAATAATATTGGTACGGCAGTTAATCGTCTAGATGGTTACATCTATGCTCAAGGTAGCACATCTAATACATGGGGTGGTAACCTAATCGTTGGTTCTACTACGACAGGTAAAGAGATTCGTTTCATAGCTGGTGGCGGTTCAACAGAGAATGTTGTTGCCAGAATGAATTCATCAGCAATTATAATCAACAAAGGTTTGGTGTTTGCTGATGGTACAGTACAAAATACAGCTTTAGGTTCAGCAGGAACATATGCCAATGCAGCATTTATACAGGCAAATACACCAAGTTATACTGCCAATTCAGCATCTCTATATGCTAACGGTGCTTTTATCCAAGCAAATGCTGTTTATACACAGTCAAATACTAATACTGGTATAAACACAACACAAAATACAAGTATTTCATCAGCATTTACACAAGCAAACGCTGCATTTGGTGTTGCCAATACAGCAGTTCAAAATACTGCCATAATTCAGTTACAATCATTGACATTGACTGGGAATCTAATTGCCAACTCATCAGGTCAAAGTATATCTGTTGATTCATTCACATCAAACACAGCAACATTTAGTAAGAATGTAGTTGTATTGGGTAATCTTACCGCCAATACATTGTTAGGAAATACTTTTGTGTATGGTTCTGCGACTGCAAACTCTAACGTAACACAGTTAACTAATAAATCTACGGCAGTTACTTCAAATGGTATTTCTGGTGTAATTACTATGAATAATGCTGCATTAGCTGGTCAAGCATATGTCGCATTCACAGTCAATAATAGTTATGTCCAGCACGTTAATGATATTATTATTGTAAATGTGCAAAACGGAGTAACATCACCAAATCCCTATCTCGTTACTGTAAGTAAAGTTGCCGTTGGTAGTTTTAACATCACAGTATATAATGCCGATTCTGGTGGCGGTTCATCTCACTCAGACGCTATTGTATTGAATTATGCAGTAATGAGAGTCGGAAACTAACGAATAAATAAAACATGGCAAATAAAAATATCATCACAACTGGCGCTAAAGTATCAGCGGTCGAACTCACTTATGTGGCTCCTGCTGCTGTGTCAGCACCATATTATAATATTCCTGTAGCTACCACATATTGTTTTCTTTCTAAAGTATTACCTTGGGATGATGATAATAATCCATCAGCACCAACAGCAGACGTTAAATACATCAAGCAAGTTCAAAAGAATATGTTTGTAGCCAAATTAATTGGCATCAATGATATTTCTCCTGTTATTCAAAGAATTGACTGGACAAGTGGTACTGTCTATGAACATTACCAAGATGATATTGATATGATTGAGTTGGATGCAAACGGCAATTTAATTCACATATTCTATGCCAAGAACAAATATGACCAAGTCTTTAAGTGTTTATGGAACAACAATGACCAGCCATCTACAATAGAACCATACTTTGAACCTGGTACATATAATACGAATAATATTTTTACTGGAACAGACGGATATAAGTGGAAATACATCTATACAATTGATACTGGTTTAAAAGTAAAGTTTATGGATAAGACATGGATTCCAGTTTCGGTTGGTGCTAACACACCTAGTCCGTTGATAAACACGGCTGGTGCCGGTTCAATTGATGTTATCAACGTGACAAATGGCGGTTCAGGATATGATCCAGCAAATGCTGCCATTACAATTAAAGTCACAGGAGATGGATCTGGTGTTGTAGCATCAGCGAATGTTGTTTCTGGAGTTATTAAAGATATTATCGTTACAAATCCAGGTTCTAATTATACTTACGCTAATGTCATAATTTCATCAACATTAGGTTCAGGTGCAATAGCAGAAGCACCAACATCTCCAGTTGGTGGCCACGGATTTGATCCGATATCTGAATTGGGTTGTTCACATATCATGTTTACATCAGAATTTAATGGTTCTGAAGGTGGTATTATACCAACAGATATTGACTTCCACCAACTAGGTTTGGTCATCAATCCATCATCTCTTGCTTCACAAGCAACGGCCAGAGGTTTAGGAATAAATAATACTTTACCGGCCAATAGTGCCATTTATAAGACAACTACTGATTTAATTGTGGCACCTGGTTTTGGAACATATGTTCCAGATGAAGTTATATTTCAAGGACCAGACGATAATATCAACAATGCTACATTTACAGCAATTGCATTAAGCTTTAATACATCAACCAATGTCCTAAGGCTAATAAATACAACAGGAACATTAACAACAAATGCACCTGTGAGAAACGTACCAAAAACAAATAGAACTCTATTGTCTTATACAACACCAGATTTTGCTGTTCTTTCTGGATACGTTTCATATCTCGAAAATAGAAGTGGTGTACAAAGAAGTTCTGACGGTATAGAACAAATAAGAATAGTACTAGGTTACTAAAAGGAAAAAAATGTCTCTGAATTTTAACGTTGATCCATATTACGATGATTTTGACCAAACAAAAAACTTTCATCGTATTTTGTTTAAACCTGGTCGGGCTGTTCAGGCCAGAGAACTGACTCAGGCACAAACAATTTTACAGGATCAAGTTACAAAGTTTGCTGATAACATCTTCAAACAAAATTCACCAGTCACTGGTGGACAAGTAACAACAAACTTTAACTGTTATTATATCAAATTACAATCCACGTATAATAATACTGCAATTGATATCACTCAATTTGATGGTTTGTTAGTTAAGAATGCCACAGGCACAGTTATTGCTCGTGTACTTGCCTATGCTGCTGCAACTGGTACAGATCCAGCAACATTAGTTGTTTCATACAAATCTGGTTCACAGTTTCAAAATGGTGATGTAATATATGATTCTGTTTCCAATTTAGCTGCACAAGCAATCACAACTGCAGCAACTGGCCAATCTTCTGTGGCATCTATTGCTCAAGGAGTATTCTATATTTTAGGTAATTTTGTACAGATTTCAGCATCTACTATAATTTTAGAAAAATATAGTAATGTTCCCACAAAACGTGTTGGTCTTACTATCACAGAAACAATCTACGATTATATTAATGATTCATCTTTGTTGGATCCTGCTGTTGGTGCTTCAAACTATCAAGCTCCAGGTGCTGACCGTTATTTTATCGGTTTATCTTTGGATACTCGTTTTATTGCTCTTGGTGATGACCAAAACTTTGTTGAATTGGTTCGTGTAGAGAATGGTGTCGTTGCAAATCTTGTTGAAGGTTCTGTATACAATGTCATTGATGATTATTTTGCTAAACGTGATTACGAAACTAACGGTGATTATGTTGTTGAAGATTATAAATTAACACCAAGAACAACTTTGGTAACGACAGACCCATCAGCCAATACCTACACATTAACCGTAGGTAAAGGCTTGGCATATGTTCATGGTTACCGAATTCAAAATGCTACTAACGTAGATTTAGTAACCAATCGTGCAAGAACCACAGCGTCACAGAATAACACACCAGTATTCATTGACTATGGTTCATATTTCTATGTGGATACTGTTCGTGGCAGTTCTGGTGCATTCTTTGATGTAACTACAGGTCAGACAATCGACTTACATTGTGTGCCATCATACAATATTTCTACTACAAATACTGCCACATATAATGCAACAGTTGTAGCAACTGGTTATCTCCGTAATTTTGTGTATGACCACAATACAACAGATGCCGATGCAAACTCATATGTGTTCAAAGCATTTGTAAATGATGTTCAAAATGCTGTTTTGTCAGCAAATGTTATTTCCGGTACAGCAAATACAGTTACGTTACCTGGTACATATTCACAGGCCAACACATCTTATGTTGGTGTTAATATTTCTATCACTAAAGGTACAAGTGCTGGTGACTTCAGAACGATTACTTCATATAATGGTGTTACAAGAGTTGCAACAGTTAATCAAAACTGGACAGTTACACCAGATACAACATCTGTATTTCAATTAAATTTTGATATCAAAGACATTGATACTGTTGTATATTCTGATACTACTTCATTCCCAGCAACAATCAAAAGTTATGCAAACATCAACGTAAGTGGTCGTGTTGGTGGAGTTTCTACAGGTGCAACTATTTTAGAAAATCCAGGTGCACCAGAACTAATCTATAATGTTGGTACACCATATGTTGCATCGTTGACTAGTGCTTCTTATAATACACAACAATTAAACCGTGGCGTGGCATTTACTGTTACGGGTGGTTCTGCCGTAGCAACAATTACCTATACAGGTGATTATGCTGGCGTTGTAAAACATCTTGGTGCAGCAGGCGCATCGTTATCATCCGATGTAATCAAACAAAACTTTATGATTGTTGTTACAAACAAAGGTTCTTCATCACTAAACGTTGGTGAGATTGTGCCTTGGACAACTAAAGGTGGTACAGTTGTATTGAGTTCTGATTTGGCAACTGCTACATTAAGTATTCCTGTTGCAAACGTATCAAACGGTTTCACCGCAACTGTATTAGAAAAAGTATATGCAAGTACTGCCGATAACTCAAGTCACTTCTTGAAATACAAGAACTTGATTACTGCCAATACACAACAAGTTAAAACAACCGGTACACAAGTTAACACATATACTTTTGTTGATGACACTTCATTGACTTCAACTGGCCAAGTTTATATTCAAAATGCTGGATTGGTCACTGCAGGTTCTAAACAAAGTTTGTATCTTGCTGACGTTAAATCAATCGTTAAGATTATTGATACAGGAGCTTCTGGTACTGTTCCAACATATGCCAATCTGGCAAGTTATATTGATGTAACTGCAAATTATACGTTTGATAATGGTCAAAGAGATAATTATTATGACCACGCATCAATTACATTAAATCCAGGTGCACCACAACCAAAAGGTAATATTCTTGTATTCTTGAATTACTACCAACATACAGGTGGTGATGGTTATTTTGGACTGACTTCTTATTTGAGTTCAACGAAACCAGAAACATATCAAAATATTCCAATTTATATTAGTAAAGGTGGTACAACATATCCACTTCGTGATTCTGTTGACTTTAGGCCGGCACGGATAAATGCTTCAGTAACATTTGCATTTAAATATAATAATGCTGGTGATAATAGATATGGTGTGTTTATTCCTACAGACCTATCAACATTCACAACTAATTACTCATATTATCTTGGTCGTAAAGATAAATTAGTTCTTACTAAAGATAGAAGTTTTCAAATGATTGAAGGTGCTCCTTCTATCAATCCATTAGTACCAACTGAACCAGATGGTTCTTTGGTAATTGCCAATTTGACACACAGACCATATACTGGTTATATTCCAACAGAAGCACCAGCGGGAACAGTTGCTGACTTGTCTATTGATAAAGTCAAACACAAGCGTTATACAATGCAAGATATTGCTGGTCTAGAAAGCAGAATCAACAATATTCAGTATTACGCATCTTTGAATTTGTTAGAACAAAAAACAAGTTCATTACAAATTTCTGATGCTTATGGTTTGAATAGATTTAAAAATGGTATTTTGGTTGATGACTTTTCAAGCTTCGCAACGGCAGATACGTTGAATTCTGATTATTATGCAACTATCAATCGCCGTGACCGATTTATGACTGCTACACAGAATGTACAAAATTTTCCATTAAAGTCTTTGGCTACTGTGTATAATATGAATAATCTGGACACTTCTGCTGATACAGTTGTAAACGGTGTCAAAACAAGAGGTTCTAGTTTAGGTTATGCAATCAATACAGATGGTGATATCAATTATTATTCATTACCATATTCAACTGCAAATGTATTTTCACAGAAGTTTGCATCACGAACAGTTAACGTCAATCCTTTCTCCGTTTCATTAATCGATGGTTCAGTTTCTCTATCACCAAACGTAGATAATTGGGTCGATACAAACTATTCGCCATCATTATTGATTACTGATCCTAACTTACAAATCTTCCAAGCAGGTTCAACAACCAATCTGTTACAAGCTGGAGATTGGAAAACAGTTCCTGGTACAACAGTAACTAATGTTAGTGAGAGATATGTTGAAGGACATGGTATTAATCCTTCATTATATGGTTATGTTGGTTACCATGAAGTCGCAACATACAATTACTCAGAACAAACACAGACAAATATTTTGGGTTCTTACGATAAATTAGGTAATACTTATTCATTGAATAATGGTTACATCCAAGATATTTCAATTCTTCCATACATTCGTCCACAACAAATTATTGCTCGTGCACGTGGTATGTTGTTCAACACAACAGTCAAATATTATTTTGATAATACAGATGTTACAAACTATGTACGAAAAGGTAATATTATTGAATTGACAGGTGTTTCAGGTACATTCGCTGAAGGTGACATCATTGGTTATTATTCAAGTGGTGCATTTACACCTACAGCACGTATTTTAGGTGTATATGTTAAAACTTCTGGTGTAAGATTGTATGTTGCTGCTGATCCATACACAACAACATATACAACCAACGGTGTAATGCAGAATGCTTTCTTTAATGCTGCTGGTGCATATACATCAACATCGGCATCTGGTACAGTATCAAGTTCATCACATTTTGGTGGAAGAATTACAAATGTTGCCAATACAACGACAATTACAATAAGTTCGTTAGCTCCTACCGGAAATACAAACTTTGTTGGAAACACATTCTACGTTTGTGCTGGTACAGGTGTTGGACAATCAGCAACTGTTACTGCTTATAATGGTGTAACTAAAACTATAACACTATCCACAGGTATTACTGCTGCCAATAATGACATTTATTCTATCGGTTCATTCTCGACGGATGAAGCTGGTTCAACTTATGGTGTATTCAATTTACCAGCAAACACTTTCCACAATGGTCAAAGAGTTTTACGCATTGATAACAAAATTAATGGTAATTTAGGTACAGAAACAACTTATGCTGAAGGTACTTTCTATTCTGAAGGTTTACAAACTAAGGCACAACAAGTTGACTTTGGTGCTTCGCCTGCCGGTGCCAAGAACACATTCAACCAAGTAAATGCTAAGGCTGAAGTATCAATAGCAAGAATATACAATCCATGGGATCCTGTTGCACAGACATTCATTGTTGATAAAACAAACTATCCTAATGGTTTGTTTTTAAATTCAGCAACATTCTTCTTTGCATCTAAACCAACAGCCGATGATTCAAGTATTACATTGTCTATTGTTGGTACACAAAATGGTTATCCAAGTGGTGATACGTTAGACCATTCCGTTGTTACATTATCACCAAACTTGGTGAATGTCTCAACGACACCACAATATTTGGATTCAACTGCTGCAACTAAGTTCACATTCTCTGCTCCAGTCTATATTCAACCTGGTGTGTTGTATTCTTTCATTATGAAATCTAGTTCAAGTCAATACACATTATGGACAGCATCAAATGGTGATACAGCATTGTCATCTTCTGTTAAGAATTTGCCAACTGATCCGTTGCCATCAATAATCACTAAAATTGGTTCTGCACCATATGTTGGTGGTTTGTTTATTTCACAAAACTCACAAACATGGACTGCTGACCAGAATCAAAGTTTGATGATGGTTGTTGACCGTTGTGTGTTTAGTACATCATCTACACCAACAATTCAATATGTAGTACCAAACAAGTTACCACAAAGAACATTGATTGATGAGAGTATTAATTACTACATGAACGCTAATAATGTCTCAAAGACAATCAATGCAGTCACATCTAGTGATGTTTATATTGATGCATTTAACATTACAACAACAGATTTTGTACCAACAACAACTTCAATTGGTTATTCATACAATGCAACATTAGTAGGCGGTACAGCTTCTGGTATAACAAATATTAATCCAGGTAAATACGGAACACCAACAAATGATGACATTTACTTGTCTGATGGTAAAGGCGAACGGATTCTACAGGCAAACTCAAATACATCATTCTCGTTGTATGCTCAACTTAAAACAGCTGATAACTCGGTAAGTCCAATTATCTCTGATGCTGGACTTTCTACATACGGTATCAGATGGAATATCAATAATGCTGAGTTGTCAAATTCAGTTATTACATTGACTTCTGGTGGTACAAGTTACAACGCAAATACAACATCTGTAACAGTATCGGCACCAACAGGCTCTGGTGGTACACAAGCATATGCTGCTGCTAATATTGTTGGTGGTATTGTTCAATCTGTATACTTGACAAGTAATGGTGCCGGTTATATTACTACACCAACAATCACAATCACAGATGCTAATACAACTCCAGGAACTGGTGCAACGGCAGTTATTACTGGTGAAACATCTAAATCTGGTGGTAATGTTCTTGCTAAATATGTAACCAAGAAAGTTGTGTTGGATCCAACATTTGATTCTGGTGACTTGAATGTTTACATGACAGCATATCGTCCAGTCAATACAGACATTAATGTGTATTATAAGATTCTTAACAGAAACGATACACAGAAATTCAATGATGGATCATGGCAATTAATGACCAAGGTTAATAATTCTGGTTCACTATACTCACAAACAAGATCCGATACGTATGAATTTGTATTTGCACCAGGAACTTCTGGTACAGACCAAGGATATGTGACGTATACAAGTATAACAGGACAAACATATACATCATTCAGTCAATTTGCTATCAAAGTAGTAATGACAAGTTCTGACCACACGTATACACCATTTGCAACAGATTTGCGTGTGATTGCTCTTCCTACTAACGTTAATACAACATTCTAATTATGTCATTAGTACCAATCAACGGAACAAAATTGTATCGTGATACAGAAACAATGGCTCTGATTAACAGAGATGTTTCTGGTTTGGAAGATTACAAAGCAAAAAGACGATATGCTGAGGTCCAAAGAGAACAAATAAATAATGTGAAGATGGAAATGGACAGCATCAAAAACGACATATCAGATATTAAAAAACTGATGGTAAAACTATTAGAAAAAGGTTAAAATGGCAAATACAGTATCAACCATAAGTTATGCCAATACGTTCGGTCAATGGATGGTGGCAACAGATGCTCTTATTGGTGAAAACAATATATTAGCAACAGGTGACTACAATAAAACATCAGGTACTCTATATCTAAATGAGACAACTAAAAACTCATTGCAGGCTAATGGTAATATTGTCGTACAGAAACAATTGCTTGTTCAGGGTATCGCATCATCCGTTTCAGTAGACAATAACATGACGGTTGGTCAACAAGTATATTTTACCAACACAACATTAGGTTTAACGAATTCAGGACAAGCAAATATCAATGGTTTATTGATTGCACAAGGACCAAATACAAGCTTGTATGTTGCTAATAATGAATATATTGGTGGTAATAGTACAATTCAGTTTAACACCACAACAAACAATGTACAGGCAAATACTTCTGTTAATACAGCAAATGCAAGTATCACGGGTACAGTATACACTAAAAATCTAACAGCAAATGCCAGAATTATGGGTGCTGTGGCAAGTATTTCTGGATCGACTTATACTGATACATTACAAGCTAATACATCGGTAACTACAACGTCATTACAAGCAAATACACTAATTAATACTGCTGCAATTTTTGTTACTGGAACAGCAACGGCAAATACGTTGCAAGCCAACAACACGATGAATACTGTAACAGCATCTATTACAGGCAATACATATACAAGCATTTTAGTTGCAAACACTTACATCACAACACCAAAAGCAAATGTATCTACAATATTAGATGCAAATTCTGCTGTTGGTTATTTTAGTTCTATACAAACACTAGGACAATTAAGTGTTGGTGGCAACTTTGTTATCAACGGTTCAACTGTTTATAATTCAAATACATTTACATTAAATGCCGGTTCAGCTACATCACAAATATCTTATATTAATGTAAACAGAGGTTCTTCTGGTGGTTCTAATGCTTCAATCCGTTGGAATGAAACACAAAAATACTTTGATGTATTAAATGTAACATCAAATAATTACTATCGTTTACATACAGACGAGTATCTAAGTGACGTAATCACATCCACAAGTACAACAAACGTGGCAACAGCCAACGTAGCAAACACACTAAACAACCTTATTACAACAGGTGTTGCTGCAGCATTCTTACAAGCAAACGGTGCTTTTGCTGCTGCCAATAACGTTGCACCACAAGTTCAGCCTATCTTTATTCAGGCTAACTCGGCATATTCACGTGCTAATACATCAGCAAATGTTTTTTATGGTACAACAGGTTATATTAATCCAACAAATGGTATTATTAACTTTACAAGTAATAACGGAATAACAGTTGTTGCAACAAGCGCAAACACACTCGCAATCAGTAATCCGCAAGACCTAAGAACAACTGCTTCACCATCATTTAACACTCTGACATTAACAAATGCTTTGGCAATCAACCAAGGTGGTACAGGTGCTACTTCATCGGGTGCTGCACTCACATCGTTATTACCGGCAGCAAACACAGCAGGTTATGTATTGACAACAGGTGGTCCAGGTTCTTTCTATTGGGCTGCAAGTTCTGGTGGCGGTGGTGGTGGAACGACACCAGGAACAACAATTAACTCAACTCGTCTGACATATACAGGTACAGGTTCACAGACTGCCTATACTGCACCAACGTATGTGGTTGGTGCTTCTCAATTGAGAGCATACATTAACGGTGTTAGACAGTTTCCATCTGAATATACCGAAACAAATTCAACTCAGGTAACTTTTAACACAGCACCATTATTAAATGATATTGTTCTGATTGAAGTTGATGGTTACATTAATAATCCATATTATGCAAATAACATTGTATATGGTCCAGCAACTGGTTCTATACCAGTTTCAGCAAATACAATTCAACTGGCGATTGACAGTTTAGAAAGTAGAAAAGCTGCCTTGGCCGGTGCAGGTTTTACAGGTGTAGTTACTGGTTTAACTATGCCAGCAGGTACAAGTAATACAGCTTTAGCTACAACTTCTTTTGTTACTGCTTTTGCTAACTCTGGATATACATTAACAAGTTCAATTACAGGTAACGCTGGTACAGTAACAAACGGTGTTGTTACTAGTGGTTCATATGCTGATCCATCTTGGATTACATCATTAGCAAGTAGTAAAATTACTGGTACATTTGCATCATCAAAAATTACTGGTCTGGCAGCATCTGCAACAACTGATACAACAAATGCTAGTAATATTACAAGTGGTACTCTAGCATCATCAAAAATTACTGGTCTGGCAGCATCTGCAACAACTGATACAACAAATGCTAGTAATATTACAACAGGAACTTTACCTACATCAGTTGTACCTACATTAAATCAAAACACAACTGGTTCTGCAGCAACATTTACAAGTACAACACAAAACTCTCAATTTAATTCTATTGGTATTGGTACTGCTGCATCAGGAACAGGCGGTGAAATTCGTGCTACAAATAATATTACCGCCTATTATTCTGATGATAGATTAAAAACAAGAATTGGTAATATTGAAAATGCTTTAGATAAATTATTAACACTAAATGGTTTTTATTACCAAGCAAATGAAACAGCGCAAGCTTTAGGTTATCAAGTTAAACGAGAAATTGGTGTTTCTGCTCAAGAAGTACAAAAAGTTATGCCTGAAATTGTTGTACCAGCACCTATTGATGATAAATATTTAACAGTACATTATGAAAGATTGATACCTTTGTTGATTGAATCTATCAAAGAACTCAAAGCAGAAATCGATACATTAAAAGGAAGTAAATAATGACAACCAAAGTCACAGGATCAGTATTAACAAATACAGCAGTAACACCAGGAACTTATGGTGGTGCGTCACAAATACCTGTAGTGACAGTTGACCAACAAGGTAGATTGACATTAGTTGCAAACGTAACAGCAAGTGTTGCTAATACTATTGCTAATACACAAATTACAGGAACAATTACAGGCGCTCAATTAGCAGCAGGTGCAGCAAATACTAATTTAGGATTTATACCTGTAGGACCAACTTTAACCAGTTCACATGTAACTACAGCATTAGGTTTTACTCCTTATAGTAATTCTAATCCAAACGGTTATATTACGGGTATTACCAGTGGTCAAGTGACAGGTGCTTTAGGTTATACACCTTATAGTAATTCTAATCCAAACGGTTAT
>Ga0209188_1000988_pt1 | contig 24524 bp, 37 predicted proteins | sample C_130625_EF_Meta_FD_187307 | JGI IMG/M metagenome (GOLD analysis project Ga0209188, IMG submission 187307) | Freshwater microbial communities from Lake Croche, Canada to study carbon cycling - C_130625_EF_MetaG (SPAdes) (version 2) | ecosystem: Environmental > Aquatic > Freshwater > Lake... | reverse complement strand
GTTATTTGTTTCCACCAAGACCAACTGAAACAACAAAATATACTGAATTAGGGAAGTATGATAATGGAGAGTTTTTGGTACAACCGAAATACAATGGAACTTGTTGTATGGTTTTTATGAATGAGAATGAGTTGATAGTAATGAATCGCCATAAGGGTTTGATTACATCAAATTATAGTGATGTAGATTTTAGAGGATTACATCGTGGCAAAGGTTGGTTGGTATTGTGTGGTGAGTTTTTGAATAAGAATAAGAAAGGCGAAAAAGATATTCCATTTAATTTAAAGTTTGTGATTTGGGATATTTTAGTTTATCAGAATGATTATATGATTGGTAGTACTTTTCAAGAAAGAATGAATTTGTTGGATGAATTATATCCTTCATCAAAAATGGTTGTTGGAAAGGAATTAGAATCTTATGTTCATCTTTTGATTACAAGACAAAAAAATGTTTACAAAGCACCTTACTACGAAGGAGGTTTTTTGAATTTGTATGAGAGTATTGTAAAGACTGATTTATATGAAGGATTGGTTTTAAAAAGAAAGAATGCGAAATTATCTCTTGGTTTGACTGAAAAAAATAATAACACTTGGCAAATAAAATGTAGGAAACCCACAAAGAACTACGCTTTTTAATATGATTGATTTATTAGGTAAGAAGGTGAAGATTGTAAAAAACTTCGGAAATGTTTGTGAACCATTTGTAGGATTAACGGGGGTACTGACCACACCATTCTCGTATGGTTGTTGCAAGAAAGATTGGTATGGTGTAGTATTAGATGATGATACCATATATGGTAGGAAATTGAATTTTCATATTGAGGAAATTATTTTTCTTGACGAACAATAAAATAAAATAATTTACGTTGAAGGTTTTTTTCATATTATTTTGGGGGTAGTTTTTACTATCTCCATTTTTTTTCAAAAAATGTTTGTTATTTTAATTAATAATATTATCTTTGTTTCACAATGTTTGAATTAATACAAGAACAAAAATATAAGAACAATCCTAACTATCTCGGTTCATTTAGAGGTACTTATGATATGTATTCTATATGGACTTTAAATAAAGTATTAGTACTTCATTATTCAAATGGTAATGTTTATAGTAATGTTATAATTGAAGATTTGAATGGATGGTTAAAATCAAGAAATTATAAGCCTTTAATATTAAAAAATGAAAAAGAAAATTCAACAGACTAACGAGCAATCATTTAAAAGTTTACTAAAAGATTTACACCAAGTTGAGTTAGCCATTTTGAGAGAAAGGATTTTGAAAGTGATGGAACTAACGATGCAAGACATAGAAGAAAATCCTAAAGATTGGGAAAAGCAAATAGTACAACCGAATATTATGGTGAACTTAAATCAAAAAATTCAAAAACATTTAGGTCTTTAATTTCTTACATCCCAACTACATTTAACAAAATTAAATGGAAATAAAGCAACTACGTTGGGATGTTTTTTTTAAAACATAAAACTCAAAATATGCCTCAATTACACGAAACGATGTATGGCAAAAAATTGCTTGAACACGATATTCCCGAAATACATCGTCAACTAAAAAGAATTGCTGATAGTTTAGAACTTTTAGCACAACCACTTGCTGAAAAGAAAAAAAAATTAGAAATTAAAAAAATAAAGAGTGGTGGTACTTACGAACATTTAGAATCATTAAGACAAGGGCGCAACAAACATTAATTTATGGAACAAGCATACCGAGTAATAATTAAAGGACAAGAATTTTTTTTCAAGGAGAAAAAAACTGCATTTGCTTTGATTAAATTTTTAGAGATTGGTTTTCAATTTAATGATGACATAAAAATTGAAATACTTGATATAATGAATCACGATGAATCTTTTCAAAGTATAACCATAGCATTAAAACAATTACGAGAAGAAGAAGATAAAACTAAATTAAACTAAAAATTTCAAGTATAGCAAGGTCAAGTATAGTTTGGTTATGCGAGGTATTGTATAGTAAAGTAAAGAATAATTGAAGATGGAAAATAAAAATCTAATTGCAATAGTTAATACTATTCTAAGCGAGTTAAGACAACTTGAAGCCGACATTATGTTGATGCAAGTTCAAATTAATGGTGGCAAGTTTGAATTGGAAAATCAAACAACCGAAAGTATGATGACCATTGTAACCGACTACAACAATCATTTGCAAAACATAAAATTTATGGAAGGCAAGTTTGATGCTTTTTCGTTGGTGCTGAAAAAGATAAATGAAATACAAAGTAATTAATTTATGTTATGTATTGTTTGGTCAAGTATAGTTAGGTGACGTACAGTTTAGTAAAGTAAAGAATATTTTTTTATGCGATTAAATTCAAAAACTTACCCATCGTATTATACCCTTCTTTCGGGTAATTATGATTTCTTAAAAATTGATGAGATGTTTGATTCGTTGTTGGACACGCCAAAAAAATTTCACGATTTCATAGCATCATTGAAATTCACATTTGAGCAAGTGAATAAAAAGTACTATCTCACAAATACTTTCAAGGAATCAATCATAACAGCAATGCCAAAAATTGTTGGTGGTAATAAACACCTAACTGAAATTCCTTGTGATTGTGGTTTGATATTTACTGATAAAGGATTTTTAGTTTACTTATCTAATCCTACTGACAAAAAATTAAAACTTTTGGTGTTTGGTTTTACGAGAGAGGTGCTTACTACTTATGGTATGATTGATAACGATGATAAGTTTAGTGGTCTTGCTTGTTCATTAAAAGATGGAAAACCTTTTAATGATACTGAAGGATTGAGTTCGTTTTTGACAAGTATTTTGACTGCCTTGTTTTTCATAGAAAATTGTGATGTGGAACAAAAAATTATGAAGCCAAATGAAAAGCACAAGGAGAATGGCAACAAACACTATAATGAAAGTAAGAGTGATATTATCGTTTTGGATTGTAGATGGTTCACAGAGTTAATTCGTAGCATACCATTTCACGTTAAAGGTCATCTTCGTTGGCAACATTGTGGCGAGAAATTTACAAAGCGAAAATTGATATGGGTTTCTGATTTTGAAAAGAAGGGTTATGTGCGAAAGGCAACTAAAGAAAAAGTTTTGTAATGTGACGTATCGTATAGTAATGTGCTTTAATGTGAAGTAAAGTGTGGTGTGGTACTAAACAAAAAATCCCTCAATAAGAATTGAGGGAATTTTTTCTATATGTAATGGGAGTAGGAGATGTAAATCTATAATAAAACTAATAAATAAAAAAATAAAAAAACTTTGAAATAAAATATTTGGAAAATAAAGTAATTTGTGTAACTTCGTGTAACAAAAAACAAAAATAAAGTAATATTATGGCACATCAAATCAATTTCAACGAAAAAAAAGGTACACATTCTTTTGCATCTAATGGAGAAAAGGCGTGGCACAATCTTGGTCAAGTAGTAAATGGTGCTATGACTTCAGAAGAAGCCATCAAGTTGGCTAACTTGGATTACGAGGTTGACAAGACTACAATTCACGCAAGGATTGAGGGAGAGGAAGGTGTTACATTGTATGAAGCGTTTGACAATAGGTTTGCTACATATCGTAAGGACACGAATGAGGTTTTGGGTATTGTAGGAAATCGTTATCAAGTAATTCAGAACAAAGATTCTTTTGGTTTTTTTGATGCGATTATTGATGAAGGTGAGGCGATATTTGAAACTGCGGGTGTATTGGGAAAGGGTGAGAGAATTTTCGTTACTGCGAAGTTACCCGAAGATATGCTTGTTGGTGGAGAGCCTTGTAGCAAGTATATTATTTTAACGAATAGTCACGATGGTAGTTCCTCTATTATCGCAGGTTTGACAACTGTGAGAATAGTTTGTAACAATACGTTACAAGCAGCGTTGAGAGGTTTATCAAATAAAGTTTCAATTCAACATAGAGTTGGTTTTAAAGAAAGATTGAATGAAGCACATAAAGTGATGAATATTGCTTCAAAGTATATGTCGGAGGTTGAGGATATTTTTAATGTAATGGCTAAAACTGAATGTGATGATAAGTTGCTGAAGGAATATATCACACAAGTGATGAAACCCGAATACAAGAGTGTTGTTACGAAAGAGGAAGAAGAAATTTTATCTACAAGATTTAAGAATCAAGTTGAAACGATTTATAATTTTGCTTTGAGTCATCCTACACAAATTACAAATGATGCGAGAGGAACTATTTGGGGTGCGTACAATAGTATTTCGGGATATTATAATTACGAAGCAAAGAATTTTAAAAGTGCTGAAGATAAATTTTCAAGTGTGATGTTTGGAAATGCGAATACTAAAATATTAAAAGGATTTGATAAAGCGTTAGAACTAATAAACAATTAAAATTTAAAAAAATGTATTACACAAAATCAAACTCAAAAGAAATGAAAACAATAGTGGAAACTTTTGTTATTGAAGAAACGCAAGAACTCATTTATGACAATGAAAAATTGGATAGATGGAATGAACTTGTAAAAACTCTTGAATTGGAAGGGCAAACAAAGATTGTTAGTCCAAAAAAATCTCCGATACCATTTATGTTTATGAAGCAAACATTGGTAAACACATTTGAAACGCTATGTCCAAGAAAGGTTAGTTTGACTGAATTTGATGTTACTCCAATACCTGTTGAGATTTTGGATTTAGTTGCTCTTTCGGTTAATGAGAAGTATTTTAATAAGATTGAGATTTGGTATGATGATAAAACTCCCGACCCAATATGTGTTGGTCAGATGGGTTACTACTATCAACCGACTTGGTATAGTAGTAGCAAGAAAGAATTTAACGATATGAAATTTAATAGTCGTGAAGAAGCGTTAGAAGTGGGTGTTCATAAAGATGCTATATCTTATTGTATTGATAAGCAATATTTGATTGGCAAGTGGGGAGATGTAAAAATGTCTTTTGCTGAATTGAAGAAGATGGCTACCGAAAAATATATTGATGATAAAAAAAACGACTACGAGAGTGATATTGCGAAATTAAAAAGACAACTTGAAGATTTGAAAGTTGATGCTCATAAAAGATTTAATTAAGATTTTTTGTTTGTTAGTAAAGTTTAGGGAGATTGATTTTTCCTTTTCCCACAGGCTTACTATCGTTGGGGTGGGTTGTAATGCCCATCCCATTTTTAAAATTTTTTGATGATGCGAAGTTGCGCTACGTGATGTTACGTAATGTAAGGTAGTGTGTAGTAAAGTTTAGTATAGAATAATATTTATGGAAAGTTTGTTTATAAAGGTTGAGGAACTTTTTAATGAAGGCTTGAGTGTTGCTCAAGTAGTTATTGAATTGGGGGTAGAGAATAAAAAACACATTTCCATATACTACGCTAAGTTAAAACGACTAAATAAGAGAAAAATAAAAGAAGGAATTTTTAATGTAGATGAATTTGAAAATTGGATTATCTAAATGAAAAGAAAGTACGAATTAAAAAAGCCAAGACATTTAACGCATCCACAAAATAGAATTAAGCCACTTGAAGAAAGATTAGTGCAAGGGTTTTATTCGGTAAAGGGAAAATACAAGAAAGAAGCCGATAAAGTAATTTCAGAACTTGTCAAACAATGGAAGTAAAATATTAATCAAAATCAAAATCAAAAAAAATGAATTACAAAGTAAAGATTAAGGGTATTACCCCTTATATGCAACATCGTATGGACGACAAGAAACTTGCCGATTGGGAAGTAAATCGTAAGCACATTATTGAGAGGGATGACATCAATAGTGAGGAAATGAAATTAGCGCAATTCCATTCTTATATAAATAATGATGGTAGGTTTTATTTGCCTTGCGAACATATAAGAGCAGCGTTAATTAATGGTGGAACTTTTTTGAAATCAAAAGTTGGTGTGAGAACAAAGTCAATGAAGTCAATCATCGCAGCAATGTTTATGGTCAACCCCGAAGAAATACTATTGCCCGAATTTGATACGATTGATAAACGAAGCGCAGTAAACCGAAACGTAAAAGCAAGAATTATTGTTGTTCGCCCAAAGTGGACTAATTGGAGTGTTGAGTTTACTTTGAACACAGGTCAAGATACCTTTACTGATGCTCAATTAACTGAATTGATAAACACAACGGGTATGTATGTTGGTATAGGTTCTTATCGCCCAACTAACAATGGATATTTTGGAAGGTTTGAACTTGAAAGTTTAAAAAAGATTTAATGAAGTTGATTTTTATTATTAGTCCTGTTATGTAGTGTGGCGTGTGGTAAAGTACATTAGCGTATAGTATAGATTTTTAATTTTAGTCAAAATATTTAATAATATAAAGCCATGCGAAGTATTGTGAAGTTTAGTTTCGTTATGCGAAGTTACGCGAAGTTCCGTGACGTGAAGTATAGATTTTTTAGTTTTGGTTTTCGTAAACAACAAAAAAAAGTAAACATATTTTGTGGTATGGTTTGGTGGTGTGGAGTGTGGTGCGGTTTGGTGGTGTGGAGTGTGGTATGGTTTGGCGGAGCGCAGCATCGTAACGTAATGTTCTGTATAGAATTTTTTTAAAAGAGAGAAAAGTAAACATATTTTTTGTGGAGTTAGAGATTTTTAGTTTTAAACAACAAAAAAAAATAAATATGAAAGAAAATTATGAAGAAGAAGAAAGTTTTTTCTTGGGTATAAATATTGAAAATGTAAAAAAAACAAGCGATGATAAAAAACAAATTTTTTTAGACCATATGATTGAATGGTTTGATGACGTTGGTTATGATAGCGATTCGGGAAAATTGGTTTATGATTTAGAAAAAATATATTCATTCCTCATAAAAGATGAAAAATTAACTTACGAACAAGCAATAACATTCATAGAACTTTTGGTTGAATGTAATAAAATTAATAAACATTATATTTTAGTGTATTTGGAAGAAAAATAATTGCTGTTAGGCGATGTGGCGTTTGGCGCAGTGGTGTATTGTCAAGTTTAGTATAGAATTTTTTAAAATTTTTAAAATGGATTTAAAATCATTTGTTTTCCCAAATAAGTTTAAAGTCAGATTGGATGGTGATTGTGATTTTGAAGTTAATGTTCGTGATTACTTGAGTAGTGTTGGTATTTCAGATGAAGCGATGGAAAGCCTTCATTATGGGAAAAGGTATTGCAAAGTTGAGTACTATATTGGTTTTAAATACGATGCTCAATATGTTGAGCAATTTTACATTCCATATTTAAAATTGGATTTTTATTTTAATTGGAGATTAGATTTTCCAATACCTTCAAAAGATTCAGAAGTAATATTTTCATCGTTTTCTAATGCCGAGATTGAAGATGATAATTGTTTGTATTTTGGAACACATATTGAGTGTTTTTATCCAAAAGACAATTTGTGGGAGATTGATGATTTTGGTACTTGGATTTATCAAGAAAACTTTAAGATTGAAAGCATAAAAGTTGATTTTTTGACTAAAAAAATCTACATAAACACTTAGTAATGTAAAGTTTTTTTTTCAATTTTTGAGCAACATTATTTTTAATAATAAGTTATTGGTTTACAATGGCTTATTATTTTTTTTATTAACACTATGTTGTAAAGACTTTTTTTATTTATATTTTTGTTTCCCCCCATAATTTAAAAACATCTCTGATGAATGATTTCGTTACGGTTAAGGAACTTTCGGTTTGGTTGAGATTGTCCAAATCCAAGATTTATGCTCTTGTTTACACTAAGAAGATACCTTTCGTTAAGATTGGTGCGAAGATTCTTTTTGACAAAGACAAAATAAATTCTTGGATTGAAGAACAATCAACTTAAAAACTGAATGCCTCCTAAAAAACAAAAAAAGATTTCTACTTATAATCGGTTGTTCAAAGAGTTTACGAAGATAAATAGTAAACTTCCCGAAGACCGAAAATTGTCTATTAAGGAAAGGCGAAAGTTTGTTAGAGAGGAGTTACTACCACAATACAAGGATGTACCGAGTTATAAACTTCGGGTAAAGCAAATAAAATCTTCCATTTTAAAAATTTATGAGAAGATACCTCCTAAAGAGATTTGCGACCTCAATTACATTGACCCTTCTGAATTTGCTTATGTTGAGTGGTTTAATTTAGATGAAACTATTAGTCAACTTGTTCCCGATTGTATTTATGTGAAGGTGTCGGCAGGGGATTATGGAGAAACGAATATTTTCAATACACGAAATTATGAGTATGGTAAGAATGGCGTTAGGGCGATAGTAGAGGAGGTGAGGGGAATTGCTTCAGAAGAACCTTCGGGAAGTTTTATTTTTTCGGGTTATCAAAAGTTACGACCAAGAAAGAGGAATGATGGAACTCCCGAAAATTATTATTTGGATTTCATTTTGATTTATATTGATAAGGACAATAATGAGCAACCTTATGAAGATACTGAAACTACGAGATTTGATTTACCTAAGACGAGAGAGGTAAAAGATAAAAAGAAAAAGATTAGTAATGTAATTGAGGCGAGGATTAAGCAATTAAAATCTAAAAAGGATAGTAGGAAAAGGGCAAAAAAGAGTGTTGGAGATACGATAAAGAAGATAAGTGAAACGAATAAAAAGATAAAGAAAAAATCAAGTAAAACATTGGAGTTGCAAAAGGTTAAGGATTTCAATAGAGCAAGTACGTTGCTTGATAAATATTTGAAAGATGGAAAAATTACGAAAGAGGAGTATGATAAGAATGTAGAGAAACTATTAAAATCTATGGGTTACAAATGAAATTAGTAAAGTACACTAACAAAAAGAGTGAGGCTTTTATTCTAAAGCGAATGTCTAATCAAAAGGCTGATGGTTTTTTAAAGAAGGGAACTTTCTCAACTGAATTAGTTTGGGGTAATTATTCGTATATTTTTAGTAATTTGAATGTTGAAAAACAAAAGGCATTTAAAAAAGGAATGTTTTTGTTTGGGATGGTGCGAAAGGATGTGAAAGATTATTTGAAAGAGCATAAGGTTAAGTTACCTACTAAGAATAGGCAAATTGAGTATAATGGGAAGATAAATGAGGAGATTTTGGGTAAGGTAACAGGTACTGACCTTAATCACGCTTATTGGAGGATTGCCTTAAATTTAGGCATTATAACCGAGAGGACTTATTTAAAGGGATTATCAGACGAATTTAAGTCAGTTAGGTTAGCAGCCTTAAGTACAATGGGTGCGAAGAAAAGGTATCAAATAATCAAAGATGGTGTGCTTACAAACGATTTTTATGTCGTTGAGGGTATTCAAGAATATCAAGAGGTATATACTTTGATAAGATACACTTGTTATGGGTATATGGCTAATTTGAAGAAAATGCTTGGCAAGGATTTTTTATGTTATAAAACCGATGCCATTTATTATATTGATACTAAGGCGAATAGGACAAAAGTGGAAAAATATTTGAAGGAGAAAGACTTATTAATGAAACAATTAGAATAATGGACAACAACATAGGAGAATTTGAAACATATTTTAATAGGAATGGATTTCCTATAATGAGGAGATGCAAGAATTGTATTTTTTATAAACCCGAAGAACAAATTGAGGAGTTGGCACTTTTATCTATGGGGCATTGTACCATTAAGTCGTTATATTTTGCGTTTACATTAGTACCGAATGTGTATCCATATACCAAAGAATTTTTTTTATGTGAGAATCATAAGTTGGCTAATGAGAATAAACTTGCTGAAGTTTCTGATAAAATAAAATTAAAAGATGCAATCAAGAAAAAAAGTGATATTCGTTGATTGTTGAATTATATAATATACTACATTAGCAAAAAAATTGAATGTGGTTTAATTACCCCGTAGAGAAAAACATATTGCGATTTTATAAGTACAAGTTTAAGGGTGTTAAAAAGCCAATAATCATAGAGGCGTATAATAAGCAAGAGGCGAGGAGAAAAGTTTTTTACGTTATGGAGAAAATTCCACAATTAAAAGAGTTAGGGGTAATTGATGAGAGTCTTACGTTACCTATTTTTGGTAGAACTACAAAGAATATAAAATCGGTAAAAAATATTTGGGTTGGCAATTTAACTCCGAGTGGTTGGATGCCTATAACTGAATTTGATAAATTAGGTTATGAATAAATTCAAAGGAAGTATTCAAATATTATCGTATGATGAAAGGGTTTCACAAATCAAAAAATACGATAGTATTCTTCAAAGGAATAGAATTATCAAGCAATGGATTAAGAGTTATAATTTAGGTGGTAAAATTTTTTATTTAATATTTATACCCGATGAAATATTTCAAAATAAGCCAAAGAAAATCACGGGGATAATATCATTTTCATATAACGATAAAGAAGATGTGGATATGAAGGTTTATACAAGTATTGCGAATAGAGATGCTATAATTGAAGAATGGAGAAAAAAATATAGTGAAAATATAATTTTAAAAATTAAGCCTTATGAGTGAAATCAAATTATTCTTTGACCGAGAAGATGTGAAAACAAAGTTCAAGGAGATGCTTGGACAAAAGTCAACAAGTTTTATTACGAGTGTTTTACAAATCATTGCTTCAAATTCTTTGTTACAAAAAGCCGACCCAATGTCGGTGTATCAATCGGCTGCGGTGGCGGCTACCCTTGACCTACCTTTAAACAACAATTTAGGTTTTGCTTACATAGTTCCTTACAATGATAAAGTGAAAGGACAAGTAGCACAATTTCAAATGGGGTATAAAGGTTTTATTCAATTAGCACAAAGAAGTGGGCAATTCAAAAGTATTTATTCATCACCTATTTACGAAGGACAAATCCTTGAAGCCAATCCTCTTGATGGATATAAGTTTGATTTTAGTAAAAAGACGAATGATGTGGTGGTGGGGTACGCAGCAAAGTTTACCCTTATCAATGGTTTTGAAGCGATTTATTATATGTCAATAGACCAATTAAAGAAGCATGGAAATCAGTATTCACAAACCTTTAAAAAAGGTTTTGGATTGTGGAAGGATAATTTTGATGCGATGGCTACAAAGACGGTTTTGAAGTTATTGCTATCCAAGTATGCGCCTTTATCGGTTGATATGCAAAAGTCACTTGTAATTGACCAATCGGTTGTAAATGATTTTGAAGCGATTGATGTAACCTATGTTGACAATGAGGAATCGGTGGTGGTTGTTGATAAGGAAGCCGAAAGATTAGAGATTTTGATAAAAGATTGTCAAACTAAAGAAGAACTTTTGCCATTAAAAAAGCACATTAAACCCGAACAACAAAGTATGTATTGGGATAAATGGAATGAATTAAATGATGACTTAAATAGTGATTATTATGCACAACCAAAGAAAGAAAATATTTCAAAGAAAAAAAAGGAATCACAATAGGTTTCCAAAATTTAAGGTTTGGCTAAAATGGGGTATGAATAACAAATGGCTTGAAACTTTATATCAACAATCTATAAAATAAATTAAATGGACACATCAAAAGTTTTATTTCGTTGTTCGTCATTGGGTAAATTAATGACCGAGCCTAAGTTAAAAATTGACAAGGAAAAAGGAAATTTGTCGGAAGGTGCTAAATCTTACGTTGTTGAGGTTTATGTGACCGAGAAGTATAAAAGGCATCAAGATTTTACGAGTAAGTATTTGGAGAAAGGTTTGATGGTTGAGGAGGATAGCATTACGCTTTATTCAAGGATTAAGAAGGAGTTTTTCCAAAAGAATGAAGACCTTTTAAAGAATGAGTTTATAAAGGGTACACCCGATATTTTTGTTGGCGAAACTATTCATAATGCTGAAGTTATTATAGACATTAAATCAAGTTGGGATATTTTCACTTTTTTCAAGAATTACACTAAAGATGTCAAGAGTGATTATTATTGGCAATTACAAGGCTATATGGCACTCACGGGGGCAAAAAAATCAAGATTAGCCTATTGTCTTGTAAATACTCCACAAATTCTAATTGATGACGAGAAAAGGAGATTAATGTACAAGATGAATGTGGCTACTGATGAGAATGAAGATTTTAAGAATGCGTGTGATGAAATGGACTTTTCTATGATTTATGATGACATTCCTTTTAAAAATAGATTGCTTGAGTTTGAGATTGATAGAGATGATGAAGCAATTCAGAAAATATATACTAATGTTGCTAAAGCGAGAGAATTTCTTTTTAATTTAGACAAACAATTAGAATGAAAAAAAAATACGTTGAGCATATAAAGATTGAGAAAACAAACGATATTAGTTTGCGATTAAGTCTTTATGGAGATGCTCATACTCTAACTAATATGCTTTACAATGCTATGAAAAGCAATCAGTACTTTGCTGATGTGGTAATGGAAACCGTTCTCTTTTATAATTGTCAAGAAAACTCTAATGTAAATCTAAATTAGTATTCGGTATATTCAGAATATGCTGATGAAGAATCTTCGGTTTCGCTTGGCAATGGTAATTCGGGTTCGGTAGGTTCTATATCGGTATTGTCAACTTCAATATTATTTATTTGTTCATCAACTTGTGGTACGCTTTTAATTTGATTATTAAGTTTAGCAATTTTTATTTTGCTATAAATGAAGTATCCTAAACCTAAAACTGAAACCGAAGTAATTGCTACAATATATTTAGTTTTTGTTGTCATTATATTGTGTTTGTTTTTATAGTTGAGATAGTTGATAATAAATTAGTTCTTGAAACTCTACCTGTTTTAATTGTATCTCTTGTAACGTCTATTGCGCCTTGACAAATATTTAGATAGTATTCGGGAGATGGCATATAACCTCTACTTTTTTTATTCTTATTTATTTCACAATACCCTCCCTTTACTAATTCTTTAATTTGTTCTTCGGGTGAAGAAGATTTTAACGCCTTGCTATATTGAGGCAAAGTGGTTATGAATCTTGCATAACTACGAAAGCAATCTTCGGGTGTTCTAAATATTGCCCATCCATTTGATGTTGTTCCTATTGCTTCTTTAGGTCGCCCTTTGATGCCACCAAAGTTGTTGTATAGTTTTGCTAAATCAGAAGTACCATAACCACTTTCGTTACATTTTTGTCCTACAACGGCAGGAAAGAACAAACCACTATCCGAAATCGCTGATGCAATTTGACTACCATATAGTTTTAAAAATTTTTTTGTTTTTTCAGTTGCTGATTGTGATGGCATAGTATTTTAATCTTGAGCAGTTAAATAATATGAGTTACCCGATTGCGAAGTGAAGGTAAAACTACCATTAGTCCCAGGAGGTCTTGATATCTGACTTAAATATGTTTGTGTTGTAAGATTGTAAACCGAAAAAGTTGTTGTATTTGATGTAGCACCTTGATTAAATTGAACTGAATTTCCATTTGCTAATGTTACATTCCCACTTGTTACAATAGGTGAAGTATCGGTTACTTGTGGTACTGCGTTTACTAAAATCTCGGCTTTACCACCTCCCCCACTTAAATTCCAACTATAAGTTAAGTAAGGAATAGTGTTGCTATAAATATTAAGTAAGCCAAAAGTTATATTGTTGTTGTAGGTTGTGATAAAAGTACTACCCGATTGCGTGTATGTATTAAAAAAACCTTGACCTAAAGTATTCAAAGAAGTAATTACCGATTGTAAATTTTGAGCAGGCAAAGTAGTAGAAAACAAAGAATAATTAGAAGCATTATTTGTCTTGTATTGGATTTGAACTAAATTCTCATTTGTGAAAGCGAAAGAAGTCAAATTCCATAAATATTGAGTGGTGGCATTACTTGTATCCAAAGGATTGAAAGGATTACCCAATACATTTATTGTTGTTGGATAAGTTACATTACTCTGAACTTTTAAAGTAAAACTTATATCGGTTATATCGTTATTATTATCAATCATTTTTTATAAATCAAGTAGAATAAAAAACTAAAACTTGCTAATGATAACATTGCTAATGATTTTTTATCAACGTCATCAACTTTATTTGTGTCTTCATTAGAAGTAAAATTAGTAAAATTACTTTTTTGGTCTTCTATTAATACTAATCTACCTTCGGTTTCAAAATCGCTATATTTTTTGGTATAGAAATCTTTTCTGAAAATTTCTTCTAATTCACTAAAATTGAATTTATTTAAACCAAAAGAGTTTGTAATTCTTCTACAATAAAAAGTTATCAATACATAAGCGTTTGGTAAAATATTCGCTTGTAGAGTGGAGTTGCCATTTAGGATTACATCGTTTTTGTACTTTGTTAAATCAGTAAATATTGAGGTTGCTGATTGATATGGGTCAACTGTGGTAACAATACTATGAACTTCTATGTTTCCAACTACATCATATCTATTGTATTGAATTGCACCTATAAGTTGACTAATTGTATTTGCAAAAATGTTTAAAATATCTACTTTATAAACTTGGTTACCAAGAGATTGTTTTATTTGTGCATAAGTTACCGCGGGGTTTCCCGAATCAGCCACTTGTACTGAAACTTGTGGAGTTGTGTTCGTTATAATTGTGGGTGCGAATATCATTACGCTGATATTGTATTGCCTTTAGCATCACAAACAATTACTTCATTTTTATCGTTAACGTAACATTTCATACCAAATTCTTTCAAGCATTCTTTATTGAGTTCGGTAAGTCTTGATGGTGTTTCCCCTGCGTTTAAGGCATCCATATACGCAGTGATTACTATTTTAGCATTTTCGGGATTTGCTTTTGGAGTGCTATCAAAGTTTTTGGTTGTTTTGTCAACTACTTTGGGCATTTTACTTGACTTATAAAGAGAAAATGCCAAATAACCACCACCAAAAATTAACAATGCTTTTATTACGTTTTCTTTTTTCATTTTATTTATTTATCCATAGTAAGATACCATAATATTCCAAAAGACAACAAAGATATTACACCATAAGTAACAATTTTCTTCATTGATTCTTTTGATTCAACATCTAATAATTTAGATTTAGCCAATCTGATTTGTTCATCTAAATCGTTTATTTGTTGGTCGGTAATTATGTTGTTGCTTTGCAATAAACCATTCAGAAGCGTTTGTATTGCCTCTGAAGAATTATATAGTTCATCTTTTAGAGTTTCACCTATGTTTGAATTAGATGCCTCTTGAGATGTAGTAGCAACCAAATTTTTGGCTTCGTTGATTAGGTCAGTAACTTGTTGTTCGGTATCTACCATTTTTTTTCTTTTTATAATATTTTTCAAACTTCTTCAACAAACTATTCATAAGCCAAGCCGATGCTGCACCAATTGCACCCGTAATTATTGCTTGTAAGCAATCAAACCAAAAATTTGTCCAATGGATGTCCAAAATCATATTCATCCATCCGAAAAATTTGTTACAAAGGGCAAAAGTGAAGCCTAATACCACACTTAAAAAGTTATTACTTTGCATATTTTAATTTCTTAGGGTAACGATAATTCTATACTAAAATTACAATAAATTTAGTAAAAATTTTGTACTTCTAAAAATAAAAAAAGATGAAAACTAATCTTCTAAGCCATATTTGATGTATTTATACCAACTTCTTTCGTGTAAATAATAGATTATTGGCTTATAAACAAGTTCAAATGCCGAAAAAGTAGCACCAAGTTTAAAACTTCCACTAACTAAGTATATAAAAAGAAAGCCTGTTGTTGTGCTTATAATTCTATAACTTATAGTTTTAGCAATATGTCTTTTTGGTTTTACTTTCATTTGCTTTATTTTTCCATATTAAACATTTGCTCTCTTATTTTTGTGGCTGATATTTCAGAAATTTCGGGTGGAGGGATATGTTCAATGATGTCGTAACCAACGCCACGACCAAAATCAACCGAACAAATATCGGGTATAATCATTACTCTTACCCTTTTTTGCTCAATTTGTTCTTTGTATTCTTCCATTATGTTGTTCATTACTTCAAAAGCAGTGAATGGATTTTTACTATCTAAATCTTGCACTTCTCTTATGGCTATAAGTACGTTTCCACCTTCATCTAATATTTGTTGAAACATTTCCTTATGACCTGCGTGAAGTGGTTGCCAACGCCCTATAAATAGCGAGAATTGACCTTTTTTTGTTGGTAAACTACTTTTAACGTGGGTTATTTTACTCCATTTATTCATATACATCTATTAATTTGTTTGAAATAGAACAATTACAATTTCCATCACCACCATTCATCTTATTACAAGCACAAATGTTGCTATATGGAACTTGCTTTATGTTGATAATTTTTTTATCATTTTTTCTAAAAAATAAATCTTTGACTTTAGACACACATTCGTTTATTTTAAATATGCTTGTGTTGATTCTGAAGTCATTTTCAGACAATTCAAAATCATTTGCAAATCTATCATTTCTTCCTCTATCTTCATTATATTCAAGACAAATTTGAATTAAATCTTTAGCATTCTCTTTTAAATAATTTCTTAACTCTTGATAAGGTGTAACAAAACTTAAAATAGGCGTGTATCCTTCTTTTTCAAGGTATAATGCCATATCAAAAGCACCTTTAAGGTTTTTAACTCTACCTTCTTTTGAATAGTCTTTATTTTGTGTAACATCTCTCCATTTATCTCCATCTATTCTAATGAAGTTCCAAAAGAAATCACATATTTGTTTGTCTTCAATAAAAGCATCGGCAATTGTGGTTTTTCCCGAAGCAGGTTGACCATAAAGTAGTACAATCATAATTAATTGTTTAAGTAAATAATAATCCTATTAATATTATCAGCACACTCAACTTCGTAAGTATATTTCCTTCTTTCGCAAAATTCTTTAACTACGTTAATTTCTACTTTAGAATAAATTTCTTCTCTTTTGACAATTAGTATATTGTCGGCAAAATAATAATCTTCATCTTTTATATTTAGATATGATAGTATGTATGACCATCGTAAAAATTCTTTTATATTATTAGATTCCACTTTCATAATTAAAATATTTAAAGTACCATTTGTTGTTATTATAGATGTCGTAACAAACTTTATGTCCAAGTATTTTTAGTGCTTGACTTTCTTGTGGTAAAACTTGTGGTTTTATTTTGTGGTCGCCATATTTCCCATGAAATTTATCATCCTCAAAAGTTACTTGTTCTATGTTATTGAAATCGTAATCGTAGTAAGGAATTTCAAGATAATTATGAATTCGCATCATTTCCTTTTTAGGATTTTTACAAAGATTTTCAAACTTAACAAAAAGTATATAATCCCCAAATCCTCTATTGAGTGATTCTTTGAGCCTATTTAAAGTATCACCAATAGGTTTATTTTTTGTTTCCAACCACATATCAACTCTCTCTGAAATACTAATGCCTTTGTTTTGTTCGTAATCATTTGTAATATCCCATTTGTCAGAATGTTTGCGATAATTTTTTTCCATACTTGTAAGTATGTCACGCAAATCTCTTACCACACAAATAACTTTAGGATTAGGATAAAAACTATCCAAAAATCCAACATTAATCATCCACGACCTACTCTTATCAATAACATATTTTTTGTCGGTAATGCCTTCGTAATATCCTTGTAAACCATATCTACAAAATGTAAGAAATGCTTTTTTCATCTCTTTTTCATTTTGTGCTTTTACCAAAGGAGATTTAGTATATACTTCTTTACCACTATTGATTATATCAAATAATCCACTTGTGGGTGAAGCATAAAAATCGGGATGGTTGCCAAGTATATTTTGTAGTAGAGTGCTACCACTACGAGGCATACTACTATTGAAAAATATTTCCACTATTTCTGATAATTAAAACTTTCAAAAAACCAACGATAAGTATTGTAAATATCATCACAAATAGAAGGTGTTAAAACATTCTTTGCTTGTGATTGTGGTAACAAAAGTTTTGATTGTATTTTATGGTCTATACCTCCATAAATAGTGTCATCTTCTCTTGTTATTTGTTCAATATTATCAAAGTCGTGATAGTATTGTGACACTTCTAAATATTCGTAAATTCTTTTTAATTCATTTTCGGGATAGACGCACAAATCTTCAAACCTTACGAATAAAATATTCTTACTTATGTTTTGGTCTATTACTTCTTTTAGTCTTTCTATGGCTTGACCTATGGGTGGTGTACTTGCCCACATATTTACTCTCTTTAAGGTATTAGTACCTTGTAGTTTACCATAATCAATTAGTGAAGATGAAAGGTGTTGATTTTTTCTGAATTGCATTTCCATAGAGCAAAACACATCTCTTAAATCCCTTACAATACAAATAATTTTGGGATTAGGGTACACCATATTTAAAAAATCGTAGTGAATACCCCAACCCCTACTTTTATCAACAACATATTTTTTGTCGGTAATAGCATTGAAATAAGATTGTATGCCCGAATTACAAAAAGACAAAAATGCCTTTCTCATTAGTTCCGAATCTTGTGCTTTAAATTCGGGTGATTCGGTGTAGTTTGCTCTTGCACCTATAATCAACTCCAATAACCCCGATGTTGGTGTAACATAAAAATCGGGGTTTTGACCAATAATATTTTGAAGGAGAGTGCTACCACTACGAGGTAACGAACTCTGAAAGAATATTTTCTCCATTTTCACTAACTATTTTGTTTTCGCTTTTAACTTCTTCCAAAGGTTCTAAAACTTCTATTTCTTCCTTTTTTGGTTGAAGTGTTTCATTATTTTTCACATTCTTAATGGCATTAAAATTAGTTGTGCCAAGAGAAAGGGCAGCAATAATATCATCAGCATTAAAAATTTCAGTTTCGTTATTGTATGGGAATTCTAATTCATCTCCTGCGATATTAAATTTAGACAAGAATGAATTTCTTAATTCGGGTTTTGTAGTAAAGTCATTTGCAAAGATGTGAGTATGCAAATCATAACCAAATACTTTTGGTTTATTGACAATCCAACAAGCGACGGCAGGTAATTTGAAAGCAGCCAAAGCGTGTTGCATAAAACTATCAATAACAAGTCTTTTTTGAGATAGCAAGGCAACTGCCATAATGAATCTAAAGTTCCCTGTCACTGCGTAAGTATTGGGATATGTTAATTGGTCTTCTCTCTTAACGTGGAAAATTGCATATTTATCTTTAAATGCTTCAATGACTTTCAATACAACCGAAACTGGCAAATCTCTTGCCCAACTATATTTTTTATTTGCATCACCACCACCATTAGGTTGAATCAACATAATTGGTTTATCAACATTGCCTATTTGACGTTGAAAAGATTCAATTTCTCTTTGTGTCATAAATAGTTCGGGGAACTCTCCATTGTAATTAAGTCCATACATTTCACACCAAATTTCAATTAAGTGTTTATCTTCTTTAATGAAATCGGTTTCAGCATAAGGGTCGTGCAAGTAAACTTGTACATCATTGTTTTCAATATAATCTTGATAGAAATAACTTAAAGTACCAAATGCCAAACTTTTAGCGACATTGGGATTGTTTAAAAAAACTTCGGGATAACCACTAATTACAAATAAATCACAATCTTGGTATTTTTTCTTGATTGCCGAACATACGGCAGTGGCGGCAATACATTTTCCAATGCCACCATTAATTTGAAAGATTACTTTTTTTCTCATTTTTTACTATTTTAAATTTTGATAAAAATACTAATTTTTACAATAAAAATTCAATTTTTTTATTGACCTTGATACACAAAAAACCCACTTAAATTTGTAAATGTTTGAGGATATGGTACTTGAAATACACCTCTTGTAAAAGTTAAATTTGGCAATTGAGGACAAGTAGTACAACAAACCATTCCTACTCTTTGAAATACATTTGAGCATAACTGAACTGAGGTGGTTGGTGGACAAATTACACTTTTAAAATAAGTACCTAAACTTCCATCAACATTAAAATAAATTTCTCCTATCGCAGAGGTAAAAATATTTTGTCCACTTGTTTGAGATGTAGCACAAGGTCTTGGGATACTACTTGGATTTGGAAAAGATATTGTCACATTAGTTGCATTAGTGTTAAGTTGAGTTATAATTCCAGGATTAGTCCAACAAAAATTAAAACAATAATATACCATAGCACCTATTCTCATTAAAGTATATTCACCTTTTTGACCCGATGGTTGTGATATTGTAAGGTTTGCGGGGTTTGATGTAGCAAAACTAATCGCAAGATTATCAAGATTATTAAGTGTACAAACAAAATATTGACAAGTAATAGAATTTGCAATAGCATTTGTTGGATTTACATAAAAAGATTGAGATGGATAGCAAGTATTTTGTTTACAATTAAATAAACCCCAATTTTGACAACTCAAAGCACCTAATTGCGTTGCTGACGCAGTCGGTAGGTTAAAGCAATGCGTACAACAAGAAGATGTGATATTAAAAGCATCTCCATTTGCATTGGTGGTTGTAGTAAATATTTGACTTGAAGCAATCAAAGAATTTAAAGAACCTAACCCCGAAGGGAATGTTGTTGACACTCCCGATGTATAAACTTCATTAGTATATTGTGTTATAGTGCCAGGAGTTGGAAAAGGGTTTAAGTTAGTTGCATATATTTTAATTGCAAAACGAGTAGATGGCGAAAATGAAGGTGGGTTTGTGAGAGGCACAGAAAAAGTATATTGAACAATCTCATTACGTTGATTAATGAGGACGGGACTACCAGTTCCAAGTAAGGTAAAAGTTATACCATCGCTTGTGACCGAATAAACTTCAGCATAAACATTTGCAGTACCTGCGTCAACTGAAAAGAATGAATTAATTACCCAAATACCATTAGGAACAATTTGTAAATTTGGAACATTTACATCAGTAATATATTGACTTAAAAGTCCATCAGCACTTATGGATTGAGTAAATGCCTTTCCATCGGGATTACTACTTAGTTGATAAAAACCAATTGGCGTAGAAGGTTTTTGTACACCACCATTCAAAAAATATACTACTCCACCACCACTACTTACATTTGGTACATTCTCTATGCTATTAGCACCCGATAAATATGTTGTATCAGTGTTTCCTAAAGACATACAAATAGTGCCAATTGCACCAGTACCGCTTATTGGACTACCACTACTAACATCAAGACCTATATTTTGACAACCAATAGTATCAAAAGAACAAAGACCAAAACTTGTAAGAGTGGAATCGCAAACACCAACTACATTTTTTGTGGTGCTATCCCATCCAAGATTTATAGAATTTGGTGGATTGCAAGTATTTGGTGTGCTAATTATGTTTAAAGCATTTACATAAAAAGTACAATCATAAATAGCACTAATATTAGAACCAAGCACAAAAGAATTATTACTTGCAACACAATTGTAAGAGCCACCTAAAATAGAAGAACAATTACCACAAATTTGATTTGCGTATCCACCTAATATATTTGAGTATTGATAATTATTATAAGTTATAGTACCTATTGAATTACTACAACCTCCTAAAATATTATTGAAAGTGCCAAAAATTTGATTAGCGCATCCACCAAAAATTACGCTACAACCATTATTACCACAAATACAATTGTTTGAACCACCACCTATAAATGAAAATGTATTAGTAAAAAAATTAGGTTGAAGATTTGCTGATATTACATTACAAAAACCACCAAAAATAACGTTATTGGCATCAAAAATACAATTACTAAAACCACCACCTATAAATGAATCAGTACCTCCAATATTATTAAAACTACCCGAAAATATTGAAGAATTTTTTTGAGTAGAAGTAAAAGAAATTATATTAGAAAACCCACCACCTATAATACTATACCTTTGAAAGTTATTATTATTGCATCCACCAATTACTCCATTAAAACAATCACACACACTACTATTTTGAAATCCTCCCCCTACAAATGAAAATTGATTTACAAATTGCAATTGTGGTGATGTTGTAAAATTACAAGTAGAAGCATCCCAATATCCCGAATTTGTATTATTACCAACACCTCCAACTAAACCACTACTAAAACCACAATAAGAAGAAGTGTATGTATTGGCATATAAAATATTGTTATTACTACCATTACCTATAAATGCCAAACTTGAATTGCTATAATTATTTGTTCCATTTAATATAGTAGAATAGCAAGAATAAGAAACACAATCTCCACCACCATCTAAACAATTAAGGCAACCATTTAATATTAAACCAAAGTCAATACAACAAGCATTTGCATTTAAAATAAAATTCTGACAACCATTTAATATTGTATTTCCTTTTGTTCCAACAATACAATTATAAGTACCCCCTAATATATCATTTTGTAAGTTTCCACTAATACAAGAATTGTATGCGTTGTTTGTTGAGTTACAACTATTGGTTATTGTAGATAAACAACCATTATTTGAGCCATAAAGAACATTATTTATACAATTTTGGTTTCCCGATATATTTGAAAAGCAACCAATTATTGTGTTTAAATATCCCGATGAACTATTTGCTTGACCACATATTGTGTTTGAGTAACCACCACCAATAAAGTTATTTGTATCTAAACAAATTTTATTTAAGCAACCTCCAAGTAATGTATTGAGATTACAACAAATTGAATTTTGTTTTCCACCTCCAATTATTGAACAATCAGATTGTATGTTATTAGAACACCCTCCAAAAATATTACTAAAAGAGCCATTGATAGAATTTGCAAAACCACCACCAAAACTACTAAAAGAGCCTACTATTGTATTGCAAACCCCACCACCAATAATATTACAATTACCACCACTTAATATTGAATTACAAAATCCACCTATTATGCTTGATACACTTCGTGTATTACAATTACAACAACCACCACCAATAGAAGTACCACAATTACAAACATAATTACAAAAACCTCCTAATATGACTATGTTGCAACCACTATCTGCGCTACTTATGTTACCTAATGCTTGATTACAAAAACCTCCACCTATAAAACTAAATAAACCCGAATTAACTGAACTTACATTATGGCATTGACCACCAATTATAGTAGTACCTAATCCACCCCCCGAAAAGCATTGATTGAAATTAGCGTTAATACAAGTTCCACCAAAGATTACTGAATCAGAAGAATTTATTGTGTTAAAACTACCACTTCCAATGAAAGAATTGGTATCAGCATTATTAAAACAAATTGTATTTGTAGAACCACCAACTATTGTTGAATTTAACGATAAAGTAGAATTATTATTTCCACCAAGCGATGCCGAACAATTACCCGAAGCAATATTATTATTCCCACATCTTAATGTTGAGCAAGTACCACTATCTAACACTTCAACCGATTGTCCTAAATAAGGACATAGATTTGTGATGGTAAAAGTACCCGTAGTCGTTATTGGATTTGTTGGTGTTACTGAAATTCCAAACCCTCCACACATACCTAAAGACATAACACCACAAGTGGAACAACCTCCACTTCCTCCACTTGCCGATGAACTATAAACACCAAAATTATTATTATTTAATGCCATTTTTTTATATTGAGTTTGCAATATAAGTTACGTTACTAACATATACTTTACAAGCAGTTTGTGCTGAGGGTAAAATCCAACAAATTGAGTAGAAACTTGTGTTTGAACTACTTATTGTTAATGCCGATTTAACAATACCTCCACCAAAGTTAGTTGTATTACTAAACATAGCACTTGCAACAGTAATTGTTTGACCAAAAGTTGTTGGAATTAGCGTACTTAACGCAGGTGTAGGTATAGTATTTGGCAATTTTAATTCTACGCCCGTACTATTAGTAGCAGTACCTGTAAAGCAAACAAAAGCAAATAAATTTACGAGATTTCCTATTTTAGTATATCTATAATATTGAGTACCCGCAGAGTAACCAACAGAAGCAGTTTGTGTAATACACCCAAAAGCCAAAGTTTGTTCTCCCGATTCGCAATAAGTGGCAGCAATCGCAGTTGTGGTGCTTGATGTAGGATTTGCGTAAAAAGTATTCGCAGGGTATGAACTATTTTGTTTATTATTAAAAATTCCCCAATCTTCACAACTTAAAAGACCACGCTTGGTTGCTGACGCAGTCGGTAGGTTAAAGCAATGAGTACAACAAGAAGATGTGATATTAAAATCATTACCATTTGTTGTTGTACAAAAGAATTGCGATGAAGCACTTAATCCATTTACCGAACCAATACCCGATGTGAAGGTTGTCGTCACCGCCGCCAATCTTGATGCTGAAGTAGTCAAGCAAACAATATCGGTTGTATTTATACCTACAAGATAGACTGCAATCCTATCATCAGTAGCCAATGGCGTTGTTTGAATTGCGGTGCTGAAAGCATATAAACTCACATTGTCACCATCAGCAAGTGTTAGTGGTGCGCCCAAACCTATATTATAAAATATTGAATTACTATTACAATATTTATATACATCGGCTCTCACTTGTGAAGAAGTTCCACTTGCAACCGATAAGTAAGCATTGTATTCCCATACGCCACCAGGAAGTTCAGTTAAATTAGGTTGTCCGACATCAGTAATAAAAGTTACAAATGGGTCGCCATCAGCAATGCCACTATTATCAATAACGCAAGTAGATGTTGGAAACGCTGCGCTTCTACTCATTTGTTTAAGACCCGAAGGAGTGATAGAATCTACGCAAGTATTCAAATAATAAACCGAACCACCACCACCACCACTGACCACAGGGAAGGTAGCCAATTGACCATCTCCACGAACATACTGACTTGTAAGACCTGCGCCTACA